>Ga0272447_1000448_pt1 | contig 31081 bp, 29 predicted proteins | sample YNPCB0133_FD_194589 | JGI IMG/M metagenome (GOLD analysis project Ga0272447, IMG submission 194589) | Hot spring microbial mat communities from Yellowstone National Park, WY, United States - YNP-CB-013-3 | ecosystem: Environmental > Aquatic > Thermal springs > Hot (42-90C) > Sediment | place... | reverse complement strand
GCGCCCCAATCCGATAGCAAGCCCCAAAGAACTCGGGGAAAATCAAATTGCACACAACATCCATTGGTACGAAGCACACGGCATAGGCCGCAAGGATTTCAAAATCAAGAGGCTAATCCGATGAGCGAGTTTGTCATCTGCATCAGTAACGAAAGCAACCCTGCCAGCCTGATTGTCGGCAAAGTATATCGCAGATTGCCGGATCCAGAGGCTGAGGCCCACAACATGCTCCGCATCATAGACGAAGATTTGTCAGAGCCGGACGGCTATCTCTACCCGGCCTCTATGTTTGTGCCCGTGGAACTGCCGGAGAGAGTAAAGCGGGTGTTGATGCCCGTGGCAACCTGGGGATAAACGGGGCGCTGGAAGCATCCCGGGGGAAGAGGTGTTTGTGCGGCGGCCAAGCCGCCGCACAAACACCTCTTTTTTTCCTAACGCTTATGGCCTCAGCGGGACCGCCTCCCAGCGGCGGTCGTCCAGCGGGAGGAGCGGGGCCATCCGGAAGCGCTCGTAGGCCACCAGCGTGGCCCGCACCGCCCTGCCCGCCCAATCCGCCGGAATGGGGATAAGATGTCGGTCCCGGACCCGCGAGCCCCCGATCCACTTCAGCGTCGGGACCGTGCCCAGCGCAGGCTGGCAGTCGTGCGCGCCCAGATAGCGGCCGGCCTCGTCCGTCAGCCGGACGCTGGTGGCGATGTCGTCCGTCAGCGCCCGGAGCCCCACCAGATGCACGTCCACCGTCATCACTGTACCGGGGGTAGCGGGAGAGAACTGCACACCCACCACCGCCATTTCGCCCCCCAGCGGCACGAAGCGGACATCCCCCGGCGGGATAGCCAGAAACACCCACCGCATCGGCCAGCCCCACGGCCCCGCCGCCACCCGAACCTGCCCCGCGCCGTCGGCCAGGGAGAAGAAGAGAAACCCGCGTGCCGTTCCGGGCAGGTCCACCGCCACGGTCTGGTACGCGCCCTGGGGGAGGGCCGGGAGGTCCGCCGTCGCCGCCTCCCCTCCGACCGCGCGGAGGCGAAGGGTTCCGTCCTCCGTCGGGCCGCGCCAGCGCAGGTACACCCGCAGGGTCTCCGGCGCCGTCCGGTCGTAGTCCACCCCGACCAGGGTGGGCCCCCCGGCATAGGGAATGTGCTGGGGGTGAAGGGTGAAGGGCAGGCGGGAAGCGGGCCCCACCTCCAGTTCGGTCAGCAGGACGAACGGTTCACCCTCGGCCGTGGGAAGCGGTTCAAACCCCGCCTCGGAGACGGTGTAGGCGCCCAGGCGCAACTGGTAGCGGCCGGGCCGGAGGGTGGGGTAAATGGGGAGGGCCAGCCGCTCCCAGCGGACCTCGCCGGGGGCGGCGTCTGTACCCAGGTACCGGTCGGCCTGGGCGACCTCCCGCCCGTCGGCATCGGCCAGGCGGAGGGTGAAGGAGGGCACGCGGTCCGAGGGGGCCGTCCGTCTCCAGGCCAGGACGACCTCCACCACCTGCCCGGCGTGGACCGGGGAGTCCGGCAGACGGTATCCCACCAACTGGATGCCGTCGGCGAAGGAAATTTCGGCGCCCGTAGGGGCAGGGCCTGCTCCTGTCCCGGTAAATGGGCGCCGGTGGAGGCGGAAGCCCGCGCCCACCGGTTCGGCGCTGTAGCCAGGGAAGTCGTAGAAATGGGTCACCAGGAGGGGGCGCTCCGTCCCCCGTTCTTCCACCCACCGGAGCCATGTGGCCCCGTAGTCCTCCCCGACGACGGGGTAGACGTATTCCACCGCCACATCGGGCCGCCGTCCCTCCAACTGCTGGAGATACCAAAGGGGCGTCGCCCAGTGCCAGTCGGCCAGAATGACGCTGTTCGGGGGAGCCGCCTCCAGGAGCGGCTGGACCGTCTGCCGGGTGGATGTATCGGTGGCCAGTTCCGCCAGGCTAACGTGCATCTGCAGGTTCAGGTATCCAGCCCAGACTGCTATGCTGACCACCAAGACACGAAGACACGAAGAAAAAGATAATTTTCTTTGTGTCTTTGTGTCTTCGTGGTTTCTCCAACCCGCGGAGAGGAGGCCGACGGCCAGCGCGATGGGGAGGTAGGCCGGCATCAGGTACTCTACCGTCTGCGGGGCCCGGTAGGTGAGGGTGACATAGGTGTGGAGGGCGAAACTCCCCGCCAGCAGAAGGAAGAGCCGCTGGTTCCGCCGGAGGACAGCCAGAAGGCCCAACAGTGCCAGGGCCAGGAGGAGTCCGTTAAACTGGAAGGTGAGGAGGGTCGGGAGCAGTGCCAGCCGATGGGGAAAGTCCCGGAGGTTGGCGAAGGCGAACATATCCCCGGCGAAGCCCTTTGCCAGGACGTGCCAGAGGAAGCCCTGGAGGGTATCCAGGTCGGGCGGGGCCAGGGGAGCGCCCATCGCCCCCCGGATGGGGAGGTAGGCCAGCGGAACCAGCAGCGCGGCCAGAAAGACCAGGGCCGGGCGCCACCAGCGGCGGGGCTGGAGGGGCAGGCGGGGGTCCAGCCCCAGCAGGTACAGGATGAAGAAGATGCTGACAAAGGCCAGGGAGGGGTGGTGCCCGATGCCCAGCCCCAGGGCCAACGCCAGCAGGAGCAGGGAACGGTCCCGTTTGGAAGGAGGGATGTGCCAGGCACTTTGGGAAGTGCCTGGCACATCCGTGGCAAACCGGGCCAGCGCGTAGAGGGTCAGAGCGGCGAAGAACATGGTGGGCATGCGGATGTTGGCGATAGTGGCCTGGGCCCAGAAAGTGGGGGCGGAGCCCAGGGTCAGCGCGGCCGCCAGTCCTCCCATGCGGGCCAGACGGGGGGAGGCGCCCAGGTGGCGGGCCCAGAGGCGAGTTGCTCGGGCCGTCCAGAGCAGAGTGATCACTGCCATCGGCACGCTCATCAGGTTCAGCCGCAGCGCCGGGGTGCCGATGGGGACCAGTCGGATGAACAGGTGACCAGCCAGGGTGTAGAGGGGATACCCGGGGGGATGCGCCACGCCCAGGAGCGCGGCCACCAGTTGGAACTCGCCGCTGTCGGCGGGGAGAACGTCCCGAGAGAGGGTGGCGACGTAGAGGGCGGAGAAAAGGACGAGCACCACCACATCCGCCAGACGGTCTGCCTGACGGTCGGAGAGGAGGGGCGGGCGGCCATCGTTCCCGCGCATGATTTCCAGCAATCCCCACAGGGCAATGACACTTGTCCAGGCCATCGGCGAGAGGCGCCAGGGCCAGAGGACGGGGATCAGGAGCACCAGGGCGGGCCACCCGATGGATGGCTGGCGACGGGCCAGAAGGAATCCCGCTCCCCCTCCTCCCAACGCCACGGCCAGGATGACCGGCACGGGGACTGGGGCATCGGGCATTTCCAGCAGGAACCGGGCCAGACCCAGCCCGGTCAGGACGTTATAAATATAAAAAGAAGCACGACGCATAGAAGGCATCCTGCCTGCAAAATAGCACCGGCCGTCAGGCCGGTATTTCAGCCCGCTGGCCAACTTTTCACGGATTCTTACCCGTGTCCATCCGTAAGACCCGTGTTCATCCGTGTGCCATTTGAATGGGACACGGATGGACACGGATGACACGGGTTTTCACGGATTCTTACCCGTGTCCATCCGTCCAACCCGTGTTCATCCGGGTGCTCTTGAACAGGACACGGATGGACACGGATGGCACGGGTTTTCACGGATTCTATCCGTATCCATCCGTCCAACCCGTGTTCATCCGTGTGCTCTTGAATAGGACACGGATGGACACGGATGACACGGGTTTTCACGGATTCTACCCGTGTCTATCCGTCCAACCTGTGTTCATCCGGGTGCCATTTTGAACAGGACGCGGATGAACACGGATGGCACGGGTTTTCACGGATTCTATCCGTATCCATCCGTCCAACCCATGTTCATCCGTGTGCTATTTCGTGCCCAGCAGCCGGTTGGGTAGCAGGATGTGGTAGTAGAAGCCGTTCATGCAGATGTGCTCCACCGGGCGGTAGTGCTGCCCGATGGCCTCCAGTACCGGCTGGGGGTAGAACTGGGCCCGAAAGACGACCACCCCGAACTCCTCCGCCTCAATCCGGCGGACCAGTTCGGACGTATCCAGCAACCCGTTCTTGTAGAGGTTCAGCAACTGCGTCGGGTTGGTCACCACCGGACGGCCCGCCAGCAGGCTGAAGGCGGCCTCTTCGCTGAACGGCGGCCCGTCTGAATTCCGGACGTAGGCCAGAATCCGCTCCCCGGCCCGGTAGTCCGCTTCGGTCAACCGGTGGCCCAACTGGGTGTAACCGCCGCTATCGTAGTAGGCGAAGACGGTGCAGTCGCCCCGGATGGTCCGGTCGGCGACGCCCAGCGCCCGCGCCAGCGGGCCGAAGACCGGCCCATCGGTGGGCATATGCAGGTTGCAGGCGGCCTGGATGAGGAAGAGGACGGGCACCAGCAGGGCTGCCCCGCTCTCCCACCGGGGCCAACGCCGGGAGATGGCCCCGGTCAGATGCAAAAGCGCCCGTCCCGTCAGGACGCAGGCCGCCGCAATGGACGTGGTGAAGTACGCCGGTCCGGCTCCCCACTTCCCGCTGAGCAACCCCATCCCCACCGCCAGCACAAACCAGAGGCTATAGACCGACAGTCGGTCCCAAAAGAGTTCCCAGACCAGCATCCCCGTCGCCAGCAGAATCAGGACGGGGTACAGGCGCAGCCACTGGTTCAGGAAGACCAGCGTCTGGCGGTAGTCAAACTCGTTGACGTTGGCGTGGATGATGTTGACGGTCCACTGCCCGCCCGTGGCGCGGTCTATCAGCAGGAAGAGCCCCCCGGCGACCAGCGCCAGTCCGGCCCCACCCGCCAGCGCCCGACGGATGTCCCGCAGGAAGACGAACCCCAGCGCGGCGACGACGGTGAAGACCGCCAGTTGTTTGGTGTACCCCGCGCAGAGCAGAAAGAAGAGCCCCAGGAGCAGGTACCGGTTGCCGTGGCGGGAGTGCTGGAACTGAGCAATGGCGGCCACAGCCAGCGTCTCAAACATCACCATCGTCATATGCAGGCGGCAGAGGGGGCCAATTTGATAGACGATATTGGCCGCCAGAAAGGAGAGGCCCGCCAGTATCGGGATGGCCTGCGGGAGAAAACCGCGCCGGTCCCCGACCTCGCGTCGCACGATCCAGGCAATCGTCGCCGCTGTGACCAGGGTTGCGGCGAAGGAGACCAGTCTCCCGGCGATCAGGCGCGGGCCGAAAACCCCCAGGAGCGGGACGATGAGCAGGTGGAAAAGCGGCGGGTAGTTGGAACCGTAGAACGGGAAGGTGCTGTTATCCCGGTACGGCCACTCCCCCCGGCTGTAGAGCACCGCGTCGTACAGTTCAAACCCCTCCCCCTGGTCGTAGTCATATGGCCAGCGGAAGAGCGCGACGGCGTAGTCCAGGAAGACGACCAGGTATCCGATGAAGGCCAGAAGGGCGATGACGGTGAGCAGGCGGGTCAGGGTGCGCATGATGCAGGATGCAAGATGCAGGATGCAGGGCGGTTATCGGTGACGGAGTTTGGCTTTCAGGCCCTGGCGGACGATGGCGGCGAAGTCGGCCGCGCGCAGGCTGGCGCCGCCCACCAGCGCGCCGTCAATCTCCGGTTCCTGCATGAACTCGGCGATGTTGGCGGGAGTCACCGACCCGCCGTACTGGACGCGGATGGTCTGAGCGACCTCGTCCCCGTAGAGTCGGGCCAGGACGGCGCGGATGGCCTGACGGACGATGCGGTTGGCGTCCGGTCCGTAGGCGGGGACGCCGGTGCCGATGGCCCAGATGGGCTCGTAGGCGATGACCACCTGGCGGGCCTCTTCGGCCCCCAACCCGGCGAAGGCGGCCCGCACCTGGGCCCCGACGACGGCCTCTGTCTCCCCGGCCCGGTTCTGCTCCAGGTTCTCCCCCACGCAGACGATGGGGGTCAGACCGTGGGCCAGGGCGGCGCGCAGTTTGCGGTTCACCATCTCATCGGTCTCGCCGAAGTGCGTACGCCGCTCCGAGTGGCCGATGATGACGCAGTCGCAGAGGCCCGCCAGCATGCGCGGGGAGACCTCGCCGGTAAAGGCGCCGGCCTCCTCCCAATGCATGTTCTGCGCGCCCACGCGGATGGAGGAGCCCGCCAGGGCTCGCCGGACTGCCTCCAGTGCGGGGAACGGTGGGCAGACGGCGACTTCTATCCCCTCCACCCCCTCCAGCAGGGCCCGCAGTTCGGTCACCAGCGCGACCGCCTCGTCTATGGTTTTATGCATTTTCCAGTTGCCAGCGATGAAGGGTGTGCGCATCGGAGTCACCTCTTGGGACTGTAGTTTTTTGGTGGGCGGCTTCGCTGTGGAGCAATTATATCATGCCTGCGCAATGAGAAAAAGCCCATCTCAGAGGGATGTCCCATTTTGTCGGGCCTAGCCGCCGTGCAGGACAACTGTGAGCAGTTGTCCTGCAGTCCACCCATTTGCGCAGATGGAAGAGTGGGGGTAAAATGGGTGGGCGAAATGGGCGAACAACGGGTCAATCAACTGGTCATCGCAACCGTAGCAGGTGGACAGGCCGGGGACGTGATCCGTACGCTGGTGGAGGAGGGCTTTCACGTCACCCAGATAGATTCCACCAGTGGCCTGTTGCAGGAAGCGACCGTCTCCCTCCTCATCGGCCTGGACCAGGCCCATCTGCCCCGCCTGCTGGAGCGCCTTCGCACCCTGTGCCGCCCCTATACGCGGTATCTCCCCGTTCATCTGGAGGTGACGATCGCGGAGGTGCAGCCCATGATGATTGAGACACAGGTCGGAGGGGCGACCATCTTTGTCCTCAATGTAGAACGATTTGAGCAGGTGTAACGATGAAACTCCTCATTGCCATCCTGCAGGACCGCGATGCGGGGGCCGTCATGGAACGGCTGATAGCGGAAGGCTATCGGGTCACCCGGATTGCCAGCACCGGAGGGTTCCTCCGGCGAGGGAACATCACGCTATTGATCGGGGCAGAGGCGGAAGAGGTGGACGGGGTGATCAACTTGCTCCGGCAGGCCTGCGCTCCCCCGGAGCCGGGCCAGCATCGGGCGACAGTGTTTGTCGTGGACGCGGCCCACTTTGAGCAAATCTGATGGGGGTTTTCGCCCGACGGCTTACTACTCATCAGAGGTGACTGTCACCTTGCGGCGGGCCCACATAGATGCCCAGCCCGCCAGTCCCCCGGTAACCCCCCAGTGTAGCAGAATGCTCAGCCAGAGGCTGACTGCCTGCAGGTAGAACGTCGCGCTGAGCACGGCCATACCAGCCCGAACCAGGGTGAGCGGTCGTTTCCCGGGTTCCCGCAGAGCGGCCCACCACCAGGGGTTCAACAAGGCCTCCAGCGCAACAATGCCCAGCCCCACCCATGCCCCCCAGTAGGTCCCCAGTACGACGGACGGCCCGTTCCGGTAGAACATCCAGTGGGTTTCCTGAAAGACGGCTTCCCTGAAAGCAGTGGAGATAGAAAGGGGGAGACCGATGATCTTCCCATCCTTCTGGCGCCCCGCTGCCCACCAGATGACCGCCAGAGTGGCCCAGGCGATCGTTCCCAGGAAGACGGCCCAACCCAGGCCGTGCACGCCGTCCATCCAAAGGCGCCATCGCTCATCAGGAGAGAGGGGGGAACCGAGGAGTTGGGGGAGAGGAGAGAGACCAAACAACCGCTCTATGACAGCGTCCCGTCCCCAGATCAGGGCCGCAAACGGCCCGCCGAGGGCATACAGGAACCGGGCCAGGTGGAGGAGGGGCGGGAAAAACGGGGAGTCGGTTAACCGTTGAACCCAGGTCTGATGGCGGAGCAACCAGGCCGTCCAGGTGGTCAACAGGGCAACCAGTACGGAGCCCCCCAACCAGAGCCACCGATCAGCCACGGGCATACTCATCTTTCAGGGGAACCTCCAGCCGCACCGTGGCGCCCTGCCCAGGAGCGGAGATGATGGTCAGTTTTCCGCCAGCCAGTTCTGCCCGCTCCCGCATATTCAACATGCCCAGGCTGCCGCGCTCTTCGTATCCCTGTTCCAGGACCCGCGGGTCAAATCCGACACCGTCATCTACCACCTCAGCGACGAAGAGGTTGCCCTGGGTGCGCAACCGCACCACGATCTGGCTGGCATGGGCATGTTTACGGGCGTTGCTGATCGCTTCTTCTATGATGTAGAAAATCGTGCCCTGCTGATCCTTATCCAGCCGGCCGTCCACGCCGTCCGGCGCTTCCAGCCGAATGGGCAGCGGGTCTGTCTCCATTCGCTTGGCGATATATTGCTCCAGTGCCGCGCGCAATCCATGGGTCTCCAGGATCAGCGGCCGAAGGGTGAACAGCATATGACGGATTTCCTTGGTGGTCCGACGAGCCAGTTCCTCAATACGCTCCAGTTCCGCTGGCGCCTCTTCGGGCCGTTCTTTGAGGAGCGTCTGGACATAGTTCACCCGCATGGCGATGGCAGCGATAGACTGGGTGGGACCGTCGTGGAGATCGCGGGCCAGTTTCTTGCGGGCGTCCTCCTCTACAGCAACGATGCGCTCTTTCTCCTCCATCAGACTCTGGTAGAGGCGCGCGTTCTGCAGGGCGACGACCCCCTGATTGCAGAGGGCAACAAGCAGGTCCTGATAGTCGGGGGTGAACAGGCCGGTTTGGGGACTGCCAAAGACGGCGATGCCGAAGGTCTCAAAGCCGGCCCGCAGAGGTACCGCGACCGCTTCCCGACATTGGTGGAGGGATACAAATCGGCCCAGTTCCGGGTCCTCCCCCGGGAACAGGCAGAGAGCGGGCTCAGCAGTCTGGATCGCCTGAGCCAGCACCCCCGACTGCCCCTCCAGAGCCACCTGCTGGTCGCGGCGGGGAGTATGGCGGGATGCTGCAACCCTCAACCGATCTCCCCGGAAGAGGAGAATCAGCCCTACCACAGGCACATCCTGTCCCGCCAGTTCGCGCAGGCCGATTTCGGCCACGTCCAGGATGGCCTCCAATACCCGCTGGTAGTTCAGAGTCGCGCTGAGCGTACTGGCCAGTTCAAAAATGAGGCGGGATTGCTGGTGACGGGCGCGCAGCCGGCGCAGTTCCTCCTGCTCTTCCCTCCGGCGGATGATGGCCACACGTCGCTTCATCTGCCCGCCGACCAGCGCAGTAATCACTGCGGCCAGCAGGATGATGATCACATTCCCGATCTGCGCCAGCAGCGTAGATACGGGGAGAGGGATGGGCCTCAGGAAGCCCAGGCCCAGATAGCCAATCGCAATAAATAGAGCGACAGCGAGGCTGGTCAGGAAGGAAAAGCGAAGGGCCGCTGTGATGATGGGGAACAAACTGAAGAACAGCAGCGGGCTCTCCAGCCCCCCGGATACGGCCATCAGGCCGACTGCCAGAACCGTATCCACCACCAGGGCAATCGTAGAAAGAAGGGAGGGGAAGCGGTGGAATGCTAAAAGAAGGGTCAGCGCCAGATTGTAAGCAACTGCAATCCCGATCAACAGGCTCAGCGGGAGAGAGAAGGGGCCACGGAAACCGTGAGTGGAGTCCAAAAAACCCACAAGGAGAACAGCCAGCAGAAGGAGCCAGCGCAGATTGCTGACCACCCAATCCAGTTCCAGCCGGTGCCGGATAACGTCCTGTATCGCCGGGGAAGTCGGTTCCTTCATCAGCGAGTGGAGATTCTAAAAACACGCGCCCGAAGAGTCCTTCGGGCCGCGATAGTCAGGGCGTGTGGGCGCGAAGGGATTCGAACCCCTGACCTCCACAATGTGAGTGTGGCGCTCTAACCAGCTGAGCTACGCGCCCGATTCTTATTATAGCATCATCTTCCAGAAAGGCAAGTGGCAGTGGAATGTAACCTTTCAGGCTTCCTCACCCCACCCCCGCCGCCTGCGGCGGGCGGCGAAGCCGCTGGGGGAGGGGTGATGCTGAACAGTTACGTGGAAATTTGCCTATCCTTCAAGGCGGTGATAAAATTGCTTCTGGAAGATGTTGGGGCCAATGACCTGTGTCCTCTGTGGGCGCTCCGATTTGCCCATTGCTGCCATCCTGAGCGTCTGTCGGGAGTGCCTTCGGGAGGGCCGTCCGGACGCACTGCGCATCGCCGAGACGGCCCATAGGGCCACGCGCCACATCTTCGGCCTGCCGGAAACCCCGCCCCGCGCCTCCGATGGGGTTCTCTGCGGCCTGTGTGTCCACGAGTGCGTCATCGGTGAGGGAGAACAGGGATACTGTGGCCTCCGGGAAGTCCGCGAGGGAAAACTCCGCCACCTGGCGGGAACTCCAGAGCAGGGCCTTCTCCAGTGGTACCGCGACCCCCTCCCCACCAACTGCGTGGCGGATTGGGTCTGTTCGGGATCCGCTCAGCGGGGCCAACACAATCTGGCAGTCTTCTACTCCGCGTGTACGTTCAACTGCCTGTTCTGTCAGAACTGGCACTACCGGGACGCGGACCCGCGCCGCTCCAGGAAAATCAGCGCCCGGGAACTGGCCGACCTGGCCAACCAGCAGACATACTGCGTCTGCTACTTCGGTGGCGATCCGGCGTCTCAGATGGCCCACGCTCTGGCCTCCGCCCATCATCTGGCAGAACGGGGCGTCGTGGTCTGCTGGGAGACCAACGGGAGCGCCCATCCCCGCCTGATGGACCGTGCCGTGGAGGTTTCCCTGCGGAGCGGCGGATGCGTCAAATTTGACCTGAAGGCCTGGGACCGCGCGCTCCATCGGGCGCTGACGGGGGTGGATAACGCCCGCACGCTGGAGAACTTCGCCCGGGCAGCGTCCCGGTTCGCCGAACGGCCTGACCCTCCGCTGGTTGTCGCCAGTACGCTGCTGGTACCCGGTTATGTGGACGCGGAGGAGGTGGGGCAGATCGCCCGGTTTATCGCGAGTTTTGACCCACGCATTCCCTACGCGCTGCTGGCCTTCGCCCCCCAGTTCTACTTCCACGACCTGGGCACCACCAGTCGCCGCCAGGCGGAGGAGGCGGAGGCCGCCGCCCGCCAGGCCGGCCTGACCCGCGTCCGCATTGGCAACCGCCATCTGCTGGACTGGCTGCCACCGGGCCTTCGATCTCTCTGACGGAGGGGACCATGAACTTCGGATTTCTGGACATTCTGCTGGTCCTGATCTTCCTGGTCATCTGCATCCTGTCCGTTGTGGCCGGGCTGATCCGCCAGTTGTTCAGCCTGCTGTTCCTCTATTTGGCGACGGTGGCCGCCGGGCTGCTGTATCCTTACGCGGCGATCTTCGTGAGCGCGATTGGCGGCAAAACCCCCACGTTGACCCAGTTCATTGTGTTCTGGATTCTCTTCATCAGCGTCACAGTGACGCTGGAGATTCTCATGCGCAAAGGATTCCCAGATACCCGTCTGCCCGCGCTGGGTTTTCTGGACCAACTGCTGGGGCTCCTGCCCGGCGTATTTTGCGGATTGATCGTGGTCAGCCTGCTGGTCGCCACTCTGGGTCACGCCCCCCAGCAGACGTGGGGGAGGGCACTGGAGGGGCTGCGCATCACCACAGCATACATGTGGCAATCTACCGCTCTGCGTCCCCTTCTGACCCAGTTCCTTACTGTATATCTGGGCCTGCACAAACTCTGGATGCCAGTACCGCCGCCGATTTTCTACCTGGGCGGGTAAAAGTTCACATGGAACGTGCCAGGCATTTCCAAAAGCGCCTGGCACGTTCGAAATGAGGAGGAACGGGATATGCGCATCGTTCTGGACGCAATGGGCTCCGATGGCCGGCCGGTGCCGGACGTAGCCGGTGGGGTTATGGCCGCTCGGGAGTGGGGCGACGAGATCATCCTGGTTGGCCCCGAGGAGGTCGTGCGGGACGAACTGGCCCGATACGATACCTCGGGCCTCCCCATCACCATCGTCCATGCCCCCGAAGTGATAGAAATGCATGAGCACACCGACGCGGTGAAGCGCAAACGGGATTCCTCCATCCGCGTCGGCATGCGGATGGTGCGGGACGGTCAGGCCGATGCCTTTGTCTCCGCCGGGAACACGGCCGCCGTCCTGGCCTCCGCCATCTTTGACCTGGGCCGCATCCGGGGCATCAAGCGGCCTGCCCTGGCGACCATCTATCCGGTCGCCCCCAACCCGGTCCTCCTGATAGATAACGGTGCCACCGCCGACTGCAAGCCGGAGTACCTCCTCCAGTTCGCCCGGATGGGCGTTGCCTATGTGGAGCAGGTCTGGGGCATCTCCAACCCCCGGGTGGGGCTGGTCTCCAACGGCGAGGAGCCGGATAAGGGGAACATGCTGGTGCGGGATACGTACGCCCTGCTGGCCCGGAGCGGCCTCCACTTCGTGGGTAACGTGGAGCCCAAAGAGGTCACCCGGGGCGCCGCCGACGTGGTCCTCACCGACGGCTTCACCGGCAACGTGATGCTGAAGACGACGGAGGCCATCGCCTCGTTCCTCTTCCGCTTCCTGCGGCGGGAACTGACCGGCGGCCCGCTGAACAAAGTCGCGCTGGTGCTGCTGCTGCCGGGGCTGTTGGCGATGCTGCCCGGGCTGGCGCTGCTGGTGCCCTCCCTGCGGCGGGTGGCGAAGCGGCTGGACTATGCCGAGTACGGCGGCGCGCTGTTAATGGGAGTGAACGGGATCGTCGTCATCGGGCACGGGCGCTCCAACGCCAAAGCGGTGAAGAACGCCGTCGGCCAGGCCCGGCGGGCGGTGATGGGCAACGTCTTGGAGGCGGTGCGTGCGGGAGCCGCTCAGGCCGTCCCCGAAGGAGAAGAAGAATGAGCCGGCCCCGTGTCCTACGTGCCAGGCACTTTCCAAAGTGCCTGGCACGAATGAGCCGGCCTCGCGTCGTCGTCACCGGTGTGGGCGCGGTCACCCCTCTGGGGCTGACGGCGGAGGAGACCTGGCAGGGGTTGCTGGCGGGCCGCTCCGGCATCGGCCCCATCACCCAGTTTGACCCCTCCCACCTGCCGGTGCGCATCGCGGGGGAGGTGAAGGGGTTTGACCCGGGCCGGTACATGCCCGTCAAAGAGGCTCGCCGCATCTCCCGGGTCTCCCAACTGGCGGTCGCGGCGGCGCAGGAGGCGCTATCTATGGCGGGGCTCACGCCGCCGCTGGGGGAGTGGGCCGGAGTGGTTATCGGCACCGGCATCGGCGGGCTGGAGTGGGCCTTTGCCCAGGCGCGCGTCCTCTGGGAGCGGGGGTGGGAACGGGTCAGCCCGTTCGGGATCACCGCCTCGTTGCCCAACATGCCAGCCCACCACATCAGCGGATGGGCCCAGGCGCTGGGGCCAACCCTGACCGTGGTCACCGCGTGCGCGGCCGGGACCCAGGCGGTGGGAGAGGGGGCGGAGATCATCCGGCGCGGCGCCGCCGATGTGGTCATCGCCGGAGGAGCGGAAGGGTTCATCCACGAAGTCGCCATCGCGGGGTTCGCGGCCATGCGGGCCATCTCCACCCGCAACGACGAGCCCCAGCGTGCCTGCCGCCCCTTTGACGCGCAGCGGGACGGGTTTGTCCTGGCCGAGGGAGCGGGCATCCTGGTCCTGGAGCGGTTGGAGCACGCGCGGGCGCGCGGCGCACCCATCCTGGCGGAGGTGGCGGGGTGGTCCTCGTCGTCGGACGGATTCCATGTGGCCCAGCCGGACCCGGAGGGGCAGGGCGCGATGCGGGCCATACGTTGGGCGCTGGAGGACGCCGGCCTGCGGCCCGAGGACGTGGATTACATCAACGCGCACGGTACGGCGACTCCCCTCAACGATGTGGTGGAGACACGGGCTATCAAGGGGGTCTTCGGCCCCCACGCCTATCGGGTCCCCATCAGCGCCACCAAGTCCATGACCGGCCACGCGATGGGCGGGTCGGGGGCCATAGAGGCGGTGGCCTGCGTGCTGACCCTGCGGGACCAGGTCATCCATCCGACGGTCAACCTGGAGGAGCCGGACCCGGAGTGCGACCTGGACTACGTCCCCGGGCAGGCCCGCCGGGCCGAAGTCCGGGTGGTACTCTCCAACTCTTTCGGGTTGGGAGGACAAAACGCGTGTCTGGTAATGAAAAAATTAACAATTAACAATTAAAAATTAAAAAAGGGGGCTGTGTGTTCCCTGTCAACTTTTTAATTGTTCAATTGTTAATTGTTAATTTTCTTTAAGGAGGATTGATGCGGATTATTGCCAACGAGAAATCCATCCGCCGCCGCGCCTTTATCGGGCGCTACGCCAGCATTGCCGGGCTCCTGGTCCTGCTGGTTTCGTTCATCCTCTCCATCTTCTGGACGAGCACGTCGGCCCTGATCCCGCTGGGGATGTGGCTGGCGCTGATGCTGGGGGTGGGGCTCTCCATCATTGGTGGCTACTATGCCGAACGGTTTGAGGGGCCGCGCGCCCACTACCGGAGCGTGCGGGAGGCGCTGAAGGGGCTGGACAAACGGTACATCCTCTACCAGCACATCCTCCCCTCCCCTCACGTCCTTCTGGGGCCGGAGGGCCTGACGGTGCTGGTGGTCCGCTCCATCCCCGGCGAAGTAACCTATGAGAACGGTCGCTGGCAATGGCGGCAGCGGCTCAAGTTCCTGCGCGCGCTGGCTGGACAGGAGGGGCTGGGAGTGCCGGAGGCGGAGGTGGAGTACGAACTGCGGCGGATGGCCCGTTATCTGGGAAAAATTCTGCCCGGCGTCTCGGTGCCGATGCGGGGCGTGGTGCTGTTCACCCATCCGAACGTGAAACTGGAGGTCAAGGACCCGCCGGTCCCGACCCTGCTGGCGCGGAAGTTCAAGGACTGGCTGCGCGGTCCGGGAGCGGCCAAAGCGATGCCGGCAGCAGTACGCCGGCAACTGGAGGAGGCCCTGCCGGGAGGAGAGAGGGGTTCATAGGGCGGCGGCCTTTCTGGTGCTCCTTGTCCGGAGCGCCCGCCAGCGCCAGCGACTCCAGACCACACTTAGGACTGCTCATCCTGTGCCTGCTGGCGGTGTTTGGCATCATGTTGATTCGGGGTAACTATTCAGCGGAGAACGTGCCAGGCACTTCTGAAAGTGCCTGGCACGTTCAGAAGCAGTAGTATTACCAACTCCTAATGAGGACAAGTATCGGCGCAGGCCGACACATGGCGCGAATCGTCCAGGGAGAACGATTTCAATTGCTCTCCCGGAGGAGGCGGTTATTTGGGAACACAACCAATTTTACCAACAGGTGAACAATCACGAACACAAATAGGGCTTGACAACTGCGACGATTTCCGTATAATATAGTGCGGGCGACGTAGCTCAACGGCAGAGCAGGGGACTCATAAGCCCTTGGTTGGGGGTTCAAATCCCTCCGTCGCCACCAGTGGAAATATAAACGCCCCACCCGGTGTGTGGGGCGTTTGTATTTTCGGGCATCACTCCGGCCTTTCGGGCTCTGAGGCCTTGCGCCAGCCCAGATGGGCCAGAAAAGCCCGGTCCTCCTCGGTCAGAGGAGCCCGCTCCAGCAAGTCCGGGCGGCGTTCCAGGGTGCGCCGCAGGGCCTGCTCCCGCCGCCAGCGGGCAATCGCCGCGTGGTTGCCCGAAAGGAGCACCTCCGGTACCGCCCACCCCCGAAAGACCGCCGGTCGGGTGTAGTGCGGATATTCCAGCAACCCCCAGGCATAGGAGTCCTCAAACGTCGCCCCGGGGTCTCCCAGGACCCCCGGCAGGAGGCGGGTGACGGCGTCTATGATGACCATCGCCGCCAGTTCGCCCCCGCTCAGGACGTAGTCCCCGATGGAGATTTCGTCGGTCGCCAGGTGCTCCCGTACCCGTTCGTCCACCCCCTCGTACCGGCCGCAGATCAGCACCAAGCGACGATAGCGGGAGAGTTCCCTGGCTACCTCGTGAGTGAAGAGCCGTCCCTGAGGGGAAAGGAGAATTACAGGGACGCCTTTCTCGTCTCCCAACACGGCCTCTACGGCGGCGAAAATGGGTTCGGGCTTCATCACCATCCCCCCGCCGCCTCCGTAAGGGGCATCGTCTGTTATGCGGTGACGTCCGGTGGCGTAGTCCCGGATGTTGTGCAGGTAAACGGAAATGAGCCCGCGCTCCTGAGCCCGTTTGATGATGCTCTCCTGCAGCGGGCCAGTAAACATCTCCGGGAAAAGGGTCAATACGTCAAACCGCATCGTCTTTCAGGATGTCCTCTTGATCCCGTCCTTCCTCCACTGCGGCGAGGGCCGACGGGAGCAGTTCCCGCAGTTCCCAGGGGATCAGGACGACTCTTTGCCCCTCTACTGTTCCGTCGCTGAGCAGTCCATAGAGCCGCAGGCGCCCCATCAGAGTTTTCGGCAGGGCATAATACCAGTCCTGGCTGTCCTCCACGTCATTCCCGTAGCGGGCCGTGAATTCGTCCCAGGGGAAAATGCCGCCCGCAGCCAGAACGTCCCGCAGGGCCCGCCGCTCGTCCGCCTCCAGTTCGGCTACCGCCTCCTCCAGACGCTCCGGGTCCGTGATGGCCTCCACCAGGTGCTGGATCAGAGGCTCCTTGCGAAGCCCGACGTAGGGGGCAGAGTAGGTCCGGGCCGTCGCGACCAGCGATTCCCGGCTCAGCCGTTCCAGGCACTGGCGGAGCGAAGCATCGGGCGGGATGGGACGATTCCGCTTTCGCTCCCGATACTGGCGGGACCGCTGAGCAAGAATGTATAGGCCAGAATCGGGCTCCCGCAGTGCCAAAATCCAATCCAGTTGATGGAAGCGTTCATCATCCGGATTCCAGCTCAGAGCGGTCGTCACGTAAAAGCGGGCCAGAGCCAGGTCTTCTTCGTGGAGGCTGATCGCCGTCAGCGCTTGAAGGTATCTCAGAAACTCCCACAGGGTGAATTCCTGCCGGTCCGCCAGGACTTCCAGGCACTGGCGGGCCGCCGGGATGTCTCCCCGGTCCAGCGCGAGCAGGGCCAGCCCGGACCAGCCTCCCGCGTGCCGGGGGTCCAGTTCCACCGCTTTCCGGAAGTACGTCTCCATCTGGGACGGGTCGTCGGCCCACACCAGCGCCAGGAACGCGCAGAGGTCTGGGTTGTTCGGAGCGAAGGAGAAGATTTTCTCCGTCAATTTCTGCGCATCCTGGAGTCGGCCCTCTTTCATAGCCTGAACCACCTCCTCGGCCATCTCCATCGCCTGCCGGGGGTAGCGGTCGGGTTCAACCTCTACAATCTTCCAGCGCGGGACCCTCAGCCGCCGCCACTCCTGCCGGACCTCGTCCCAGAGTTCCACCGGTTGGGAAACGTCCATCAGGCCCGCCTCATCCAGCGACTGCAACGCAACCATCCGTTCCGCCAGTTTCCCTTTTTGGGAAAAAGCGAAGCGCCGGAGTTCCTCCACAGCCTCCGGAGTGCCCAGGAGGGCGAGAATGTCTATCCACATGAAACGGGATCTGGACTCCTGGAACAGTTGGACCAACTGGGAAAAGACGATGGGGTAACGGGCGACCAGTCCCCGTAATCGTTTCTGGAAGGGTTTTCGGCCTATCTCCCCACTGCTCCATAAGGTCAGCAGTTCATCAAATTCATAGACTGCGCGCCGGGGCATCAAATGTCCGAACTGGAAGGTGGGATACCGGTCGGCGATCCCCGGTCCAGGCGCTTTCCGGTTCGCGGCCGACATCAGGGCAGAGAGGGTCTCTACCGGTCTGCCCGAGTATGACATCGCTCGTTCCCAAAGCCGTAGGGCCGTCCGAAAATGACCCAGGTTGGCAGCGGCGGAACCGAGGACAATCAGGCCGGGCCCATCCGCTATCTCCTCAACCAGATGGCGATGCTGGCGATACAGACGGTATATTCCCTCATCATCGTTCAGGTATCCCAGCGTCACAACCGCATTTTCCAGGTCCACAGGGGAATCATAGGATAGAGACCGGAGCGGCCGGGCCGCCGTCTCGGCCGCCTCCCGGTTGCCCAGGGCAAGATATGACCGGACCAGAAGGGGGATCGCGGCGTCCAGGTCCGGGAAGTCCTTCAGGAGTCGTTCGGCCACTTCTATGGCCTTCCGGGGTTGCCCGTCCATCAGCAGAATTTCCCCCTCTATCCCCCGGGGGGTAGGCCAGCGCGGGGCAAGAGAGGAAGCCCGGCGGAGGTGACGAAGGGCAGAGGAAAAGTCTTCCGCCTCCCCTGCCCGCCTCCCCAGTTCCAGTTCGTACATGGCCTCTTCCGCCCGGTCCAGAGGCAGGTCTTGCGCTTTGGCGAAATGGGTCAGCAGTTCCCCCAGTCCATCCAGAAGGTCTTGTGCCTCCTCTACCAGTTCTTGGGGCAGGATGTCCCGGTACTCCACAAACTCCCGCAGCGAGCGCCAGGCGTGGGCCGTCAGGTCCATCTCGTTATACATCATCCCCAGAAGGTAGTAGGTGAGCAGGTTATCGGGGTCGCGCCGCTGCACCTCTTCCAGGGTTAGCATCGCCTCCTGCGGGTTCCCCAGGCTGGCCAGCAGAAGTCCCCGGACCATCAGGAGTTCCGGTCGGCGCTGGAGATGCAGGGGGGCCTCGTCCAGAACCTGCAGGGCCTCCTCAAATTTCTCTTCTTCCTGCAGAGCCCGGACCCGAGAGAGAATTTCTTCCAGTCCAGGTCCCCGCGGGCTCAGCGGTGGCTGGGGGTGGCGGCGTTTGGGCTTTTTGGCCATAGTGCTCCTTTTTGCGGATCGCGTATCGCATATCGCAAATCGCGTATCGCGTATCGCTTATCGCTTATCGCATATCGCTTATCGCGTAACGCTTATCGCGAATCGCTTATCGCTTATCGCGCATGGGGTTTGAATGTAGCACAGGCCGCCAGGCACGTTGACGCAGGCTAAAGCCTATGCCACGCAGGCTGACAGCCTGCGCCACAAAAAATTTGGTGCTACTATCCAACGCCCGCGCTACTTTCACGTCACGTTTCACGTTTCACGGTTCACGTTTCACGGATCACCGTCGCAGCCCCCTCCACACCCGCTCCGGGGTCAGGGGGAATTCGTGGAACCAGACGCCGGTGGCGTCGCGGACGGCGGCGATGAGGGCCGGCGCGGCCGGAATGAACGGCATCTCCCCCATCCCCCGCGCGCCCCAGGGCCCGCGCGGGTCCGGCCTCTCCACCAGGAGCGACTCCACTCGCCCCGGGATGTCCAGCGCGGTGGGGATCAGGTAGGTGCTGAGCCGGTCGGTGAGGACCTGGCCCTGGCGAACGATAAAGTTCTCCACCGTAGCCCAACCCAGGCCCATCACCACCCCGCCCTCTATCTGCCCCTCCACCAGTTGGGGGTTGACCGCCTTGCCCACATCGTCGGCGCAGACGACGCGGGGAATCCGAATCTGCCCGGTCTCGGTATCCACCTCCACCTCCACCGCCTCCGCCACGTAGCCGTAGGCAAAATTAGGGGTGCCGTAGCCCGTTTCCGGCTCAAACTGGGTGGTCTTCGGAGCCAGGTAGGTGTATTCGGCGACGGCCGGACGCTCCTCCGCGCGCCACTTCTCCAGCGCGGCCGCCGCCGCCCCCCGCACAGCGTTCCCGGCCATAAAGGTGGTCCGGGAGGCAGAGGCGGAGCCGGAACTGCCGGGACTGGTGGCGGTATCCGAGGGGACCAGGCGCACCCGCTCTACCGGAATCCCCAGCGCCTCGGCGGCCATCTGGGTGATGACGGTGTGAGCACCCTGCCCCACTTCGGCGCTGCCGATATAGACGACGGCCTCTTCTATCTCCCCTTTCCCACGCAGTTCCACCTTCACCCAGCAGTTCTCCTGGTAGCCGAAGGAGAAACCGACGTTCTTGAAGCCTGCGGCGAAGCCGATGCCCCGGCGGACCGGGCCGGAGGGCTGGGGGAGTTGGGGCCTGCGCCAACCCGCATCTGTTTTGGTCCATCCCGCCGCCGCCGCGCAGCGCTCCACCACCTCCAACAGGTTGACGCCACCGGGAATGGGAGTGCCCATCGCGGTCAAACTCCCCTCCCGCAGGAGGTTACGGACCCGCAATTCTACCGGGTCCATCTCCAGCGCCTCGGCCAGTTTGTTCATTTGCGTCTCGGCCAGGAAGATGCCCTGGGGCGCGCCGAAGCCCCGCATCGCCGCGCTGGGCGGGTTGTTGGTGTAGTAGGCGTCCACGTCCACCTTGACGTTAGGGATTTCGTAGGGGCCAGTGCAGGTGACGGTCAGGTTGCCCATAACTTTGTTGGTGGTGTAGCAGTAGGCGCCGCCGTCGGCGACAACGCGCACTTCGGCGGCCACCAGTTTCCCGTCCCGCGTCGCGCCCCACTTGCAGCGGGCCCAGACCGGATGCCGTTTACCGTGCCCGATGATGGACTCCTCCCGCGTCCAGACAATTTTCACCGGACGGCGAAGTCTCCAGGCCGCCAGGGCCAGGACGATCTGGACGGACATGTCCTCCCGTCCGCCGAAGGCGCCGCCGATGGCCGGATAGACCACCCGAATCTGCTCCGGGGGGATGTCCAGCGCGTGGGCGATCTGGCGTTGGTCCTCCCAGGTCCACTGCCCGGCAACGATGACCGTCACCCGCCCCTCCTCGTCTATGTAGGCCAGGCCGGCCTCCGGTTGAAGAAAGGCGTGCTCTTGAGAAGGGAGGCGATATTCGGCCTCTACAATGACGTCACACTGGGCCCAGGCGGCGTCTACATCCCCCTTGCGAATCTGGTGGTGACTGATCCAGTTCCCCTCCGTCCGGAGTTCCGGATGGATAGGGTTGGGAGCACGGGGCGGGTGGAGGGGATAAGCGTCCGGCTTCATGGCCTCCAGAGGGTCGGTGATGACGGGGAGATCCTGGTACTCCACCCGGATGAGGTCACGGGCGCGGGCGGCGGCCTCCTCCGTCTCAGCGACAATGAGGGCCACCTGGTCGCCTTCCCAGCGGACGACGTCGGCGCCGGGTTTGGCGGAGCCGGGCCCGCAGAGGACCGGCTGGTCGGGGGTCTGCAGGCCGTACTCGTTGACGGGCACGTCCTTCGCGGTGAAGATGGCGACGACACCGGGGACCCTCTCCGCCTCGGCGGTGTCTATGCTCAGGATGCGGGCGTGGGGCCGCCCGGCGAAGAGAATCTTGGCGTGCAGCATGCCTGGCATGGAGAAGTCACCGGGATAGAGGGCCTCGCCAGTGACTTTGGCGCGGGCATCTACCCGGGGGATGGATTGGCCGACAATCTGTTCGGGCATCGGTAGACCTCCTCGGGAAACGTGAAACGTAAGACGTGAAACGTAAAACGTGAAACGTAAAACGTAAAACGTGAAACGTAAGACGTGAAACGTAAGACGTGAAACGTGATGCGTGAGTTAGAACAGGGCCAGTTGGCGTACGCAGGGGGCAGTTTCGGCCAACGCCTTTCCTATTGCCTGTGCTTCCCCTGCCATTTCTTCCACCAGTTCGGCCAGAAAATCCTCCCTGGCGTCTATCGTTCCCTCCGCAACGGCGCGGGTGTAGAACTCCACCGTCTTACCCATAACCACGGTGAAGACGTCCACCGGGTTCACCAGGAGCCCGGAGGCCAGGGTCCGCCCAATCCAGACCTCCGCGTCGGCCAGAATAGACCTTATCGGAAATAGGACACGGATGCACACGGATGGGTACGGATGAACACGGATTTTGCTTTATTGGCTTCACTGTAACTACCTACCCGGCCGGCTTGTCGCTGTGCGCTGATGGGAAATCAGCCTCCCCTGGGCACGCTGTGCCGGGCGTCGGCCTGCGCCGACGCCCCCGGTCGGCGAAGGCCGACCGGAGGCCGAAGGCCTATGGCGGACGACTTTTGTCGGTACGTAGGTAGTTATCAAAAATCCGCCGAATCTGTTCTCGTCTCTCCGACTCCATAGGCCATCATCACGTTTCACGTTTCACGTTTCACAGAATCGCCTCCCAGCGCCCCGCCAGTCTCTCCATGACCTGGGGGAGGGTGGTGTACTCCATTTCCTCCATCGGCAGCCGGTGGGGCTCAAAAGGGCCGTGGCGCCGGAAGTGGTCGGCGATGACGTTGCAGAGACGGCGCGCTTCGTCAAAGCCGGGGTCGTCAAACATATCCCGGGGCCCCACCAGCCGCCCTCCGGCAATCTGGAAGCCCAGGCAGACGACGCGCGGTGGGCCGTCAAACCGGCTGGGGGTGGCATGGTAGAGCGGTACGGGCATCAGCGGGCCGTAGTGGGAGCCCCGCATCCAGCCTTCCACGATGTGGGGCATGGTGAACGGCTCCAGCACCTCCCCGACGGCCGGAAAATCCCCCTGGCTGCGGACGATGCAGACGGGGTCGTCCTTGCCCACATACCGCCCGGCGATGAGAGCAAGACGCTGAGTGGAGGAAACGGCGGCAATCTCGCCCTTTTTGGTGTAGACGGCCTTGACCATGTAACGGCCCGGCGCGCCGATGAAGACCAGCAGGTCGTAGAGTTCCTCCGGCGTGTCAAAGAAGACCCGCCGATTCTCCTTGACATCGTGGACCTCAAAGCGAAAGCCGTCGTGCATGGCCGGGGAGATAACCAGACCGGCGGTGTTGAAAGGGTCGGCGAACATCCTGTAGAGGGGGAGATTCCAGGCCCCGGCGGAGGTTTTATCCGCCATAAAGATGAGCACCGGCTCGGAGGGCCGCTCCGTGAACTCCATCTCCGCCACGCCGGGGCCCATGCCTTTGACGTTACCAGCGAAAGCGTCCGCCAGCAGGTCCTGCCCGGCGCCGTAGAGTTTCAGCCCTCTGGCAACATCCGTGCAGGCCTCAAAGGTCTCCCATGCCAGGCGGTGAATCTCCGGGCTATCCACCCCCTTCCGATGGGTCATGACGAGTTGCAGGTCGTCGCCACAGGCGGTGACGTGAAAATCTACGATGAGGTCATCCTTCACCGCCGCTTCCAGTCGGTCCTCCGCCTCCTCTATCAGTTCGTCATAGACGCTGGAGTGGCCAACGAACCCGCCAACGTCGGCCTTGATGACGCTGAGGGTGATACGGTCCATCTTTCCCTCCTCTGTTCTGTCCGGTCTGTCACAGTGGGGTTTCGTAGCACAGGAGGTAACTACCTGCCCGAATCGGCTTGCAGGTAACGTAGCGCAGGCTGTCAGCCTGTATGCAGGCCTGGCGGCCTGCGCTACAGGGGCAATATCTTTGCTGCATCCTGGATAGCGCTTGCCCAGAGGATCCCTGGGAGGTAGTTACTACGGGAGTAAGTATTCACGCCGATTGAAATCGCCCTTCCTGGACACTTTGTGCCAGGTGTCGGCTTTCGCCGACACGCTTCCCATTTGTGTGAAAGGGCAGCGAAGCCGCCGCTCCCAACCCCCTATCGGCGCTACTTGAGTTTCTCCTCCCCACCGAAGGGCCGGTAGGGGCTCAGTTGATCCAGAATCTCCCGGTCTTCCGGGGTGAGGCTGTTTTGTACCATCCGGGTCAGAAGGACGCCGACGCCCGGCCCCAGCATGTACCCCTGTCCGCACATCCCGACGGCATAGATGTACCCCTCCAGTTCCCGCGCCCAGCCGATGATGGGAAAGCCGTCAGGGGTCATCGGATAAAGGCCCCGCCAGGTACGCCGCACTTTGATGTTGGCCAGTTTCGGCACCAGGTCCACCATCCGCCGGGCAATCATAGGCAGGAAGACGGAGGTCTCCCGGCGGTCGGTGCCGATGATGGGTGGTTCAGGGGTGATGCAGAAGACAACGGGGCCGGGCTTGTGCTGGTAGAAGTAGTAGTTCTTGGAGCCCTCAGCGGGGCGGATGTCCACCACCATCGGCTCCAGGAAACGGGCGACAGGTTCGGTGATGCCCGCCTCATGGCAATCCGGGGTCACGGGGACGTCCAGCCCGGCCATCTGGGCCACCGCCCGCGCCCAGGGGCCGGCAGCGTTGATCACCACCTCGGTGGCATAGCCGCCCCGGTCGGTCCGCACGCCCACGACCCGTCCCCGGCGGCGGATGATGCCGGTGACCCGCTCTCGGAAGTGGAACTCGGCGCCCCGCTCCCGCGCCCGTATGTAGAACGCGTGCGCTGTCAGCAACGGAGAGGCTGAACCGTCACCCGGGGAGTACGTCCCGCCGATCAGCCCCTCCGGATTCAGGTCCGGGATGACCTGCAGAAGGTCGTCCCGGTCCAGCCAGCGGATGTTCAGCCCGTAGGACTGCTGGACTTTCAGCAGGCTCTTGAGGACTTGCTCCTCCTGCTGCCGGTAGGCGACGAAGGAGTACCCGCCCTGGTACCATTCAATGTTGTCTCCATAGATCTCCTCCCAGGTGGAGAAAATCTCTATGGACTTCAGGCAGAGGCGGATTTTGGCGGGGTCAGAGTGAGTGGCGCGGATGCCGCCGATGGCGGCCTTGTTGGAGCCCTGTCCGGGACTGGCGAACTGGTCAATCACCAGAACTTTCAGGCCGGCATCGGCCATAAAGAACGCTGCGGGCAGGCCGATGCTCCCGGCGCCGACAATCACGACGTCGTAGGTCTGGGTGGTCACAGGAGACCTCCGGGAAGCGTGAAGCGTGAAACGTGAAACGTGAAGCGTGAAACGTGAAACGTGAAACGTGAAACGTGAAGCGTGAAGCGTGATGTCAGGGGACGGTGCCACCACACGAGGCGTAGTTGGCGTTGTGTTCTGCTTCGGTGCGGGCGAAGAGGTGGCTACCGTCGTTCTTGTGACAGTCGGCGATGAAGTAGAAGTAGTCGGTCTGGGCCGGGAAGGCCGATGCCTGGATGGATGCCAGGCCCGGACTGCAGATGGGGCCCGGAGGCAGGCCGGGGTAGCGGTAGGTGTTATACGGGTGGTCTATGTCGGCCAGGGAGTTGATGCCCAGTTCGTCAAAGTAGAGCCGACGCCACCAGGTCCCCCTCCGTTCGTCGTAGCCCAGGGCATACTGGACAGTGGGGTCGGCGTTGAGAAGCCAGCCGTTCCGCAGCCGGTTAAAGAAGACGCCGGCGATGATGGGCCGCTCCTCCGGAATGACCGCCTCCCGCTCCACCAGCGAGGCCAGGGTGACCAGTTGGTGGACGGTCAGGCCCTGGTTGGCGGCGCTCAACCGCATCTCCTCGGTCACCCGCGCGTCAAAGATCGCCAGCATGCGCGCCACCACGTCGTAGGCCGTCACCTCCTCCGGCAGGCGGTAGGTCTCCGGGAACAGGTATCCCTCCAGCGTGGCCTCCGGCGGCAGGTCGGCCAGGAAGGGATAGTTCTTCAGGTCGGTCTCCCGCCAACCGATGGTCGCCAGGGCGATGAAATCCGCCTCGGGGATGCCGGTCTGGGCGGCGACGGTGGCGGCGACCTCCTCCAGGCGGAGCCCCTCGCGGACCGTGAGCACCCGCTCCGGGCGCCGACCGCTCTGCAGCGCCTCGGCGATCTGAGGGATGGTCATCGTCTGGCGCAGGGTGTAGGTGCCGGCCTCCAGGCCGGCGTCCATGCCCTTGTACTGCAGGTACCGCCGGAAGAGTTCGGCATCGGAGATAAGGCCGGCTTCCTGGAGCCGCCGGGCCACCTCCGCCGCCGTCTCCCCGGGCTGGACGACGAAGGTGACCGGGGAGTTGTCGGTGCCCGCGGGGCGCTGGAGTTCCTCCGCGTGCATCTGGATGTAGGTCTCCAGAGCAACCTCTCTGGGGGAACCTGCTGCGCTGATGTTGCAGATAGAGAGACCCAGCGCTCCGGTCTGGCGGAACGCCCAGAAACTCCCGCCAACGATGACCCCAACCGAAGCCAAAGCCAGCAGAAAGGCAACAACGCGGGTTGTCTGTTTCATTCTCACCTCGTCGGAGTACCGAAGGCACAAAGGGGAGTGGACATTGGCAATGCCTTGTGTCTTCGTGTCTTTGTGGTGATTTCTAACCGACAGGAGCGGGGACGCGCGGGCCAATCAGGGCGATCTGAGATAGTGGCAGGGATTCCACTTCCAGCCGGGTCAGGTTGACGATGCGGCTGGCATGCTGGATGTCAATTCCGACCAGATGACCGTCGGCATCAAAGTCCAGCACCACGCCCGGCGCGACCTCCCGCGAATCCACGCTGGTCCGTTCGGAAAGGTCAATGTAGAGCGAATCGGTATCTGGATAGTAATGGAACTTCACGGCTTCACCTCCCGGAAATCCCGATCGAGGAACGCATTGTGCACTGTTACACCGTCCTCCAAAGTCACCACGCGCAGGTACTTGCCCAATTCGGGGACGAAAATCCAGTATCGGACCCGTCCGTCCGGCTGGATCTCTCGCCGTACTGGCTCGCGCAACGCCCTTTCGCACCATTCCCGCCGGATGTAGGGGCGTTTGCGCAGGACTTGCTCCTCAAAGTACCGCGTGGTTTTCATTCTTCCTGGCCTCAAGGAACCCCTGCAGCAGGACGGCGGCGGCGACGGCGTCCACTTCGCCGCGTCGTCGGCGCTTTCCGGGGCGGACGGTCTCCAGAATTTCCTGAGCGGCGACGGTGGTGTAGCGCTCGTCCCACAACTCCACCGGCACGTCCAGCGCCTCCGCCAGCGCCTGCGCGTACGTCTCCACCCAGCGGGCCTGAGGGCCCACCTCGCCCCGCAGAGTCAGCGGCCGCCCGACAATCACCCGCCCGGCGCCGTATTCGGCCACCAGGCGGGCAATGGCGGCGAAGTCCTCGGCGCGGGACTTCCGCTCCACCACCCCCACCGGTCGGGCCACCGTCCCGCTGGGGTCGCTGACCGCCACCCCAATCCGCCGTTCACCCAGGTCCAGTGCCAGCACCCGCATGTTCTTGAGAACCACCAAGACACGAAGACACGAAGTTTTTGTTTATTTTCTTTGTGTCTTCGCGTCTTCGTGGTAAAAAAACCAGAACCACCAAGATACAAAGACACGAGGTTTTTGTTTATTTTCTTTATGTCTTCGTGTCTTCGTGGTGAAAAATGAAACCTCAGGGCGTCACCTGGACGGTGATGCGCAGAGGGAGCAGGGGCAAATTCGGCAGCCAGCGGGGCCAGACCTGAATCTGGGGCGGCTGGGCCAGTGGCCACTGGCTCGCCAGCAACTCGGCAGCCTGGGCGATGGTCTTGCCCCGGACGATCTGCCGGACAGCCTGCGGGTCCACTTCGGCGGCCGCAGTGCCCACCGCCGAGACGGAGAAGGCAATCACGCCTCCCTCGGGGCCCGCCGTTGTCTCCCGAATCTCAAAGGCGGCATCCACCAGCACGTGCCCGGGTGGCAGACGGCGCACCAGGGCAGCATAGGCGACCGCCTCGGCGTTATCCCGGTCCACCGCCATACCGGTGACCAGCAGTTTCATATACACCTGCAGCGTGTCCGCTCGCTCGTAGAGAAACCGGTTGTACGAGACCTCGCGGGCCTGAATCTCCAGAGACTGCCGGAAGAGGACCTCATTGGGCTCCAGATACTCCTGCAGGCCCTGGTAGGCTTCCTCCAGCAGTCGGGCCGTCAACTGTTCCCGGGCCCGGTCCATATCCTCCTGAGAGACGGCGCGGACTTCCTGCAGGCCACCACCCCGGGTCGGTTCCGGGTTGATGACCCGCAGGGCCAGCGCAGCGACGCCTTCCACCTGATTGATGAGTCCAGCACCGACGTTACCCGCCGGCCCCTCCTCCAGGGCCTCTATGGGGGCCGGGGCCTGGCCGAAGGGGGGCACCGTCACGTCCTGGGTGGTGGCGAAGCGGACCGGGAAGGCGCCCGCGGAGGTCCGGACGACCGTGCGGGCGGGCACCACAATCTCCTGCCCCAGCATGTTGGTGAAGAGGACGGTCCCGGTGGCCCGGCCCGACTCGTAGGCGGCGGTGCCGGTGGTCTCCACTTCCAGGCTCCCGGCGAAGTAATCGCCCACCCGGCGGGCGGGAATCTGCCCGCCCGCCGCGTCCACGGCCTGCGTCTCCAGCCCGGCCGATACGGTGACGGTCGCCCGGACGGTCTCCACGGTGGGGACCAGGGTGATGGTGGCCCGGGGGACGACGGCGTAGGCGAAGGCCAGGAGCACCAGCAGGGTGGCGAAGAAGACAGCCAGCCGGGCGCCCAGGCGGACGTTCCGGGCCCAGGGCGGGAGCGGGCGGGCGGGTGGCGGGCGGAGGGGGATTTCCTCCTCCCACCAGGCGCGGGGCGGCGGCTCCAGGGGCGGCCGCTCCGGGCGGGGCCAGCGTTGGGCCGCCTCCGCCTCCTCCACCGAGGCGAAGGCTGGCAAACCAGTCCAGCGGACGTAGGCCCGTCGGTCCGGGTCCTCGGAGACAACGGCAATTTCGGCGCCCAACCGTTCCGCTTCCCGGCGCACCCGTTCGCCGTCCAGCGGATTGGAGAAGAGACGGGTCTCCCAGGGAAGAACAATGATGACCCGTCCGTCCCGCGCCTGCCGGATACGGTGGCGCAGGATCGCCAGGTCATCGTCGGGTTGAAGGGAAATGATGTGGGTCACAACCTCCCCTGATTGGCCAGGCTGACAAATTCATCCAGTGTGATCACCCTGACCTTTTCGGCGTTGTGGATGTAATACCGCCAATCGTTGCTGGTGAAGTAGCGCTTCAGTCCTTCGCGCCAGCCGGGCCCTCCCAGAACCACGTAAGCCCGGCTGTATTCTTCTTTCGTTCGGATGATCTCAGCCAGACACATGATTTCGTATGGAACTTTCTGCTCTGCGGTCCCCGCTACCTGCTGCCACTTGAGGGAGATCAGGATTTTCTCCCCTCTCGTGTTCGCTGCGACCAGATCAACCTTATGTTTTCCCCCGCCCAATCGCTCACCGACTTCCACTTGAGGGGCATATTCATATCCCCCGTGTTTGAGGGCTGGCAGAGCCATTTGTTCAAGGACCGCTCCCGTTGTTGTCTTCCGTGGGTTCACATCTGCACCTGCCTCTGGAAGATGAGGAGATAGCGATGGACAATCTGGAGGGGCCCCGAAGAATGAGGTTGAATCGGTAACTCTTTCGGAGCCACAATGACGATCTCTTTCAAACGGATATGGGCGTATGGGCGCAAACTTTCAGCAACCAGCAACCCTCCGGGCAGCAACGTTGCTCCGTCTCGCAGATCTTCGGCTTCAACAACCAGAAAACCGCCAGGACGAAGTGACTGACGACATCGCTCAGCAATACATTTCAAAACATTTAGAAAGGCGCGCAGGTACGGCCCTGGTGCCGTCTCTCCTGCTGTACCGTAAATGTGGATCAGGCCTACCTTCTGTGCGTCCAGCAGTCCTTTGTTGTCTGCCCCAGCCCCGGGTCGGAGATGCACCTGCAGCCAACTGTCCCCGGCAGCGGCGAACCGGGAGAGCAGATTCCGTCGGATTTCCGAGTCCCTCTGGCTAACAGGAAAAAGCCAGACGGAAGTGGTTTCCAGGTTTTCGTCCCCCTCTAACCGTTGGATGGTCTCATGTTGAATTTCCCAGGAAAGGCCACACGGCACGGTGGGAATATTCCCCGTTATCCCTGAATCGGGTTTCTCAAAGACGGGAAGGTACTCGTGAGCCAGAAGTAAAAAGTTATAGGCAAGACTTCGGGAACGCCAGAAGCCCGTTGTTTTACAATTGTGCTGCCGCTTGATCACCAGTTCTTTCAGAACGAATCCCGCGTTCAGGAAGACCCGGATCGTCTGAAACCCGATGGGGATCACGTGGCGGGATTGTCGGGCATCACCCAGGAGAAGGACGCACTTTCCTCCGGGTTTCAAAACCCGCATGCTCTCCTGGGCCACTTTTCCCATTTCCTCCAGGAAACGGGGAACGGGCAGAGCAGAGAGATCGCCCTCCACCTGGGCGCTATACCGAACAATCCCAGCATAAGGTGGGTGGGCGCAGATCAGATCTACAGTTTCTGAGCCAATCCTGGAGAGATCGCGAGCGTCCCCCACATAGACTTCCGGTTCATAGATCGGCGTTTTTCTCAGCAGGGCCGGTACTTCAAAGCGAAGGTTCTCATGGGTTAATTGAATCGCATAGGGGTTGATGTCTATCCCAATGCAGCGTCGCCCCAGGAGTTTCGCCTCTACCGCCGTCGTACCTCCTCCAACGAAATAGTCCAGAACCAGATCACCGGGCCGGGAGTACTTCAGGATCACATTCCGAGGGATATACGGAGACCAGTTTCCCCGATACCGGCCGTCGTGGGTAACCCAGTCCCCTCGCTTTTTGAAACTCCAGACGGTGGTTGTTTCCTCATTGAAATCCCCTGGACCCCACGCATGAATCCGCTTCCGGCGAGCAAGGGAGGAGATATTCACGCCATAGGCCTCAGTGATGATTTGCTCCAGTTGGTGGAAAGAGATTCCGAAAACGGCCCCGATCTCCGCGTCGGGCATTCCTCTGGCTTTTGCTTCCAGAACGGCGGAACGAAAGGCCTCCTCTCCGTGCTCCTGGCGGAGATGAGTCCCCAGGGGATGCTCTTTAGAAGCACAAATTGGGCACCGATTCATGATGGGCAAACCCCTCATCGGGACCCACAGAACACTATCCAATTTCAGCGGGGTTCTCCACTCTCAGCCCTTCAGCGCGGGCGGCGGCCAGGAGTTGAAGGTCGGCCGCCACGAAAATCAGCGGCACCAAACCCGCCAGCCGCAGAGCCTCATTGGCAGCAATAGCACTGGCCAGTTGCACAGCGTCGCATCCTCGGAGCGGTCAGCGACCTGATCCAATCGCTACCAGGTTCAGGGCTATACCGTTTCACCACCGCGCTGGCATCCAGGTAGAAGATGCTCACTCTCTCGGACCTCGTTGCTCCAGGATGATTTCACTCAGCGCAGGACCGGTCGCCCGGGTCAAAGCGGCCTCTATCTCTTCCAGCGGCACAGCGGGGTTGGCGAGTTCACGCAGACCAGGGCTCATTTCTGCTAACAACCCGGCAGCGCGAAGAGCCGCCTGGACCTGTGCGCGCTTAGTATCAGGCTCTGATGCCAGCGCATCCAGACGTTCTATCAGCCATTCCTGGGCAATCCATCCATTTCCAGGCACAACTCAATAGCCTCCCGAATTCTTTCCATCAGGGTATCCAACGACTTTGCCTGGGTGTGACAGCCGCGCAGAGCAGGAACGGTAGCCACATAGTAGCCCTCGGCGTCGCGCTCTATAATCACGCTGAACTCTCTGACCATTGGCCTTGCTCCTCACTTCGCGTATCGCTAATCGCATATCGCGAATCGCATATCGCATATCGCGTATCGCGTATCGCCTCCGCTCCTCTGCTCCCCCGCTCCTCCGCTCCTCTGCTCCCCCGCTCCTCCGCTCCTCTGCTCCCCCGCTCCTCCGCTCCTCTGCTCCCCCGCTCCTCC
>Ga0272447_1000446_pt1 | contig 31243 bp, 23 predicted proteins | sample YNPCB0133_FD_194589 | JGI IMG/M metagenome (GOLD analysis project Ga0272447, IMG submission 194589) | Hot spring microbial mat communities from Yellowstone National Park, WY, United States - YNP-CB-013-3 | ecosystem: Environmental > Aquatic > Thermal springs > Hot (42-90C) > Sediment | place... | reverse complement strand
CCGGCCCACAGCAGGCCCCATTCAGACAGCAGGAGGCCGCTACACTACATACCTCGTCCAGACAACAAGCACCATCTGGACAGCAGGATCGCGAAGCGGCAACAACGGCCCATGCAGTAGTACCGGTAAGCAACACCACCAACGCAGCTAACCCACTCATCACCATTTTGGTACGCATCGTTATGTCCTCCAGTGGATATAAAACTTTCGGTTCGTGGACAAAATCAACGTTCTATTGTTTATCAGAATTCATAGGGTTGCTCTGGCTGCTGACAACATGCAGTCCTACCACACAGCAACTACACCAATGACTGATGACGGTTGACTGATGACGATTCCGGGCAAGGTTTGCCCCATCGGCACTCGGCCCTTTGACCTGGAAGCGGCGATCAGCCGCTCCTCGCTACCGACTAACACAACCAGAGACAGTGGAGAACATGGAGGGGCGGATCTGTGCGGGATGGTGCGGAAACAACAAGGGAACCGCTTCTCAGCCGGCCGGGCTGGAAATCGAGGTTTGTCGCCAGCGTAGCCACGACGCCGTCGGTGGTCAGAAGCGGCAGCGGTTGGGGCGGCACTGTTACGGGTTGGGGATGGCAACAACACTTTGCAGGAGGGTCGAGAGGTTGGGAACGTTGAGGTGTTGTACCCTCTCTCCCCTTCTCCGCCGTAGCCTCTTCCCCGCCCCAGCAACAGCCACACGGAGCGGGCAACTCTTGCTGTACCGCAGTGTGCTCGCAGCAGTTGTGGTGCCTGGCCGCATTACTGCTGCAGCGTAATAACGGGCACAGTCCACAGCACCAGGGCGGTGGCAAGGCGAGAATCAGACTACAGCATACCGCCAGAATACGCATGGGTCAGACGGCACCTCTTAAAGTCGAAAGGATTATACTTCCATACCCGTACTCCAGTCAATCCCTCCCAAGGTGCAATCATAGACGCGATTGAATCAAAAAACTGTGGGGACAAGGCCGAGCGTAAGCGAACACGCCACAGGACCGCCTACCCACTTATAGGGAATACACCCCAAAACGCCCCCCAAGCGAACACACCTGAGAGCTACCCGCCCCAGCCCATGCGCCTCAAAACCGCCTGCCCAGGTGAACGTACCCCAGGGTCAACTACACAAGCGAAAATACCTTAGGACGGGCGCCCAGGGAGGGAAAAACTGCCCTCTCCGTCGGCAAGGGGCCATGATTCGGCAATACCCAGGTCAACGCTGCCACCTTCTGCGCCAACTTGACATCGCACTTTCACTCCGCGCCAACTTGACACGCACTTTACCGACATCATGTTCTGCACTTTCACTACACCGTTTCCTGCACCAACTTTTGGATTCCGCTGCAGAAACCCATGTCCATCCTTTGCGTCAGTTTGTGCCGCAGTTCCTGGTTCAGCTTCGGACCCAGCAGAATGATGATCAGGCTTGCAGCCGAGAAGACTGAAAAGATGTGCTGCAGAGCGATCCTCAAGACTGCCTGGCAGAACGGTCCGTTGAGGGTTGGATCGAGGCAAATGGCGTTCCCTAATTCTTGTGCTTATCCGTGGCCATGTTATGCAGAAATTCACCTCGGTGAGCCTGACCGCTCCCTTCGATTTACTCAGCTGCCCTTTCTTCGCTGCTATCTCATCGAGGACTTCTCCCCGTTGGGGCAGCCCCAGTATCGCTCCTCGGAGTCCCGAGGAAACGAAATCTCCTCTTCCCCCCTTTCCGCGGGACACTTTGTGTCCTATACTGACGATGCAAAAAACATATTGACGCGGCGTGGAGCAGTCGGTCAGCTCGCCAGGCTCATAACCTGGAGGTCGTAGGTTCGAATCCTACCGCCGCAACTTCAGGCATCTATTCCCTCTCTTCGGAAACCGCAAGAGGTACCACTCCCCCCGTGCGGTTTTTTTGTTTTCTGAGGAAGCAAGCCGAAACAGTGCTGGTTGCCTACGAAATCCTCCCCCATACGTTAGCTTACGAAAGGGAAGTTGTAGTGTGATGGTGGCGTTTCCTTCAGGCTAGCGGACCGGTTGCGGGCAAGCGTGGGGGACACCAACCGTTCCCCTGAGACCCGCGGTGCGATTCCAGCCTTTCCATCCCTTCAGACAGCAGAAACAAACACGTATGCGTCTGATCCTCGCAGCTCTGTTTGTAATAGGCAGCGTATTCGTCGCGCTTACATTCATGATGGGCATCGGCCTTGATAAGTACCATCCCCTTGTCATGGGTCTCGCGCTCAGCGCGTTCTTCTTTCTGTCCATCATCGCGTCTTATTACCTGTTCAATCCGTACTGGGTCAATCCGCTGGGGTTGACGGACCCGGATGAAGTGATGCGTCGCCTGAAGGAAGATGGCTTGCTCGCAACCACGGATTTTCAAGCCCGACGCGCCTTCGGAGTGCAAGAGTATGAAGACGAAGGGTTGCATTATTTCCTGGAGTTGAGCGACGGGCGGGTCCTGTTTCTCAGTGGCCAGTATCTCTACGAGTACGAGCCGTGCGAGGACGACCCTGAGAACAGGGAACCGCGGCGCTTCCCGTGTACCGACTTCACCATCCTCCGACATAAAGTCGAAGGACATGTCATGGAACTCATCTGCCGGGGAACCGTCCTGGAACCCGAGTTTATCGCCCTGCCGTTCCCCAAGCAACAAGCGTGGTCGGAGGACATTCCCGAGGACGGGGAAATCCTTTCGGATCGAACGTATGATCAGATCAAGGCTCTGTTCGTGGCAGGAACAGCCAAGTCACCACCGATGCAGACTAAGGGAAAGTGACTGTACAAGTGATTGTACCCGATGCAGGCTGGGGGGAAGTGGCTTTATACTTGTGACGTGACGCTCGGCCTGATAAGTTAGCGGTAGGAAGTACAGGTCTGAATTACGAAGACCAAAGGCGCGTGGTGGAAGTGGTGGAAGGGCCTATTCATGCACCGGAATCGTGGTTTTACGCTGATCGAACTACTGGTCGTGATCGCCATCATTGCGTTACTGGTGGGTCTGCTCTTGCCGGCGGTGCAGAAGGTCCGCGAGGCAGCAGCACGGGCGAAGTGTCAGAACAACCTTAAGCAGATCGGCCTGGCTCTGCACAACTATCTGGCGAGCCATGGTGCCTTCCCGACTTGTTCGGAGTTGCCCCGCGGTCGGACTTCGCAGCCGTGGTCCGCCCACGTTCGCCTGCTACCGTACCTGGAGCAAGAAAACCTGTACAGACTGATCGACTTCACCAACGAAACAGTTCGTCATGATTACACCACCTGTCCGGAGGTAGCCCGGACACGCATCCCTGTTTACATTTGCCCCAGCGAAGTCAACGATCGTGCGCGTGTGACGCCGAGCATCACCCATTACCCCGTGTGCTACGGCTTCAATGAGGGGACGTGGTTTGTGTACGATCCGGTGTCCGACAGGCAGGGGGATGGGGCCTTTGCCCCCAACCTCTGGACCAGGCCGAGCGATTATCGCGATGGGATGTCCAACACCCTCGGCATGGCCGAGGTCAAAGCTTATCAACCGAACATGTGGGACTCGCTGTTGCCGGCGACGCTCGGGGTTCCCCCACCAAATCAACCGGCTGATCTGGCTCCCTATTACGGCGGCACCGTCGATGGCAACGGGCATACCGAATGGGTCGAAGGGGATGTGCGTGAAACCGGCGTGACCACCACCTTTCCGCCCAACACTTTTGTCGCCTACACCGCCAATGGCATCACCCAGGACATCGACTTCACCTCCAGCCGCGACGGCGAGTCGATCACCGCCCCCACCTATGCCGCCATCACCTCCCGCAGCTACCACCCGGGGTTGGTCAATGTCTTACTGATGGACGGCTCGGTTCGTTCTATCCGTGACGGTATAGCTCCGGCTATCTGGCGGGCGCTGGGCACACGGGCAGGGGGTGAAACCATCCCCGGCGACTACTAACCCCAGCGACGCCCCCGCGGAGGGGCGCTTATGGAAGGTCTGCCGATTTCTCGCCGTCTGCTCCTGGCTTTTTCCGGCGTCCTGCTGCTGGGCGTGGCGGTTATCTGGTACCTCTTCATCCATGATCCAACCCCCACGATCACGCCAGGCGAAGCCCAGGAGAAAGCCGCTGCCTTCCTGGACCAGATTCGCACTGGCCGCGTTGATGAGGCTTGGACGGAAACCTCCACGGATTTCAAATCCATGTACGGTCGGGAGCGGTTCCGCCAGTTCGTCCGCAACCAGCCGGTCTTGAGGATGGCCGTCGAGTTCGAATCGTGCGAATTCTCAAGGCAAGCCCAGTTGCGGGTGGTCGAATGCACCTTCCGACCCGTAGGCGGCAAGGGGACGATCAAGGTCATCCTCAATGTAGATCAAGGTACATGGAAAGTTGGCCGCCTCCACGTCGAATAACCAGAGGGTAGGCCCATGCTGTCGCATCGCTTGGGGTGTTCTGACTGAAGGCAAAACGCGTGGCATGTTCTGGTGGAAAGCGGGGCCGAAGCGGTTGCTCGAGCCGACACCGGAGTAACAGGGTTGGCAGCCTTGCCGCGTGCCGGTGCCCTGCTGCCGTGGTGCCAGGGGTGTTTGATTTCTGCCAAGGCGTTCGGCAGAAGAGGAGAGTGTACCTTGATGTTCTGGGGTTCTCGCGGCTATTGCGAAGTCCCTGACCGGCAATCGCCATTGGTCCAGAGCCAGTGGGTTTCCACCCCGATCGCCCACTACATCACGCCAGACCGGCGGATGTCCCGGACTTCTGGACCCAAGAACAATCGGGTTATGCCCGAAAGGAGGCCATGCTATGTTCCTGGTGATTCCCTATCACGTCGATGTGCCGATGCGGCAGTGGCCGTGGATGAATTGGGTGCTGATCGGGGTCACAGTCTTGATGTATCCGCTCTGCATGAGGGAAGAGGGCTTTACTTCCTTCGGTGAGCTTCGGGTTCTGGGGGAAGGGCCGCTCGGCTGGTTCGGGCATATGTTGCTCCATGCCGACCTGCTCCATCTGTTCGGCAATATGTTATTTCTTTGGGTCTTCGGTAACGCGGTGTGTGCCAAGATCGGCAACCTCAGCTACGGTTTGTTTACTTCGGATTGGGAGTTGTCGCTGGCCTGATGTCTTACCTGATCGATCCGCGACCGGCTGCGGGAGCCAGCGGAACCATCAATGGCGTCGTCGGTATGTTTGTGGTGTGGTATTTGCTCAATGAAATCAGTTGTTGAGTCATGGATGGGTTTCTGGAGTAGGTGCGTGCGTGGCACCGCTCGGTCAGCAGCTACTGGATGGTGTTGCTGTGGGCGGTTTTCGATATTGTGGGTCTGATCTACGGCGTGGGCAACGTTGGCTACGCTGCTCACCTGGTGGGATTGGTCGCGGGATTGACTCTGGCAGTGGCGATGCTGAAGACGGGTTGGGTTAAGATGGAGCGAGGCGAGCGGTCCTTGCTTGAGGTGCTTTCAGGAAGTGATGAACAAGCTAGGTCCACCAAGGCAACCCGCCGCAAAACTACCCGCCGCCCCCAGGACCCACGTATCCGATGACGGCTGCTCCAACCTGCGGTTTTGCCAGAGGTCATATTCCTCCGTTCTCATGGTTTCGCCAACGGTCGGATCGTTGTTCTCACGGTTTCGCCAAGGGGCATACTCCTGTTGCGGGTTGGCAGTTCTGTGGTAGAGGACTGCTTCCGTGCGGTCTGTTTTGCGTATGCTAATCTGGGACCGAACTGCGGGAAAACTTCCGGGGAACCGTCCGGGGGTAACGGAGAGGGACACCCAGGACAGCAGGACTGCAGAGCTGTTTTTCTCTCAATCCAGAACGTTTTCTATCAACCGATACGAACAGGGAGACATGGCACGATGGCAGAGACACGGAATACCCAGCTGTTGGTGATCGGAGCCGGTCCGGGAGGGTATCCGGCGGCGTTTCACGCGGCGGACCACGGCTTGTCCGTAACCTTGGTCGAGGAAGACAGCCACCTGGGTGGGGTCTGCCTCAATCGTGGCTGCATCCCCTCGAAAGCTCTGCTCCATGTGAGCCGGCTGATCCACGAAGTGCGGGCATTGGCAGCCCACGGGGTGCGCTACGACGGTCCCCAGATCGACCTGGAACGGTTGCGGGCCTTCGTGCAACAGCAGGTGGTCAACCGACTGAACACCGGCATCAGCCAACTGGCCAAGGCCCGCGGGGTTACTGTGCTGACCGGACATGCGACCTTTCAGGACCCGCATACGGTGCTGGTACAACGACCGGGTGGTGAGGAAGTGGTGATCCGCTTCGAGCACGCCATTGTGGCCCCCGGCTCGGTGCCGGTCATCCCCCGCAACTGGAATATCGACCCCGAACGGATCTGGGACAGCACCGCGGCGCTGCAATTACCCCTGATTCCCAACCGTTTGCTTGTCATCGGCGGAGGGTATATCGGCTTGGAAATCGGCAGCGTTTATGCGGCGTTGGGCAGCCGGGTGACGGTGGTGGAGGCGTTGGAAGGGATTCTGCCCCAGGCGGACCGCGACCTGGTAGCACCGTTGGAGAAACGGTTGCGACAGCAGTTGGCCGCCATCTATACGCAAACTCGGGTGGCCGGCATGGAAAAAAGCCCCGAGGGCATCATTGCGACGTTGGAAGGGCGGGACGTGCCGGCCCAGGTGGAATGTGAGCGGGTACTAGTAGCAGTGGGTCGGCGTCCGAACACAACGGGATTGGCATTGGAGAAGGCCGGGGTGAAAGTGGACGAACGGGGTTACATTGTGGTCGATGAGCAACGGCGGACAACGGCCAGGCACATCTTCGCCGTGGGAGATGCAGCGGGGGAACCAGGGCTGGCCCACAAAGCCACGGCGGAAGCCCGCGTAGCGGTGGAAGCCCTGTTAGGCGAACCGGCAGCCTGGCAACCGCGGGCCATCCCGGCCGTCATCTTCACCGACCCGGAAATCGCCTGGGCCGGCCTCACCCAACGGGAAGCCGAGGCGGCAGCTATACCCCATACAGTCCTCAAGTTCCCCTGGGTGGCCAGTGGCCGAGCGGTCACCCTCGACCGCACCGAAGGTTTGACCAAACTGATCATCGATCCGGACAGCCAACGCATCCTGGGTGTTGGGATGGTCGGTGTGGGGGCTGGCGATATGATTGCCGAAGGTGTGCTGGCCATCGAAATGGGAGCGGTCGCCCGGGACCTGCTGGAAACCATCCACCCCCACCCGACTTTGTCCGAGACCTTCATGGAATGTGCCGAACTGGCCTACGGTTCCTCCGTCCACCTGGCCCGTCCCACCGTCCGACCCAAAAGCAGCTAGGAGGACCCACGACCCAGCCTGAGAGCAACGGGAAAGACCTACGGCCCAACCTGAGAGCAACGGGGAGCACCCACAGCAATATTCCCCAGGTGTACACTCCCCAAGGGAGCCCCATGGCCCGCCACCCAGTGGGGAAGCAAGGGGAAACCTACTGCTCGTGCTTTCCTTGGCAAGCCGTCAACTCCGCGGTGGGGATTCGCCATAATAGCGGCGGTACAGCACCTCCACGGCAGCTTCTCCTTCTTGGGCAAAGCGGCGGCGCAACCACCAGTTCTGCCACAATGTCCGCAGCAGTCCACGACGTCGGAAGCGCCGCACCGACACCGTCACGGGCACATCCAGGTAAACCACCGTACCGGCCTGGCGTAAGCGTTGGGACAGGGCGACATCTTCAAACAGGGGCCAGGGGGGAAAGCCGCCGATCCTCTCCAGCACCGAGCGACGGAAGAACTGAGCCTGGTCTCCGTAAGCCAGTCCCCGTTGTGCCCGACGGCGGTCGGCCCACTCGATCAGCCGATAAATCCAGCCGTCCTGATCGAAACGGTGCCCCAGGCAACCGCCGACACAGTCGGGATGCCGGTGCAGCCAGTCGGCAATCCGTGCCAGGGCCAGGGGCGGAAAAATCATGTCGGCATGAGCAATGACGATGATGTCTTCCCAGCAGCGAGGTAACGCCTGGGCAATCTGGCAACCCCGGCCACGGCGAGTGCAAGCCACCACCTCCGCCCCCCACTGTAGAGCTACTGCCGCAGTCCCGTCCGTCGATCCCCCATCGGCCACTACAATCCGCCGCGGCGGCCTGGTCTGCTGCTGCAAACTCTGAAGCAACATCGGCAATACTTCCGCTTCCTGCCACACCGGCACCACCACCGCCAGACTCGGCTCATCCGCGGCACCGTCACCTCGGACTTCGGTACCCATCCGTTCACCTGCTCTCTCCAAGCACTCTCCCCAGCATTCCCCACACCCTCCGCCGGGGTCTCGGCTTGCCCCTAGCGTGGCTCGAACTGGAAACTGGACGTGGATGGTTCCACGTCCTAGCTGTTCAGATCTCTTCAAACCTGGCCGTAAAGTGCCGCAGCACCGGCGGGGCTTCGATCATCCGCAGTCCTCGGATGCTGTAGCGATCGGCATAGACTTCAGCGGCCGCTTCGATAACGTAATCGATATGGCTTTGGGTATAGACCCGTCGGGGTACTGCCAGGCGGACCAGTTGCATCGGCGGATGCTCCATGCGGCCCGTTGACGGATCGATCCGCCCGAACATGACGCTGCCGATTTCCACACTGCGGATCCCGGCATGACGGTACAAGGCACACACCAACGCCTGACCCGGGAACTGGTCCGGCGGCAGATGCTCGCAGAAGTCGGCCGCATCGATGTAAACGGCATGCCCTCCCGGCGGCTCCACAATCCGAATCCCGGCGTGCAACAACCCTTCCCCCAAATACTCCACCGAGCGGATGCGGTAGTGCAGGTAATCTTCGTCCAGCACCTCCAAAAACCCCTGGGCCATCGCTTCCAGGTCCCGTCCTGCCAGCCCGCCGTAGGTCACGAACCCTTCGGTCAGAATCAGCAGGTTGTTCGCCCGCTGAGCCAACTGGTCATCCCGCATCAGCAGCACCCCGCCGATGTTCACCAGCCCGTCCTTTTTGGCACTGATGGTTGCCCCGTCGGCCAGGTCGAACATGTCCCGCACGATCTGCCGTACGCTCCGCTGGTGCTGCCCCGGTTCCCGCAGCTTGATGAAGTAAGCGTTTTCGGCGAAACGGCAGGCGTCGAGGAACAGGGGAATGCCGTAACGGTCGCACACCTGCCGCACCGCTCGCAGATTCTCCAGGCTTACCGGCTGCCCTCCACCGGTGTTGTTCGTCACGGTCATCATGACCACCGGAATCCGCTGCGGCCCCACCTTCTGGATCAGCTCTTCCAACCGGGCCACGTCCATGTTCCCCTTGAACGGCCGGCGCAGGCGAGGTTTTTTCCCCTCCTCGCAGAGTAAGTCCACCGCCTCTGCCCCGGAATGCTCGATGTTGGCTCGGGTCGTGTCGAAGTGGCTGTTGCTGGGCACCACCTTTCCGGGTCCCCCCAACAACTCGAACAAAATCCGCTCGCTGGCCCGGCCCTGATGGGTCGGCAAGACATGCGGCATCCCCGTCAATTCCTTCATCACCGCTTCAAAGCGGTACCAGCTTTTCGCCCCGGCATACGACTCATCCCCCCGCAGCATGCCCGCCCACTGTTCGCTGGACATCGCCGCCGTGCCGCTGTCGGTCAGCAGGTCGATCAACACCGCTTCCGCCGGAATGCGAAACGGGTTGAAATACGCCGCCCGCAGAATCGCTTCCCGCTCCTCCCGCGTGGTCAACCGTAATGGTTCTACCATCTTGATGCGGAACGGCTCGATGATCGTCTTCATGGCGGAACCCTCACGATACTATGGCTCGGCTTAGGTCGGGTAAGTTCCATAATAATCGGCACATGGGGGAACCTGGAGCCACCACGACATCACGAACCTGAGCAAGGAACCCGCTTTTATGATCCGCCCGCTGCAGCAAGACGATATCCCCACCCTGGTGGCGTTGACGGCCGACACCGGCATGTTCCGACCGCACGAAGTAGATACCCTGGAGGAAGTCTTTGCCGACTACTTCACGGCGATGCGGGAGTGCGATCACCAGGCTTATGTCTGGCAAACCGAACGGAAATTGCGGGGTTTCGTTTACTACGCCCCGGCTCCCATGACGGATCGCACCTGGTACCTCTGGTGGATCGTGGTGGCCCGAGAGCATCAGCGGCAAGGGTTGGGAAGTCGGTTGCTGCAATTCGTGGAGCAAGACCTGCGTTGCCGCGGAGCACGTCTGCTGTTGATCGAAACGTCGTCTCAACCCGCCTACGCCCCCACCCGTGCCTTCTACCTCAAGCACGGCTATCAGGTCTGTGCCACCGTCTCCGACTTCTATGCCGACGGCGATAGCCTGGTCATTTTTGCCCGCCGCTTCACGTCCCCCCACCCTCCCAGTCAGGCCGACAACCAAGGGAAAAACCCCTTTGCTTTCGATTCGACCGGAAGCCCACCTCCTGACGGTTTGACCAGGCCATCCCTGCCGGGAATATGACCCCACACTTTCCAGCCTCTTCTGATCTGGTGGAATGGGATCGTCCCCCTCCGCTGACCCTACGGATTGCACCGGCAGCAAGCAGAGGGGATATGCTCGGGGGAGGCGCGGGGGGGAGCAAAGTCCGATACAGACGGGAGAGGCAGACGGTAAGCAGAGTCCGGAACAGTAGGGGGAAGATCAGGAGGTACGGAAGCCTTCGGTCAGGGTTTGAAGCCGCTCCAGGGCCGGGGCATGGCAGAGGCCATTGGTAGCTAACAGTCCACGCCGCTGAGCGAAGTCCTCTGCCTGATAGACGATAGGGTGACCGAAAAGATCGGTGACACACCCCCCGGCTTCGGTGACCAGCAGATGACCGGCACAGATGTCCCAGTCATGGAAGGTTTCGTAGGTGTTGGCATACACGTCGGCTTCCCCACGTGCCACGCAAGCCAGCTTGATCCCGCCGGAGTAGGTCTGCTGAACCTGCTTGGGATCCAGCAAGGCGGCGACGCGACTGATCGAACCCGGGCGAGACCAGGACTGGACCAGGATACACGCGTCGATACTTCGGCGAGAGACCTGGCAGCGTGTGGCGGTGGCATCCCCGGTGTAAGTCCAGCAGCCTCCGCCCTGACGGGCGAACGTGATCCGATGGGATGCCGGTTCGGCCACCACACCCACCACCGGTGCCCCTTCACAAAGCAAGCCGATCATTACGGAGAATTGGCCGTTTTTGCGGGCAAAGCCGCGGGTCCCATCGATCGGATCCACGACCCAGGTCCGCGTCCCCCGTTGAGCGACTCCTTCAAAACCGCTGATCTTCTCCTCCGCACAGAGTGCATCCTGAGGAAAGCGTTGGTGCAACCGTTGCAGGATCAATTCCTGAACCAGCCGATCCACCGGTGTGCTGATGTCCGCGGGAGCATCCGGAATGGCGACAAAGGACTGGTACTCCTGGCGAATCCGCTCAGCTGCCTCTTCCGCTACCTGAAGAGCAACGGTCAATTCCTTATCCCAGGGCATAGCGACTCCTCGATCAGCAAGCCGAGTTACTCCCCGGCACCGGGGATGGCTTCGGCCATCTGGGCTTCCGCCAGCACCTGCAAGCGGCGGTAATAGTCACTGCGCTGCCACAAATCCCGGTGGGTTCCCGTGTCCGTGAGTTTGCCTTGGACGATCAGGAAGACCCGATCCACCCAGCGCAAGGTGGTCAGGCGTTGGGCCAGCACCAGGATAGTCCGTCCGGGGGCAATCCGTTGCAGGGTATCATCCCAAAGGATCAGTGTATCTTCATCGACCAGCTGACCCGGTTCTTCTACGACCAGGATCGACGGATCGCGTACCAAGGCGCGGGCTAAGGCGATCCGGAAAGCCTGACCCGGGCTGAGCGGTACACCGTGCTCCCCAATGATGGTTTCGTAACCGTAGGGCAACCGTTCAATGAACTGGTGGGCATGGGCGAGTTTGGCCGCTTCGATGATCTGCGGCAGGCGGTATTGTGGATCGCCGCAGCCGATGTTGTTGACAACGGTGTCTGTGAAGATCCATTCATCCTGCATCACGAGGGCGACTTGCAAGCGGAGGGATTCGTGGGTCACCCAGCGGATATTTTTGTCTTCGATGCGGATTTCACCCTGGGTGGGGTCGAAGAAGCGGGGGAGGAGGTAGGCCAGGCTGCGCAGGGCACGGCGATCCGGTCCCACAAAGGCGACCTTGGCCCCCGCGGGAATGGCGAAGCTGAGATTCTCCAGCAGAAGGCGCTCGCTGCCCGGTTCCCGCAGAGAAACGTTGCGGAATTCGATGCGGCTGCGCAAGGGCGGAAGATATTCGGCATCGATAGCCTCCGCCGCTTCTCCCTTGCGTTCTAGGTACTCCAGGATGGCATCCGCCGCTTCGACACCACGCCGCCAGCGTGTCCGCACGTGGAACAGGTCTGCTACGGCAGGGGCCAGGCCCACCAGGGCCACCGCCAGAGTGGCTAAACCGGCAGCGCTGAATTCACCCGCCAGGACCGACAGGCCGCCCAGATAGAGCAGGCCCACCCCGCCCAGGAGGGCCACCGCATAAAGCATCGGTCCTGCCAGGGCATCACCGCGCAGCTTACGCCAAGCAGCTCCCCGGAACGTGTTCAGCTGCCGCTCGACACGGTTCTGATTGAACCGCTCGAGTTGATAACACTTGACCAGCCGCACCAGCCGCAAACTCTCCAGCAGCAGCGCCAAGGCATTGTGGAGCTGGCGGCTTCCCTGACGAGCCTCCCGCCGATAATAGGCCGATACCTGACCACCGACCAGCCACACCAGGGCCGTCATCACCACGAAGGTGACGGCTAGCCAGAAATGGGCCAACAATATCAGCAGAAGCAACCCCACCAACTGCGGGATGGCTCGCCACGGCAGAGTCACCGTACTGTGCAACGCAGTCCCAACGGTTTCCACCTGACGGGTAAACAGGGCTTCTGCCTCCTCGAGGCCGCTCGCCCGGATAACTAGGGAACCGAGACGGTAGGTGTGCAGATAAATCGCCCGACGCAACCGGGTGATCGCGTCCAGCATGACGGCTGCCGCCAGATAGGTGACCGTGGTGCTGGCCAGACTGCGGATGAGGACCAGGGCGAACGCCAGGAGAACCAGACCGGTCAGATAACGAGCATTGGGGATATGAGTGTCATACGGACGCCAGGCCCAGGGATTCCAAGCAGCCATTCGCCCCAGGAAGCGACCCGCCCAACGGTGACGTTCCCGGACCACCACCGGCAGCACCCCCAAAGCGCCGGACGGCCCCACTCGCGTTTCCCCCAACGAGGCTCGATAAGCCTCAGCCGCTTCCCAACCCACATGTTCCCTGAGACTCTGATACACCACCGCACGCCAGATTCCCTCCCACTGTTCCAGGGGCAGAGCTGCGTCCAAGCCGGCTTCCGCCACCTGATTTTGGGCTTCGGGCGACACCCCGAACCGCTGGCCCAACTCCTGACGCTGCTCTTCAGACCAGCTGACCCATTCCTGCACCAGCCGTTGCTGCTCCAAGCTGGACAACTCGCTAAAACCGGCTACACGTCCCTGATTCGCTAGCAGAGCAACAAACAGGTACAGCCATGCCACCAGGATCACCGTCACGATGCCCACCAGCACAGACCCCGCCCGTGCTCCCCACTGCTCTACGGTTGCCTTGCAAAAATCCCGGCGGATACGCCCCCACACCGAACTGTTCATGACTCCCCTATCTCCTCGGCCACCTGACTGCCTCTCCCCCTGTCGTTGCCGTTGCGTAGATCCTTCGGCTTCTCCTTCCCCAAGCTACCATACGCCCCCGTTCGCGAAAATGCCATTCCGTGCCACGAAGAAGCCATTCGGCGCCAAGGTAGGGATACGTTGGGAATATCCCGTCGCTCTGCCCATCGTTTCTCCCAATAAACCGTCTGTTGCCGTCGCATCGCTGTCTCCTCCAGAATCAGGTTGGGATCGGCGCGGATCATTCACCGCGACAGGATGATGATCCCCGGAAGCATCCCCATGGGCCGGAGGCTGTCCGAACCATCCGCACAGGCGAGAGGCTGTCCGAATCATCTGCCCTGGAATGCCGGTTGAAGGACATTTCCGCTTCATTCGGCTACACCGAACCGGTAAAGGCCATTTTGATGTACTGTGTTTCAGTATAAATATGTACCACAAATCATGAAAAGTCAAGCGAAGGGATCAGATTTTCATAAATTTTGGGATTGTCAAGGTGCATTCTGGGTGGGCTTTGTGGGGTTCCTCACCGCCGCGGACGACTGACGGGTCGGGACAAGCGCCTGAAGGAACTGGCGTGTGGCATTGGGCCAGGAGTAGTGCTGGGCATAGGCGGTGCAGGCTGCGGGATCGCCATGCTGGAGGGCCAGGTGGATGGCCGTCCGAAGATCCTCATGGAGAGCTCCGCAGCGGGAATCCGTGATCAGATCGCGGGGTCCTGGCACCGGATAGGCAGCCACCGGTACGCCGCTGGCCAGGGCTTCCAGGATAACATTACCGAAGGTATCGGTGCGGCTGGGAAAAACGAACACATCCGCAGCGGCATACAACTCGGCCAGCTCCTGACCATGGCGATAGCCGAGGAACAGGGCGTCTGGATAGCGTTGTTGCCACTGCAGGCGGGCAGGTCCATCACCCACCAAGATTTTACTGCCAGGCAGGGACAGACGCAGGAAGTCCTCCAACCCTTTCTCCGCTGAGATCCGACCGACATAGAGCAAGATAGGGCGGGGATGGGCAAGAATCGGCTTAGGCCGGGGATAAAACAGGGTGGTATCCACGCCACGGGACCAGATGGAGAATCTGTTATGGAAGCCCCGCTGCTGCAATTCCTCGGCCAAGCTCGGGGTGGCGACCAGGAGGCGTTCAGCACCCCGATGGAACCAGCGCAGATAGGCGTAGGTCAGCGCCGGAGGGACAGCGGCTAAGGTCTGGAGATACTCCGGAAAGCGGGTGTGATAGGAAGTGGTGAAACGCCACCCGAGACGGCGGGCAGCATAACGGGCCAGCAGGCCGAGGGGACCTTCCGTGGCAATGTGCAGATGGTCGGGTCGGAAGCGCACAAGCCGCTGAGCAATCCGCCCCGTGCGCGGCAGCCCCAGAGAGATTTCCGGATAAAAGGGAGCGGGTATTGTAAAAAAAGCGGAGGGTTCAATGATATCCACTGTATGACCGGCTTCGCGCAAGAGGCGGCAGGTGGTATCCAGAGTCCGAACCACGCCGCTGACCTGCGGATGCCAGGCGTCGGTGACGAGGGTGAGCCGAGCCATAAGACATTCGCCCTGAGACGTCGGGGACAGCGCGGCTGAGCGAACCCGCTTTACTACTGTCCATCCTATCTTCGCCGATGAAGGGAACGTGTAGAATGCAAGTATGACTGCGGAAAAATATCTGCGACCGGAAGTGATCCGCCAGGTGGGTCGCCTCGACCTGCGCGCCCGGTTCATTGTGGAAGGGTTTCTCAGCGGTTTGCATGCCAGTCCGTTCCACGGCTTTTCCGTCGAATTTTCCGAGCACCGCAAGTACAACCCGGGCGATGACATCAAGACGATCGACTGGAACGTATACGCCAAGACGGGAAAGTACTTCGTCAAGAAGTATCGAGCGGAAACGAATATGACGGGTTGGCTGGTGATGGACTTGTCCCAATCGATGGACTGGAACGGTCCGGGGGAAGCCAAAACCGCAGGGGTCAAGGTGGACACTTCAGTGCTAGGAGCCGCAGCCACGGAGACGCTGACCAAGTTCGAGTATGGTATCTGCTTGTCGGCAGCTCTGGGCTATTTGATGATCCAGCAGCAGGATCCTGTCGGCCTGGTGGCCTTCGACACCCGCATCCGCACCGTAGTGCCGCCCAAGAGCAAGCGGACCCAATTGGGCACCCTCTTGTCTGTGCTGGCCAACTTGCGACCCAGTGGACTTACCGACATCGCCGGCAGTCTGATGCAATTGGCAGCCTTTGTCCGCGGCAAAAGCCTCATCATGCTCTTCAGCGATCTGCTACCCACCACCGATGACTGGCGTAGCGAAGCCGAAGCAGTGATCCGCAGCCTCTATCGCCTGCGTTATGCCGGTCACGAAGTGATCGTCTTCCACATCCTGGATGTCCTGGAAGCCCAGTTTCCTCTGGCGGGGCTGATCGATTTCGCCGACGTGGAATCGGACGCCCATCAGGAGGTGGATGCTCAAGGCATCCGCGAGGACTACCTGCGCTTCGTCGAGGAATTCCGTGGTTACTACCAGCGGGAATGTGCCGCGGCACGTGTCGATTACGTGCCCATGGATACCTCGGTCGGCTTCGACCGGGCGCTGCTGGATTATCTGATCCTACGTCAGCAACGCTTCGGCTGAACCCTGGACCAGCACCAGCCCTGCCCCGGCCAGAAAAACCCTACGGGGCGGAGCCTGCGGGGGAGGCACAAACGCCTGCTCATCCGTGCTGTGGATTCCCACCACGGGAACGCCTGGACGGGTGGGATTCCTGCAAGACCGCGATATCAAACGCCTGGATTCCCGCAAGACAAATAGAAACCCCTGGGTCAAACAGGTTGATTCCAGCGAGACACATAGAAGAGGCGGGGAAGGAGCAGGGGCAGGTCCTCGCGATCCCGGCAGGTGAGGAGCTGACCGTCCACGACAACCGCTTCATCCCGATAAGCCGCTCCAGCGGCTCGGACATCATCACGGATCCCCGGGGTGCAGGTCACCTGTCGGCCATCGAGCACTCCCGCACTGATGAGCAGCTGCGGTCCATGACCCACCGCCGCGACGGGCAGCCCATCCTGAACGAAGGTCCGAGTCACATCGACCGCTTCCTCCCGCAAACGCAGCCGTTCGACGCACGTTCCATCGGGAATCAGGAGCAGATCGTAATCACTCGGATTGACCTGATGGATGGTGGTATCCGGTTCGATGCGATAGCCATGCATGCCTGTCAAAACATGCATGAGGGGGGAGGCTAAACAGACTTCCCCTCCGGCTTCACGGAGCCGATACCACAGGTAATGGACCGTCACGTCTTCAAAGCCGTCGTCGAGCAATACCAGAGCTTTCATGATGCCGTTTTCCCCCCGCTGTTGGGGCAGCCCTTGTTCCTGTCCCCCAGAAATAACCATCGATCACTTCCGCCTTTTATTTTAGCGAATGTTCCTGGAGGAGCGAACGGGACGTGGCATGCTCCCTCCCGGCTGTCCCGGGCCGGTCGCCCCAGCGGCTGGAAGGCATCCGGGAAGAACTCCCCGGCCTGCACTTCCGAGGGGAGGTCGCGCTATTTTTTGCGGAAGGGGTTAGGGGGAAGGTCGAGCTTCTTGATGGATTGCAGGAAATCGAGGATTTTACCCCCGTCGTCAGCCAGTTGGGCGTGGAAATGAAGGCTGAAGCCGTGAGGCCCTTTGGCGTCGATCAGAGCCGGCTGAAGGGTCAGAAAAGCTTTGACCACATCGATCAGACCCATCATGGTAGCACAGAAGATGTCGATACGGGCACCGTGGGCTAGGAGATACTCGGCAATATCACGGCGCCCCATGTGAGAGGCAGCTCCGAGGGCGGATTCCCAATCTCCACCACCCCAATCGATGGTAGCGTTGACTAGAGCCGGCTGGCGGGTCAGCAACTTCTGGACCATCGGCAGGTCGCTGTGGGCGAAGATGACGAAATCCTGGACGAGCAGCCGAGGCAAGGGAGAGCGACGCCAGGACGGGGTGAACGCGGGCTTGGGATAATCGCGGACAAACGGCGCTTCAACCGGCACGGGAGTCGGAGGCGGAGCCAGTTCCGGTTCGGCGGCCGGCAGGACATCTGCTCCCAGAACAATACTGCTGGCACAGGTGATGGTAAACTGACGGCGGCTCCAAGTCATGGCTGGGCTCCCCCCGGAAAATTTCAGGCCGTGGCTATTCCCCTTCCTGTGTGGTCTGGTGGGATCCGCTCCCATGGACCGCACCGGTGCACCGGTTCCTTGATTCAGAATCTCAAGCCAGTCCCAGGCTGTCGAAACCTGCCCATTCATCCGAGTCGGTTCCAGGCTGTCGAAACCTGTCCTTTATCCTAACACGGCTCAGGGAATAGTGCCACGCCCAACCAGAGGAGCACAGGGGGCCAAGGGAAAGCGAGGGGGGAACAAGGACAAGCCATGAAAAGCCAGGGAGAGCAAGGGAAGGGGTGAGAGTTCAACCGAGGGCGTCGTAAAGGACTGATCCGGTGGGCAGGAGGGGAACTGGGCGACCGGTCCGGCGGTCCTGCAAGGGGGTATGAGGATCGAAGCCGAGGAGGTAATAGGCGGTGGCGAGGAGGTCCTTGGGGGAGACCGGCCGATCCACGACGGTGCCGCCCATGCGATCGGTTTTGCCGAGGACATTCCCACGGCTGATACCGCCTCCAGCCAGCAACACGGTGTAAGCCTGGGACCAGTGGTCCCGTCCGCCGCCAGGTTGGTTGTTGAGTTTGGGGGTACGGCCGTGCTCGCTCAGGACCATCACCAGGGTTTCCTCGAGCAGTCCACGCTGTTCCAGGTCGCCGATGAGGGCGGCGAAGCCCCGGTCGAAGCCGGGCATCAGTTCGTGGCGCAGGCGGGGATAATGTTCCCAGTGGGTATCCCAGCCGGAACCAGCCAGGCCATATTCATCCCAGAAGACGGTGACGAAGCGGCTACCGGCTTCGACGAGGCGACGGGCCGCAAGGCAACTCTGGCCGAAGAGGGTCTGACCGTACCACTCCCGGACCTTGGCCGGTTCGCGGCGCACATCCAGAGCCTGGCGGACCTGCGTTGAGGTCAAGAGTTGATAGGCCATCTCGCGGAAGGGATCGCCGCTATCGGAGCGGTCGCGGAATCGCCGCGCCTGTTCCAACTGTTCCAGGAGGGACCGCCGGCGATCCAGACGATCCAGAGTAATCTCCGCCGCGGCAGTATTGCTAAGAGTGCCGAGGGTGAAATAGGCATCAGGGTCAATGCCGACATACGGTTCCGCAAAGGTTTCGCGTTCACCGTTGAGGGTTTTGGTGATGGACCGGTTGGCCCGCCCGTGGAATTGGGTGAAGTGAGGGGCGTAAGCCTGGCCGAGGAACGCAGGATAGGGGCCGGCCCGCGGCACTTCCCCTCGGCGTTGACTGCTGAAAGGAAAAGGCAAAGCGATGTTATCCGGCACCGGTTTGCGACGGGCAGCCGGGGAACGCTGCTGCTCCAGATACGCCACAGTGGAGCCGATGAAGGGCCAGTGCCGGCCGTCACGGGGGGACAGTTCCATCGCCACGTCGATCTGCTCGACTCCGGTGGTCGCATACGCCACCCCGTGGATCGGATAGGGATGGTTCACCGAGCGGACCACCGTCAGCAGATGCATGATGCGGCTGGTCTGGGGTAGCAACTCGCACACATCGCAACCGGGAAGCGTCGAGCGGATAGGGCGAAGTTCCCCGCGGACCTCCAGGGGTGCCTCCGGCTTCATGTCCGCCAGTTCCAGTTGGCTGGGTGAACCGTAAAGGAACAACAAGATGCACGATTTCGCCTGCCCGAAGAAGCGTCCACGGGCCTGCTCCTGTGTCGGTTGCCTGTCCGGATTCGCCTTCAGTCGCAAAGCATCGGCCAGCGTGAGGCCGGCTGCCGCCCCGACCGTCAACCACTCCCGGCGGGTGTAACCGCTACACAGTCGCTTCGCTTGACCTAAAAGTTGCAACATGATGACCTGGACTCCGCACGCCAAATAAAACCCATCGCATCGGCCTTCGCTGAGGACGTCCGGCGGCTAGGATGGCTCCAAGCTCCAGAGCGTCCCTTCCTCTGCGCATCACCTGACGCCACCCGTTGATTGCTGTGCCGATTGCCCCCTTATGATGTCCCAGGATCACGGTGCGGACCACACACAAGCGGCCGACTCTCCCGGCTTGGGTGCGCTGCCGCCGTACCAGCGGCATCCTCTTCGCCTGGGTTTACAGCAACTCGGCAATCGGTGTGCCTTCGGAAAGGGGCATCGGTCGGCCTTCCGGAGACAGATAAGTGATCCCATGCGGATTATAACCCAAGGCGGTGAAGATGGTGGCGTGGATATCGGCCGGCGTGAGGGGTCGATCTTTGGGATAACTTGCCGTGGCATCGGATACTCCAACGACCTGGCCACCGCGAATTCCTCCTCCGGCGAGAACGACCGAATAGCATTGAGGCCAATGATCGCGTCCGGCATTGCTGTTGATGACCGGGGTGCGGCCGAAGTCCCCGATCCAGACCACCAGGGTGCTCTCCAGCAGACCGCGTTGCTCCAGGTCCTCGAGCAAGGCGACGAAGGCTTGTTCCATCGGCGGAACAAGCCGATTCTTCAATGTGTTGAAATTATCGCTGTGGGTATCCCAAACGATGCTGGGGCCGTTGACCGTCGTGACGAAGCGGACGCCGGCCTCCACCAGCCGCCGCGCCAGCAGATGCGACTGGCCCCAGGAATGCCGTCCATAACGGTCCCGAACCCGTGCCGGTTCCTGCGACAGATCGAAGGCTTGTCGGGCCTCCGCCGAGGTCACCAGTTCCAACGCTCGGGCCCGATGCACCGGCAGATCGTCTGGATAAATACGCCAGGGTCGATCGATCTGCTCCAGCAAGAAGGAGCGATGCCGGATACGCTCCACCGTCAAGCCCTCGGAGATGCCCAGGCCAGCCACTTGGAAGGACGGATGGTTCGGGTCGGCGTTGACCACCAGCGGATCAAACCGCGAGCCCAAACAGCCACCGAACTGCCCCGGGGTGATGTACGCGGTGCTATCGCAATGCGGAAACGGCGTGATGACATACGGCGGAATCGAGCCTGAGTAACCGTCGCGCTGGGCCAGCCAACCTACCAGTGTTCCGACGCTCGGCAGGTCGGTGCGACTGGGATTGATCAGCGTGCTGTCGATCCGGTACGGCTTGCCCACAATCGACCAATACATCCCCGAATTGTGCGACCCATGAGAATGATGCACCGTTCGCAGGATGGCCAGTTTCTGGGCATGTCGGGCCACGTTGGGCATCAGCTCCGAGATCTGGATTCCCGGCACGGTCGTGGCGATCGGCTGAAATGGCCCCCGAACGGTAGAGGGAGCGTTCGGCTTCATGTCCCACAGATCGATGTGGCTGGGTGCTCCACAATTGAAGATCATGATTACGGAGCGGGCACGCCCTCGGCCCTTGCGAGCCCCGGCAGCCTCCAGCCGTGCCCAATGATCCGCAATCCCACCGACCGCACCGAGCACACTCGAATGCAAAAAGGCCCTTCGAGACAGCGGAAAGCAGCTGGATGGAGGATTCATGGTCGTCAACCCAAAAGAGTACGGGTAGGTGGGACCATTCTGACGAGCGCTCTGCGGGCAGGCACTGATAATGTACCCGATAACCGGGCTATCGCAAGAGAAAATCGCACCTTTCCTCCGCCCGCTGTTACCTCTCCTGGGCTTGTGGGAGACTGCTAGAGGCTTAAAGCAGGGGCGGGGGTGTAGGAGAATTCGTGGGGTGGGGTGAGCGGCTCTTCTTCGCCACCGCGGTCCTTGAAGATGTGGAGGGCCCGCAGACGCGACAGGTCGAGATATTTCGGTTCCGGATACGATTCGTGGGTGAAGGGTTGTCCCGGGGCGTAATCATGGATTATGACACGCACTTTGGGCAGGCCGCGGAAGTGAATGTCCTCCGCCCGACGGGTTCCCCCATGGACATCATACAGTTCCATCAGGATACGCAAAACCCGCTCGACATGCCTGAAAGAGACACCGTCTTCGATAAAGATGATGTCGATATGGGTAGCGCGGAGGACAGCGTGGGCCTGCTGACGCGCCCGGTGGCTGAGGACCGTGTGATAGGGTGGACCCACCAGGCTGGCCCGTCCTTCCTCGGTGTTCGGATCGGTTTCTTCCCGACCCGCGCTGTCGATGAACCACCATTGTGGGGCAATCCAGAACGCACCCCCGCTTGGACCCCGGTAGGGCACCAGACGCTTGAACAACTTGTGCAGACCACGAAAGAGCTGACGGCGTGTCAGAATCACATCACGGCGCTCCAGCCGTTCCCGTACCTCGGGCCGATCCAGGTCTTCGAGACTCACCCGCAACGGCCAGGGAGGATCAAAGTCGGTCGCCTGGGACTGTTCCGGTGGTACCAGGAGGATGGGAACATCGCCACTGTGACGCGGCGCGGGGTGGCGACGGACCTGCCAACCCCAGCGACGAATGAGCGTGGCCGCACGCGCTATCGCCAGCGGGTCGGACCCTTCGATGTGCACGGTCGGAGGTGTCCGGCGGGCCGGATCACGACGCTGATGCTGATACCAGAACACCAAAATGATGGTCCACCAGCCGGGGAGCAGCCAGGCCGACACCGCCCCCAATAAGCCGGTGAGCGGCAGCGGGTCCGTACCTTGCGGGGAACCCCACAGGCGATTGCCACAAGCCGTCAGTAACAAGTCGGTCGTCCCCAACAGCGCCACCAGTACGAACAAACTCAACAACCGACGGATGGGCAGAGCACGGATACCCTCACGACTTTGCCAGACTAACGCCGCCTCATCCCGCCGCCAGAGCAGATACGCAACAGCCGTAACGAGCCCCAGCCCGGCGTTGAACAGCAGGATCCAGCCCGGGGGAACTTCCCAAGCCAAAGCCGAGATGAGCACGGCGTAGGCCACCACTGCCGCCAGTTCCACACCCCGACGATCCGGATCCCCCAAGCGTGACTGGAGCAACCGGTCCAGCAGGTTGACGGGCACATACACCCCGAAGAACGTCAACAGTAACAAAAATATCCACAAAACGCCCAAGACAGTTACATACAGGGTGTACGAGCCGTACACACCCAGCAGGCGCCAACCGGCCTCCGGGGCCAAAGACCACAACAACCCGGCGATCACTCCCCAGAACACCAGGCCGACGATCAGCAGACGGAGGGTACGCGGCACCGCCTGCGGCAGAGGTGGCTCGCCTCGTAAATCCAAGCCCAGCTTGTACTGCCATTGACTGACCTGATACCCCCACTGACCGAGCTGCTCCAGCAGGCTGGCCAGCCAGGGCAAAGGAGCACGCCGATGCCGAATCGCCACCGCCAGCAGCAAACCATTCAACGCGAACAGACCCAGCAGGTCCTGAAAATCGTTGTGTGCAAAGCGGCCAGCGATCTCCAACGCCAGCACACAAACGCATAAAATCAGCATGAATCGCCCGCCATTATGCACAAAGCGGCGATTCCCCGGCCACACCCGTGCCAATAACTTCATGCGTGCCACCCGAACCTGTCCTAGTTGCTTCAGGACAAGGAACCATATCCCGTCCGCCTCGGCAGTTTCCTCCGCTTCCACCATCCCCTCGATGTGTTCCTATTGTATCATCGTTGCCGAGGTTCCCAGAGGTGAACTCGCAAAAAACGGCTTCCCTGGGAGAATGATTTCAACAACGGACCGCCCCACCCCCCCAATCCTTCCGTGCCACCCTAAAAACCCGCTCGCTTGGCCCCTCGCCTCGATCGATTTCTTCCCGTCTATATACCTGCATGGCCCCTGGATACATGGAGATTCTTTCCCATCTGTTCTGTACTTGCTGTACCTACAAACGCTCTGCCCATCGTACCTACATAGGTTGCGCAGATCGTACTTGCAAACGCTCCGCAGGTGTCGATCCCCCCTTGCGTTCCTCCATCGATGACTCTGCCCTGTCTCATTCATAGTATCCGTGATGGTATCTGCCTATTTCATCTCATGGTATTCGATGTCGGTTGCGACCCGGATGGGATTGTTGGATTTACGGAAGAGTCTTCCCCCGCGATGACTCTGCCCATCCGATGGTATAGACATATTCCTGAGTGCCGATTCCTGTTGTCAGACCCGGTCCTGCTTCCCAATTCCCGAAGAAGAGAGCATCGAGAGGAAGAGATGGACAAGATCCCAAGCCGGCGAGATTGGCCGTTGTGGACGGCACAATGGCCGGGAGTGGGTGGACGCATCCGGGAGCAACCCGAAGACTTCCAGGTCGAAGAAATCGCCGCCTACGAGCCGTGCGGCCAAGGGGAACATCTGTACCTATGGGTCGAGAAACGGGAAATCGGCTCGGAATACTTGCTGCGTCAGATCGCTCAACGGTTGGGAATTGCCGTGTCAGCCATCGGCGTAGCAGGGTTGAAAGACCGGCATGCCGTGACCCGGCAGTGGCTGTCGGTGCCCCAGGTGTGCGCAAGCCGGTTGCGGGAGCTGGAACACATCGAAGGGTTGCGACTGTTGCAGGTGACCCGTCACCGCAACAAACTCCGCCCGGGACATCTGCGGGGCAACCGCTTCCACATTCTCATCCGCGGGGCCGATCGCTTGGCACCTTGGAAGGAGATCGTGCAGAAGCTGCAGCAGCAGGGGTTGCCCAACTATTACGGGCCACAACGCTTCGGCCGGGCAGAGGAAACCTTGCGCTGGGGGTGGGCCTGTTTGCGGGGGGAAGAAGTGCAGCCACGTCTGTCACGCTTCCGCCTGCGTCTGGCATTATCCGCGGTGCAGGCCTATCTGTTCAATGACTACCTGGCCCATCGCCTTCAAGAGGGTCTGCTCCGCACCGTTCTGGAAGGAGACGTACTGGCCCACTGGCCCCGAGGAGGACTGTTTCGGGCCCAAGACCCGGCCGTGGAACAAGCCCGGCTGGAAGCCCGGCAGATCGTGCCGGCAGGCCCAATGTTTGGCACACGGCTCTATCCCGCCGCCGGTGTAGCCGCACAACGGGAAGCGGAGGTTCTGCAGCGCCATGGCCTGACCGTGGCCTCCTTCGCAGGCTATGGCCGGCTTCTGTCCGGCACACGCCGGCACAATTTCATCTACATCGATGACCTGCAAGCCACCTGGGAAGAAGAAGGCCTCCGCCTCCGCTTCACCTTGCCGGCAGGCAGCTATGCCACCGTGTTGCTGCGCGAAGTGATGAAACGCGATCTCGAGGAAGAACCAGACCCGAGCGGGAATGAACCTGCCGAGGGCGCAGACGCCGAGAGTCCATCCCCTGCTGAGAGTCCATCCCCTCTCGAGGAAATCCCCGATCAGGATGAAATGATCGAAGACGACCCCACCAAACCCCACCCCGAATAAACTCCGACGACCCCTCAGCCGCCCCGCACGTGCCAGCGTCAACAACCCCAAAACAGGGCTTCGGCCTGCTCCCTCTCGTGCTCTCTGAACTCTTCTCAACCTCCAGGAACAAGGTTCCCCGCCGGAGCACGATGCCCCGGCCTGGCAGAGCCGGAGGAACAATCCCACTCCCACCGGCATGACCGAGCCATCCTACTTCTTCGGTTTCGCACCTGGGGTTTTGTTCCATAGGACGATGTATTTCACGGTGTTGGTGGAGTCGGGTTTTTCTCCGGCAGGTGCGGGACCTTCCAAGGCAAAACCGTCGGCGGTACGGGAGTAGAGAAAGGGTTGACCGGTGTATGGATCGACGGGAAGTGGTGCAATGGTGACATCGGTCAGCCGCTCGGGGAGTTGACCCTGGTGGATGGCGGCGTGCCAGCGGATGGCTTCGAGCGTCTGCAAGGCAGCGATCCGGCGTTGCAGCCGAGCCAAAGCGTGGTGGGTTTTGACCGCCGCCGGTATAGTCAGGGCATAGGTGCTCAGCAGAGGATCGTCCTGACGCTGGCCACGCTGCCGGACTTGCTCCGACAGAGTCGTTAGCTGCTTGTGAGCCTGATGGTACGGGAGGCGGTAGGCGTGTCGCAGGATATCCCACCACTGCCGACTGACGAGGTAATTACGGAGGACGAGCAACTGGGCCTCCGACATCGGTTCCAGGACTTTGGGATCTTGACCCAGTTGGAGCAATTCGGCGCGTACTGCGGGAGCTTGCCGGGCCGCCTGTTGAAGGAGCTGAGCTTCCCAAACCGCCGGCGGTAGCGGCTGATCCCGATAGAGAACGGAATACATGGTCAGCAGGTGACGACGCGCCGTCTCCGGGGGAAGTACTTCCCGCGTCAGTTCCTGCCATTCGGGTCGATCCAAGCCCATAAACCGCGCTTCGCCTTCCAGCATCGGCTCGGGTCGAGGCCATGGGTGGGGCAGTTGATTCAGCGACAGGTACTGGTTGGGGGCGTCCGGGCGACTGAGCCATTCCTCGACGCTGTCCCAGGCGGAGGCCAGGATGCTGAGGCCGACCAGACCACGGATCATCGTCGGGCTTTCCGCAATGTCTCGTCCCAAGTGGAGGTGGGCTTGCACGGTTTGCCAGGCCTGATCGGTTTGACCGCGGGCCAGTTGCATCCGGAATTGCAAGCGGAGTAGTCGGGTCAGCTCTCGGTAACGGGCCGCATTATCCATGATGATTGAGAGATGTTTGTGCCCTTGGTCAAGGAACGGTTCCAATTGCCAGTCGCACGTGGCATAATGCCGGGCCTGGTGGAGGGCAGACAGGATCGGTTGGTAAGGTTCCAGATATGTCTGGATGGCGTCGCCTTCGGGAGCCAGTTGTTCAAGCGGCAGGGACAACCAGCGCTCGATCTTATCCTCCTGTTGCCGTGCTTCTTGTGGGTCTCTCGGCGGCAACGGTAGCAGGGCGGTGGCGCGGAGGTACTCCAGAGCAGCATTACCTCGGACCTGAACACCGGAAGGCATCAGAAGCGGATATTTCAGGGGTGGAGAAGGGGGCAGACCCGGAACAAGGGTCAGCCTTCGAGATGGCCACGAATCTGCCGGTTTCGCTTCGACCGGGTCCTGAAAAACATGCTGGGCGACTCGAGCTGAAGCGGCAGGAGGACGGGGTCTGTCATCGGCATCGAGTACTGCTGGTAAAGGGAATCGGAAACGTAAAAGGTCGGCGCGGGAAACTCCGACGGTCGGCGCCACGCCCAGGCTGAAGGTCAGCAACATCCACCGGATAAAGCTGCAGCGACGATCAACAGACATGGCACACCTCCGCTGGGCGAGTGCCTAGAGGGACAGAAACGGCGGGGTTCCTGGTGTAATAGCGAATTCACCATGTGTAAAAAAGGGAATTCGCCATGAGGAGAAAGTTATTGGGCAGCACCTGATCTTGGATAAGGGAAGCTCGCATGTACAGGAGGGGCGGAAGGTTGGTCCAAGAACAACGGGCGACGCGGACCCAAGGGCTGGTGGACGGTGTGCAGATGCCTGAGGGTCAAGTGCGGGAACGGGTGGAACGCTTGCAGGAGCAAACGGAATGATAGGGTCAAGTTTCGAGTGAGGGGGTGGACGGAGTCAGGTGGTAGGTTGGGTGGTGGGGAGGGTCACCGTTTGCGGGAACGGGCGGAACGCTTGCGGGATTGCGGTAATCCGACCGGCACCGCTTTGGTGCCGAAGACACTGGGAGGAGCGGCATCGCCCAAGCGTTTTTTCAGGTCGGCTTCGAGGCGGACGATTTGATCGCGGAGCGTTTGGGCCCGTTCAAAGTCGAGTGTCTGGGCGGCTTCCAGCATTTCCTGGTGCAACTGCTGGAGGTATTCGTAGGTGACGTCGTCCTGGGCTGCCGAGGTACCGCCGGCGGCTTCCTGAGCCAGTTTATGGGCCTGGATGATATCCTCGATGGCATTGCGGATGGCCGACTGCACGGAGCGGGGCGTGATATTGTGCTGGCGGTTGTATTCCAGTTGCAACTGCCGGCGACGATTGGTTTCATCAACGGCCCGCTGCATGGCATCGGTTACGGTGTCGGCGTAGAGGATGACCTCGGCGTTGACATTGCGGGCAGCCCGGCCGATGGTCTGAATCAGGGCTTTTTCGGAGCGGAGGAACCCCTCCTTATCCGCATCGAGGATGGCCACGAGGGACACCTCGGGCAGGTCGAGTCCTTCTCGCAGCAGGTTGACCCCCACGAGTACATCGAACGCTCCTTCGCGCAACTCGCGGAGGATTTGGATTCGTTCGATGGCGTCAAGTTCGGAGTGAAGCCATTTGCAACGTAGCCCCTGGTCGCGGAAGTAGGTGGTGAGGTCTTCGGCGAGGCGTTTGGTCAGGACGGTGACCAGGGTCCGTTCCCCGCGGGCGATCCGCAAACGGATCTGCTCTTCCAAGTCGCGGACCTGTCCTCGGGCCGGCTTGATATGGATGTAAGGATCGACCAGGCCGGTGGGCCGAATGATCTGTTCGACGACCTTGCCGCCACAGCGTTCCAATTCGTACGGGCCAGGGGTGGCGGACAGACACAACACCCGGCGCATGCGGGCCTCGAATTCCTCGAAGCGTAACGGGCGATTGTCCAGGGCGCTGGGCAGGCGGAAGCCGTGTTCCACGAGGGTTTCCTTGCGGCTGCGGTCCCCGTGGTACATGCCGCGTACCTGCGGAATGGTCACATGGGATTCGTCGATGATCAGCAGATAATCCTCCGGGAAGAAGTCGATGAGGGTGTAGGGTGGTTCGCCAGGCTGCCGACCGGAAAAGTAGCGGGCATAGTTTTCGATGCCGGAGCAGTAGCCCACCTCGCGGAGCATGTCCAGGTCGTAACGGGTACGGGCCCGCAGCCGTTCCGCCTCAAGCAATTTGCCTTGCTGTTTCAGCTCAGCATAACGCTGCTGCAATTCTTCTTCGATGCCGGCGATGGCCAGCCGCAGCCGGTCCTCGGGGGTGACGAAGTGCCGAGCGGGGTAGATCGACATTTCGTCCAACTCCTGCAACACTTCGCCGGTCAGAGGGTGGATGATCGCCAGGGTATCGATTTCGTCTCCGAACAATTCGACACGGTAGGCCACTTCTTCGGAAGCCGGCCAGATATCGATGGTGTCGCCCCGCACCCGGAACCGTCCCCGTTCAAAGGCGACGTCATTGCGCTGATACTGGATGTCCACCAGGCGGACCAGCAGATCTTCCCGGTCGAGCATTTCGCCCCGTTGCAGATACACCGTCATCCGCTTGTAATCGGACGGTGACCCCAGGCCGTAGATGCACGAGACGCTGGCAACGATAATGACGTCTTCGCGGCTGACCAGGGCCGTCGTGGCCGCTAGACGCAGCCGATCGATGTTTTCGTTGATCGATGCATCTTTCTCGATGTAAATATCCCGCTGGGGAATGTAGGCTTCCGGCTGGTAGTAGTCGTAGTAACTGACGAAATAGTGGACGGCATTGTGGGGGAAAAACCCCTTGAATTCCTTGAACAGCTGAGCGGCTAGTGTCTTGTTGTGGGCCAGCACCAGCGTTGGTCGCTGCAGATGGGCAATCACATGAGCGGCGGTGTAAGTTTTACCCGTACCGGTAGCGCCCAGCAACACTTGAAAATTGCTACCTTGGTCAAAGTTGTTGCACAATTGCTCGATGGCCTTCGGCTGATCCCCGGCGGGCGGATACGGCGTCACCAATCGGAAATGTGCACCCATGCGCCAGTCCTGAGCGATGAAGCAGCCAATCCCAAAGGGTCCTATGAATACCCTAGGAAGGGCAAGTGACGAATAAGCAAGCTCTACGGTGCCTTATAAAAGGTAAGCCGCTTTGTGTCCGACGGCAGCATCCTTTTGGGATATTTATCTATAGCGCCGATACACACGATCTTGCGGGTACCAACAGCCTGAACGGCGCCACAGCCATCGTCCTCGTGCGAGAAACTGGCATAATCGGTTCAAGTGCGGTGGTCGTACCCGAGAAAACCGTAGATATAGTACTCCACCGGGCAATGGTGGATCAACATCGGGTATACTAGGAATAGTCTTCGGCACTTGTGAGGGGTGTGTACAAGCAACCGATATTCTTGGTCTGCGGGGATGTAGGGTCTGGCTTTACGTTGCGGAGGCAACATCATGCAGAGGGGAAACGGACCGGACCACCGCCGGGTTCTGTTGCACGCCGAGGTGTTGGAGGACCGCACCACACCGGCAGGGAATGTGACCGCGTTTGTCTCCGGGGGCATCCTCTACGTCCAAGGGGACAATGCCGGCAATCAGATCTGGCTCAGCTCCCTGAGCGACGATACGGTGGCGATCACAGCTCTGCAAGACACCCGGGTCAACGGTACCTGGCTGCCTCTGACATTCACCGGGGTCACCCAGGGTTGGGTCGTCAATATGGGACAGGGAGACGACTTCGTCTATATTTCACGGACCCGGGGGAATATCGGGGTCTTCATCAACACCGGTGCCGGCAACGACAATATCACCCTCAACCGGGCCCAACATACCGGCCCGACCGTACTCCGGACCGGCGCGGGGAATGATCTCGTCTCCCTGGGCATCGGCCGGTATGTGGGCAGTTTGCTCCTCAACAGCGGGGGCGGGAACGATCGCGTCTTTGTCTCCGGAGTCGAGTTCCAAGGCGAAACCTTCCTCGACGGCGGTCCGGGTTTCGATCAGTTGGGTCTGGATCAGAGTCGGTTCCGTCAATCCCCGGTGATCCGCAACTTCGAGCAGGTCTTTACCGCCTTGATGCCCACGGCGGTGGATGACAGCGTGAATGTGCCGGACAACGGCCGCATCACCATCTCGGTGCTCACCAATGATCTGCCGATTGGCGGTCCGCTGCTTCTGGATTCCATCCGGATTGTGACCCAACCCCAGCACGGCAGCGTGACGGTCAACAGCAATGGTACGATCACCTATGTAGCCAATAGCACGGTGACCAGTGACAGCGACAGCTTCCAGTACACGGTGCGAAACCAGTTGGGTGCGGAGTCGAACGTCGCCACAGTGCATCTGCGGTTGCCCGTGGCCCTTCGCCCCCCAACGCCCACGATTACTACCACAGCCGGCAACCCCACCAACCTGGCGAGCATCCCCTTCACCGTCACCTTCAATAAGGATGTGACCGGCTTTACCGCTGGGGATGTCAGCGTCACCAACGGCACGCTTACCGGGTTCACCACCGTCAATGCCCGGACCTACACGTTCAATGTGGCCCCAACAGCCGACGGAGATGTCGTACTCAACATCGCTGCCGGCGCTGCTGTTGACAGTGGCGGACGGCCCAGCACGGCCACTTCCTTCACCATCCGCTCCGATCGCACGGCTCCGTCGGTGAACCTGACCACATCGGCGAGCAGTCCGACCAACCTGTCTGCCATCCCCTTCACCGCCACCTTCAGCGAAGCGGTGACCGGATTTACTGCGGGAGACATTACTGTCACTAACGGTACCGTGCAGAACTTCAGCGGCAGCGGCACCACCTACACCTTTGAGGTCGTCCCCACCGCCGACGGGGTGGTCACGGTCTCGATTGCCGCCAACGTCGCTCAAGATGCCGCCGGCAACGGCAACACGGCTGCGACACCGGTCAATATCACCTCCGACCGTTCCGCTCCGTCGGTGAACCTGACCACATCGGCGAGCAGTCCGACCAACCTGTCTGCCATCCCCTTCACCGCCACCTTCAGCGAAGCGGTGACCGGATTTACTGCGGGAGACATCACCGTCACTAACGGTACCGTGCAGAACTTCAGCGGCAGCGGCACCACCTACACCTTTGAGGTCGTCCCCACCGCCGACGGGG
>Ga0272447_1000442_pt1 | contig 31322 bp, 28 predicted proteins | sample YNPCB0133_FD_194589 | JGI IMG/M metagenome (GOLD analysis project Ga0272447, IMG submission 194589) | Hot spring microbial mat communities from Yellowstone National Park, WY, United States - YNP-CB-013-3 | ecosystem: Environmental > Aquatic > Thermal springs > Hot (42-90C) > Sediment | place... | reverse complement strand
GCATCCAGAGGCGCAAGGAAGTCCGCTGAAAACCGACCAGCCTCCGAAGAGCCACCCGCCGAGAAGGAACCTCAGGAAGAGCGAGAAGCAGCGTAACCATCTTCTGACAAGATACTTCGGAGGAGAAAAGGCTGGTCATGCCATCGGCTGCGGAAATGGATAAAGCGTGGGAGCGCTATAAGCGGTATGGCGACCCACAGGCGCGTCACCAGATTATCGAACGCTATGCCTATCTGGTTAAAATTACCGCCGGACGTGTGGTCAGCTCACTTCCGCCCACGCTGGACCGCGAAGACCTGGTAAGCGCAGGCATCATGGGGCTGATTAAGGCAGTCGACCAGTTTGACCCATCCCGCCAGGTCAAGTTTGAGACATACGCCATCGCGCTCATCCGGGGGGCTATTCTGGAGCTGCTGCGCTCGGAAGACTGGGTGCCCCGCTCCGTGCGCGACCGTGTGAAACAGCTGGAGCGCACCTACTCCGCCTTAGAGTCTCGCCTCGGACGACCGCCCACCGAAGAGGAAATCAGCCAGGAACTGGGTATCGCGTTAGAAGATTATCATCAACTGCTCTGCGATGCCGGACGCACCAACCTGCTCTCTCTGGACGACCTGATCCTGGGCTCGCAGGACGCGGGCGAAAAGCTGCATATCTCGGATGTGCTCTCGGATACTACTGCCGACCCCATCGCCGAGGTAGAACAGCGGGAGATGCGACGGCTGCTGGTGGAAGCCATCGATCGCCTTCCTGAGCGCGAGAGGCTGGTTATCGCGCTGTACTACTACGAGGGTTTGACCTTCCGCGAAATCGGCAGGGTGCTGGGCGTCTCGGAATCGCGCGTGTATCAGCTGCACACACAGGCGGTGCTGCGCCTACGCAACCACCTGCAGCGTGACGCGGGCATGTTTTGAGCAGATGACACACCCCAAACCCGCCAGTATGGTCATCGGTTTGATGTCTGGCACCAGCATGGACAGTATCGATGCCGCGTTGGTGGACATCGACGATGCGGACGACACCCTTCAGGTGAAAACGCTGGCGTTCCAAACCACACCCTATCCCCCAGATGTGCAGGCGGAGCTGGTGCGCACCATCCGTGGGGAAACAGGCGTCGCCGAAATCTGCCACCTGAACTTCCTGTTGGGTGAACTGTTCGCCGATGCGGCGTTGCAGCTAGCGCGGCAGGCTAAGGTATCCCCCGAGCAGCTGCTGTGCATCGCCTCGCACGGGCAGACGGTGTGGCACCAGCCTGAGCCGATAGAGTGGCAGGGAAGGGCGATTCGCTCCACCCTGCAAATCGGCGAGCTGGCAGTGATTGCAGAACGTACCGGCGTGCCTGTCGTCGGCGACTTTCGCACGGCGGACGTAGCGGCAGGCGGTCAGGGCGCGCCGTTGGTTCCGTATGTGGATTATCTGCTCTTTCGTCACCCTGAAGAGGGGCGCATTCTGCTGAACATCGGTGGCATCGCCAACCTCACTGCCATCGCCGCGAATGCCTCACCGGAGCAGGTGATTGCCTTCGACACAGGACCGGGCAATGCGCTGATCAACGTGGCGATGGAGATTGCCAGCGGGGGCAAATACCGCTACGACCCCGAAGGCTCCTTCGCCCAGCGGCACCCCCTACGCGAAGAGTGGCTGAACGAACTGTTGCAGCATCCTTACTTTGCGCAACCGCCACCGAAGTCCACCGGACGCGAGACCTTCGGCGAGGCAATGGTGCGCAAACTGCTGCGCCGCTACAAGGTTGCCAAAGCCGAACTGGTGGTGCCTGTTCTCACCGAACTCACCGCCCGCAGCATCGCCGACGCCATCCGCCGATTCGTTTTCGTCAAGATGCAGGCGAGCCGGCTGATAGTCTCCGGAGGCGGCGTGCACAACCGCACACTCATGAAGCGATTGCGCGAACTGTTGCCTGAACTACAGGTAGAGACCAGCGACCGCTACGGCATCCATCCCGATGCGAAGGAGGCGGTAGCTTTCGCGGTGTTAGGCTTCCAGCGGATGCGGGGACGCACGAACAATCTACCCGCGGCAACGGGGGCGCAACGTGCCGTCATCATGGGCAAACTCTGCCTGCCCTCTCCGAAATAGCCACGCTTAACCCGCCAGTCGCTGACGTGCCTGCTGCAGTCGCTGCTGAACGTCGCGCAGTATCCGTCTCGTCTCATTCGTCTCGTCGTCGAGCGTTGGCTTCGGCGTGAAAGGTTTGGACTGGGCAAGCACCTTGTCAAACGCGGACGCGGATTCTGGCTGTTCGGTGAGGTCCATCAACAGGTTCACCTGCTGCGCTGTGGAACCGACAAGCAGCGTTCTTCCCCGCACCGTAATGAGATGCACCGCTCCCGCTCCTAAGAAGCGGGTATCCAGCACGGTAATAGTGCCTTCGCTTTTGGGAGGGGCAAGGCGGGTGAGCCACTGAATAGCCTGCCCTTTGTTACCGCCGTTCAGGGCGCGTGGTAGACCCCACTTTATGAGAGCCAACGCAACCGCCAGCCCGATAAGCCATCGCCACGCCTGACTGGTCGGAGACCCTACGGGTTCAGGCAGGGTTTCGCGTCGCAGGGCATCCCAGCCTTCGCGGGAGTTTTGCGCACCCTGCGGGCGAGGCGAAGCGGGCGCGGCAGCGTTGGGTCGCGTCTCTGGGCGTGCTGTCGCTGGCGGCGACGAGGTGAGGTGCAGGCTGGGAACGCCGGAGGCAGAGGGCGGGGAGAAAAGCGTCTCAGGGGGCGAAGCCACCCCGTGCCTCACCACGACCGTCAGGACGAGGATGAGACACACTCTCCTCATGCCACTGCTCTCCGGCTGATCTCCACAAGCTGATCTTGCGGATTGATAATCTCGGTGATGCGGATGCCGAAGTTATCCTCGATAACCACCACCTCCCCGCGTGCCATGATACGTCCATTTACCAGAACATCCACGGGTTCGCCCGCTATCCTGTCCAGTTCCACGATGGAGCCGATGGTCAAATCCAGCACATCCTTGATGAACATCCGCTTGCGTCCCAGCTCGACAGTGAGCTCGAGGGGGACGTCCAGAATCAGTTCGATGCCAGCGGGTAGAGGCTGGGAAGCCGCTTGAGCCAATGGCACAAAAGGCTGAGAGGATGCGGTTGTTGCCTCCTCCAATGTTTGGAAGGGGCTGGCTCCGGCGGCGGCATCTGCCTGTGACGACGGCGCCTCGGTCTCTTCGCCTGCCAGCCACAGGCCGAATCGCTCGTCGCCAAGCACAGTTATCGCGCCGATGGGGCTGCTGTCGACGTGCAACACCGTATCCAGACGCACCAGATTGTTCTGGGTCAACCACTCCACAGGTGGCTCCACAGGGTCATAGCGACACGCTACCTGCAATATGTTACATTCGGAGTTCGTCAGATTGGCGAGCGACTGTGCCAAACCGTTTGCCATCACAAACAGCACCTGTTGCAGAATCTGCAGGCTACCTTCGTCGATCTGCTGCGGCGGGTTAGAACCATCCCCTCCGGCAGCGATGTCTGCCAGCAACTCGGCAGAAGAAGTCTCCAGAATAATGAGCAGAGTGTAGGCGGTGGAGGTCTGGAGAGTGGCTACGCCGTAGACGCGCTTGCCTGCATAAGCGTTTTCTAGCTCTGAAACTGGAAGCAGGGTGGTGAGAGGGGACGACAGGGTGGCCTGCCGGTTAATCGCTTCCGACAGCGCTATCGATACCGTGCCCCACAGGCTATCCTGCTTGCCGGTGATTGTGTTGACATGTTCCAGGTTCAAAGATGCCATCTGCTACCCTTCCTCCTCAGGCGGATGAATCTGCTGTTTTCGTTTTCTCAGCGGTGTGGTTCGCCACGATGCTTTCTATCTGCACCACAACTTGCTTGCCGCGCAAACCCGGACGTGCCCGGAACTTCACCCTGTTGCCCACCATCACGTCAATTGGCTCGTTGGTGCGTCGGGTGAGCAGTATCACGTCGCCTTCCTTTAGGTCCAGTATCTGTTTCAGCGTCAGACGTGTGCTTCCGAGTACCGCCACCAGCGGCACGCGCGTGTGCTGAATCTGCTGAGCAATCAGAGCCGTATGTTGCGAAGAAGAACGTTTACTGCCCGAGAACCATCGCTGTGCGCTCAGCTTGGACAGGATGGGTTTGAGCAGCAGGTAGGGAATGCACAGGCTCATGGCGCCATGTGTCTCCCCGACGCGGATTTCAAACAGGATGGAGACCACAATGTCGTTCGGAGGCACAATCTGCACGAACTGCGCACTGGTTTCCATGCCCTCGCGCACCGGTGTGAAGCTGACAATCCCTTCCCAGGCGGTGCGCAGGGCACCCAGCGCACGGTCCACCACACTTTCCACTAAGGGTCGCTCGATGTCGGTGAGAGCGGGCTGAGGACGCTTGACCACTGTGCCAGGTCCTCCCAGCAAGCGGTCAATCATGCTGATAACCACATCGAACTCGATTTCTAGCAACGCCTGTCCGGAAAGGGGTTGCATACTGAAAATATTGATGAGGCTGTTGGTAATCGTCCGGATGTATTCGTCGTAAGGGATTTGCTCTACCGAGATAAGGTCGGTATGCACCGGTGCGCGCAGGTGAGCGGCAAGTGTGGACGAGAACAGCCGCGCGAAGGTCTCGTGTAGCATCTGCATGGTGCGCAGCTGGTCTTTAGAGAACTTGTCCGGACGGCGGAAATCGTACACCTCGTAGGCAATCAGGGCACGTCGATCTGCCTTCCCTGCGCCCACAGGCGAGACCGTACCCGCAGGCGTGCTAGCGGGAGCCGCCGGCGCAGTCTCCTCCGAACTGGTCAGCGATGCTAGAAGCGCCTCTATCTCCTCTTGTGAAAGTATCTCTACCATCTTCGTTGACACCTGCTATCTGAGCTACTGCATTGTGAGAGCGGTAAAGTAGACCTCTTTGACCACCGGTTTGCCCAGCAACTCGTTCAGCTTCTCCTTCAGCTCCTTTTTGAGCTTCGCCTTGCCCTCGCTGCTGACCAGCTGTTCCATGCTTTTGCTGGACAGCACCGTGATGACTGTATCGCGGATGGGCGCAAGTATCTTGGCGTCTAGTTTGCCGTGTTCACCGCCGCCCTCCAGCGGCTTCTCCAGACCCAGCGCGATGGACACTTTTGCGTAATGCGAGCCGTCGGCGAGGTTCACCACAAACTCGTCCAGCTCAATGGTGTGTTTGGGCAGGGTTTTCTCCTCTTTGTTTCCCCCTTTGTTTTTGCCCAGAATCATCGTGCTCGCCCCGAACGCGACTACTGCTCCGAGCACCACGCCGATGACCAAGAGGATAATCGTGTTGCTCTTTCCGCCGCCAGAAGCACCTTCTGCGCCTGCTTTCTTTGCTGCCATAACAACCTCCCTGCAGGAGTTATCACGAGGATGATGAGCGTTTCCCTGTATCCTATTGTCGGCTCAGCGCGAACCGAATCTTAGAGCATTCTGCGAGGTTTTGAGAATAGCGATGTCCACACGACGATTCTGCGCCCGATTCGCTGGTGAGTTGTTGGGCACAAGGGGACGGGTGTCGGCATAGCCGACGGCAATCAGACGGTGTGAGGGGATGCCCCCTTTCTGCACCAGATAGCGCAACACCCGTGCGGCGCGTGCCGCCGAGAGCTCCCAGTTGGACGGATATTGCGCCGTGCGGATAGGCAGATTATCGGTGTGCCCTTCAATCAGCACGGGATTCGGTAGCGCGCGAAGCACCTGAGCCACGCGATCCAGCACCTGACGGGCAGAGGGCTTCAGCTCGGCACTGCCGAGGTCAAACAGAGTGCCGTCGCTCAGCAACGAGATGACCAGCCCGCGCTCCTCATGCCGAACGCGCACCTGCGTTTGCAGACCAGTATCCTCCAGGAATCGTTGCAGTTGCGATGCCTGCTGCTCCAGAGGGTCCACAATCTGCCCAGTGCCAATGATTTTGCCCCTGCTCTGTTCGGGCAGCGCCTGAAACTCGCGCCGCACCGACTGAGCCAGCGCGCCGAACTTTTCCTGATTGACCGCCGACATCGCGTACAGCATAACGAATAGTGCCACGAGCAGGGTAATCATATCGGCGTAAGTGATGAGCCAGCGGTCGACGTTCTCATGCCGCCTTGCGCTCCTGCGTGCTCTGGTCATCGTGTGTATGCCACCTCAACGTGGGTAGGGCACGCTTCTGACGTTGTGAGAGAAACGCCCGTAAGCGTTGTTCCACAATCCGCGGGTTTTCTCCCGATTGAATCGCCAGAACGCCTTCCACGATGACCTCACGCAAAAGCACCTCTTCGGCGTGGCGTGTGCGTAACTTGTTTGCAATGGGCAGGAACAACAGGTTGGCAGAGCCCACTCCGTACAGCGTGGCGACGAACGCTGTGGCGATAGCGGGGCCCATCTGGCTGGGATTTTCAATGCGGGACATCATATGTATCAGCCCCATCACCGTGCCCAGCACGCCCATGGTGGGCGCATAGCCGCCCATGCTGGTGAAGACCTGTTCGCCCTGACGGTGTCGTTCCTCCAAAAAGGTAATCTCCAGCTGCAGGATGTCGCGTAATAGTTCCGGGTCGGTGCCGTCTATCGCCAGTTGCAGGGCGCGTTGGAGGAACTCGTCGGAAGCGGCGTTCGCGTCGGCTTCCAGCGCAAGCAGTCCGTCGCGGCGCGCTTTTTCCGATAGCGTTACCAGCCAGCGGATGGTTTGTGGGATGTCTATCGATGGTCTGACCAGAGCCTGACGCAGAATATGGGGCAGGTCGTGCAGCTGCTGCACGCTCAAGCCAATGAGGGTGGCTCCAAATGTGCCACCCAGCACGATTAACGCGGCAGGCAAGTTCACCAGCTGCTGTAGGTGCCCTCCTTCCAACCAGAGAGCCGCAATCAAACAGCCGACGCCAATGACCAGTCCGCCGACGGTAGTGCGGTCCATTTTGGAACCAGCGGCACTATTCCTGCTGCGCCCCACAAACATGACGACGATACTCCATCACTCGGCGGATGATTTCGTCCACGTCCTCGCTGACTACCAGCTTCTTACCGCTGGTCAGCGTGATGACGGTATCCGGCGTTGCCTCTACGGTCTCTATCAACTCCGCGTTGACTACAAGCTCCGAATGGTCAAGCCTGGTCACTTTAATCATGGCTTTTCAGCGTCCTTTTTGTATAGCCCTCACCCCCGGCCCCTCTCCCACAGGGTGGGAGAGGGGGGTAGAGGTAGGTCGGGGGTTACCGCTTCATCTGCAGCACGTCCTGCAGCATCTCGTCCACCGTGCTGACGATGCGCGTGTTCGCCTGGAAACCGCGCTGGGTGATAATCAGGTTGGTGAACTCGTTACCGATGTCCGCATTGGACATCTCCAGATAGCCCGAGCTGATGGAACCGCGTCCACCCGTCTGCGCCGTGCCGATGTTGGCTATTCCCGAGTTGATCGACTCGCGGAACAGGTTGTTGCCTGTCCGCTCTAAGCCGCCAGGGTTATTGAACACTGCCATCGCCAATCGGGCGACGGGCAGGTTCAAGCCGTTGCTGAAGACACCGTTGATGGTTCCATCGGGCGAGACGGTCAGCTGCTCCAGCGTGCCCGGCGGATAGCCGTTCTGGGAGAGGGGCTCCACGTTAGAGCTCGTCGCGAACTGAGTCAAGCGCGAAAAGTCAAGCCGGATATCCATCTCGTCGCGCGCGCCGCTCTGGCGTCTGATAGTGATGGTTTGACTGGCACCGCTATTAATCCGTCCTTGACCATCGAACTGGATGGTAGGCGGGGGATCCTGGGGCACCGTGTCCCAACCGGTTACTGTGCCAGTTACTCTCCACTCCGAGCCTTGCCGGCGCGCAAAATCCAGCTGTAGCGCGTGGGGTTCGCCAAGCGCATCATATATCGTGACGGTCGTGGTCCAGCTGGTACCGTCCAGTGCGAGATTGCCTCTAAAGAGAACCTCGCTGGTTGCTCGTCCCGCGACGGTTCTGCCGATGGGAACAGCTATGCCCGAGCTGGCGCTGGGCGGTCTGGTAGTGTCGATGTTGCCGCTGGCGTCAGGCATCCACCCGACCACCCGCTGGCCAGTGCCTTTGTGTACGAGCGAGCCATTGGCGTCGATGTCGAAGCTGCCGTCTCGAGTGAAGGCGATGCGCCGACCGTCGCTGACCACAAAGAAACCGTTGCCCTGAATGGCAAGGTCAAGCACGCGGTTGGTGGACTGCAGGACGCCCTGCTCGAGCAGGGTATCGATGCTGCTCACCTGTGTGCCCAATCCGACCTGCATGGGGTTGGTGCCGCCGATGCCTCCTTCTGTCGGGCGACCGGCTCCTCGCAGCGTCTGCGCCATCATCTCCTGAAAGGTGACCCGTCCTGCCTTGAAGGCAGTGGTATTGACGTTGGCGATGTTGTTGCCAACCACGCCCATGCGTACCTGATGTGCCTTAATGCTCGAGATGCTCGAGAACATCGCCTGTAACATTGGATTGACCTCCTCCTATCGATTGGTTGGGATGGCTCCTTCGGTCGTTCAGGAGCCTCGGGGCGTCCCCGTCACGCGGAGGGGGTCCCGCCCCATTACAGCACCACTGCGCTGTCGATATTGGTGAACACGTTGTCTTTCAGGTTCTCCTTGTCGATAGCGGTAATCACCGTGCGGTTGCGCACGCTCACAATCAGCGCGACATCGTCCATCAGCAGTAGAGATTCCCTTGAGCCTTTCTCTGCCGCTTTGTCCACCGCTTCTTCCACTCGGCGTAGCGCCTCGGCGTCCAGCGCGATCTGGCGCGACTGCAACCTCGCCTGCGCATGCGCCGAGAAGCGCACACGAGTTTGCGCCTGCTGGAGCGCGGCGCGAAAAGCTTCGCTGTCCTGCGCTGCCTGTTGCTTTGGGGCAACGTTTGCAGGGGAAGCGGTGTTTGCAATCTGGCGAACCTCGGACACGTTGCACCTCCCCGAGCTAGTCGTTCACTTGCACCACGTTCTGCACGCTGACCTGTTTACCATTGACCATCAGCCACACGCCCTCGGCGGTGAATCGCACCGCGCTCACTTTGCCCTCGGTGGGAGTCGCCTCGCCCTCTGGCAGAGCGATCACCTGCTTACCCAGTAGGGCTGTGGCTTGCGTCGAGGTGACCAGCATCTGCAGCCTGTGGAGCGTCTGCGTCATCTCCTCCGCGTTCTCCACCTGAACGAACTGCGCCAGCTGCATCAGGAAGTCTTTGTCCTGCATCGGCTCTAACGGGTTCTGATTCTGCAGCTGCGTCAGGAACAGCTTCAGGAACTGGTCTTTAGTTGTTTTCGGGGTGGCGTTGGCAGACGCCATTCCAACGCCATTGATGCCCCCACTTGCTGTTAAGGTCATCGTTGCATCCCTCCTCCAGAGCTACGCCAGCAGGTTGATACCCCCTGACGTGGCATGCACGAAACTGGATTCGTGTGCCGCGCGAATCGCTGCATCTGCTTCCAGCCAGCCGCCCCTCCGCGGTGGGGTGTAGGGCTGGTGCAACAGGAACTGACGTCCGTCGCCCTGCACGGAGACCTGCAGTGCGCCCAGTTGCAGACCGCGTTGCTGCAACGCCTGCTGCAGCAGGCTGGAGTTGTTTTCCAACATTTGCCTCACCGTGTGGTTGTCTGCCACGATGTGGGTGTGAATCGCCCCCTCTCGTAGCGAGACGGTCACCCGTAGCCTGCCCAGATGCTCGGGTTCCAGCTGCAGGGTGACGCGACCTTGTTCCTGCTGTTTGCTCAACGTCTCCATCTTCTCTGTCAGCTGGCGCACCCACTCGCTGGCAGAGGTCTCTGGTGGCGTGGCAACAACCCCCTCTTGCGGGAAGGTGTTTGCCGCCACTTGCCCTGAGGGCGAGATGGATACCTGACCTTCCGCCTGTTGCACCGCACCCGGACCGCCGCTGACCTTCACCTTGAACCGACTTGTGGTCGGCTGGGAGGTCTGTTCGTGGCGCACGCCCAAGCTAGGAAAAGCCTCTACCTCCCCCTTGGGGGCGGAAGTGGCAGCTGCGCGGTAGGCAGTGGGACTGCTGGTGGACGTTTCAGCAGCCGAGTCACTACCGCGCGGGGACGCCTCGCGCCACCCAGTCTGCGACGGCGGTGTCTCTACTGCGAGCGAAGCTTCTGCCGTCTTCTGGTAGGCGGACATGGCGACCTCATCCTGTAACAAAGCGCTGTTTGGTGAAGCCTCGGCTGGTTCAGGCAGCGATGCCTCAGCGGTAGAACTGGCAATCCCGGTAGCATTGCGGGTCACCAAAGGTAGTCCCCCTGCAAAGGCTTCCGTTTCGCTGACCAACTCGTGAGGGGACGCAGCCATAGCCGCAAGGGACGCTGATACGGACACGCCCTCGCCCGAGATGACTCGTTCCATGCGAACAGGCTTGTCTGCCACGGAATCCGAACGAAGCCCCGCAGGTTGAGCGGTTTGCCCAGTGTCTGAGGATACCGCTGGCACAGAGGGGGGGGTCCATAATACGGGCAGTGAGAGCCAGTTCGCCATTTGTGCCATTTCTGCAGGTGTGGGGGCTTTTTCGCCTTCGAGAGGTGCATCTATGCGCACCTCTGCCGGCACTGGCGCATCCACCCCTGCGTGCGCCTGCATCATCGCCAGCAGCTGCGCAAACCATGATACCTCTCCCTCTGTGATGGGCAGTGTACCCTGCGCGGATGTGGATACGCCGCCCGCTGGCAGGGACCCGGTGACAATCTCTGCCTGTACCGCTTGCGTCACTCTCTCACCTCCTTTCTCGCGGAGCCAGTAATATTGTCGGCTTTTTGAAAGATGAGTTTTAGAGCGTAGCGTGAGGTTTCTCCGCAAAAGAAAGAGGGACAGACGCGCTGTCTGTCCCTCCACACTCCGTCAGCAGCGACTGTTATGTCGACGCCCACAACATGCCGCGCTTCATAATCTCGAGCGCTTCAGGCACTTCAAAGTCCTTCGCGACATGCCCCAGCGAGCTGTAAAACACGCGCCCTTTGCCGTAGCGACGCTTCCACACTACGGGCATCACGGTGCCCGCAATCCACTCACAGTATTCGCCGCTGAAGGTAGTGGTCGCCAGTACCTCGTTGGAGGGGTCCACATGCATGTAGTACTGTTCCGAATGCATCTTGAAGTCGCTCAAGCCTGCCACGATAGGGTCTTCGGGCTTGATGATGTTCACTTCGTATTCGATGATGCCGCCCGGATGGGCTACCCACTGCCCGCCGACCATGAACTGATACTCGGTGTTGTTGCGGAACGAGTCGCCCATACCCCCATGCCAGCCGGCGATGCCCACGCCACTGCGCACGGCGTCCAGCAGTCCAGCCTCCTGCTCGGGGGCGATGGTGCCCATCGTCCATATCGGTACAATCAGGTTCAGCGACTGCATCAGGTCTTTATCGGTGTAGGTGTCCAGCGTATGGGAAACGATGACCTCATAGCCCTGCGATTGCAGCCAGGGCGCGAAAATCTCGGCGCACTGCTTGGGTTCATGCCCCTCCCAGCCGCCCCAGACGATTAGCGCACGTTTCATGCTCTGCTCCTCCTGTTAAGCGTCGATCTGTCCGTGTCGTAATCCCAGTGGCAAAGGCTTCGGGCGTTCACAGGTGCTTTCGATGGAGATGTTTCTGCCAGCCTCCGCAGCGTCCAAGAACGCCTGCATCACATCCAGCACATGATAGGCAAGGTCGCCGCTGGCGCGATGCGGTCTGCCCGTTTGGATGGCTGCCGCCATGTCCGCCACTCCCAGCCCACGGCTGTTCTCGGTGTAGCCGTGGGTGAGCGGTATCTCCATCCAGTCGCGGTTGCCCGGTCGATACAGGCGTACGGGACCGCCGAAGGTATTGGGGTCGGGCACGCTGAGAGTTCCCTCGGTGCCGTATATCTCGATGCGTGGCAGCTGCGCCGCCCACACATCAAAGCTCATCACTACCGTGCCAATCGCGCCGTTCGCAAACTCCATCGTGCCCGCGATATGCGTTGGTGTCTCTACTTTGACGACCTTCCCGAATTTCGGCTGGCTGGTGATAAGCCTTTCGGGGAAGGTGATGCGCGCCATCCCACTGACCTGCCGTACGGGACCGATGAGGTTCACCAGCGCGGTGAGGTAATAAGGACCCATGTCGAACATCGGTCCCCCGCCCACCTCGTAGTAGAACTCGGGTGAGGGGTGCCAGCTCTCGTGACCGTGGCAGGTCATGAAGGCGGTAGCACCCACTGGCTCGCCGATCCAGCCGTCATCGATGAGTTTGCGACAGGTCTGGATGCCCCCTCCCAGAAAGGTATCTGGAGCGGAACCGACACGTACCCCCTTTGCACGGGCGGCTTGCACGGTTTTGCGCCCGTCCTCGCGGTTGGTCGCCAGGGGTTTCTCGGTGTAGATGTGCTTGCCCGACTCAATCGCCTTCAGGTTGATTTCGGCGTGTGCTTTCGGCACGGTGAGGTTCAGCACAATCTCCACTTCGGGGTCGGCAAGCAGTTCCTCGGGCGTCAAAACCTTTGGAACACCGAATTCGGCAGCACGAGCACGCGCTCTTTCCATGTCGATATCAGCGCATGCCACGATGTCTATCGTTTCAAACACTCTACCCGCCTGAAGGTAGATAGGGCTGATGTTGCCGCAGCCAATCACGCCCACTTTCATGCGGCGCATGAACGTTTCTCCTTTCGAAGGGTGTCTGGAGTCACGATTCGCACGGGGAGAGGGCAGCTCCTGCGCGTGTCATCCCTTAATCCATCAACTCCTCCACCAGCGCGCCGCCCTCCATCTGCAGGCGGTACATGCGCGCGTACCAGCCGTTTTTCTGCACGAGCTGCTCGTGCCTGCCCGATTCCATCACGCGCCCCTCGTCTATCACCAGAATACGGTCACAGTCGCGCACCAGCGAGAGACGGTGCGTGACGATAATGGTGGTGCGATCCTGCATCAGCCTCTCGAGTGCAGCCTGAATCAGTGCCTCCGACTCGGGCTCGACCGAGGCGGTGGCTTCGTCCAGCAGCAGTACTCTGGGATTTGCCAGAAAGGCACGGGCGATACAGATGCGCTGTTTCTGCCCGCCAGACAGTTTGACGCCCCGCTCGCCAACCAGTGTGTCGTAGCCCTGCGGCAGATCCATGATGAACTCGTGGGCGTTCGCCAGGCGCGCGGCGGTTTCGATTTCCTCATCGGTGGCGTCCAGCCGACCGAACAGGATGTTCTGGCGCACGGTGTCGTTGAACAGAAACGGCTCCTGCGTGACCAGCGCGATATGGCGGCGGAACGCCTGCTGTTGTAACTCGCGCAGGGGTATTCCATCCAGGTAGATGGTACCCTCCTGCGGGTCGTACAGGCGCAATATCAGGTTGAGGATGGTGGTCTTGCCGGTGCCGCTGGGACCGACGATGCCGATGCGCTGCCCCGGCAAAACTTGGAACGAGACGTCCTGCAGGATAGGTCGCTCGGCGGTGTAGGCAAAGTTCACTCTGTCAAAGCAGATGTGTCCCTGCACGGTGTCGAGAACGATGGCATCGGGGGCGTCGGTGACCTCTTCGGGCGCGTCCAGCACCTCGAACACGCGCGACGCCGCCGCAATCGCACGCTGAATCATCTCGTTCACCTGCGCCAGCGAGAACACTGGCGCAAACAGCTGCCACCAGTAGCCCCGATACGCCACCAGCCCGCCGATGGTGAACTCACCCCTCAAAACGAAATAGGCTCCTGCGCCGATCATGGCGATGTTACTCAAAAAGCCCACTGTCATCACGCCAGGGAAGTACATCGAGCGCACCTTCACGCCCTTCAGGCTGGTCGTGGTATAATCTGCGTTGACCTGATGGAAACGCTCCTGCTCATACGCTTCCCGTGCGAAGGCTTTGATGATGAGCATCCCCAGCAGGTTCTCCTGCAGCTTGGCGGAGAGGTCGCCGAGACGGTCGCGGATGGCACGGTACAGCCCCTTCACGCGCAGGTTGAAAAACCACACCATCACCGCCACCACCACCAGCGGCAACAGCGTGAGTGTACCCACCTTCCAGTTCAGCCACACGATGATGCCTGCCACCCAGATGAGACTCAGTGCGTTGCCTAGGATGTTGTCTACTCCGTTAATGACCACTTCCTGCAGGGTGTCCACATCACCGATCACACGCGACATCTGGTCGCCGCTTTTGCGGTCGTGGTGGTAACGCACCGACTGGCGCATCAGCTTGTCGTGCAGGCGGTTGCGCAGGTCGGCGACGAAGCGTTGACCTGCCACCCCCAGCAAATAGGTGCGTGCCGCCGACAACCCCATCCCCACCAGATGCACCGCCAGCATCACCAGCATAGCGGGCAGCAGGTGATCTACCTTGCGGTTCATGATAACCTCGTCTACCACATACTTCCACACCAGCGGGGGAAACATCTGCGCGGGCGTCGCCAGCAACAGACAGATGAAGCCAATCACAATGGGCACGGTGTAGGGACGCATTAAACCCAGCAATCGCCAAAACATGCCGCCTCAAAACCTCCTGAAAGCCTTACACTGGCTATAATACCCTATCGGGTGGGCACACGGGAACAGTGGGCGGTGTCAGAACGGTTCTTTGAGAAAAGTTGCCTCCCCCGCAAAATACCGGACATCTTTTGCAGGTTGCGCTATAGTAAAGATCATGGTCATTATATAACGCCGAACGGCAGCGAGTGTCTCACGCGACGCTCGGCTGGTGTACCACAACGGAGCGCTGTATGCAGGCTTCAGTCTTGGGCACGGTACCAGCCCCGAGACGGCAATTGTTCGTTGTGCTGGTGGCGGCGTTTGGTTCCGTGCCGGGCGATATCACCTGGAACCCCAACGCCGACCTAGATGGCGACGAGGAGGTCACGCTGCAGGACTTCGGCGTGCTGGTGCGAAACTTCGGCTTGACAGGGGATGAGTAGTCCCTGAATGAGACGGGCGGGCATCACGCCCGCCGGTTTTTGTGTCTAGTCCCCAACTTCCCCAAAGCTCTGCACGAAGATACCGAAATCGAACAGGGTCACTTCGTTATCCCCGTCCAGGTCGCCGGAGATAAGGAAGAAATCCTCCACCACCGGCGTCGCCGGAGAAGAGGCGGTTACCGTTTTGGCACGCACCAGATAGGGTGGTCCCATCACGATACGCACGTCGTGCTCCACGTTCGGTGTCAACGGCAGGGTGAAAACACGTGCGTTCTGTTGGGGCGCAAGCGTTTCTGCAGGCAGCGGGAGCAGTGGCACGGTCACGGGATGCCCGTTTATCTGCACTTTCGCTTCGGTCATGTCCACATTGGCGTTGTTAGACACGACACCCACGAAGTTGTACGAGCCGAACACGCTGATAGACCAGTTGCCCAGCGGGCTTCCTCCCCACCAGAAGGCGTTCGCTCCCTCGCGCCACACGTTATCGCTGGTGCCGATGAAGTAGCGCTCCATATGGAAGCGGTTGCCCACGTCGTCCCAGAACTTGCCTGCCCCCAGCGGGTAGAGCGAGGGCAGGGTCTGTCCCAGTCCGCCGTCGTTGCGCAATCCCAGCGAGTTCGCCCCGTTCGCGATGAACAGCAGCGGCGGCGTCGTCGTGCCGGTGAAGCTGATTTGCACGAGCAGGTCGTGCGCAAACGGTTTGCCCTGAGCGTCCACGCCAGCGTTATAAACCGTTCCACCCAAATCGAGGCTCAGCAGGTAGGTGCTGCCGTCGTTGGGTATGGACTGGTTCACGAGCGAATAGAGTAGTGGGAAACCCTGCGAGATGGGGTCATCGCCAACAAAGCCAGAACGGCAGCCGTAGACCCGCACTGTCATGTTCGCTGTGCTGCCTGCTGCGCCTCCCCCAACGTACAGGATTTCCAGTGTGTCGAGCCTCGCCGGCCCCAGCAGAGGAATCTGCTCCTGCAGGATAGTGCCCACCGCCCAGTTATCCAGGTAGACATTGGTTCCGTCGAAGGCGAGCTGTTCGGGCGAGGTGGCATCGTACAGCGGCAGGGATACCGACTGTGCGGAACCCAGGGGATGTAGCGCATTCGAGGACAGGGTAATCCGCTTGACCGCGCCTAGCAATGCCGGATGCTTCGGTTGAGGGCGCGACGGACTGAGCAACGCCTGTGCCCAACTGCCAGCCATGGCGGTGCATAGCAGAACCGTACAAACAAACGCTTTCATCGCCTTCCTCTCCTTTCTTGGTGAAACTACACGGTATTGTACCGTATTGTCCTGGGATTGGTCAACAGCGGGAGGGAGGTTTTCGTAGAAAAACAAAGGTGGGGGTGCGCCTGTGGCTTTGCGGAATCGTCCCCGCGGTAACGAGAGGGAAAAACAATCTCTTTACATAGAACGGCTTGACCGCTGTGATGTGTTTTGCTATACTAAATATGGTGACGAAGCAGGCACGTCCAGTGGCGCATGGCGCCATGTCGTGGAATGAGTTGAGCCGAAATCATACCACACTTGCCCCTCGGATGCCACCAACCTGCTCCGCCAACCCAAGCTCAATTCAAACATGGGAGGGATTTCATGTGAAACGGATCGTCTTGCTATTCGCCCTGTGGATGAGCCTCTCGTGTGTTGCCCTTGCACAGGAGCAGGACGCATGGGGCTTGTCCAAACCGTGGAAACGGTTGGAGTGGTTCTACGGGCTGCGCGCCTTTCCGTTCAAGGATGTGCCTGCGGGCGCGTGGCTGCGGGCGTACGAGCGGGCACAGCAGATGCCCATCTACCAGGCAGATGGGCTGCAGGCGCAGGCGTTGTACTGGGAGTATCACGGACCCGTCAGCACAAGGCAGAACTGGCTCGCCCGCGTCAACGCCATTGCCGTACACCCGACCAACCGCAACATCATCTACATCGGTATTGCCAAAGGAGGGGTGTGGCGCAGTCACGACGGCGGCAGCACCTGGCGCAACCTCACCGACTTCCTCGCGGCGCAATATGTGGGCTGCTTGACCCTCGACCCAGTAGACCCCAACATCATCTATCTGGGGACAGGTGAGGAGTACTTCGGAGTTCGGACGCTGGGCGGAGTGGGCATCTACCGCTCGACCGACAGCGGCAATACATGGAGGCTTTTCGGCAGCAGCGTCTTCGACGGGCAGCGCATCAATGAGATTGTCATCGACTCGGCCAACCGCAACAAGTGGATTGTCAGCGCGGATCGGGGAATCTACATCACCACCGATGGCGGCAGCAACTTCATCCTCAGGCTGAGGGGCTTGGCGTCAGCGCTACGGATGCACCCCACCAATTCCAATGTCCTGTGGGCGGCGTTAGGCAATTCTGTGGGCGCTGGTGGCAACGGCGTCTATCGTTCCAGCGACGGCGGCACGACATGGACCCGCATCAGTGCCTTGCCGAATGGCGCTAGCATCGGGCGCATTGAACTGGACGTGTGCCGCAGCAACCCCAACGTGGTCTGGGTCATTTTCTCCAGGCAGTTCGTTCCTGGAGTCAGCGACGGCATCCATAGCGTGTGGAGAACCACCGACGGTGGTACTACCTGGACGCAGGTGACCACCCCAACCGGCCGCACCGGTCAAACATGGTATAACCTTGTGATGCGCGTCGACCCGAACAACCCCAACATCGCCTACGCGGGCGCGGTCGACCTGTGGCGCACCACCGACGGAGGCAAAACGTGGACGACAATCAACCCGCAAGACACCGTGGGGCACGTCGACCAGCACGCGCTGGCGTTCGACCCGTTCGACTCGGCGCGAATCTACATTGGCTGCGATGGCGGACTGTTCTACTCTGCCGATCGGGGCACCATGCTGGAACCGCGCAACTCGGGCAGGGGCACGATGGAGTTCTATGCGTTCGATGTGCATCCCACCGATGCGAACCAACTGCTGGCGGGGTCGCAGGACAACGGCACGCAGCTGCGCACCGACTCGCCCACTTTCGATGTCACACTGGCTGCGGATGGTATGTGGGCTTCCTATAAGCGCACGGACCCCAGTATCGCGCTGGGGCAGTACCAACAAGCTGTGGTTTTTCGTTCCACCAATGCGGGGAGAACCTGGAAAATTGTGCTGAACGCCAGCGGCGACCATCCGGGACTGTGGTGCGCCCCGCTGGTCAACGACGCGCGCACCCCCAGCAGGTTCTATCTGGGCACCAACTTCCTGTACCGTTCCACCGACGACGGACAGACGTGGTCACGCATCAGTGGCGATTTGACCGACGGCGGCGTGCTGAACGTAATTGCTGTCGCCCCCTCCAACTCGAACGTCATCTACACGGGTTCTACCGACGGTGTAGTGTTTGTCAGTACCGACGGCGGAGCCACGTGGACACGGCGCACAGACGGGTTGCCGCAAAGAGCAATCGGCGGACTGGCAGTAGACCCCAATAATGCAGGCACAGTGTACGTGGGGTTCATGGGCTTTGGCGCACAACGTGTCGTTCGAAGCACCGATTTTGGCAGAACCTGGATGAATATTTCAGGGAACCTGCCCGACACGCCCGTGAACTTCCTTATCGTCAACCCGGTTGCGCCCAACATGTTGATTGCCGCTACCGATACGGGTGTGTTCGTCACCACCGACCTTGGCGCCAACTGGGCAAAGCTGGGGTTGGGGCTGCCCAGCACGCCTTGCCTGCACCTGCGCGCCAACGCCACCACCGGTCATCTCTATGTGGGCACCTATGGACGCGGTATCTGGCGGATGCCGCTGCCGACCTCTGCTTTTGCCACCACCCGAATCGAAGTGCCGCGCGTCGCGGGGCAACTAGGAGGCATAGTCAACCTTCGCGCTACTTTGCAACGCACCGACTCGGGGGCAGGCGTCGCAGGCAAGCGACTGCAGTTTGAGGTGGACGATAGGGCAATAGGCATTGCGGTGACCGGCTCGGATGGCTCCGCGACGCTCGCCTACACGATTCCGCTGGACGCGGCGCTGAGAGGAGATCACACCATCACCGTGACCTTCGATGGCGATTCCACCTTCAACTCCTCTTCGGGCAGGGGCGTCCTGTCGGTCTCGCGTGCGCCTACCGCTGTCATCATCCGCGATCATGCGGTGCCCTACGGCTCAACCTCCTCGCTGAGAGCGCGCCTGACCCGAGAGGATGACGGCAGACCGATTTCAGGCAGACTGTTACGCTTCTCTGTGGCTGGCTCCGAGGTGGGTAGCACCACCACCGATGCCGACGGCGAAGCGTTTGTCTCCTATGGATCGCCACCGCTGGGCGAGTATCCGCTGTCCGCGGCGTTCGCCGGCGACTCCGTGTATATGTCTTCCGTGGGGAATGCCACCCTGAGTGGATACGTCGAAGTGGAAGCGCTCGTCAACCTGCGCGAGTACATCGGTCCTGTGATGAACTTGCCCGCGGATGTGGTGATCGACCGCGACGGCAAGCTGGAACGGCTCAAGGAAGTGCTGGACGGCAAGGGGGCGTTCCGGCTGAGGCTGACCGGCAGCGCAGACCTTCTGGTGAAGGTGACGCACTGGCTGCGGCAGCGGGTTCACGTTAAACTGCCCGGCACGGCACAGGTGGCTTTCAGCCTCATCAACGGAGACGTCGACGAGGATAACGAGGTCACGCTGTTCGATTTCGGTATGCTCGTTGCCGCTTTCGGCTCAGGGCCCAACGACAAGAACTGGAACCCCAACGCCGACCTGGACGGCGACGAGGAGGTCACCCTGTTCGACTTCGGCATCCTCGTCAAGAACTTCGGAAAAATCGGCGATGAGTAGTCTCGCTGGCACTGGGCGGGGCGTTGCCCCGCCCAGTGTTCGTAGCTTCCTCAACCCACTTTGGGGCGGACTGTTTCCTTGCGTGCCGAAGGACACGAAGCCTTTCGCCCCAACGCCCCAAAAGATGGGTTCGCAGGAATAACGTCATGCGGAACACCGAGGGCGTTCCAGAAAGGGGTTTTCATAGCAACTAAACGTTGGGGGCGACCCAAAACGAAACCTGCTCTGCCCGTGACTTTCAAACGCTGGGGCACCGATGAGCAGGGTTTTCACCCCAGGAACACTTGACAAAAATGTTTCGTCATGATAAACAATAGAGTAGTTACGTAGTGGCGAGGGACATCTGGCGGGTCATGGGATATGCTGAGCGCAAGCACAGCATCCTGAGCCGCAAATCAAATTCTTCGCTTCGCTCAGCATGTTAGCGGATGTTGCTGTATCCCCCAAGATCGCAAAGAGTCTTACAACTGCGTAGCTTCCCAAAACATAAACCTGCTCGGAAAGGAGAGGTACGAGATGCTATCCACTCTGAAGCGCTTTGCTCTGCTGACAGGGATTACCACACTTTTGCTGTGGGGTTCCGTGGTGGCGCAGACCGTGCCATCCAGCCCGAACAAGGGTAAGTCGGTGAGACCGCCTAGTCGGGTATCGGTCAGCACGCCAACGCAACCACCAGTGCCTCCAGAGCAGAAGCCATCCCTGCGCTACGAAACCTCGATTGCTCACACCCGCCCTGAGTTAGCGAATCAGGCGACCCCAATGGCTGAGCCGAACCTTCAGGAGGCACAGATGCTAGGTGAGGAGGGAGTAACCGACGCTGGAACGTATGTTTTGCCGTTTGGTAGCAAGGGCGAGAAGGTGGCGATTGCCTTCGGGACGGGCGATTATGTGCCGCCAGAAGGCGAGAAGCTGCAACCGTTGCTGCTGCGGCTGGCGCAACACCGAGCAGCCCAGCTACACACTCAAAGCACAGACGCGCAGCCAACGGTTTACTGCTTCATCCTGCTGGATGGCAGGCTGGACGACGCTTTGCGTGAATGGCTCGAGCAGCGCGGCGTGCAGCTGCTTGGCTTTTACCCGTACACGGCGTATCAGGCGCGTGTTCCCGTATCGCAGTTAAGCACGGTATCTGCCCATCCGCAGGTACGATGGGTTGGTCAGCCTTATCCGCTTCAGAAACTGCACCCCGAACTATGGACGTTCGTTGGCAGCGGCTCGGCGGAGCGCAGATGGGTCTTCGTATCCCTCTTCGGACACGACGAGGCTGTGCTCGACGCCCTGATGGCTATCGCCGACCGGACAGGCAGGTACGACCCCGACTTAGCCATCCTTCCGATGCTGGCTGATGCCGCCAAGATAAACCGGCTGCTCGACTGGGACGCCGTGCTGTTTATCGAGCCCATACCCCCCTGCGAGTCAGCGAGCTTCGAGTCGCAACCCGCTATCAATGCTGACCTGCTTTGGCATTTGGAGAAAGATGGCCGCCCATTGCACGGTCAGTCGGTGAAGATTGGGGTGCTTGACTCAGGTTTCTTCATAAAGCACGACGACTTTGCCCATATCAGGGACGGCGTCATCGGTCACGATTATACGGATAGCAGGGGCAATGCACTGATAGACCGTAACGGTCACGGCACTGCCGTGTTGGGTATTCTGCTCGGCGCGGGTGCTGCAGACCGTCGATATCGGGGCACTGCCTCAGGTGTACGCGCCGTGGCAACGGATGACATCGTGCTGGCCAAGGTCTTCGTGAACACGTTTGAGGGAATGACCAGTGTCGGGTCGAGCGTTTCGGACGCGCTTAGTGACATGCTGGGATGGTTCGATTGGACAAGGTGGATGTACGTTGCCAAACGGGATGTGGTGAACTTTAGTGGGGGCGCGAACACTCGGCACGCACGAGGAACGGATGCGCTATCGCGAAAGGTCGACAGGTTGTTTCGCGAAGACATCCTGGTCGTGGCCGCCGCAGGTAACGAGGGCAAACAAGGAGAAGGAACAATCCGTATACCAGGCGATGCCAAAGGGGCGCTGACAGTGGGTGGCGTGTATGATGAGGGATACGACGTAGACAAAGTAGTTGAGTCATCATCACGAGGCCCTACGGGGGATGGTCGGGTGAAACCCGATGTGGTCGCGCCAAGCCACTCGATTATGGCACCTGCCCGTTGGAACCGAGAATACATCCCTGTCAAGGGAACATCCTTTGCCGCCCCCCATGTGGCTGGGCTCGCAGTGGGGTTGATGGCAGCGTATCGTCGGCCGGACGGCGGTGCCTCGAACCCGCCAGCCTGGGTCATCAAAAGCATGATTATCGCAAACGCCCTCGACCTCGGCTACGACCTCCACGCGGCAGGAAGAGGTAAAGTCGACGGCTTTTTGTGCCATTACGAGGGAGACGGCTTCTTGAAAGTATGGTGGGGGACAAACAGACGCACCGGCTCGCTAAAGACCATGGATTTTGACCTCTCCCAGCCTGCGAGTCTGCTGCGCATTGCGCTGGTATACCCCGATGAACCAGCTTCTGCATGGGCCAGCCAGGCTCTGGTGAACGACCTGGACTTATACCTCGATGCTGAACCGTTTACTGAAGGGCCGAACGGCGGCTGGTGGTCAGCCTCTCGTGTAGACAACGTGGAGTTCATCACCATCCGCAACGCGCGAGCAGGCAAATATCGCATCAAGGTACACTCCTACAGCCATTCGTGGTTTTCTGGTAGTCAGCCATGGGCGGTGACGGTGCGTGCCGTATTTGGACCTACCGAGCCCAACCTGAGATTGACCCTTACTGCGCCCGTGGCTGTGCAGCCCAACACTGAGTTTGAGGTGATGGGTTCAGTGCGACCGGACTCCTACGTCGTCTCTGGAGTGTCGGCTAAGATGTTGGAAGACTCACCGCGTGGTTCTCTTCTGAGTTACGTCAGTGACCTCGAGGTGATACGGTATGCTCCGAACGGTGGCCAAGAGCGTTTTAATCTTAGCCCTGCAGGATTAAACGTCCCGCTCGGTAGTATTCCAGCGGGTTTCACCCGGAAGTTGGCAAGAAGGATGCGTGGGGATACGGAGGGGCGCGGCACTATCCTGTTGAAGGTTCAGTCCACGAACGGCGGCGAGGCAGAAGTACGTCGCACCGTCATCATCGACGGCACCCCACCCAACGATTGGCAGTCCTTCACAGTGAGCGAAGGCAACAAAGAGCTCGCACCAACCTGTCAAGTGGCTGTGCGGGACGATCTCTCTGGTTTGTCGCCCGCGGCAAAGGCGTGGTATCGCTTTTCTACCGACGGTGCGGCTAGCTGGAGTGAATGGAAACAGGCAAGCCTAACTGGAGAAGAGGGTAGCCTCGAATGGGAGGCTGTGGTTGCCGAAAACGTGCCGTTTCACCGTGTTGGCGACAGGAACCGAATCCAATTCAGCGTCCGGGACGTCGCAGGCAATTGGGGATACAGTCCCATCTATCCCGTGTCCCTACGAATCAGAACCCGCCTCTCAGGCGACAACCTCTCTGCTGAGCGCGGCAGCACTGCCTTGCTGCGGGCGACGCTCGTTCGAGCCTCCGACTCATCACCGCTTGCCAACAAAACGGTGCGGTTCCTTGTGGATGGCAACCCGGTCGGTTCCGCGGTTACCAATGCGGCGGGCGTAGCGACCCTGCCGTGGACGGTGACACTACTCGGTGAGCGCGAGTACCGGGTCGTGTTTGAGGGAGACTCTGAGTATCAAGCCTCCGAAGCAACTGCCCGCTTGAACCTGACGGCCAGGACGGAGGTCATCGTGGAAAACGTCATAGCTCGGCGGGGCACGACGGTGATTCTGACCGCTTCGCTGAAAGAGCTGGACGTTGGCGGTTGGGTTTCAGCACCGCAGGGACTCACGCTACACTTCAAGGTGGACGGTACAGTCGTGGGAACAGTGGAAACGGATGCGCAGGGGAACGCACAGGTTGCATATAGTATCCCTCCCCACATGCCACTCGGCATCCGTTGGATCGATGTGGCCTTCGAAGGCGCAGAATCACGACAACCCTCCATAGGAAACGCTACCCTTCGGGTAGCACGAACCGTCCTGCGCGGCAAGGTGCTGCTGGGCGACTTCGTCGGCAATCCTGAGATTACACAGGTTACTTTGGAACTGCGCGACCCGGACAGCATGTCCGCCAGAGAGACGCATAACCTCTTCCTCAACAGCCAATCCGAATACATTATCGGTACGAATTTGGACGGCGTCTACGATGTCGCTGTCAAAGGCTCCCACTGGCTGCGCGATAAGCATCAACGGGTTCACGTCACCGGTGATGTTGTCCTCAATTTCTCCCAGATCAATGGCGATGTCGACGGGGACAATGCGGTGACCCTACAGGATTTTGGTATGTTGCTCCTGGCGTTTGGCAGCGTAGCGGGTGACGAAAACTGGAACTGGGACGCTGACCTGGACGGCGACTTGGAAGTCACGTTGTTTGACTTTGGCATCCTCGTCAAGAATTTCGGTTTAGTCGGGGCACAGTAGTTCTCTTAGCACTGGGCGGGGCGTTGCCCCGCCCTTTTTGCCTGTGGGGGGTGGTCGCGGCGTGTTTGCGGAGACCGAGCCTTATCTGGTATAATAGCCCGCGGTGATGATGCAGGAGGTTATCCCAATGGCTCACGTCTGTGACATTTGCGGCAAAGGCGTAATGCACGGTCAAAATATTCGGCATGTGCACTCGGGAGCGTGGGCGTTGCGCGCGCCGCGCACCAAGCGGGTATGGTATCCCAACCTGCAGCCCGTGCGCGCGGTGGTGAACGGCAGCGTCCGCCGCATCAAGGTATGCACCCGATGCCTGAAAGCAGGTAAGGTCAAACGCGCCTTGTAGGTCGCAGATAGAGTAATCATGTGGAAACAGCGCATCCCCGCCGTCTGGCGGGGATGCGCACTGCTGGAGGTTGAGAGGGGCAGGCTATTCGACCTGCACCTTCACCGCTTTCGCTTTCGCGGACTCCACTTTGGGCAACCGCACCTCCAGGATACCGTTGCGGAGAGTCGCCTTCACCTTGTTCGGGTTAATCTCGACCGGCAGGTCATAGCGCGCCTCAAAGGTGCCATGCCCGCCCCACGCGCTGCGGTAGTGTACCGTCACGTTCTCCTCGCTGATGAATGGCTTGCGCTCACCGCGCAGGATCAGCGTGTCCGGTGTTGCCTCCACGTGGATGTCTTTCATCTCCACGCCGGGCAAGGTGGCGAACACCACCAGCTCCTCATTGGTCTCGTAGATATCCACAGCAGGTTCAAAGCCCACTTCTATGTCCGAACTCCAGCGGGTAAGCGGGCTGAACGGGAATAGCCGGTCGAACCAGCGGTCTATCTCGCGATGCAGGCGCTCCACTTCCGCAAACGGTTCCCAGCGGCGGATGCCACCGTTGGTCTCACGACGAGCCAGAGTCAGTTCACGGCGTGCCATAGCCCTCACCTCCTTCAACCTGTGTGTTTCTCAGGCAATTGACTTGAGTATTACTCACTCAAATCCACTTATATTATACCACGAAATTTGCAAGAGTCAAGGGGTTCCTCTCGAAAAATTGACGCACGCTGAACGGTGTGCTAAGATAGGAGCACCAGCAACTTTCGTCGTGCTGGTGTGTCGATGTCACTGGAGGGCAGGTGACAGCAATGAGTAACCTGCACAACTTGCTGCAATGGTGGAACCTTCTTTTCGCGCTGCCGCTGGTGGTGGGGATGCTCTTCTCCCTGATAACCGCGCTTGGCTTCGCCTCGACAGGTCAGGCAGCAACAGAACGCGGTGACATCGACCAGGGGGATATCGCGCACGAAGTAGATGCAGGGGGTATCGGGCAGGATACGGACCTCCACGCCGAACAGGGCGACGCCATAGATTCAGTGCCTGCGGAGGTGGCTGATGGCGAGGCAGGGCATGACGCTGACGCCGAACACGCTGATGAAACCACACATGATCACCACGAGTCGGTGTTAACACAGATTTTGGAAGCGTTCGGCATCGGGCGGGGCGTACCTATTTCCGTAATGCTGCCGTTTTGCATGATGTTGTGGGGAGTGCTGGGACTGGTGAGCAATCAGGCGCTGCATCCGCTGCTGCGCTTTCCGGCGGTTTACGTGTGGATTAGCGTACTGCTGAGCCTGCTGGGTACCTCGCTGCTGGCACGCGGGCTATCGGGGGTGGTGGCGCGTTACCTGCAGATGGGGCAGGTTGCCAACATGTCGCGCGAACGGCTCATCGGGGCGACGGGTATCGCGGTGTTCACCATTGACGAACGAGGCGGGGCGGCAGATGTGCATGACCGAGTGGGCACGATACACCGCATCCCGTGTCGGGTGCGCGAGCACGCAACCCCGCTGCCTGCGGGGACGCCTGTGGTCGTGGCGGACTATGAGAGCGAAACGGGAACCTACCTGGTGGAGGAGAACCCGTTTGCCGATAGCATCACGCATCAGGAGGTACGAACATGACTGCGCTGCTGTTTGTGCTGATTGGAGCGTTACTCGTTTTCGCGCCCTTCTACCTGGGCTGGGAGTGGACGCAAACGCTGGTTTCGTCCATCGTGGGCGTGGTGGTGATGTTTTTCTCCGCGCTCGCGCTGGCGATTAAGCGTTTTTACCTCAAGCCGTCAGCAAACCTCGCCTACGTGCGCACGGGCTGGGGCGGTACGCATGTGCTGATCGATGGCGGCTCGCTGGTGTTCCCCGTCGTCCACAAAATCGTGCCCGTCTCGCTGGAGACCATGAAGCTGGAGGTGGAGCGCAAGGGACCCGATGCGCTGATTACCAGAGACAACCTGCGCGTGGACGTGAAGGCGGAGTTTTACATCAAGGTGCGCGCCATCAAAGAGGACGTGCTGAACGCCGCGCGGTCGTTGGGCGAGAAGTCGGTAGATGCGCATTCGGTGTCGTCGCTGGTGTTCGAGAAGCTGGTCTCCGCGCTGCGCAGCGTCGCCGCGACCAAAGACCTGGTGGAGATTCACGCGCAGCGGGATGCCTTTGCCAGCGCGGTTCATAACCTGGTTGTCACCGACCTGCAGCAAAACGGTTTGACGCTGGAGTCGGTTACCATCTCGCGCCTGGACCAGACCTCGCAGGAGCTGCTATCGGATAACAACATCTTCGACGCGCAGGGCAAGAAGAAGATTACGGAAATCACCCAGTCCGCGCTGGTAGAGCGCAACCGTATCGAGCGCGATGCACAGCGCGAGATGACCCTGAAGAACGTGCAGACCCGCAAAGAGGTGCTGGAGCTGGAGCGCCAGCAGGCGGAGGCAGAGGCGGAACAAGCCACGCAGGTCGCCAAAATCCGCGCCGAGAAGCAGCGGGAAGCGCAAACCTACCAGATCGAGCAGGAACGCCAGGTCAAAGAGGCGGAAATCCAGCGCGACCTCGCCGTGCAGACCACCGCCATCGAGCGCGACAAAGCACTGGTGCTGAAAGAACAGGAGCTGCGCCAGACCGACATCGAGCGGCTGAAGGCGATAGAGGTTGCCGAGCGGGAGAAACAAATCGCGGTCGCCAACAAGGAGAAAGAGCGGGCGCAGGCAGAGGAAGAAGCCCTGCAGGCGCAAGCCGAGCGCGAACGGGCGAACCAGGACATCATTACCGTGCAGGTAACCGCGCAGGCAGAGCGCGAGGCGCAGACCAAGCTCATCGCCGCCAAGCAGCAGATCGAGCAAGACCGCCTGAAGCAGCAGGTAGAGGCGGAGGTGCAGGCGTATGCCGAGGTGAAGCGCGCCGAGGCGCAGCAGAAAGCCGCCGAGCTGGAGGCGCAAGCCATCCTGCGCAAGGCGGATGCCGAAGCCCGTGCGAAAGAGCTGGTGGCTCAGGGCGAGCAGGCGTTGAAGATGGTGGACGTCAATATCGCCCGCGAGCAGGTAGAGGTGCAGAAGGCGCAGGTGGAAGTAGAGCGACAGGCGCTGGAGAACAAGCAGACCTTCAGCGACGCCGCCCTACGCTTCGAACTGACCAAGCTGCAGATTGAAGCCAGCCGCGACATCCAGAAGGCGATTGCCGAGTCCATCGGGCGGTTCATGAGCAACGGACAGTTCGTCATCTTCGGCGACCCCGGCATGATGGCGAGCATGGTGCAACAGTACTTCAGGGGCATGGGCGTCGGCGCGTTTGTGGACGGGCTGATGAAAGGCTCCCCGCTCAGCGGGGACGGCAGTGTAGTGCCCCAGCTGGCGAATCAGGTACTGAGCCTGGTGCAGAGCCTGACGGGCAAGGCGGTCTCGCCCGAGGTGGCGCAACAGGTGAACGACCTGGTGCAGCAGGTAGTTGCCTCCGCGCAGAAGGAGAGCGCACCTGCAACCGAACAGCCTGAGAAGGGATGAGTATTTTCGCAGCGGATACGCATTACCACAACTCCTGCAGGGAAGCGACGGCGCAATATAGCGTCTCTCCCTCTTGCAGGGCGATGGGTACCACCCCCCAGCCCTCTTTCGCGCTCTGTTTCGCTTCCTGCAGGGTGTAGGGGAACACGTCGACGCTGACGCCGATACGCCGGGGTCGGTAGAGGGGGATTCGTTCATCGAACCGCAGGTTCGATTCGCGGAGGAGGATGAACACGTCCGCGTCGCTGGCAGCGGTATAATCTCCGCGTGCGAAGGAGCCGAACAGCACCACTGCCAGCACGTTGCTATCCGCCTCGCCCAGCGCCTGCGCCCACTGGCGCAGGCGCGCACGCACGCCTTCACCGTCCGCCCGGAAGATGCGAATCACACCAGTTTACCACCCTTTCCGCATCTGCGACCGCCTGCTGTGCCTCGGCCTCCGTGTAGTATCGGTGCGGCGGTCCCGCCGGATGCGCATCGGGGTAACGCGGGGCGATATAGTATCTGTCCAGTCGCCTTGCGGCGTCAAGGACGGCGGGCTCCAAATCCGCCACTCCTTCCAGTGCCTCCAGCAGGTCAAGCACCGAATGCCCCCACGCGATAGCTCCGCGGTGCATATGCAGTGCCTTGACCGCCTTTTCAGCCGCCTGCTGCGCGGCGAAACATGCCCAATCGTGGTCGCCAGCAGCGATACTGTGGCGGGCGTGCTGTAAATCGGACTTTGCCTGTGCCATCCAGTCGCGGCTGCGGTTCATACTAGATCCCTCCCGCGTAAGGAGCGCAAACGGGGTCGCCCACCACCATGTCCTTCCAGAACAGGTATGGTGTGGACATCCAGAAGCTCTCAGCAAGGGTGTAGCCGTCGGTGTAACGGTCGAACAGAATGTCGGCGCGGCAGAGGGCGTCGGCATACGGTTCGGAGACGTAGCCTTTCACGCCTGTCACGCCGACCTTAATTAGGTCGGCGATGAGCGATTGCCCCTTATCGGTGGGCAGGAAGGTGCGTGCGCTGGTGGAGACGGCGGTGTCCGCAATCGCGCCCGGGAGGAAGGTGTTGCTCAGGTAGAGTTCTTTCTTGAACTGCGGGTCGTTGCTACCCCATGAGTAGTAACCCATCAGCCCCTTCTGGTTGCCAATGAACTCTCTGCTATCGTCCAGTAACACGCGCAGTTTTTTGCGTTGCAGCAGCTGCGCCGCGCGGCGCATCGAATCGCTGACCTCGCCGTATGCGTTGCGCTGGTGCGAAGGGCTGATGTCCAGCAAAAACATTCCATCTGCACGCCGTGCCCTGAGTCCGCGCTCCAGCAGAGCGTTGGCATCGGCGAAGGTGTAGCCGTCCAGCCGTGAGACCAGATAAAGCCCACCATAACGATCGGACGAAAAGGCTTCCCGTTTGCCGAAGTAGGGGTTGCGGCTGCGCGGCGATACCGCCACGTTCATGCACATCAGCAGGCTATCGACGGAGTAGCCCCGCTGAGCGGTCTTGATGGGCACGCCTTTGACGATGAGCAGGAAGTCTACCTTCTCGACGAGTTTGCGTTCACGCAGCGCCTTGCGCACAGGTGCCTGAATGTCGGTGAGGTAATCGCCCTCGGGGATGGTCTCAGAAGCAGTGCATTGCAACAGGATGAGATGCTCCTCTGGCACCGCCCGGTCGCGACAGTATTGCCTCGCCAGCTTTTCCGATTCAGGCTGGGCACGGTTGGCAATGACCGCAACTCTCCGACCGGGCGGGTTTGCCAGAGGCTGAAATCGCATCGTACATCTCCTCAGCTTCCCATTGCGCGCGCTCCTGCCATTGTCGGTGCCCCCGCAGGACGTTGCGCCTGAGGCTGGTCCATGCCCAGCAGGGCGTTAAACTCCTTGATGTCCTTCGCTTTGGTCAACGCCTCCTCGTAGGTCACGATGCCGCGCTTCACCAGCGACGCCAGCGACTGGTCCAGCGTCATCATGCCCTGCTTGGTGCCGGTCTGGATGATCGAGGTGAGCTGGTAGGTTTTTGCCTCGCGGATGAGGTTACGCACGGCGGAGGTTCCCACCAGCACCTCAAACGCCGCCACGCGCCCCTTGCCGTCCGCCCGCTTGCACAGCGTTTGCGAAATCACGCCCACCAGGTTCACCGATAGCTGCATGCGGATTTGCTGCTGCTGGTAAAGTGGGAACACGTCGATCACGCGGTCTACCGTCTGCACCGCATCGGGTGTGTGCAAGGTACCGAACACCAGGTGTCCCGTTTCGGCAGCGGTGATGGCGAGGTGGATGGTCTCCAGATCGCGCATCTCGCCCACCAGAATCACGTCGGGGTCCTGGCGCAGAACGAACTTCAGCGCGTTGGCGAAGGAGTGGGTGTCGGTATCCAGCTCGCGCTGATTGACCAGCGCGACTTTCGGCTCATGCACGAACTCTATCGGGTCTTCAACGGTGACGATGTGCACCGGGAAGTTCTGGTTGATGTAATGGAGCATCGCCGCCTGCGTGGTGGACTTACCCGAACCGGCGGGACCGGTTACCAGCACCAGCCCACGCGGTCGCTCGGCGAAGTAACGGCACACGGGCGGCAGGTGCAGCTCCTCCATCGTCTGGATGCGGTACGGGATTACGCGGAATGCCGCCTGCACGTTACCGCGCTGCTGGTAGATATTGCCACGGAAGCGCGACAAGCCGGGCACCTCGTAGGCGAAGTCCAGCTCCAGCTCCTTCTCAAATCGCTCGCGTTGCGCGGGCGAGATGACGCTGAAGCACAGGTCGCGCACCTGTTCTGGGGTGAGTTTGCTGTACTCTTGCATCGGATACAGGTCGCCGTAAATGCGCACCATGGGATATTGATTTGCCTTCAGATGCAGGTCGGAACCGTCTCGTTGCACCACTTTGGTCAAAAGTTCATCTACTGTCACCGTCATGGTTCATCTCCCTGTATTGGCTTGGTGTTCAGGATAGACAGCAGTTTCTGTGAAACCGCTCGCGCGGGTGTGAAATGCGGGTTCACCCGCTGTCGGTAGTAGGTGGCGATGGCGTTCACACAGATGCCGGTAGCCACCGCAACGTTCAGCGAAGTGGTAGCACCGTAAAGCGGTATCGCCACACACTGCTCGCATTCCGCCAGCACATCGGGGGGTACGCCGTGCAGCTCCTCACCGATGACCAGTGCTACCGGGAATCGCCATTCCATACGCTCCAGCGGGACAGCCTGTGCGCCCAGATGCAGCGCCACGATGCTGTAGCCTTTAGCCTGCAGAGAGCGGATTTCTTCCAGCGGATAGCCCCAGCGGTGCGGCTGCCATTTTTCGGCTCCGACCGCGCCCGCATAGCTTTTCTCGCGGCCGTCACAGCGGCTAAACACTACCTCCTGCACCCGAAACGCCTCCGCAATGCGCAGGATATTGCCGTGGTTGATTTCCT
>Ga0272447_1000441_pt1 | contig 31324 bp, 33 predicted proteins | sample YNPCB0133_FD_194589 | JGI IMG/M metagenome (GOLD analysis project Ga0272447, IMG submission 194589) | Hot spring microbial mat communities from Yellowstone National Park, WY, United States - YNP-CB-013-3 | ecosystem: Environmental > Aquatic > Thermal springs > Hot (42-90C) > Sediment | place... | reverse complement strand
GTTCACCGAGCTGCAGGACTTGCAGCGGAGGTTCAGAGTGTGAAGCGCGCTCTGACAGTGGGGACACACTATCTTCTTGAACTCAACACCGGCGACCCGGATAATATTCTTGTCCTGCAGCCTCCTCCACAATCATCTCAGCCGCCGTAGCCATACCCTTGGCCATAGCCACCTACCTACTGACCGGGAGCCTCATAGGCCTCGCAATGATCGCCAGCATACCAGCCATAACCCTCCTACTCGGCCTATCATGGCCATACCTCTCAGCCGCCTCAGCCTCAACCCTCTTCGAGAGCGAGGTCCCCTACGCCGCAGCCTACCTAGCAGTAATGTCCACGGGCGGCATCCCACCCTACAAGAGCCTCTCAAGACTCGCCCAGAGCCAGCTCATGCCCAACATCGCCAAGGCGGCAAGACTCGCAGACCTAAACGTCAAGATCGGAGGCCTAGACCCCGTCACAGCGATCGAGAAGATGGCGAGAGGCCTCCCGAGCAAAGAATACCGAGACCTACTCATGGGATACGCATCAACAATCAGGAGCGGCGGAGACGTAGTCCACTTCCTGATCAGGAAGACCGAGCAGATCTTCAACTCGAGGATGGGGAAGATGCGGATAGTCGGCGAGAGGATGGGCATGATCATGGAGGGATACGCCGCGATAACCATGATGCTCTCACTCGTCCTCTTCACGATATACATCATCTCCCGAGCCCTACCCTCAGAGTTCCTCATCATGCCCTCAGAACAGTTCGCCTTGATAGCCTACCTCATCCTTCCACTGATGTCCGTAATGTTCCTCTACATCGCCGACATCAGCCAGCCGAAATACCCGGTCACAGACCCCCGGCCGATGAGGGTCCTCTACCTCACCCTCCCCGCGGCCATGGCCTTCCTCGCACTATTCGTCGCACCCTTCTTCCTGACGGAGCTGAGATACATCACGCCGTTCGACACGACCTCGGAGATAATCGTATCGCTTAGGAAGGCCGCCGGCATAGAGATGGGCTACGAGTCCTCAATAGCGCTAATAATATTCTTCACGATCCTATTCGCACCCGGGGCGATAGCCTACCAGAGATACGGGGCCGAGAACTTCTCCGTAGTCCACGGAATGACCCTCTTCCTTAGAGACCTCACAGAGGCCCGCAAGACGGGGCTAAGCCCTGAGCGATGCATAATAGATCTGTCGCGAAACCAGTACGGCGCCTTCAGCAAACACCTCAAGATAATAGCCCGCCAGATAAGCTGGGGAATGCCCCTGAGAAAGATCTACGAGGACTTCGCCAAGAGAACCTACGGATGGCTCGAGAGGGCCGGAATATTCATCTTAGTTGACGCTATAGATGTGGGCGGAGGAGCGCCAGAGACCTTCGAGGTGCTGGCATCCTTCTCGGAGGACCTGGAGGAGATTGAGAGGCAGAAGAGAGCGACCCTAAAACCCCTCATGATAATCCCCTACCTGACCGCCATTCTCCTGATCGTGGTGGTCGTCATACTCGTAACCTTCATGAAGAACCTCCTCACGCTGGCCAGGCTGAGCATCTCTACCGCGGAGTTCATCCACTTCTTCCTCCCACCAGTAATCATCATAGCCGCGATAAGCGGGCTTGTGGCAGGCAAGATCTCCAGCTCGATGCTAGCGGGAGGATTCAAGCACGCCGTGATAATGTGCCTGATCTCGCTGATAGCGATCTGGGCCGCAGCCAGCTTCTCAGTAGACCTCTTCCAGTTCGCTACTACTCCATAAGCTCCACGATGCCGCCGATAATATCTATCCGACGCTTCTCCTTAAGGTGACGCATAGCCCTGATGATCATGTCCCTCGGGTAAGGAGTCTTCACAAAGACCTGCCAGTAGGGTAGCGGCCCGCTCTTCTTCAACAAAGTATCCACAATGTAGTCGGCCACGGTCTTAACCTCGTTCTCAATCTCGCCGGGGGACGGGGCCATCCTAGTCACAGCTAGCTGTGCGGACGGGCCCTGCACCGGCACCCGAACCATCCCCCCTACCTCCGCAGGGGCCGAGATTGCAACGGAAGGCGGCCTCTTCACCACGAGGCCAAGCTCAGAGATCAGCTTATCAGGGTCGGCATAGTAGGAGAGAGTGATGTTGGCGACCTTCTCGTTGTCAGTTATGTTGTTTAGCCTCATCCACTCCAAAAGCTCCTTCCTCTTCCACAGCTCTAGAACCAGAGTCTCCTTCGAGAGGCCTGTCATGAGAGAGATGTTCTCGAGCTGGATGCTGTTCGCAAAGTTTACCCTGAAGGTATCCGTGACCGGGTCCCACTCAGCAATCTTCCTATACCTGTGGGCGTCCTCCAGCTCCCAGACAAACCTGACACGTCTACCATACATCTGCGCCTTACCCTTAAGCTGGACCCTCTGAATCAGGGCCATCGCGTCAAGAAGCGAAAGATGCGTCTCAGGAATATTCATGGGAGGACTCATCATCCTCTTCACAGCTGTCTCAACATCATCGGCATGGATCGTCGTGAGACCACCATGCCCAGTAGCTATAGCCTGGAAGAGGACGAAGGCCTCCTCACCCCTAACCTCACCAACGATGAGGTAGTCAGGCCTATAACGCAGGCTCGTCCGGACAAGCTCGAAGAGAGAGACCTCGCCCCTCTCGCTCGACCCTAGGCCATAGCTCTCCCTAGTCACAAACCTGACCCAGTTTTCGCGGGGAATGTTTATCTCCGCCGTCTCCTCACACGTCACGATCTTCATCCGCGGCTTAATGAAGGTGGTCAGCGCGTTGAGCAGCGTGGTCTTACCGCTCCCGGTGGCGCCTATCAGCATGAGGTTAGCCTTGTTCTCCAAGAGGAGCCAGAAATACGCCCCCATCTCGCTGTTCAAGACGTTGCTTACTATAAGCTCGATTATGCTGAAGGGCCTCTCCCTGAACTTTCTGATGGTGAAGGTGCTCCCCCTCGGAGATATCTCCTCCCTGAAGGTCGCCGCGAGCCTGTGCTTGCCGTATATCATGGCGTCAACTATGGGGAACGCGGAGGAGACGTGCTTACCAGCCTTATGGGCCAGATGAATAATGAAGTCGTCCAAGGCTTCTCTGTCGTTGAACATTATGTTGGTGGGCATGCTCTCGAAGTCCCTGTGCCAGACATAGATCGGGACGTTAACGCCGTCGCACGACACGTCCTCTACCTTGAAGTCCTCCATGATGATGTTGAGGGGCCCGAACCCTAGGAGGTCCCTGTCGATGTAGTAGAGGAAACGTTCCGTCTGCTCCTCGGTAACACTTCCCAGGCCCGTGGCTCTCCTATACTTCTTCAATACCTTGAGGGTCGACTCGTGTAGAACCTTCCTAACCTCCTGCTCTTCACCTAGCTTCGGAAAGTCCAGCTCCTTCGTCAGGATATCCTTGACCCTCTCGAGAGCCACCTCCTCCTCAGGAGAGAGCTGAGCCTCGGTCACGAAGTATATGGGCTCAACGACCCTCCCCGGCGGAGCCGCGATAACGACCTCGGAAAACTTGCTGCCGACCTGGTAACGGTCAAGAATCTCAAAGGAGTGGTGGAGGGGCCTGATGTCTATCCCCCGCCACTGTTTCAGAGGCTCCTGCTTCTTTTTCTTCTCCGCCTTAGGCGCCTTACGAGGAGCCCCAGAGGGGGCAGGCACCTCCGACGGCTTTTCCTTAACCTCTTGCTCCATCTTGCACCCTACCCATACGGTATTAGTTAAAAACGTTTCTCTACCCGAGGGATCCGAGACGAAGAGCTATTGGGGCGGTAACAGGCGCTTCGAGACGCCCAGCTCCACTATCTTGTAAAGCGTCACGGAGAGGGCGGCAACGTAGAGGAGCATGTTGGCCATTAGTGAGGGACTTGGGTCCGTGGCTAGGGGCTCGAAAAGCCTTACAATCAGGATTGGGAGCGATAGTAGGACCGAGCCGGCGAGGGGGGCCACAACTAGCAGAAGGGCTGTAAATGAGAGCGGCGACGCGGCTAAGCGGAGCAGAGAGGCCGCGAGAACCGCGAGGAGCGCCCCACAGCAGGACATGGAGAAGAGTAGGACCAGGTCTATCCGTAGGAAAGGCACATCAGCCGCCCCGAGAGAGACGACACTGTAAAGCAGCAGAGAGAAAGGAAATGTTACGGTGAGATACGCTAAAAAGAGGCCTGCGACATATTGCCTGTCCCTACCTCTCGATAGACTTACCAGCCAAAGGTTCGGCCTCTCCGAAAGGCTCCAGTTGATAGATAACAGCGCGGGAAGCAGGGGAATGTAGAGAGCGATCATCGTGAGCTCAGCCACCTCGGGAAACTGACCGATACCCATCAGCCTGGGGGCGGCACTATTCGCCAGGGTAAGGAAAACCAGGACGAGAATACCTGTCCAGAGAGTCCCCTCCCTAACTATCCTCGTCAGATGGAGCCTATACATGAGGGAGATATGACCGCGGGCCGAGTCGAGGGAGAACAGCCTCTCAAGGAAAGAAGGAATCCTTACGTACAACGTGAGTCTCCGAGGCGGCTCCATGAGAGCCGTGAGGAGGACGGGAGAGATCGAGGGGTAGAAGTTCGCTCTGGACGCGACGGCGTAGCAGGCTAGCAACAGGGCAAAGCCTGGAGCGATCAGTATGAGCGAGTCATAGTAGCCGGAGACTGCTCGCGAAAGAATGACCGAGGGATGAAGCACGAGGGCTTCGGGGATAGGGGCATCTAGGGCCAGGTACAATAGCGGGAGCACTACGATCAGCAACAGAGCCCAGCCGAGAAGTTTCGCCCTAGCCTCGCCGAGCCAGTGTCTCGACACTCCCAACATATGCCCCAAAAGTATCGTGAATAAGATAGCGGCGAGATAGACAGGGAGTCCCCGCGAGAGGAAGACCGAGTGGAAGGGGTAGCTCAACACGACGAGAACCAGCGTGGTCGGTGGTATAATGAAGATTGAGAGAATAATGGCTTGGAAGACAAGGTCCGAGACGAGGAAGGCGAGAGGCTTGACGCTGGTCGTGAGAACGTAGTAGATCTCGTAGGGGAGGGCCGTCACGCCCCCTTTTATACCTAGGAAGACCCCTACGGCAAGCACCGACGTAATGGTTACGAGGACTACGTTCTCCAGAAGGGCGCGGAGGCCTGAGCCCGTGACAATCCCGCCCAGCCTGAGGACTAGCGATGTGGCCCCCACCGCTGAGAGCCATAGGAGGTAGACCATCAGTAGCGAGAGTATGCTTCGGGGTGACCTCTTCATCCTCCCGAGGTACTGCTTGATCTTCGCAGAGACTAGGAGCCCCAAGTGAGTCAAGCGGCTCTTCTCCTCGCCGAGATAATCCTGATGAAGGCTTCTTCAAGCGGCTCGGCATCGTGTAGATTCGTCAACGATCTGAGCTGATCGAGGCTCCCGGAGACGATGGTCTGGCCCTCATGTATTATCGTGGCGGAGTCACATATTCGCTCTATCGAGTCTAAGATATGTGTGCTGACGAGTACAGATCCACCGCCGCACGCTATCTCTTTCATGACCTGTTTGGCGGTCCTCTGAGCCTCCGGGTCGAGGCCGTTAAATGGCTCGTCAAGGATCAGGACCTTCGGCCCTTGGATAACGGCCGCGGCGAAAGCGAGCCTCTGCCTAACACCCTTTGAGAGCTCGTAGATCAGCTTGCCGTAATACCTCTTCAGACCGAAAAGATCCACCACCTCGCCGAGCCTACTCTCGAGCCGTGGACCGGAGAGCCCCTTAAGCCTCGCGGCGAACGAGAGGAACTCCTTTGAGGTCAGATACTCGGGGAGAGGGGGGTTCTCGGGGAGATAGCCTACCAGATCCTTATACGAAGTGTCCTTGAGCACATCTTTACCGCAGAGCCTTAGAGTTCCGCTATCAGGCTTCAGGAGCCCCACCAAGCACTTGAGAGTGGTGGTTTTCCCGGCACCGTTTAGGCCAAGGAGGCCGTGAATCGCTTCGGGGCTGACCGAGACATTAACCCCCCTTAGAGCCGGCTCGCCGTTGAAGCTTTTCCAGAGGTCACGGACCTCTATCAGAAGCTCCCCCATACAGACCTATAGTGTTGAATAGCTACGCTTGGTAATAACGTTGGGGCCTGATACCTTAGTAGGTGCTTATGACCGGCAGACCCATAAATCTCGGCGTTGGGATGGGATATCTGGGCCCGTGGCCTAGCATGGATAGGGCGCCGGCCTCCGGAGCCGGAAGTCCTGGGTTCAAGTCCCAGCGGGCCCGCGGACTATTCTCGCATCGCTGAACGGGGCTCAGATGACCCTCTTCATCTCACCCATCAATCGGGTGAATTATCATCAAGGCCCCCATATACACGGGAGGGAGGGTGACGGAAAAGTGTTTATATGATCGCGGTGCCAAGGCCGCGAAGTTTGAGGCATGCGGCTAAATAACATCGACATCGGTAAGGTCGGTAAGACTGTAGAGGAGATTCGTAAGAATCCTTCCAAAGCCTTGAGGCGTGTAGAGGTGGAGGGGGAGTGGGTCATAGAGCCGAGCGAGTTCCAGTTCTCTACGGTCTGCACTACGGAGTCTGGCCGTTTTACGCTAGAGGTGGATTCTCCCTCTTTCATGGGAGGGGGCGGCACGAGGCCGACTCCGATGCACTACTGCCTGACAGGTATCGCCTCATGCTTCATGGCGACCTTCGTGGGGGTGGCTACTGAGAGGGGGATAAAGGTCAGGGAGGCGAGGATAAGGGCTTCATGCACCCTAGACCTTAAGAAGCCGCTGGGGGTCGGGGAGGGAAGAATCATAAACAACGTGGCCATGAGTTTAGAGGTGGAGGCCGACGCGCTAAGGGAGGTGCTGGATGACGTTTTAAGGGAGGCGATTGACCGCTGCCCGGCGATATACTCTCTCAGAAACCCTGTGGAGACGGAGATCACACTGCTAACGCGACCTTGACCTGACATAAGGTTCGAGGAGGCTCCAGAGCCACTCAGCGAACTCGGCCGGGTTTTTCGTCTGGACGTAGACATCGCCTGGTCCGCTGACCCTGAGGACTAGGCCCTCTCCGCCCAGTATCGTTGACTTGAGGCCTCCGAACTTTATGACTCTGTAGTTACAGGTCTCGGAGAATGCTGCTAGGTGGAAGTTGTCGACCACAAGTTCTTCCCCCGGTGAGAGGGTCTTCTTTTCTAGGGCCCCGAAGGTGTTGATGAAGAGGTCGCCGGAACCCGTTGCCCTGATCATGAAGAGTCCTTGGCCAAATATCCCCTTTGTGAATCCCTGCCACTTTATGTCGAGGTCGATCGAGGGGCTTGAAGCTACGTATGCCGCGCGCTGGATGATATAGCCTCGGCCAGGGGTCACGGGCAGATGAGCTATGTCTCCCAAGGGAGCGGAGACTAGAGCGATTATGCCCCGCCCGTTCAGAGCGGAGTACTCGTTCACGAAGAATGACTGACTCCCGAGGATCTTTAGGCCGAGAGACTCGATAAAGTTGGCCTCACGCATGACGGTCCTTACCTCTATGTTCGGAGACATGTAGGTCATGGCCCCGGCTTCGCCCCTGATCGCCTCACCCAGCTCCAGCTCGATCTCCAGCATCGAGTAGGCGGGACGATGCTTTATCTCGAACCTCATTCCTCCTCGCCAAAGCCGGCGAGGCTGTCTATATGTAAGGTTTTCCCACACCCTCCCAGCTAGGGGCCGGAAGAGCCTAAATATGAGACGGGCCAATTACGGGGCGTGATTAAGCTCCCCGAGCAAGCTAGGAGGTTGATTGAAGAGAGGAACTTCGCCTTCGTGGCCACGATCATGCCCGACGGTTCCCCACAGGTCTCGCCTGTATGGATCGATCTGGAGGGGGACCACATCTTGGTGAATACCGCGAGGGGCAGGGTGAAGGATAGAAACACGGATCGGGACCCGAGGGTCTCTATAGCGATACCGGATTGGCAGAACCCCTACGTGTATGTCGAGATAAGGGGTAGGGTGGTTGAGAAAACACGCGACGGCGCCGTCGAGCATATCGACTAGATGGCGTACAAGTATCTTGGCCAGAGACAGTTCACAGGGCCTAAGGAGAACAGGGTGATCTGGAGGATAAAGCCAGAGAGAGTTTTCGTCAGGTGACTATCGAGACTCGATGACGATGGCGTCGTACACCGGGATCTCCTCGATCTCAAACTCTACGTGACCATCGCGCCAAGCATAACTGTGCGTCTTGCCCGTTATGAGTGAGACGACTCTCCGAGGCTCCCAGCCGATCTTTACCCTAAGCCTCACCCTGCTTGGCGGATAGTACTCGTCCATGTATTCTGGATGTCTACCCACCCTCATCGGCGAGTAGTTCACTACATGGAGGACGTAGGAGCTGTCCTTAACCCAGAGATAGGCCTCAGTAGAGGAGGGCGCGTCTGCTGTTACAAGCCTCTCCCCCAGAAGGAGGTTGATACAGTTCCTTACCAGCTTCCTGTAAAGGCTGTAGCCGTACCTGTAGTATGCGGCGAAGATCATGGAATAGATGTATATCACGTTCTGTTCCTCCGAGAGGGCTATCGCGGGGTAGGCTGTCGTCCTCGCGGCTGGCGTGTATGTGTGGGAGCTGTACTCCCTGTAGCTTCGCCTGAAGTAGGGCTCTCTAACCCTCGCAAGGATAGTGCCTCCTACAATCTCGCAGTAGACCCCCGACCCGTACATGGCTATGTCGAAGCCTTTAGGGAGTCCGTCACCGATGACTGGCTCCGGCCTGATGAAGTCAACGTCATATTTGTCGGAGCCCAAGACCCGTAGATTTAGCCCGGGACACCTGAACTCGTCTCCTTCCATGGTGGCGCGATAGCTGAGCAGCACTTTCCCCCCGGCTGAGAGGTAACTTGAGAGCTTTGCGCGTGTCTCATCGTCGAGGAGGCCATGATCGGGTATCACGAGGAGCCTATATCTGCTGAAGTCCATCCAAGGATCGATCACACCGAACTGAACCCTCTCCTCTAGAAGCATCTTCACTGCACCAGCGAGCAAGTCATCCATCCCGAACCCTTCGCCCTCGAACACGTACCTGTCAGCCCCTCTCCTCATCGGAAGGGCCAAGATAGCGGCCTCATGGAGTGGCTCGGCTCCCTGAACGGCAACCTCAGTGAGTTTTGCGACACTGTAGGCGGCGCCTATGGCATCGTATACCGCTGCGTCGAGGAAGCAGCGGGGATGCATCTGATCACCGATCGAGACTGCGCATCCATGCCCGAGTATCCGGCCAACCTCGTACAGGAGCTGTGGAACAGTCTTCAGGCCGCCGAAGTCCGCCCAAGAGGCGTGGAACCGCGCCGTCATGCCCACGAGGGGTTTCCCAAAGTTTCTGAGGTAGCGAGCGTACAGTGGAAAGTGGTAGTATCCCCATGGCCCTGTCGGAAGGGACTCTATCTCGAAGTGGCTCATATAAGGCTCCGCGGAGCGCGCCATATTCAGGCTTGACATCCCGTTGAAGTATATTGAGGATGAGGGGCGGAGCGACTTGACGAGCTCGTACACCTCTCTCATGAATCGGGTCTCAATGATCCTAGAGTGCGACCTCAGATCCTCGGGGTTAGCGTAGTCCATGTCAAGGGACTCCATAGATTCCCTGCAGTACCTGCATATGCATCCCGGCCTCCTCTGGAACACTATGTCGAGGAAGAGGCCATCGATATCATAGCCCCTGAGGATCTCCTCGAGCTGCCCCCTCACGTAAGCGGTGTAGGGCGTGTTCAGGCATAGCGTTTCCCAGCCGTAGTAGGGGCGTTCAAAAGGCTTCGGCCTGATTGGTGATCCGTCGAGCCCCACCTGGAGCCACTCCGGGTGTTCAGCGCCGGCATGGGCATCCCAGCAGACCGAGTAGTAGACTGCAACCCTGATGCCTCGGGAGCGGCATGCCTTGACCATCTCGCCGAGAAGGTCGATCGTCAGGGCTGGATGCTTGATGCCTACAGCGGTGTTATAGTAGGACATGCCGTGGTGGCACTTAGCGAACACGGTTACTGAGTTAATCGATGCTCTCCTGAGCGTCTCGCCGAATTCTTCGGGGTTGAATTCTCTAGCTAGGTCCTCGATCTTGGGGGAAGTGTGGAAGTCGAGGTGGACCTGTCTGTATGCCTCCGATACGCTTGTCACGCCATCCACGACGATGCCTGCGGAGCGTATTATGTCTTCCCTCAGTCTAGGATTCCAGCGAGAGGAGTACGAGCGCGGCTAGCGCGAAAGATATGCCGACGGCTTTAGTCGTCGTTATGCTCTCGTTTAGGAAAAGGGCCGATAGAGCCACGGCGATTAAGGGATAGAGAGAGGTTATGACGACCACTATGGATGATGGATTATAGTCAAGCGCGGCGTAGAAAGCAGGTGTCCCGAGGAAGCCGAGAGCACCTGCCACTATCGCGACAAAAACCCAGATAGACGGACTCGACGCGGGTGTCCTCGGTGCGTTGAAGAGCAGGTATAGTAGAAAGGCGGCGAGCCCGCCGACGTAGGAGAGGATAACAGTGTCTCTCCAACCAATGGAGGTTATCACGATCTTCGCCAAGAAGCTCCAGAGACCCCAAGCAAGCAGGGACAGGACAGCGTACAGGAGCCATACTAGTCCGTGGGAGCTCAACGACAATACTCTTACAAAAGCGTCATAATAAGGTATACGGCCTACGCGGGCCGGGCGGCCTCGTTCAAGGGCTCTCGCTGGGAGTTGCTAGGAGCTCGGTTTTAGCACATGAACTTCCTTAAAGCTTGTGGAGAGGATAACTGCTCCCACCTCCATGAGCCCGACCGCTCCCTCGTGGGGCGTGTAGAACCTCGCGAGACTCTTGTCATCGATTCCGGCGAAGAGGGAGAGCTTTGGCACAAGGCTGTCATTCGCCCACATGTACGAGATTATGCCGATCCCAGCCTCTGTCATGTCTAGCCCGTTTATCAGGGGGGCGGCTTGATGGGCGGACTGTTCGAGCTCCGTTACAACTGTTTTGAGGTAGTCCTCCATCGAGAGGGTTGGAAACAGTAGAGGCCTGACTCTCAGCCACCTCCTAGGAATAGATCTGAGGCGGGAGCCGCGGAGATATCTGGCATAGTGGAGCTCCCTGAGCGCTTTACGCGCTGACTGGTCTCTCTTCATTACTGCCGCGGGGGTCCTCATCTGGATCAAGTCGGCACCCACCTCCGCCGAAGCCTGTTCTATCTCGCCCGCGCCCTCCAGGCCGATCAAGACTACGTGGCTCGGCCTCAGGATCCTGACCAGTTGGGCCTTGTAGCTCCTCGCGGGATCGCCCTCCACCCAACCATCCGTATTCACCAGCAACCTCCCCTCGCCTCCCACCGCGAACACCAGGTCCGACACCGAGTCGAGCGCCTTTTTCAAAAAATGCGAAGGCGAGGTGTAGCCGACGGGGAATACGCGGGTGGGCTCTAGCACTGAGAGGGAGGGGGTCGGCCTACCCCCACGGGCTACTGCTATCGTCGTGGGCGGACATATCTCCGACTGGCCCATATCGAGGTCTGCGACCCAGACACCCCCTTTCGCTACGTGATTGTTGTAGAGGTAGGTTATGAGGGAAGTTTTCCCAGAATCTACTCCTCCAATAACCATGAGCTTGAAGCTTTCGCCGACGGCGTTGGAGAGGTCGCGCCACTCACGCGGGATCGTGTCCTCCCCGACTAGCTCGGCGGACCCCCCTTCGCCCAGAATCACCTCAACCACCGCGCCGTCGCTTGAATAAAGCGGCAGTGAGCGCCAGGGCTTCGCCACCAGACGGTCCCTCGGACCCGGCCTATACCCGAGAGCCTCCAAAGAGCCCTCCAATATCCTCGCGGAGGCCGGTCCCTTCAGGATCAGGGTGCAGTTCGGGCCGATACTGATCTTCTTAGACTCCCCCAGCATTTACTCCGTCCCCGTGCTCCGCGCTTCGGCGCATCTTTATATCTCCTCTCAGACGAGGCCGAGAATCCTGAGGGGGGTCCGCAGATACGGGATTAGGCCGAGACTAGATAGCTTTTTGCCCTCCTCCGAGAGGGCGACCCACTCATCATCAGCGAGTTCTATCCCGGCGGCCTGGGCGTTGGACTCCGCCTGCTCCGGACTTTTCGCTCCAGGGATCGAGACCACGTTGGGCCTCTTCAGCAGCCACGCTAAGGCTATTTGGCTCGGCGATGTGCCGTGCCTGGCTGCTATTTCTCTGAGCAGTTTGAACAAGGGCTCGGCCCTCCTGAGGATGGAGGGGTCGAAGAGGGGGTTTATCCGCCTCACAAAATCCCTTGGTGCGTTAGAGCCACTGTACTTGGCTGATAGGAGTCCCTGCGCTAGGGGGCTGTAGGCTATGAGCGTGATGTTTTCGCGTTCGCAGTACGGCAGTAGCTCTTTCTCCACCTTCCTCTCGACGAGGTTGTATTTCACCTGGTCCGAGACGACTTCCTCCCGCCTGAGGTTCTCTTGGGCCTTCTTGAGCCTAGAGGCTGAGAAGTTGCTGACGCCTACGGCCCTGATCTTGCCGAGCTCGATAAGCCTCTCCATCGCCCTCATGGTTGAGGATATCGGTATGACTGGGTTGGGCCAGTGGATCTGGTAGAGGTCTATGACATCTGTTCCAAGTCTCCTGAGGCTTCTCTCGCAGGCCTTCATGACTCCGTCGTAGGTTAGGTGCGTGGCCCAGACCTTCGTCGCGATCACTATCTCGTCCCTAAACTCCTTCACAGCTTTCCCCACCACCTCCTCCGAGACACCGCCGCCATAGATCTCGGCGGTATCGATGAAGTTGACCCCCAGCTCGTAGGCCCTTCTGATCGCCTTGACGACGCTCTCCTCGCCGTAGCCCTTGTTCCATCCCCACTCCGATGCCCCGATCTGCCAGGCCCCGAAACCGATACAGGACACCCTTAAACCGCTCTTACCTAGCTCCACGTACCTCATCTCTCCCTCACAGGGCTGAGCATAGCATATCCTTATAGATCTTCAACAACGACGGGAAACACGTATCTTGAAAGATGCGGAGGCAGCTCCAGACCGGTAGCAGGATTTTTAAAGGCTGTCGGAGGCTGGAAGCCAAATATCTCTGGCCCCCCAACAGATCTGGCAGGGAAGGCTTGAGATTCTTCGCCACGACGGTCCAGGGACTCGAGGACGTGTCAGCCTCGGAAGTTAAGGAACTGGTCGGCGTCTCAGCCGAGATCGACAAAGCCAAGGTCTTTTTCGACTCCGCCCCGGAGGGGTGCGCTGTCCTCAACTACGCAGCACGAACCATCAACAAGGTTTACCTGCTTTTATCTATCGGGAGGTTCAGTAGAGTTGAAGAGATCGAGAAGGCGGCGGGGGAGATAGACTACACCGGGCTCATCGAGCGCGGACAGAGCTTCGCTGTCAGGGCTAAGAGGAGCGGCCTCCACAGTTTTACGAGCCTCGATGTTGCGGCCGCCGTTGGGAGGGCGTTGATCGAGGCCTATAGAAGGGCAACGGGCGTGAGGCTCGGGGTGAACTTGGATGAGCCGGATGTAGAGCTACTCGTCACAGTGAGAGACGACGAATATATTCTCGGGCTGAACACGACCGGCGACTCTCTCCACCGGAGATACTACAGGGCGAGGCACCACAGATCTAGTCTGAGCCCGACAGTCGCTAGCGCCATGCTCTCGATAGCTGGTTGGGGCACTAACGAGTCTCTGCTCGACCCCTTCTGCGGCTCCGGAACCATCCCCATCGAGGCGGCCCTAAAGGCCCTGAGAATAAACGCGGGGCTAAGGAGGCGGGGCTTAGCCATGGAAAGGCTCGTCCTCTTCGATAGAGAGATGGTTCAGAGGGTCAGAGAGAGGCTCGCCTCGATTGAAGAGAAGCCCCGTGAACTATCCATAGCTGGTCTAGACACCTCGCCGAGGTCGATAGAGGCCTCTGTCGAGAATCTCGGGAAAGCGGGTCTAGACGGCGTAGTGAGGTTCATGGTGGGAGACGCGACCAGGCTCGAGAAGCTCATTAACTGGCACATTGACAAGATGGTCTTCAACCCTCCCTTCGGCGTGAGGATGGGGCTGAGGGACCCGGAAGACTTCTACTTCAGGGCCTTCGAATCCATCAAGAGAGTGGCCCCTAACTGCAGAATCACCTTCATCGTGAGTAAACCAGTCGTCGCGCAGAGAGCTCTGGAGAGGGCCGGCTGGACACCCGTCTCCGAGAGAAGCATAGTCCTAGGGCCGATAACCGCGCACATCATATCCGCAGAGTACTGACAGGCTAGTCGAGCCGCGGCGCTATGAGATACTCGAGCCTCCCCGCGGGGAGGGTGAAGGACAGCTTGATCGGCTTGTTCGTGCTAAGCTGTATACTAGTCTCCTCTGAGAGGTCTTTCCCCGGCTTCACTATCCTCTCCAAGTAAGCGAGGCTGAAGCTAGCAGCTACCTCGCCAGGCGACTCTATCTCATAGACCATGGCCCCCTCTCTCGAAAGCCTGTTCTCGACGATGCCCATGTCTCCCTTGGCCAGGAGAACCACGGCGGAGGGCTGCAGGATAATCTTGACCGAGTCAGCCACGAGGCTAGCGTCCTCGACGGCCTCCCACAGGGCCTCAGAGTTGACCCTCGCGCGGGCCTCGAAAACGAGCTTCGGCGACGCCGTGGAGCCCGCTATGGGTTCCAGCGTGTTAAGCTGGTACCTCCTCTCCCTCGACTTGGTAGGGTCTGTGAGGACTATGTTTAGCTTCCTCTTCTCCTCGTCGTAGGACATTGTAAGCGACTCGCCCTTCTTAGCCCTCTTGAGAAACTTGAGCAGCTCCTGGAGGTTAACCGTGAGCTCTGTATCCCTCTCGGCGACGAACTCCTCCGTGGCCTCCTTCCGCAGCTCGAAGTCTACTAGGCTGACATGGGCAGGGTCCATCGATACAAGCCGAATCGAGTCGCTAGTTATCTTGAATGGAGCCTCGTCGACGATCGCGGCCACGGCCTTGAAAAGGTCGGCCACATAGTCCGCGCTAGGGAGCCGCATAGTGAACATTTTTTCCCCTCTGGGGTTACTGCCGTCCAGCCATATAAAATAGTGCCGGTGGCCGGGGCCTGGAAATCTGGGGCTAGTACCTCGGAATTCTATAACCCGGTTATATATCGGTTTATTATCCGCCAGGAGCGCAACGATATGTGAGCATTTTTAGCAAAGTTGGTGAGTCGGAGATCACTAGGGCTATAGCTACGACGTTCCTAGAGATGTTTGGCGAGTATTCTAGAAGCGACGTGATAGTGGTGGGCGCCGGCCCTGCCGGCCTGATGGCGAGCAGGGAGCTGGCTAGCAGGGGGGTGAAGGTGCTCGTGATTGAGCAGAACAACTATCTGGGGGGTGGGTTCTGGATAGGCGGATACCTGATGAACCCTGTCACGTTCAGGGAGCCGGCCCAGAGGGTGCTAGATGAGCTGGGAGTACCCTACAAGAAGTTCAGCGAGGGCCTCTACGTGGCTCACGGCCCCCACTCCTGCTCAAAGCTCATAGCCTCGGCCTGCGACGCCGGGGTCAAGTTTCTGAACCTGACCAAGCTTGACGACCTCGTCATCAGGGAAGGGGTAGTTCGCGGGGTTGTTGTAAACTGGACCCCCGTTGAGGGCCTGCCGAGACAGATCACGTGTGTCGACCCGATAGCTCTGGAGTCTAAGCTGGTCGTGGATGCCTCCGGACATGATGCCGCGGCGGTCAAGAGGCTCGAGGCTCGGGGGCTGTTAAAGGCTAGGGGGATGGGGGCGATGTGGGTTGAGCGTTCCGAGGACGCGGTCGTCGAGCACACCGGGGTGGTCTTCCCGGGCCTGATCGTGGCGGGCATGGCTGTCGTCGAGACTTATGGGCTTCCGAGGATGGGGCCGACCTTCGGGGCGATGCTTCTTTCCGGGAAGAGGGCTGCAGAGGTTGCTGTCGAGGAGCTGGAAAAGATCGAGGCGGTAATCTAGCCCCAATCGATTGGCCGTGCCTCCCTGCGTAGGAAGAACATTTACGACCGTCCTATACAACGACCCTCGAACAGCTCCTCTCCAGATAGAGAAAGTTGCCGACTACGCGCGAGCGGCCTTACCCTTACCCTTCGCGGTAGTCGAGCTACGCGGAGAGTTCCTCAGCCATGCGGTGAAGACATGGAACGCAGACCCGAAAACGATAGCGCGCCAGCTAGCATGCTCGAGGCTGCTGGACCCCGTAAACTGTGACCCCATAGGGGACCCACTGCCCGGGGAGCTGGCCTATGAGGAGAGGATGCTGCTCGACCATTCACGGTCTCCGACGGGGGTGGCGTACGAGGGATACTTAGTCCAAGAGATCCTCAGATCACTCATCCCTCGAAGCGAGAGGCGCCGCACGGTGCTCCACATCGTCCTGACCACTAGGCTTCTCATCACCAGAGAGCCAGGAGAGGGGAGAGGCCACGCTAGGACCATAATTCTGGGAGACCCCACGATAATCTCCATCGCCGGGATAGTGGAGGCTCCCGCCCTCAAACCCGAGACCTATCTTGCTCTACAGTTTTTCAGGAGCCCAGACCTTCAGAGCCTACTGTTTGAGGGCGAAAGGGTGAGACATGGGGCGATTAGATATGGTGATGAGCGACTCACTGAGGTCGTGAAGGGATACGTCCTACAGGCGGTTTTCTATCGTCTAACCGGCGAGCCTTTCTGCGGAGACAGAACCTGCAGGCTCTATAACGCCCACACTCAGGAGGAGCTTATCGAGTCTCAGATAAGGAGTGGTAGGCTATGCCGGAGACACGAGTCGATCCTGAGAGGCCTTTACTGAGAACAACAGGCTACTCCTTAACCATCGGGAAGACCCTCTTGACCCTGTGATAGGTCATCTCCCTCAACAACCTCTCCGAAGCTCCCTGGCTGAGGAGAAAGTCGACACACCGGGAATACAACTCGAGGCTCCTAATGCCAGACATGTAGGGCGGGCCATACTTCTCCCAAGGAGCGTGAGGCGCGTGATCAGTCTCGAGAAAGTCTACGAGTCCCTGGACAACTAGGCCCACTAAGTTCCCGACTAGGCGCTTATCCCGTAGCGGCGGGTTTACCTTGAAGAATACACCCCCGGGCCTAGCCATGTCCTCCAGAGAGAGCATCAGGTGGTGAGGTGTTACTCCGCAGACAACCCTCAGCCCCCTCTCCTTCGCCTCGTTCACGAGCCTCACGCCCTCCGGAGTACTAGTGTGGACCACGTAGAGCGTCCCCCTGAAGTCTGTAATCTCTACCAGCCGGATCTGGTCCCTTATGGATTCCACCTCAGCCTGGGGCGGTCTAGCGTCGCCCCAGCTCCAAGGCCTTTCGGGGTTCCAGAGCTCGAGCCGTAGGAGCTGAGCCTTCTCACAGTGGACGGCGATGACGCCCTCGTAGCCCGACTCAGACAGCCTCCGATAGACGCGGTGCTGCTCCTCCAACCCCGACACCTCGAGACCCTTCATCGGAGCAGAATACATCTTGAGTCCCGCGACGCGGTCGTTGTTCTCGGCCGCCGCTAGGGCCCTTCCAAGCTGTCTAGCGTCCGGAGTGGCGGCCACGTAGACGTAGTAGCCCGAGTGTACGGCTCTCTCTTTCGCGGTTCTCAGCCTTGCCTCGACCTCCTCCGGCCCTAGTATTGGGGGGTCTGTGTTCGGCATGTCCAGAACCGCCACCACGCCCTGGCTCCGCGCCAGATCCATGACGTCTCTTATCGTGGACTTGTAGGCCTCGTTCCAGTCTCTGCAATGGACATGCGGGTCGATGCGCTTCCACATGTTCTCAGCCTCTCTGCTTTAGATTAGGTATTCGGGTATCTTCGCTATCTCAAGAAGCGTGTCGCAGTACATGCACTGGATAACGCCGTGCTTCTGACGCACCTCGAACCTGGGGACGGCGGGCTCCCTCTTGAGGTTGGTGATGCAGCTGGTCTCCGGGCACTTGATCCGCCCCACAATCCTCTCAGGGATCCCCGGCTTCTCCTTCTCGACCTTCCAGTCCCTGATGTAGTTTATCGTTATAGTGGGGAAAATCAGGGCCAGTATCCCTGCCTCATCCTTGGCGACCATGTAGTGGTACAGCTTGACTATGTCCTTCCTCCCCAGCCTCCTGCTCGGCACGTTCTGCAGAACTATCAGGGAGACGTCGGGATTCTCCCTGAGATGCTTGAGATTAAGGAGCCTGATCACCTGCTCAGCGCTCCACGCGGGTATGTGGTCTAGCACGGTCCCCCAATCTATCTTCCTCACGAGAAGCGACTCGTCCATCACTCGCCACCAAGGATCAGGTGGAGCAACGCGATCCGGATGGATAAGCCGTTGCCGGCCTGCTCGAAGTACCACGCGTTTGGAGCGTGGTCTATCTCCGGCGAGAGCTCATCGACCCTCGGAAGGGGATGCATTATGCCGACATCGTCCCTAAGGTAGGAGAGGGTCGTCGAGTCCACGACATAGTAGCCACGGACTTTCTCGTACTCTGTGGGGTCGGGAAACCTCTCTTTCTGAATCCTAGTCACGTAGAGAACGTCTAGCACGGGCATTACTCGCCTCATCTCTTCCGAGTTGTCTATCTTGGCGAATTGGACTCCTCTCTCTTCCAGATACATCTCGACCTCCCTCCTAACTTGGAGGATCTGGGGCGCCATGAAGTAGATCTCGACCCCGCTGTACAGGGACAGTAGGTGGCAGAGGGAGGGGATCGTTCTCGAGTATCTTAGGTCGCCGAGCATGCCGATCTTCAGCCCATCCACCCTGCCTCTTTTCCTCCGGATCGTGAAGACATCAATGAGGGCCTGTGTAGGGTGCTCCTGGCTCCCGCTCCCCGCGTTTATCACGGGGATGGAGACCGATTCGGACGCGAATCTGGCCGCTCCCCGTGCAGGGTGGCGGAGAACTATGCAGCTAGCACCGTAAAGCTCAAGCATCTTGAGCGTATCGTACAGCGACTCGCCCTTGGCCATAGAGGAGACTGTGGGGTCCGCTATGGACACGGCCTCTGCACCGAGAGTCTTGGCTGCGAGATAGAAGCTCTGAAATGTCCTAGTTGACGGCTCCGCGAACACGAGGGCGACCTTCTTTCCCAAAAGCGAGGAGCTGAGCCGCACTTCCCCCCTAACCAGCCGCTCCGCTAGGCCGAATATCTCGGAGACCTCGGAAAGGCTCAGGTCTCTGCAGCTGATAAGGCCCTTGGTAGGCAGAGTGGTTTTGCTTTCGGCCCGGGAGCCGCTCAAGGGCTCCCCACGCCCCCTCGAGACGGAAGATAGAGCACGGCTTAACCCGCCCCACCGACGGTTAGACCTCTCTTTAAAGCATTACCCTCCATCGGAAAAGGCATAGCCATCCACAGCGCGGTTGCCTAGGGGGTTGGGTCAGCTTACCTTAAACACTCTGGGTCTGCCTCCTGCGAGGATCATCTGTTTGAGTATGGCGGCTCCCGCCTCGCTTCTCTTTGAAAGCCTTATTTTCTTACCTCTCCCCACCGTCGCGGTAAGTATGTGGTCTTCACCGACGTAGACCGAGACCCTGTCCCCCTCCTCCGCCCCTTGGAGGACTATCTCAAGCTTCCCTCCCGCGTCGTTCACCACGGCGTCGACCTCTCCGCCGAGAGCTGGGACCAGCGGCTCAAGATCTATCCTGATGCCGAGCCTCTCCTCCATCCTTTTGAGCCGGTTGGAGTACCTGGTCGCCAGCCGCTGGAGGTCATCCCTGTCACACTTTACCACGACTCTTTCGTCCTCGAGGGAGACTACAGCGCTCTTGGCTATTCTCTTGAGAAGCCGCTCAAGCGTCTTGACGCCTCTCTCAAGACCACCCCGCGGAGGAGACTCTTTATGGACCTGTACGATCGTTATCTGATCCCCGAAGGTGTAGATCTCGTACTCTAGCCGCGAGGACTCTAGGTCGACGACCTCCACGATGGGCCTCGCCAGGTCCCTCTCCGTCATCCCCCACGGAATCCTCACCGTCTGGCGGAGCTCGTAGACCTTGTCAACCCTCCCCTCTCTTATGAATATCACGGTGTCTATGATGTAGGGGAGCATGCCGAGCTCGGCCCGGGGGATGAATCGTTGGATAGCGTCTATGGGGTCGCTCGCGTGTATAACCCCCACCATACCGACCCCCGAGAACCTCATGTCGATGAAGACCTGGAAGTCCTTCGGCTTCCTCATCTCGTCGAATATCGTGAAGTCGGGCCGGATCAGGAGCAGGATCTCTGCGCTCTTCTCGAAGTCGCCCTCGAGCGGCGCGAGCTGTGTGATCTCGGGCCCCACCTGGAGGTCTCTGGGAGACTCGAATGTCTTGACTATCTTGCCGAGGCTCCAGTAGTACTCAGCGAGGCTTGAAGCGAAGGTCGTTTTACCGGATCCCGGGGGCCCGGCGACGAGTATCCCCTCAGCCTTTGTCGAGAGCCTCTTGAGAAGCTTCTCGCTGAGGCCGTAATCATGTATCGAGAGCTTCACTAGGGGACGTACAACCGTGATCTCTACGTCGTCGCTGAACGGTGGCCGAGTGATGGATATCCTGTACTGGCCTAGCTGGATCACAGTCGCCCCGACGCGGGCGATCTCCATAACGGCCTCCTCGCTGTGCTTGACCGTCCACATCAAGCTACTTATGATGGACTCGGCCTCCTCCCTCGTGAGCGGGTCCTCCCTCAGCTTCACCAGCCTGAGGCGGCCGGGAGCTCCGACCTTCGCCATGGGAGGGGCACCCACCTTTAGGTGTAGGCTGACGGTCTCTTCTGTGAGGAATCGCTCGAAGGGTATATCTTTCTTGGGCTCGACTATCTGGAAGTGCTTCGCCGGCAGGTTCTCCGCCTCGGCGACGAGGTACTGGATATAGTCCGAGGTGTATAGCGTCGCGCCCTCACGCTTAGCCACGTCTCTTATCAGGGCGTCTATCCTGCCCCCCCGGGCCAGCTTGATGTCCTCTAGGCTCGGCCTCTCGCCTGTGAACCTGACCTCCACGCCTACTGGGGCTCCGGTCTCCCGGATCCTCTTTATCTCCCTCAGACCTATCACACCCTCGACACGTCCCTTAGAAGCCATCGCCTGGAGCTCATCAAGCGCCGCGAGGGGGACTATCACCTCGGTATCCCGGATCTCTCCCCTCTCGATCATCGCGGAGACCAGCTGGTTCACGAGCGCGCTTGTGTCGGGCACGATCTTGGACCGCGACAATCCAACCCAAGGATGCCCGGCGAGCCTTATAAGAAGTGCTAGGTGCGTGGCACTGCTCTGCGGGATAGGGTTATGAGCAGGCTTCTCTCTCGCGGGTTTGGATGTCGGTGGGTAGGCGGCAGAGGCTTGACCCCTTCGTACCCACACCGCGGGACATAGTCGGCAGGATCCTAGACTTCGCCGAGATCGATGAGGGGGCTGTACTGGTGGACCTAGGCTCCGGGGATGGGAGGATCGTGGTCGAGGCGGCGAGGAGAGGGTCGGCCAGAGCGATAGGGGTAGAGATCGATCCAGCCCTAGTCGAATACTCGCTCGAGACTGTGAGACGGCTCAGGCTACGAACAGCTACTTTCACAAACGACGACATCCGCCGCGTGGACTTGACTGGCGCAACACACGTCACGGCCTACCTCACCAGTAAGGCCCTCAGAGCGATAGAGCCTGTGCTTCTCAAAGCCCGGAGGGACGCTATCGTAGTGACCCACGACTACCCAATACTTGGGTGGGCGCCCGTTGAGACCCTCACAACCTGGTCAAGCAGCGACGGAAGAAGGCACACCCTCTACAAGTATGTCCCCATGTACAGCGCCCCCAAACTTCACCAGATCCTCAGGGTCTGAGGGAAGGCTCCTAAAACAGGTCAGGGGCCTGATCTGTCGAATTAGGCCGCGAACGCAGGCCCAACAGCAGTCCTGACGAGTATATGACTACGGTAGCGCCGGTGATGAGGAGTGTCAGATAATATGTCGCTATCCTCCAGACTATTACGGGTGTCCAGGAGCCGGCTCTCAGCACCCCGCTTAGATATAGGAAGACGCCGGCCTCTGTGAGTCCAGACCCCCCAACGGTTACGGGTATGACACCTAGTGCATTGCCCGCGTGGAATGCGTAGAGGGATCCTAGGACGCCTGCGCTTGGGGCGAGAAGGTAGAGGGCTAGTGCTGGGGTCGTCATCACTATTAGCGTGAGGGCGACCAGCGGGGCGAGGAGAGGCCTATCGCGTGTGAAAAGGGCGGATACGGCCGGGCCGATAGTCTTCAACACTGCCTCGAGACTTGCTGAGGCCTTATCCCTAGGCGAGCCGTTACGGGCCAGCCCAAACAATTTGTCGATAGAGGCGCCAAAGTCCTTCCCTGCCGTCAGGAATGTAAAGACGAGGATAGCGGTTAGCTGGCTGACCGAGATAAACAAAATAACCGCTCCAAGCGAGGGGCTCCCCGCGAGAACAGCCGACACACCCGCTAGGCATGCCACGAGGCCTCCTACGAGAATATCAAGGATCATTTCGCTGAAAGCTATCGAGGCGGCGGTAGACGTTTCAAGACCTGTCTGCCTGAGCATCGCAACCCTGGCCAGCTCGTCTGCTATGAATGGGATGGTAGTAAGCGCGAAGAACTCGCTCGAGGCCCTCAGAAGAAGTGCCTTCCCGATTGATACCCTGTTAGGGGCGTATCTCCTGACCATGAGATATAGCCTAAGGCCCTGTGCGACGGCCCGCAGGACTGCTAGGAACAGGAACAGCGCGAAAAGCGATGCAGATATGCGGAGTATCTCTCCCACAGAAACCTCAGAGAACTTTATGATTACGAATATGATGACGAGGCTCGCGGCGATTCCGATGATGGTCTTTCTCGGGGGCATGTCGAGGCTCAGCCCCTAGAGGCGACTATGCATATCGACTGCTGTACATGTAGCAAGGCGCGGACCCTCAGCTGATTCAGCGGCCAGAACGAGTGTAGGTGTAGCGTTATAGGGAATATTCTCGAGAGACCTGCTCTCGTGAGTAGCTCCTCGACGCTTCTCCAAGTGAAATGGTGCACGTGCGTCGAGTCGGCGAAGCTGTCGTATAGGCCTAAGCCAAGCGTGTTGGGTGTTGTCAGCAACAGCCTTCCATCGTCTCTCAGAACCCGTGCAGCCTCGCATAGAGCCCCGTACGCGTCGGCAACATGTTCAAGCACATCGAACATAATTACCGCATCAAATTACCTGTCCCTTATCGGAAGGCTGTCCGCCGAAGCCATGATATCAGGCCGCAAAGAGCCGTCCACATCTACTCCCACGTAAAAGCCCCTCCGAAAGCACGTTTCATAGGTCCGGGGACCACAGCCGATGTCCAACACCGTTTGAGCATCTTCCGTGAAGCGTCTGACCAAAATAGCCTTGTGTAGGTGAAATTTATGGGGCCGGATCGGTGCTTTGATAGAGCGAAAAAAGGCGACAGGCATCATCACCGCGGTCCCCAAGTCATGACTTGCTAGCGTGATGTCGGTAAAATTTTTAATCTTTGCGGTGGCTGCAACGTTGGTGGGAGTGTTTAGGCCTTGAGAAAGCGGGTTGTCGTGGGCGCTGATGATAGTTATCCAGCCGCGGTCGAGGCAGCGGACTACCTCGCCAGAAAAGGATACGAAGTCATTAGGACGGGGGCTCTTGCGACGGGGAAGACGGAGCCTTGGCCCGAGGTCGCGGCCAGCGTGGGAAGAATGGTAGCCTGGCGCGAGGCGGAATGGGGCCTACTAGTCTGCTACACTGGGACCGGCGTGTCTATAGCCTCTAACAAGATCAGGGGAGTGAGGGCGGCGCTCTGCTCCGATGCCCAGACAGCCCGTGGAGCTCGTTTGTGGAATGATGCCAACGTGCTCGCCCTGAGCGGGAGGCTCACGACGCCGGAGGTCGCGCGGGAGATCATCGATGCTTGGATAGCCGTGGAGCGGCCTGACGAGAGCGAGAAGGAGAATATCGAGAGGCTCAAGAGGCTGGAAGAGGAGAGATAAACCGGCTAGGGATAGTGTATCGCTCCCTTCATCATCTTACAGGATACCGTTTCGTAGGAGCCAGCCTGTCAGCTGTCTCCCGCGGCTAGTCAGACCGTACCTCACTCTGACCGGCCTCGTAGCGACGATCTCGCGGCCCACAAGCCCAAAGTTCTCAAGCCTTTTCAGATTCTCGGACAGGACCTTCCAAGTGATGCCCCTCATCCTCGAGACGATCTCCGTTGGGGGGAGAGAATCACGCCAGAGGGTCGATAATATCTCGCGCATCCACTTACATCTTAGGATATGTACCATCTCGGTGGACTTGATACTCAAGGGGTCGAGCTGGCTGAAGATACCTGCAACACGGGCTCCGTGGCTTGTGAGGACATATACTCCGGACCCGCCGAAACGCACGTGGTCCACGATGCCATTCTTCTCGAGGATCTTGAGCTTGTAGGCTATCACCCTGTTCGAGACACCGAGGCTCCGCTTAAGCTCGCTGAACCTTTTGGGGCCTTGGCCCAGCTCGATTATTATCGCTAGGCTCCACCTACACAACGGGACAGTGAGAGCTAGGCTGGGCTCGGCGAGAGGGCTCAACAACCACCCTCAGGCTGAGCATGATAGCGGAATATTTAGGTATCCGAGTAACCGCCAGGTTAGCTACTTACCCCTTCTGAACCTACCCGTTTAAATCCACAGCCAAGAGACGGCGAGGCATGGCGAGTCGGGCGCCTATACCCGGGTACTCTTACGGATCACCCGAGGTTCCAAGGGCACCGATTAGCGACGAGGAGTTCTCCCTGCTCAAGAGAAGCGTGATGATGTCTGAGGAGGATGAGAGGTACCTGAGGATGGCGGGAGAGATACTGAGGGGTCAGGTGGATGATATCCTTGACCTGTGGTATGGCTGGGTTGGCTCGAACACCCATCTAGTCTACTACTTCGGCGACAGACGCACCGGCCAGCCTATACCCGAGTACCTAACCGCTGTAAGGAAGCGGTTCGGCCAGTGGATCCTAGATACATGTTTCAGGAAGTTCGACCGTGAGTGACTGAACTACCAGTACGAGATCGGCCTGCGCCACCATCGATCTAGGAAGAACAGGACCGACAGGGTGAACAGCGTCGAGCATATACCCCTGAGATACATGGTTGCCTTCATCTACCCCATCACCTCCACCATCAAGCAGTTCCTAGCGCGCGGTGGAGCAAGCCAGGAGGAGGTCGAAAAGATGTACAACGCATGGTTCAAGGCGGTAGTGCTATCGGTGGCTCTGTGGTCAATGCCCTACGCAAAGGAAGGGGATTACTGAGGCGGCTAGATAGTTATCGGCGCCTTCTCCTTCACGGCAATCGCTGCCTGGGCCGCGGCGACCCTAGCTATCGGGATCCTGTATGGCGAGCAGCTAACGTAGTCGAGGCCAGCTGAGTGGAAGAACTTGACGCTGTTCGGCTCTCCGCCATGCTCACCGCAGATCCCGACCTCTAGGTGCGGGTTACTCTGCTTTCCTTCCTCGGTCGCGATCTTGACGACCCTGCCGACACCCTCCACGTCCACCACCTCGAAGGGGTTATCCTTCAGTATCTTCTTCTCGAGGTAATCAGCCATGAACTTAGCCTCGACATCGTCTCTGCTGAACCCAAAGACCGTCTGTGTTAAGTCGTTGGTGCCGAACGAGAAGAAGTCCGCGACCTGCGCGATCTTGTGCGCTGTGAGCGCGGCTCTAGGAGTCTCGATCATGGTACCCACCTTGTAGGGGATCCGCGTGCCCAACCCCGATAATACCTTCTCAGCCGTTTTATCGATTATTCGTCTCAGATATTCCAGCTCGGATGCCTCCGATACCAGCGGGAGCATTATCTGGACATGGACCGTGTCTCCCATTTCCCTGAGGACTCTTACTGCCGCCGTAAGTATCGCCCTCACCTGCATCTCGTAGATCTCTGGATACCTGATCGCGAGCCTGCAGCCCCTATGGCCTATCATCGGGTTATGCTCCTGCAGCTGCTGGACCTTCCTTAGGACTCTCACCCTCTCATCGATCAGCTTCGGGTCCGCGCCCTTCATCCTAAGCTCGTAGATCTCTGTGAGTAGCTGTGCCTCAGACGGTAGGAACTCGTGTAGGGGAAGGTCGAGCAGCCTGACGGTTACCGGGAGGCCCCGCATTATCTTGAAGATCTCTACGAAGTCGTTTAACTGGAGCGGGAAAAGCTGCTCCAAGGCACGTCTTCTCTCCTCCTCCGTCTCAGCCATTATCATCTCGCGGACGATCGGGAGTCTGTCAGGAGCGTTGAACATCCTCTCGGTGCGGCAGAGACCTATTCCCTCGGCCCCGAACTCCCTCGCCTTGGCGGCCATCTCCGGCGTATCAGCGTTAGCTCTCACGCCAAGCCTCCTGAACTCGTCCGCCCAGGCCAAAAGCTGCTTGAACTCGGCTGTGAGCTCTGGCTCTATCGTGGGAACCTCGCCTAGCATGACCAGTCCCGATGTCCCGTCTATGGTGATCACGTCTCCTTTCTTGACCCGCAGCCCTTTATCGGTCACGAAGTAGCCCTCGTCGATGTAAATCTTTATACTCTCACAACCCACCACGGCGGGCTTGCCCATGCCGCGCGCGACAACCGCCGCGTGGCTAGTCATTCCTCCCCTGCTGGTAAGGACGCCCTGAGCGGCGATGATGCCCTTTATATCCTCGGGCGTTGTCTCGGGCCTGACAAGTATCACCTTCTCACGGGCCCCCAGCGACGCGGCCTCGTCTGTATCGAACACTACCTTGCCCGTCGCGACGCCGGGTGACGCGTTAAGACCCTTCGCTATGGGGTCGACCTTGGCCCGAGGATCTAGTCTCCTGTGTAGTAGCTGGTTCAGCTCGTTGGGCTCAATCCTTGAAAGCGCCTCCTCCTCCTTTATCAGCCCCTCTCTCACCATGTCCACAGCGATCTTCACAGCCGCCTGGGCCGTTCTCTTACCATTCCTCGTCTGGAGCATGTATAGCTTTCCCCTCTCGACGGTGAACTCAAAGTCCTGCATATCCTTGAAATATCTCTCGAGCTTATCCGCGATGACGGTGAGCTGCTCGTATATCTTTGCGTCCGCCTTATCTATGGGAACGGGTGTCCGGATTCCGGCCACGACATCCTCTCCCTGGGCGTTGGGGAGATACTCGCCGTAGAGCTGCTTCTCGCCCGTTGAGGGGTCTCGCGTGAATCCGACGCCGGATCCCGAGTCAAGCCCCATATTGCCGAAGACCATGAGCTGAACGTTCACAGCGGTGCCAAGGTCGCCCGAGATCTTGTAGTAGCGCCTATACTCGACCGCGCGAGGGTTATTCCACGACTTGAAGACCGCCTCGATGGCCATCACGAGCTGGGTCCAAGGATCCTGGGGTAGCTCCCTCCCTGTCTCCTGCTTAACGATCTCCTTGAACTTCTGGATTAGCTTCTCTAGCTCCGACGCTGGTATCTCGTGGTCATGCTTTACTCCGAGACGCTTCTTAACCTCCTCCAGCTCATGCTCAAACCTCTCTCCCTTAGCTCCCATCGCGATCCTGGCGAACATCTGTATGAAGCGTCTGTAGGCGTCGTATGCGAACCTCCTGTCGTTAGTCAGCCTCGCGAGGCCCTCAACCACGGTATCGTTCAGCCCGAGGTTCAGTATCGTATCCATCATGCCAGGCATGGAGTAGGGCGCTCCGGATCTCACGGACACCAAGAGAGGGTTGTTTGGGTCGTTGAACCTCTTCGCCGTTAACCGTTCGAGCTCCTTGAGCTTCGCGCGAACCTCATCAAGCAGTCCCTCCGGGATCCGCCCTCCGTTGGCGTAATATTCCTTGCACGCTGAGGTGAGTATCGTAAATCCCGGCGGTACTGGAAGGCCGGCCGCGGTCATCTCGACAAGTCCATACCCCTTACCGCCAAGCTCGAATCTGGTCAGCCCCTTGGCCTCGCTGAAAAGCAGAACTCGTGACAAACCTAGCTCGAATGTAGCCTCGACGACCCTCTTTATAAATATGAGACGGGCGATCAGTAGAAAAAGCCAAGATCTTATAACAACGCATACATAGCAGCGAGTGCAGAGGCTCAGGAGTAGAGATGCTAGGTGGACTGCTCGGTGCCGCCGGCGTGGGGTTCTTCGCCGGTCTGGTGGCAACAGCGGTTATGACTGTTTTTCAGTATCCTTTCTGGAGGAGGTGGGGACTAACGGGTGTGCTTGAGTGGCATGAGAACGTGTGTATAATCGCTAGGCTTAGCAGAGCCGGCGAGTTGGAGAGTCTTCTGAAGAGAAGTTTTCTGCTACATTTCTTGAACGGCGGCTTAGCTTCTCTGGTCTACTCGATCATCCTGTGGAGTTCGACGCTCCTCAACTCTTGGAACACCGCCGTGCTGGGCATCCTTTTCGGCCTAGTTTTGTGGATCCTTACACTTTACCCCATCCACAGGCCTGTAACAGGTGTGTCCCTCCACCGCCATCCGCTAGGCTATAAACCGACGGCCCTCAGCATAGCTCTGCACATGGTGTACGGAGTAATCGCAACCTACATCATAGATGCGTTCATATGAGCCGGTGTGGAACGGCTACAGGCTACGGGGGCCCAAGCCCAGCCTAGACGAGATGGCCGCAAATAAATCAGCTTCAACGATTTCGATCTCACGGTCGCCATCAACTCTGACCATCAAGCCCTCGTCGCATAACTTGAGATACGTCTCTCTAACCCTCTCTAGAATGGAGGGGTCCTCGAACGGTTTAAGCCGCCTCTTCCTCTGGATCGCAACTGGGACCGACACATCTATCAGGACGGCGAGATCAGGTGGCGGCACCGCCTTGTTTATCTCCCGCACCCAAGACATGTCTCCTGTCAAGGCGCCCTGATATGCGTACGACGAGTGGAGATACCGGTCGCAGACCACTATAGCCCCCGCCTCCAGGAAAGGCTTGATTACGCGCTCCACATGCTCTATCCGATCAGCAGCAAACAAGAGGGCCTGCCTGTAAGGGTTAAAGCTCTTCTTGGCGAGCTCGGTCTTGATTATCCTGCCTACCCTCATATTGGTCGGCTCTGAGGTATAAGTGGTGAAATATCCCAAGGACCTCAAACGCCTCACGATCCTTTTCGCCTGGGTTGTCTTCCCTGCACCGTCAATGCCCTCAATCGCTATAACCACCCCCCTGCGATGCACGATAGTCATCAGGGGGCACAGCATTAATTTATTTAGCACGGAGGCGAAGCATATTCTCTGGATTGGGGTCTAAGGCTTCGGGCCGCCTTGTATTACCCGGTGAGAAGCTCTGCGTGATTGAGGAGTTTATCCCCCATAAGGGGGCGGCAGCCACCCCTAAGGGGGAGGTCGTGTCCACTATCGCAGGCATAGCGGAGTACGATCTAAAGGCTCACGAGGTCGAAGTAACACCGCTCAAGACCCCCGTCAAGATCAGCCAGGGGGACCTTGTTCTCTGCCAGGTCAGAAGTGTTCAAGAGAGGCTGATCGTCTGCGACATAGTGGCTGTCGCGGGCCGGGACATCAAAAAGAACTGGTCGGCGGCCATACTTTACGAGGGTGAGAACCCGTTCTTCACGGTTGGGGACTTAGTGGTAGCTAAGGTCAAGGAAGAGGTTTACGGCTCATACACCCTCACGGTCCGGGGCCGAGGCCTCGGGGCCTTTCAGGCTTTCTGCGACATTTGCGGAGACCCTCTTAGCCTCCGAGGGAGAGACCTGTTCTGCTCCAGATGTAAGAGAAAATATGCAGGGAGACCCTTAGTGCCGTATTATGGCAAGGTTAATACACTGCTCAATACGTTTAGGAGCCTGCTCTCGCCGGGGAGTGGTGGTGTGCTCTGGAAGTTAAGATAATCGCGAAGACCGAACAGCTAATAGACATGGAGGTCAAGAACGTCGACTTCGCGGTGTTGGACGCGCTCCAAGAGATCCTCAACAAGTTCGAGGAAGTCGAGTATGCCGGTGCAAACGTCACGCACCCCCTCCTGAACACGATACACTTCGTGCTCAGAACAAAAAAGGGCTACGATGTCGTTAAGACGCTCAAGAGAGGGCTTGAAGAGCTGATGAAGGTATCGGTCGAGCTTAGGGAGTCTCTTACGGCCCTGCAGGAGAGATGAGGGGGTAGAGGGTAAAGTTAATTTACGGAGAAGGTGTCTGTGACATGGCGTGTCTGAAGGAGGATAGAGTGGGGGATGGAGTTCTGTCCGAGGTGTGAAAGCTTCTTAACAACCCAGAGGAGGTCGAGCGACGTGGTGCTTGTCTGCAGGAAGTGTGGCTATGTTAAGAAACCCTCACAGGATATAGTCGCCATTAAGCAGAAGAAAAATAAGAAGACAGTTGTGATGGCGGATGAGGAGAAAGAAGTGTTACCCAAGGTCACGGATGTGCACTGCCCGCAGTGCGGGAACAGAGAGGCCTACTGGTGGAGCGTCCAGACGAGATCTGCCGACGAGCCGATGACGCAGTTCTTCAGGTGTACTCAATGTGGTCATACTTGGAGAGAGTATGCCTAAATTTGACCGGCAGCGGCTAGCAAACAGGATAGAGTCATCTCCGCGGGAGAAGTCTGTAAACTATAGAGTTGGCCTAGCTCTAAATACGCGAAAACCTAGGATAAGACGGAAGAATAGGTGGATGGCCGCGGTGGTGTAGCTGGTAGCACTCCGGGCTGTGGACCCGGCAGTCGTGGGTTCGAGTCCCACCCGCGGCCTCTTTTTTTGAACTCATCTCAAAATTCTGTATCTTAGGTGTATGATTATTGATGCTATTGTTACTAGGGCTTTGTATGTTGATGCTAGCCTCTCATATCTTATGGTTATTCTTCTGAATGATTTTAGCCATCCGAAGAATCTCTCCACTGCGCTTCTCATCTTCCTATATAGCTCGATATTGTATTGTCTAGGCTTCCTACCATTCCTGGGATTCACAGGTATATTAGGCTCTACACCCATGGACTCTAAACTCCTCCTCATGGATTCAGTGTCGTATGCTGAGTCTGCGTAGAGCTGCCAAGGCTTCCAATCCAATCCTCCTACAAGCTCTAAAAGCCTCCTGGAGTCATGCTCATTCCCAGGCCCTATAACTATGCTTAGAGGCATGGAATCCTTGTTTACGCATGCATGTATCTTAGTCCCCTTCCTATGCTTGAAGCCATCGTATCCTACCAGCTCCCCCCTTTCTTAGCCTCGACAGTGGAGCTATCTACAGCAACCATCTCATGCTCCCTAATGGATGCTAATGCCTTGAATATCCTATCCCATACCCCTTCATCCTGCCACTTCTTAAGCCTCTTCCAAGCAGTCTTGTATGAACCATACTCTAGGGGCATATCCATCCACCTACAGCCAGTGGTGAGGACATATAGTATACCGTTCAAGACCATCCTATCATCAGCCCTAGGCCAACCAACCCTAGACCTAGGAGGAAGAAAAGGCCTAACGACACCCCACTCAAAATCACTAAGCTCACGAAACTCCACAATACACCATGCTCAGAAGAAGCTTAAATAG
>Ga0272447_1000440_pt1 | contig 31430 bp, 35 predicted proteins | sample YNPCB0133_FD_194589 | JGI IMG/M metagenome (GOLD analysis project Ga0272447, IMG submission 194589) | Hot spring microbial mat communities from Yellowstone National Park, WY, United States - YNP-CB-013-3 | ecosystem: Environmental > Aquatic > Thermal springs > Hot (42-90C) > Sediment | place... | reverse complement strand
TAATGACATCGTAAATTTTGTTTAAGCCAACTTCTAGGTTCTTGCTGTTTAGTTTCATCAGAAGGGATCCTCCCGCAGGCTTTCTACTAGATAGCCTTCCGGTGTATCGAGGTGAAGGGATCAGTTCTAGCAACCGTCTAGTAGAATAGTAGAATAGGGGCTGAACTCTCTGTCAGGAGAAGAGTCGTATGCCGGTCATCCCAGCCGCCATTGCCCTCATCTTTATCGGCTACCTGTTCAGCTCTGTCAAGATCATTAGCCAGGGCTATGAGGCACTGGTAGAACGTCTGGGTAGGTTTCACCGCAAGCTGACACCCGGCTTGCACGTCATCTTTCCCCCCATCGACAGGATTGTGTTCCAGGAAACTATCCGCGAGAAGGTACTGGACGTGCCGCCGCAGCAGTGCATCACCAGCGATAATGTTTCACTAATGGCCGACGCAGTGGTTTACTGGCGCATCACGGATATGATCAAGGCTCGCTATGCGGTAGAAGATGTGCAGCGAGCTTTGGTGAACTTGGTGCTGACGGCGCTGCGGGCTGAGATTGGCCGCATGGACCTGGATCAGACCTTTTCCTCGCGCGCCGAGATCAACGCCCGCCTTCTGGCCGAACTGGACGAGGCCACGGATCCCTGGGGGATCAAGATCACGCGCGTGGAAGTCAGGGATATTCAACCCTCCAAAACCGTGCAGGACTCGATGGAAAAGCAAATGGCTGCCGAGCGGGAGAAGCGGGCCGCCATCCTCAGGTCAGAGGGGGAACAGCAGGCCAGCATCAACCAGGCGGCAGGGGCTGCCAAGGCTCAACTCCTGCGGGCAGAAGCCGAAAAGCGACAGCGGCTGCTACTGGCCGAGGGTACAGCTGAGGCCATCAAAACCATTGCCGCTGCCTTGCAAGAACACCCCGAGGCAGCCAACGCCTTGCAATACCTAATGGCCCAAAGCTACATCGATATGGGCCTCAAAGTGGGCAGCAGCCCCAGCTCGAAGGTCATTTTTATGGATCCCCGCTCCATCCCTGCCACCCTGCAAGGGCTGGTCTCGATGGTGGATATCTCCAAGGTTAGCCAGGGATCAAGCTCCCAAGCTTCCGAGGCCCCGCAATTGCGTACCTCGGCGGCATTCTCGTCTGACCTGGAGATTCCTCCACTCAATTCTTAGGATCTCCCCCGGGCCGAAGCCGCTTACGCCCTTCGAGCCGTAGGCTTGGGCCTGCGGTGACCTGGTTTTCCACATTGGCGTCCGTCGCTAGTTGGTAGAGAAGCTGCAACCGGGGTGCGGGCGACAGCCAAGCTAGGGGATTCTGGCCTCCTCATCCCTGCGGCTATGGTAGTTGCGGATCGCCCGCCTGACCAAGGTGAGAAAGGCGTAGGCCCGTTGATCTGTAGGATCCAAGCGCATCACCGTTTGAAAAGCCTCTTCTGCCTGCTGCAGGACCTCAAGATCGATCTGGCCCTCGACCTCTGCTTCCAGTTGGGCCTTTTGCAACAGCAGGGCCCCCCGGTTGTAGTGGGCTGCAACATGGCCGGGATCCGCCGCCACCACCACCTCCAGTTCGGCCAGGGCTGGATCCAGATAGCCGCTCATACCCAGCACCCAGGCCAACTTATAGCGAGCCTCTGTATGGGCGGGATCCTCGGCAACTGCCCGGCGAAATGCTTGAATGGCAGCCGGAAAATCGCCCGCCTGAACCGCTGCGATGCCTTCTTGGTAACTGTCGCTGGCCATAGGCAAGGTTGATCCCTGATCTGCAGCTTAGCCCTTTCTAGCTGGGATCTCCCAGTTTTCCCACCCAAAGGTGAGAAGCGGTTCAGCGCTTTTCCCCCTGGGCCTGCCATCTGCAGCAAGGGAAACTGCCTCAGCAGGAGATCTGAGATTGCGCGAAGCTCGCTCCAGTAAAACTCTGCCCCTTCCTAGGCTGAACATAGCCACTGAATGTCAGGTCGAACCATGAACGCCAAACTGCTCTTCCTGCCGCTGGCTTTGGGGCTGTCGGTGGCGCCCACCGCCGCTGTTTTTCCCAAAACGCTGGGCATCTACCCCTCGCTGCCAAGGCTACAACTAGCTGACACTCGCCTAGAAACCGGGGCCCGCTCCATCCTCGTCAACCCTGTGCCTTCCGACTTGCAGGTGACCTTGGAGCTGGATCGGCGCGGCTCTAACCCCATCTACCGGCCTGGCGAGCCGATTCGCCTGACTCTCAGTACCAACCGTGACGCCTACGTCTACCTGTTTAGCATCCAAGCCGATGGACGCACTCACCTTATTTTGCCCAATCCCTTCTCGGGTGGAGAGGAGTTTCTGCGGGCCGGCGAAGTGCGCACCTTCCCACCCCCTGGCGCCAGCTACCGCCTGACCATTGCCCCGCCCTTTGGCCAAGCCCAAGTGTTGGCGGTGGCCTCCCCCCGGCCGCTCAACTTCCAGGAGATCGTCGCTTTTGAAGAGAGTGGATCCTTTGCCCGGGTGCAGGTGGAGGGATCCAGATTAGGCGACGCCATCGCCCGCGCCATCCTCGTCGAGAAGATCCCTGCCCGCGAATGGGCGACCACCACTCGCTTTTATCGCGTCGCTCCTCGCTGAGCTCTCAGCCTAGAGCAAGGACGCCCAGCAGCCCAAACCTGCCCCAAAAAGGCAGCGCAGGCTCCCTGGCAAACACTCCGCGCCGCTGCCGCGACAGGGATAGACCGCCTTGTGGTAGGAAGCTCCTCTAGCTACAAGCTGTGGAAGATCCCTCACCCCCTAGGACTGGGGAGAACCTCAACGAAACTTAAGCCCAAGAGAAGAACAGCCGTCAAGCTCACGGCCAACATCAGACCAGCGGGCAGAAATTTGCCAGTTTTGCGGTAGCGCAAGGCAAAAAGAAGAGATCCCAGCGCCGCCGTCCCTAAGCCCAAGCCTAGGCCCCAACGGGGATCCGCTCCCAGGAGGCCATAGCTAGCTCCGCTGAGAAGAGCTCCCACCAAACCTCCAACTAAAGACTTGAGACTTTTGCCTCTTCTATAACCGACCACTCCGCCTACCAAAAGCAGTACCCCGTAGACGAGCAAAGTAATCCGTGCAATCGCCATGACAAGAAAAAAGTTTCCTACCTTGCTTTAGTCCACAACAATTTCGCGGATTAGAGGCAGGCGGAGAGTAATGTAACGGTTGAGAACTGAGGTATCGACCGTGCTGAGGGCATGTCTTTTCTGACAGGCATTCAGGAGGAGCTTGACCAAGTCATCGTCACGCTGATTCAGCCAATCCGGCCTGCCGATCTCGCTGACCAAAGACCAAAATTGACGTATCATCTCAGGAGTCATGGCATCGTCCATCGCCTAGGGTAAGGGCTAAACTGCAAGAGTGAACCAGGCTAGCGATCCCATTCTAGGGAAAACAAGCGCTCCCCAGAACCGACATTTCAGCTCCGTCACAACTTAGGATAAGATGTTACGCTTCCCCACAAAGCTCAGCAAACAGCGACTACCTGCTTCAGAAGGCTTCAAGCTAAAACCTCCAGATCGTTAGCTCCAATAGCTACGAAACCATAGCTGGTACAATGACTCCCCTGGCAACTTTTTTTCTCTGTTTTACCTTACTTACCCAATCCTCAGCGCAGCCACCTTCCTTGTTCTGTCAGTCTAGAGCTTCCCCTTGGGGTTTACCCCCATGGATCTTACCTGTAGCCCCGTCTCATCCTCAACTGAATTTGACTCTAAGCCTAGCTCCCCCGGCTGGTTGCTAGAGCAACTGCCTGATGACTACTAGCTGGCGCTGATAGACTCTCTACCTGCCGAGCAAGCTGCTTGCCTCCCTAGCCAACAAAGAGCAAATCTGGAAAATCGGGGCAAACAGAGCGCTTGCCTCTTTAACTCCTCCCTAGCCCAGCATGAAGCGCGACTTACGGACTCCGTCCTGCTGACCCAAGAAGGCCTCCAGCTTGCGCTTGCAAGAAGACAGCTCTGCTGTCCGTCCTACCCTTGCCCGCTCTGCTTGGACTAGCGGTGTGGGGCACCAGGGACGACGTTTATCTCTCAGATAGCTCCTCATCTCTAGAGTGGATGATTACTCTTCCCCCCTGCCAATCCAAACTCAGGGGTTTCGCTTCTGCCTCGATACCTAGCTGGGCCCAGGCGCTGACCATGGCCGCTCCTACCCCTTCTCGCTCCTCAGGCGCACAGAACGCCAGGAGGGTAGGCCCAGCCCCGCTGATCACCACTCCGTAGGCTCCTGCAGCCAGGGCTGCCTCCTGGACTGCCTTGAAACCAGGGATCAACTCCCTGCGGGCCGGTTGGTGCAGCCGATCCTGCAAAGCCACCCTCAGCCAGTCCACCCGCCCCAACTGCAAGCTGCGGATGAGCAGACCCAGATGGCTGCTGGAAAAAACGGCATCGGCCAAGCTGACGGACTTGGGCAGGATCTCGCGGGCTGCCCGAGTGGAGAGCTTGAAGTTAGGCACCGCCGCCACAATCCCAATGCGCTCGTGCCACTCCACCGGGCAGAACACCCACTGCCCTTGCTGTCCCTGCACACAGAGCTGACAGCCGCCTTGAAGGGCGGGCACCACGTTGTCGGGGTGACCTTCGAGGACAATGGCTAACTGGAGGAGGGTCTCGGAGGCTAGGTTAAGGGATCCAATGGCATTGGCTCCCAGCAGGCCGCCGACAATAGCAGTGGCAGAACTGCCCAGCCCTCGCGCCAGGGGCACGTTGAGGGTAATCTCAATTTCCACTCCCGGCACAGGCTTGTCCAGCAGCTCGAAGGCCCGGCAGAAGGCGCGATACACCAAGTTGTCCTTGCCCTGGCTGATAGGATCGCTGCCGCGGTAGTGAATGCTGAGTCCAGCAGGGAGCTCGCGAAACTGGAAGTGGTTGTAGAGCTGCAGGGCTGCACCCATGCAGTCAAACCCTGGCCCCAGGTTGGCGGTAGTGGCTGGGACAATTACCTCTACTCGCTCGTTGACCAAGGGAAAGCTCCTTAGCGAACAGCGGGCACCTCACACCTACTATCCTACAGACGGTGGATCTCAGGCCCTCAGGGCCTCAATGGGATCCAGTTGCGCCGCTTTGCGGGCGGGGAAAATGCCAAAGACCAGTCCAACCCCCGTCGAGAGGGAAAAAGATATGACCACTGCCACGGGATCGACAGTCGTGGCCAAAGGGGTAAACATTCGCACTGCCACCAGGAGGCCGCTGCTGAGGAGGATCCCGGCCACTCCCCCGCTGACGGCAATCAGGATAGCCTCGGCTGCAAACTGCTGCAAAATTTGCCGGCTGTCGGCCCCAATTGCCTTGCGCAAGCCAATTTCAGGGGTGCGTTCTGCCACCGAGATCAACATCACGTTCATGATCCCCACCCCACCCACCAGCAGCGAGAGCGCCGCTGTGCCGCTCAGCAGTACCCGCAGTAGAGTTAAAATCCTGGCTGCCCCATCCAGCAACACTTTCTGGTTGCGGATGACGAAGTCATCTTCTCCTATCAGTTGGTGCCGCTGGCGCAACAGGTTGCGGATCTGGAACTCGGCAGCCGGCAGATCTGCTTCGGAGCGGGCCGAGACAAAGATGGCCGTCAACTCCAGGCCATAGGGAGAGCGCCGTCCAACAAAGCGGTTGGCCACCACGTCTACCGGCAGAAACAGGCGGGCATCGTTGTTGCCAAACACTGTTGGCTTGGGGCGCAAAATGCCGACTACCTCAAAGGGCAAGTTGTTGAGCAGCAGCGTCTCTCCAATAGCGGCGGCGGGATCCAAGCCGAACAGCTCGCGGGCGGCCTCACTGCCCAGCACTACCACCGGGCGCTGCTCCTCAATGTCCGCTGGCAAGAGGAAGCGGCCCTCCTCGACCTCTAAATTCAGCACCGACAAATACTCCGGCCAGGTGCCTATGACCTCATAGCGGCGATCCACCCCGCCCCGCACAGCCCGCACATTGACCGCCAGGCTGGGGACAGCTGCCGATACCGCAGGCACTTCCGCAGCAATCGCCCGCAGGTCGTCGAGGGTAAGAGGACGGACGTTGCTGGCATCCGCTAGGCCAAAGCTGGAAGAGAAGACAATCAGCAAATTGGTGCCCAAAGCCCGAAACTGATCCACAGCCAGCTCCTGGGCAGCATGGCCAAAGCCAGCAATGGCTACCACTGCCGCGTTGCCGATGAGGATCCCCAGCATGCTCAAGCCTGTGCGCAGGCGGTGCCGTCGCACCATTTGCCAGGCCATTTTGGCTGCAACCAGAAAGCTCATGGGTGCGGCCTAACTCTCCCACTTCGGCTAGGACGGCGCTCTTGTGAAAGCAAACTCTGCAGGGTTACTCCTGGCGGCAGCGCCGTAAAGACCCGATCCCCCGCCTGGAGGCCGGAGAGGATCTGGGTGATCCCTCCCTGGGTGAGGCCCGTTTCTACTGGCCGATAGACAGGCCGCTGGGTTTGCGGATCCAACAGGATTACCCCCTCTTGGCCCCCCTCCCGCAGGATGGCCACCGAGGGCACCGTGAGGGCTTGGGGTTGCTGCTCCCCGAGAAAATCCACCGAGACGTTCATGCCAATGCGCAGAAAGTCTGCCTCCTGCTCCGGCTCGATCGCGACCCGAAAGACGGTGACCTCCCGCACCACCACCGTGGCAGGGGCAATCCGCTTCACCCGTCCCCGTACCACTCGATCCGGATAGGCCAGGGATCGGATCTCCACCGGCTGTCCCACCCGCACCTGGGCAATCTGCGCCTCCGGCACCTCCGCTCGCACCTCGATCCCCTGGGCCAACGCCAGGATGGAGCTAGAGGAAGCAGTAGTGGCGTCGGAAGCTGCGGTTGTGGGAGTTACAAAGGATCCCACCTCGGCAAAGCGCTGCACCACCACACCGGAAAAGGGCGCCCGGATCTCGGCCTCAGCTAGGCGAGATTGTCGCTGGGCTAGCTCGGCTTGGGCCTGGGCAATCTGGGCTTGGATCTGCCGCAGCGTTTCTGGGCGGCTACCTAACCGCAATCGCTCCAGCTCTTGTTGGGCAGCTTGCAAGTCCGCTTGCGCTTGTTCCAAGCGAGCTAGGCGTTGATCCAGCTCGCTGCGGGCTACAGCCCCCTCCTGCACCAGCGCCTGAATCCGTTCCAGCTCCTTTTGGGCCAAACTCACCTGCGCCTGCGCCGCATCCACCCTGGCCTGGGCTGCTGCGATGACCTGGGGTCGCTCGCCGGCTTGCAATTCCGCCAGGCGGGCCTGTAGCTCTTGGATGCGGGCTTGGGCTTGGCGAATGCCGCTAGTTAGATCGCCGTAGTCCATCCGGGCTAGCACCTGCCCTGCCACCACCTCATCCCCCTGATCCACCAATAGCTCCGCCAAACGGCCCGCCTCCCGAGGACCGACATTCACCTGACGAATGGGCTGCACCTGGCCGCTTACCCGCAGCCGTTGGACTAGATCCACTACCTCGACGGGCACCGTCAACCTTTGTAGGCGCTGTACCCTCTGCTGCTGGAGGTACCGCTGAACCAAAATACCACCCCCTCCCAAGCTGGCCAGCAGCAGACCCAAGAGAATCCAGCCAGTAGGCCACCCTTTCCTAGGGGGTTCGGGCTGGAGCAGGGGTTGGTCTGCAGATTTGGCAGGGGGCAGGGATCCCGTCTGGGGCTTCACGACGTCTCCCGCCTCTCACAAGAGCCTACAATCTAGCCTATCTAGCCAAGAGAGGGGCGCCAACGCAGTCTTGAGCTCCGGGGTCGTCCGGCCCTTCGAGACCTGTACAAAAAGCAGGGGGATTGCTACGATAGTTAGCCGCTGAGAGCGCGGGAAAGCCATGAACGCTCGCATCAACCCCGAGGCCATCCTCCGCCTTGTGGAGGCGGAATACCTGAAGCCGGACCTACCTGAGATCCACGTTGGGGATCAGGTGCGGGTGGGGGTACGCATTCAAGAAGGTGGCAAAGAGCGAGTGCAAACTTTTGAAGGCACGGTCATTGCCATGCGCCATGCGGGTCTCAACCGCACCATCACCGTGCGCAAGGTTTTCCAGGGCATTGGCGTGGAGCGCGTCTTCCCAGTTCACTCGCCGCGCATCGAGTCCATTCAGGTGCTACGGCGGGGCAAAGTGCGCCGCGCCAAGCTCTTCTACCTGAGGAAGCGAGTAGGCAAAGCCACGCGCATCAAAGCCAAGGAAGATCTCCAGGAGGAGGCCCTTTAAAGCTACAGGGAAACTTGCTAGGCTAGATAGAAAGCTAGTCTCTAGTGCGTCCTTAGTTCAGCTGGTAGAACGTCGGTCTCCAAAACCGGATGTCGGGGGTTCGAGTCCTCCAGGACGCGTTACTTAGAGCTCAAGCTGGCCTTTGCAGTGCAACCTGTATACTCTGCCAAGCTAGGCTTTACCGGCCTCTTTCTTGATCCGCTCCAATTCTGCCTGCAGCTCAGCAATCCGCTGGCGCAGTCGAGCTGCCTCTGACAGCTCAATGGCAGTGCTCCCTTCTGCCTCTGCCTCGCCCATATCTTCAATGGTGATTCTGCGGGGGCCACCGGCAGCCTTTCCCTCTTCCTTGCGGTTGACAGTGGCGGCAATAGCGTCCATGTAGGCTCGCGCCTCCTCGGCTCTCATCGCCCCCAGCTCTACCAATTCATCTACTAGAACCTGTACCTGCTTGCGCAGCTCCAGCAGGCGGTCTCTGGCATTCCCAGCCACCTTGGGGACGTTGTCGGCAACTAGCGCCGCCAGACCCATGCCGAAGTAAAAGGCTTTTTGAGCCAAGTTGGCAAGGGGATTGTCTTTTTCAGCCATAGGGTGTGCCCTGCTAGTGCCCGTGGAACCCAGCTGCGGGAAAAGGGCGACCTGGGTTGACGCGCCTGCTCAGAGCATCCCGTAGTGCTGCTATCTTCCGATCCTGACACGGTTTGGGCGTCCGAGCCGCACGGACCCAGGTCTTCCAGTAGCCTAGCATTTTTTTTCCTGCTTGGCTTGCTGTCTAGCGGTGAGCCTAGGGAGTGCCTGGGGGCTCCAAATAGACTGGGATCCGCTCTCCCGCCCTCTCGCTGCGCTGTACCTCTTCTTTCTGAGCTTGAGGGATCGCCACGGGCAAGGTAACCGGCTGAGCAACAAAACAACTGGCCACCGGCAGAGCCTGCTCCAGTTCGTCGAGGGGGCGTGGGATCACGGCCACGGCGTTTAGCTCGCCGATGCGCTCTGCCTCGTACATGCCCGCATCGATGGCAATGGCCACGTTGGAGACCGTGCCGCGAATGATGACCGTACACAAGCCGTCGCCAATGGTCTCGTAGGCGGCTAGCTGCACATCGGCTGTTTTCAGCATTGTGTCAGCAGCCCCCACCATGGCGGGGAAGCCGCGGGTCTCCAGCAGGCCCACGGCTAGGTTGCTGAGGCGGCTGTAGCCCCGACTTTGGGCCAGCTGAGACAGCTTGCTGCTAATAGGCAGCACCACCTCTAGGTTGGGCAGGGGCCTTGGGATCACCAGACTGGAGATCTCCTCCTGGTTAAACTGGCGAGCCACTTCAATCCCCTCTTCGATGGCAATGCGCACATCGGCGATGTTCCCCCGCACAATTGCCGTGCAGTAGCCGCCGGAGATCTTCTCAAAGCCAATGAGAGTCACGCCGGCCGACTTGGTCATGGCGTCGGCAACGCGGACAATGACGGGGAAGCTGCGCGTCTGAATAAGGCCCAGAGAGGTGGACATGGCACCCTACTTCCTCAATGCCAGGGTAGCTCTCAGAACCGCCCATCCCGCGAGGAGAGAACCTGACGGTGAGGGTAGATCTTGCCCAACAGCCGCTCCAGCTCGGCACGGCCTGGGATCCCGTTGAGCTTGCCCACTCCCCTCTTTTCTTGCGTTGGCTCTGCCTGCTCCTGAGGGGTTACCTCTGCCTCAGAAGAAGGAGGAGGGGCCTCGGACACCCCTTGGACAGGGGCTGCGGGCAACTCTTGCACCCTCTCTGTCTCTTCTGGCTCTGTCTGGGTTACTCCAGTCGTCTCTTGCTCGCTTCGCCAGGTGGGATCCCCAAGTAGCGAGCCGGGAGGAATGACTGCCTGGCGGAGTATTGAACAGTTGAGCAGCGTGGCTTCCGAGCCAATGCAGGCATTTTCGCTGATGGTGCCTTGCCCAATCACCAGCACCCCCCTTCCCAAAGTAGCCCCCGCCTCCACAACCAGGGATCCCCCACAGGCGTGCAGGATAGATCCCGCGCCAATACAGACGCCCCGCCCGATGTGGATACGGCAGCCGGGATTGGCGCGCAGCAGCACCCCTGGGCCGATGCTTGCCTCTTCCTCTATGTCTACCTCACCACTGACAACGTAGTGGGCTTTACCGCTCTGCACAAGCCAGGCTTGGGACCTGAGGGAGGTGGGCAGAGTGGAAGCCAAGGTGCTTCTCATCGCTAGGGGGCTGGCTGGAAACCAACCCGGAACTCCTCAAGGGGTTTGGATAATCTGCTCCAGCACCCGCCGCTTAGATTTGGGGTCAATGCCCAGCAGGCGCACGTACTCGCCGCGATGTTCCTCTAGGCAGGCCTCCAAGGCTGCTACCACTTGGTCCAATTGCGTGGCTTCAATGGGGCTACAGCTTTGCCAAGAGGAGGTGCGAAAGCGGCGCTTGTCAGCGTGTTCCGTGCCGATGCGGTAGCCCTGGCTAAGTAGTTGCTGGACTTGCGACACCACCTCGCTGCTAAGTCGCCTAGGGGTGGAGGGAGGGGAAACTGCAGCCACTGGCGCTCCTTGAGCTGCTGGCGCAGAAGTGGGCGGCTTGCCACTGGGGGTCTGGATGAGGCGCTCATAGACCCGCTTTTTCCCTTTGGGATCGATCCCCAGCAGGCGCACGTAGTGGCCCTGGTGCTCTGCCAGCGCCGCCCTCAGCTCGGCCAACACCTCTGGCCCACGGCTAGCGCGAAGGACCGGCCCGCTCTGCCAAGAGGAAGTTTTGAAGCGGCGCTCGTCGGCATATTCGTAGCCGATGCGGTAGCCCTGGGCTAGTAGCCGGTGCACCTCTTCCTGCAGCTCCAAATCCGGGCTGCTGCTGTCCCCTGCCCCGGAAGCAGAAGTCGTGCTTGTCGCCGCGCCCGCCTCCGCCGGACTGCTGCCCACCTGACCTTTGGGGGTCTGAATCACCTTCTCTAGCACCCGCCGCTTGGCTTTGGGATCGATCCCCAACAGGCGCACGTACTCTCCCGCGTGCTCGGCTAGGGCTGCCCGCACAGCCGTTAGGATCTCCTGGACCGAGCCGCTGAAAGTACCCAAGGTCTGCCACGAAGAAGTGCGGTAGCGGCGAGCATCGGCCACTTCCAGGCCAACGCGGTACCCTTGGGCCACCAGGCTTTGGATCTCCTCCTCCAGACGCCATTCCCCCCTGCTGGAGCCTGGCATAGCCACCGAAAGGCGGCCAGAGGATCCCGAGGGGGTTGCGGGACCTTCTGGGGTTTGGATAATCTGCTCCAGCACCCGCCGCTTGGCTTTGGGATCGATCCCCAACAGGCGCACATACTCCCCGCGGTGGGCTGCTAGAAGAGCTTCCAGCGATTGCACCACCTCGGCCTCGTGGGTGCCGAGGATTGGGCCTTCGCTCTGCCAAGAGGAGACGCGGAAGCGGCGGGGATCAGCGTATTCCAGGCCCACCCGGTAGCCTTGGGCCAAGAGGGCGCGCACCTGCTCCACCACCTCTGGACTTAGAAGGGATCCGCTGCCGTTGTGCCCATTGGCAAGAGAGGAGGAAGAACCAGAGGCGCGGGCTTGCATCAGCTCGTTGCGAATAGGAGCAATGCAGACGAGGTTCTCGCTGCAGTGGTAGCCCTCCAGCAGGGCTTGGTTAATGCCGATAACGTGCTGAGCAAACTTGGCATCGCTATCTTGGACATCCGGCAGCCGGTCGGCCTCAGCTTGGTTGGTGATGATGGAGCCGGAGCGCACATATTTGCCCGGCGGGATCTCCACATCCTGGATGAGGCAGTGCAACATGATGATGCAGCCATCTCCCACCCGCGCATTGAACACGGTGGAGCGGAAGCCGATGAAGCAGTTGTTGCCCACGTAGGCTGGCCCGTGGATCAAGGCCATGTGGGCAATGGAGGTGTTCTTGCCAATCCACACCGAGTAGGGCTGGCCATCTTCCCCAATGACCCGCCCTTGCTCCAGGCCGTGGATCACCACCCCATCCTGGATATTGGAGCCGTCGCCAATGTAGAAGGGGGATCCTTCATCGGCGCGGATGGAAGTTCCAGGGGCGATGAGCACCTGAGCGCCGACGCGCACATCCCCGATGAGATTGGAAAAGGAGTGGACGTAAGCAGAGGGATGAATGGTAGGCTCCGCCAAGCGACGTGACCAGGGCGTTGGCGGCGCAGCGTAGGTTTGAGCAGGCATAACCGTGAGCCTCTAGACCCAATCAAAGAGGAAAGGGAAGGATCCCAGCTAGCGTTGCTCGCGCTTGTTGTAGACGGAGCGACCGTCAATGCTAACGGTGTCAATAATGGCCATCACCACGGCATCCAAAGGTCGGGTTTCGTTTCCCCGCGGTTGGCGAGCCGCGCTACCTTGGCTGACCAGCACCCATTCCTCGGCGCCGGCTCCCACTGGATCAGCAGCCACAGCATAGTCTGGCTGCGGCCGGCCTTCGAGATCGACATACTGCACCACCAGGAACTTCACGCCCGTCAGGCTGGGATCCTTCTGGGTGCTGGTGACGGTACCCCGTACAATCGCAATACGCATCTAGGGACGCGTGAAGGGACGAATGGCATTGACCCCTTCGCGGAACTGGGCCACATCCTCGGTGTAGCGAATGGGCAACACGTACTCCAGGTTTTCATGCGGCCGAGCAATGATGTGCCAGGAGAGCAGCTGGCCGCCGTTGACCCGCTTCACGGCTTCGATGCCGGCAGCTACCGAGGCCTGCACCTCGGAGACGTCACCCCGCACGATCACGGTGACGCGCCCACTGCTAATTTTCTCGTAGCCCACCAAGGTGACGCGCGCTGCCTTCACCATGGCGTCGGCCGCTTCCACTACCGCTGGGAAACCCAGCGTTTCAATCATTCCAACTGCGATGGCCATAGGGACTCCTTACGCTGAGATGGGTTAACCAGCTTCCGGGCTAGGTGCGAAACTGCTCCACCGCTTCGGTGTAGCGAATGGGCAGCACGTACTCCAGGTTTTCATGCGGCCGAGCAATGATGTGGTGGGAGAGCACCTCGCCACCGCTTACCCGCTTGGCAGATTCCAAACCGGCAGCTACCGAGGCCTGCACCTCGGAGACGTCACCCCGCACGATCACAGTGACACGCCCGCTGCCAATTTTTTCGTAGCCCACCAGCGTGACACGCGCCGCCTTCACCATGGCGTCGGCTGCTTCTACTACTGCTGGAAACCCCCGCGTTTCAATCATTCCAACCGCAATAGGCATATCAACTCTCCACCCCTTTGAACGCCTAGTTCCTAAACACCGTGAAGTTCAACCTAGCAGCCACTGTCTTGCCGATTGGCTTGCTGCTAGGATCTGGCTACTTCGTTGACCTCAAGTGAAGATCCTTCTGTCTCTGCCTCACCTGGTGATCCCTTCAGGAAAACCAACCCTGACTGACCTAGACGCTTCCTCCCCCCTTTTTGCCCAAGAAAGACCTGCTTAGCAACAGACCTCGGACTAGGTTGGGACGAGCCACTAGGAGTCATCGGGATTTCAAGGGAGCCATCGCGCAGCAAGGCAAAGCTATCAACTCTGAGTTCAACCTATCCCTTGCTGAAATCATACAGAGAATTCGGCTGAGATAGCTCAGAGCGAGGATCTCCGACCTAAGCAGAATGATATCCCCAATCATCCCGAATCAAAATCAATATTCTTAATTGGAGTGATAGCTTTTATTAAGAAAGCACGACTGTTGTTAACTGTTAACAAACAGTTCTTGACACTCCTTCTCCTCAGAGTCACCAGCTTAGCCACTCTTTCCCTGACAGCGCAGCGAAGGGGGCACCTCCAGACTATGCGCTTCCAAGAGGTCGGCTTGGCTTAGCAGCTGCCTGGGGGATCCCTGAGCCCAGACGCGGCCTTGATCCAAAAGGATCACCCAATCGCACACCTCAAGGATCAGCTCCAGATCGTGGGAGGCCAGCAGAAAGGTGTGGCCTACTTGCTGGAAAAAGGCGATTAGCTGCCGTCGCGCCCGCAGATCCAGGTTAGCGGTCGGCTCGTCGTAGAGCACCAACTGGGGCTGCATCGCCAGGATCCCAGCGATGGCAATCAGACGCTTTTCGCCACTGGAGAGGCGGTGGGGTGGGCGATTGGCTAGATGCAGGGTGCCAGTCCTCTGCAGGGCTGACTGTACGGCGGCGATAATCTCCGCTTCAGGCCAACCGAGATTGCGCGGTCCAAAGGCCACATCCTCCGCCACAGAGGCGGCAAACAGTTGGTCATCGGGATCCTGAAACACTAGCCCCACCTCAGGCCGAAATTGGCCAGGTTGCAGCGGCTCCCCAAACAACGTAATCTGCCCAGCGCGGAGGGGCAAGAGACCCGCAAGAGCAAGGAACAGGGTAGTTTTGCCGGCACCATTGGGGCCGATAACCCCCACCCGCTGGCCAACTTCAACTCTGAGATCCACCCCTTGCAGAACCAGTGGGCAACCAGGGTAGGCGACCCACAACTGGCTAACCTCCACCGCTGGCCTTGTCTTCATCAGAAAAAAACGCGGCACGGCAGCCCCAGGATCTAGCCGCCCTCCAACGTAAGACGACTACACTACTATGCAGCAAACTCTGACCCTGGTCTGCAAGCTAGCCCCCCAGCGCAGGCAGCCAAGGCCAGGGACAGAGCTACCTTCACACCTGCGGGATGGAGTTGGCTCTAGCCAAGGGAATAGTCTAGCGTTGCTCCAGATCCTTCTGGCGCCTCTGCATGGCGGCGGGGGTAAGCTGCAAGGTGGGCACGCTGGGGCTGCTTAGATCAATCTGGAGAATTTCCTCGGGCGTACACTCGCAGTAGCGGCCCAGATCCCGCATTTGGTTGAGGATTTGAATTTGCAAGGGCAGGCGGTCAGAAAGCGGCCCCAGATAAACATTGCCCAGCTCAGTGTGTAGGGTAATCCCTCCGCCGGCGTGCCAATCCACTGCCCTGATTGGAACTTCAGACAGGTGCAGGGCTTCGAGCAGTGGCGCCCATTGCTCGGGTGGGTGGCTCTCCCAGCTCAGCACCTCCAACTCGGGCAAGGACTCAAGGAAACGGTAGGGATCCGGGGGCAGCCAGTTGCCCTCTCGATCCACCCAACCCGTTTGGTCGCCTCGGCGAGCACGGGCAATCAGCTGCCGTTCCTGCACCTGGACAACAACTCCCACTGGCAGCAACCGCCGCCGCACCTGGACGCTCTGGAAAGGGGAAGCCGGGGATCCCAGCAAGGCTTTTTCCAACGCTGCTGGCTGCACCTGCCAGATGTTTATCGGATAGGTCAGAGGCAATTGCCCCCGGATCCAGTCGGGATCCACCCAGTGGTTACCGCTGACCTGAATCTGCTCTGGTCGACGAATTTGCCAGTAGGGCTGCTGCAGGCTTTGCACCAGCAGTAGCAGGAAAGCTGTGGAACTGGCCAAGCGCCAGGATCCCTGCCAAAAACGGCGACGCCGCTCTTGGCGCAGAAGTTGCCGCCGTCGCAAAAGTTGCTCGCGGCTGGGCGGAGCAAGAGATACCACCGCCTCCCTCTTTCTTCCGGCAGGGAGCAACCTAACCGGCAATTTCCTCGACCTGATCAACCCGCAGCCAGATCGGAGGGGTGGGAACAGCTCCAAACTTAATCTGGATGTAGTCTCCCTTAATCTCCACCACTTCTCCAGCCGTGTCAAAGACGTAGTTGGGGATCATGGGATCACTAGCTTGGGCTTCCAAGCTGCCCTGCAGCTTCTCACGGATGGCTCTTACCAGGGTGCCTCGCTTGATTGCCATTGCCTTTCCCTTCGGTGCCGATTGATGGGTTGAATCTGGGCGCTGGTTCACTCGCGGCTAGCCTACTTTTTCCGTAAGCTGCGAGCCATCTCGCGGAACCTATCTAGGTCAGAGCCTCCTCCGCGGCGTGAGGCCACTCCGCTGCCGCTGTTGGAGGTGGGGGAGCCCTGTTCGGCAACAGGTTCAGGAGCTTTGCTTTTTTCTTCAGTCAACTTAACCTTGCTCAAGGAAGACACCTCCTCCACCACCTCTATCTTGCCGCCAGAACCAAAGTCTTTAAAGGTGTGCTTCACAATCCTAGGAGTGCGCATGTATTCGATGTTGCCAAGGGTCTTGGCCTCATCCGGGTCGAGAAAGAAGGTGTTGTCTTTCTTTTTGGCCGGCTGGGAAACCGTTTCTGATAAGCTTTGGGAAGCTGCTCGACCACGAGAGCCGAAAAAGCGCCTGAAGATGCCTACCATTGTCTTTTTGCCTGCAGTGCAAGGAAAGAGGAGCCAATCTCTAGAGGCTGGGTCAGTTAGCTGCGGTTACGTAAGGTAACGCCTGGCCCACCTCTGAAACCATGTTAAGCTAACTTGGGCTAGTGCGCCTCCTACCTGCAGCAAGGATTGCTTACTCAAGCGCTCAAGCTGGGAAGACCTTCCCAGGAAAGAACTTTTAACCCAACGGCCCCTTGAGGACAGCCAGCCCACTCTAGAGCCCTAGGGATCTCAGCGGCTGGTCCGTATGCTGCCAAAAAAAACCGTTTTGGCTTTCTTCTAGAGATAGGCCTTAACTCTCGAAATCAGTTAAACAGCATTCGATCCAACTCAATCTGACAAACTCAATCTGACAAAAGCTATCACTATTCAGTCCGTTGTTGAGGAAGTCCTACGAATCCGCCAATTTACCTCAAATAGCCTGCTGTGCAAGCGGCACTTTAGCATTGCTTTCCTGAACGAGGTTAGGCTTCGGGAAATTGCCCACCTCTGGCCCTAAAAACCTGCAATACCAGTCTAGGTATAGGTGGTGGGTATCTAGGGGAGGCGGCGGATCCCTCTCAAGCCAAAGAGCTGCTACAAAGCCGCTGGGAAGAACCTTCACCTCTGCTAGTAGCGCACCTCCAGCCTGAGGAGTCTGCCTAAGCTTAGGGCAGTGCTAATGGGGCAGGTCCAGATTTTGCCAGAAGCCTCTTGGAAGCTGGCCGTGAACGCAGGGGCAACCTGAGAGAAGAAGCACGGCCGCCCTACACGCGACATACTCCCGGCACTGATCCTGTAGGTAGGTGCAGCATGGGCTTCTCGCTTTAACGGGGAGCTTTCGCAAGAGCCGTCAGCGAGCAGACCCGGGATGTCCCACCGCGTAGTTTAACGGATTCTGGTTCTGGCAAAAAAGGTGCTTTCCATGCTTAAAGATGCCTCAAGTTGGGTTAAGATAGAGCTGTCACTCCTCCTGCATGACCAGGCACGCTTCACAGCTTGGAAAGCGGTGGCCAAGCAGCAGAAGAGTAGGTGCTGTTACGTTTTGAGAGAGATCCATGTTGTTTGTTTTTAACCTGGCAAAGCGTCTACAGCTTGTTCTCCTCATCCTTGTGCTCGGGATGGCTGCAGGGGCGTTTTTGTCCAACCCTGCTGCTGCTGAAACCTACACGGTCAAAATGGGCTCCGATAAGGCCCAGCTCATTTACGATCCCCCTGTCCTCACCATCCAGCAAGGGGATACTGTTCGGTGGGTCAACAACAAGGTCTATCCCCACAACATCGTTTTCGACAAAGTACCCGGTGGCGATGCGGCCCTGGCAGCCAAGCTCTCCCACAAGGCCCTGCTCACTGCTCCCAGCCAAGTGGTCGAGACGGCCTTTGTCGATGTCCCGCCGGGCGAGTACACCTACTACTGCACGCCCCATCGGGGAGCCGGAATGGTTGGCAAGATCATTGTCAAGGGGTAAATCGAACTGTAGGCTAGCAACCCCGACTTCGGCCTGCTGGGGCGGAGCCCTACCCGTAGTAGTATAGAAAAAAAGCTAGCCCTCTCAAGGATGAGGGGGCTTTTTTGCGAAGAGAAGTCTAGCCGGCTTGCTCTTAGGCTGGACAGGCCCTAGCCCCTAACTGTAGTCTCCAGACGGGTTCCCCATGACCACCCCTGTCAAAAGCTACCTGCTCCTAGCGGTTTCCTGCGTCAGCGCCATTGCCGCTGTGGGCTCAATCTTCGAGTTGGCTTCTGGTGAGCCGGACTTTGGCGTTGGCCCCACTAGCATCATCTTGATCGTGGCCGCTCCCCTAGCCGTTTGGCTGTTCCAAGGAGCAGTTGAGGCGGCGCGGGCTGCCAACGCCGGCAAGAGGGGCAAGAAGAGAAAATGAGCAGGTAGAGGTGGGACTCAGCAGGTTTGGTGCAAAGAAACCCGTGATTCTATCTCAGTTTCTGCCGGCTGATGAAACTCAGGCAGCAGCTCTCGTTTTTGCACCGTTCCAAGAGCTGCTTCCAGCTCCGCAGTCGCTAGCGTACAACTGGAGCCGTTGCCGTTGAGCACGGTCTCCGTGACCTGTCCGTTTTTGTCGATCCGATACTCGATCTTGACGTACTCGGGCATCTGCCTGCTCAACAACCCTTTTCCTCCTCCCCATTGTATTGGCTCCATGGCCTCAGTGCGTCCCCCCTTGCAAGCTGCAAAAAGAGATCCCGGCATCCGCCGCGATCTGAGATTGGGTGTGGGGGCGCTGCTGGGCGTGGTCCTCATCGGCACTCTCTGGTACCACGGGGTGGAGCAGTGGCCGTGGGTGGAAGCCTTTTACATGAGCGTCATCACCCTAACCACTGTAGGCTTTATGGAGGTGAGGCCGCTTGGGGATCGGGGACGCTTGTTCACAGCGGCCTTGATCCTGATGGGGGTCTTGAGCATCGGGTTTATGGTGAATCGCTTTACGGAGGCCCTCATCCAAGGGCATTTTCAGGAAGGGATCCGGCGGCGGAAGTGGAAGAGACAAATGGAAGCGCTGAACAACCACTACATCGTTTGCGGTTTTGGGCGTATTGGGCGGCAGGTGGCCCAAGAGTTGCAGGCAGAGGGGGTGCCGTTTTTGGTGATCGATCAATCTGCCGAAGCTATTCAGGTGGCGCAAGAGCTGGGATACATCGCTCTCCAGGGAGACAGCACCCTCGATGCCACCTTGCTGGCGGCGCGGGTGCAGCGGGCCGAGGGGCTGATCGCCGCACTCTCCACCGATGCCGAGAACCTCTATGTGGTGCTGTCGGCCCGCACCCTGAACCCTTGCATCCGCACCGTTGCCCGCGCCAACACGGAAGAGGCTTTGCAAAAGCTGCAGCGGGCAGGTGTCACCCACGCTATTTCCCCCTTCATTACGGGCGGAAAGCGGATGGCAGCAGCTGCCTTGCGCCCCCGCGTGGTGGACTTTGTGGATGGGATCCTGTCCGGTCGGGATCGTACCTTTTACCTAGAGGAGTACGAGCTGGTGGCTCAAGAATGCCCCTATGTTGGCCAAACCTTGGGGGCAGCCAATTTGCGAGCCCGATCTGGCGCTTTGGTGGTGGCGATTCGGCGAGCCGACGGCCAGCTTATTGGCGGACCCACCAGCGACACCTTGCTGCAGCCAGGGGATCTGCTGCTGTGTATGGGCACGGCCGAGCAGTTGCGCCGCCTGGGCCAGTTGCTCTATCCCCGCCCCTAGGTGGAGCCGGCTAAATGCGCCTGAGGATGCTGGAACCGTGGGAATCGGTGCCACAGGTTTTCAAGAGTCCGTAGGTCTGGGCCAACTCCTCCCCGATCGCCGTCTCTTCTGGGCTGGGAGCCCAAGGTTCCGGATTCTTGTAGGCGTAGTAGACTTCGAGGCCGTCGATTCCTAGGGCCGCTGCTGCCGGGACGAGGACTTCTGCAGGCAGCCAGTAGCGAAAGGGATGGGCCAACACCGCCAACCCTCCCGCCGCTTGAATGGCCCCAATGGCCTCAGCAGCACCCAGGCCGGGCACTTGCTCGCCTTGGATGTAGGGATCCAAAGCGGGGTCGGCAGGATCAAACCCGTAGCCAAGAATATGCACCTCGCAGCCCAGCAAGTTGGCTGTAATCTCGATCCCCGACCAGAGGATGGGATCACCGGGGCGATCCAGGTGGGCGCGGGCCTGTTGGTAACCCTTCAGGGTGTGGTGATCGGTGATGGCCAGGCCCTGGAGGCCATGCCGGCGCGCCTGCTCCGCCAGTTCCACCGGATCCATTTGCCCATCCGAACAGCGGGTGTGCAGGTGAAAGTTGTACTGCCAGGGACAAGAAAGGGGGCCGATCCCTTGCAGCACTCGCCGCAACTCTGCTGCCGAAGCAGTTTGACAGGGATCCCGTTGCAAACTAATCAGCATGACAGCCCTTGAGTCTCAACCAGGCATCTCTCCAGAGAAGTAAACTTTGGAGTTTTATCTTTTGTTAAGCAGGTTCACCCATTCTAGCCAGGGCAAGGGAGGGTCGCTAGGTGTCAAGAGCTACAGAATGGGCCAGGGATCCCTAGGGGTTGGCCAAGATCTCTTCGGCCGCTTTGAGAGCTGCTCCAGGAGAGAAGTCGCTGTAGCCCAGGGTGTGCAGGGTCGATTCCAGAGCAGCCAGGGTTGTGAGAATGTCGCGCTCGCTCACGAAGCCCAGGTGGCCGATGCGGAAGATCTTGCCCTTGAGGTGATCTTGGCCAGCAGCAAGGGCAATGTCGAAGTGTTTCTTCAGGGTGCTGCGGAGGGTGTCGGCGTTGATCCCTTCCGGAGCCAGCACGGCTGTTACCGAGGGGCTGGCTGCTGACTCGGGGTTGACCAAAAGCTTCAGCCCCAGGGCCTTGACACCGGCGCGGGTGGCCTGGGCCAAGCGGGCATGGCGGCGGTAGATGGCCTCCAATCCTTCGGCCCGCATTAGGCGCAGGGTAACCTGTAGGGCGTAGAACAGGTTCACTGCCGGCGTAAAGGGAGTGGTGCCTTGGCGCAGGGCTTTTTGGGCAAGCTTAAAGCTCCAGTAGTACTTGGGAAAGCGAGAGCGCTCGGCAGCAGCCATGGCCCGCGGGCTAACAGCTACAAACCCCAGCCCTGGCGGGATCATGTAGCCCTTTTGGGATCCAGAGGCCACTACATCCAAGCCCCACTCGTCCATGGGCACCGGCATGGCTCCCAAACTGGTGACGGCATCCACAATTACCAAGGCTTCCCCATGCTCGCGGGCGGCAGCCGCAATGGCCTGCACATCGTTGGCCACGCCGCTAGAGGTTTCTGAATGGGTGAGGATGACCGCCTTGATGGTCTTCTCCCGGTCAGCAGCCAGCTTCTCCTGGAAGACTTCGACGGGATAGGGCACGCCCCAGGGGGTTTCTATCCGCTCGCACTGCAGGCCAAATTGCTCCGACATCTCGGCCCAGCGCTCGCCAAACTTGCCGTTGACCCCTACCAAGACGCGATCCCCAGGGCTGAGGGTGTTGAGGATCCCGGCCTCCATCGCCCCGGTGCCGCTGGAGGCAAAGACAAACACATCCGAAGTAGTCTGGTGCAGCCAGCGCAGCCCATCCGTCACCTCTTCCAGAATGGCGGTGAACTCTTTGCTGCGGTGCTCGATGGGCCCCCGCGCCATGGCCAGCAGCGCACTCTCGGGAACGGGAGTGGGGCCCGGGATCATCAACATTAACTTGTCTTTCATGCGTGTCCCGCTGGGGAGGTCAGCTTCAAGAGGTGGCGGCCAGATTCGAACTGGCGCATAGAGGTTTTGCAGACCTCTGCCTTACCACTTGGCTACGCCACCCTACTGCTCATAGATTATCGTAATCCGAAAAGGGGATCCCTCTTCCACTTGCCGCCGTCAATGGTAGCAGCTCTCGGTTCGGCCATACTTATTTTCGCCGGCAACTGCCCGAAAACGTTGCCCAACCAAAAGGCGGCTCGAGCTTCCCCGACGGCTGCAGTTGAATCCTCGGCATCTCAGGGTGTTTTAAGTTTTGCCCAAGGGGTAGCCGCGGGGGGTGATTAGCCACCTGCCGTAGCGAAAGGTCTGCGAGTTGCCGATCAAGACCAGGGTGAACATGTCCACCGCCTCGGGATCCAACTCCCCCAGCGTGGTGAGGTGGAGGGTCTCGCCAGGGCGGTAGAGGTTGCGGGCCACGGCCACCGGGGTACGGGCAGAGCGGGCTCGGCGAAAGATCTGCAGCGCCTTGAGAAAGGGATCCAAGCGCTGCCGCGAGCGAGGGTTATACAGAGCTACCACAAAGTCAGTCTGGGCAGCCGCCTGCAGGCGTTGCTCGATGGCCGGCCAGGGAGTGAGCTGGTCCGAGAGGGAGATGGCGCAAAAGTCCTGCATCAGGGGTGCCCCTAGCCGGGCAGCAGCAGCCTGAAGCGCAGAGATCCCTGGCAGCACCTCCAGAGAGGGGCGGATCCCATCCCAGCCGGCACGGGCCAGGCACTCCAGCACCAGACCGGCCATGCCGTAGATCCCCGCATCTCCCGAAGAGATCACCGCCACCTGCAGCCCCTGCTGGGCCAGGGCAATGGCTCGCTGCGCTCGCTGCACCTCCTGCGTGATGGGAAAGGCTTCGCAAATCTGGCCGGGGCGCAGGAGGGGCGCCACCAAGTCCAGGTAGAGCTGGTAGCCGATTACCGCGTCGGCTTGGGCCAAAGCCAGCCGGGCAGCCAGCGTCAATTGGGCGGGATCCCCAGGGCCGGTGCCCATTAGCCACAGGTGGCCGGCGCGAGGCGAATACTCTCGGGCAGCGCGGGCAATGGCTAGGGTACAAGCTCCCTCGCTTTCGGAGGCAAAGACCTGCTTGGGGCAGAGGAGAGTAGCTCTCCCTGGGGCTGGATCGCTATCCCCTGAGCAGCGCTGGGCCGCCAAAAGGGCAGCCGCCTCTGCCACCGAAGGGGTGCCCACCGCCTGTTGCACTGCCTCCGAAGGGTGGGGAACCGGGATCCCCGCCAGGGCCTCGGCCGAGAAAAACTGAATGGGCCAGCCGTAGGCTTGGGCCAGCTCCACAAGTCCCGCCTCATCCCGTTTCAGCTCTAGGGTCGCCAAGCCGGCAATGGCCTCGAAAGCCAGCCCCTGGCTCTGCAACAGGCGCCGCAGGGATCCCTCCAGCCAGGCGCGGCTAGTGCCCCGCTCGCAGCCCACCCCCAACCACAGCACCCGCGGATGCCAGTGAACAGTGGGGATCTGGTTCTTGTCCAAAGAAGTTGAATACTCGCTGATCCGGATCTGGGCCACTGCCTGGCTAGGAGCAGTGGTCAAAAGAGGGTGATCTGCCGGCCAGGCCCGTCGCCAGAGCTGCGTGCCACAGGTTTGCTCAACGGCCACTGGCTCTCCTCGCGCCAAAGCAGCAGCCACCTCGTTCCAATCGCCAGCGCCCCGCCGCCAACCGTAGGGATCCCCCAGCAAATCCACAGGCGGGATCCCCAGCCCCTCCGAGGCGGAGGTGAGGACGGGCTCGGCTCCCAAAGCAGCCGCCACCCGCCGCGCCAAGGCATCGGCTCCCCCCACATGTCCGCCACAGAGGCTGACGGCCCAGCGGCCAGCTTCGTCCACCACCACCACCGCCGGATCCCGGTATTTGTCCTGCAAGAGGGGAGCAATGAGCCGCACCACCGACCCAACGGGCAAGACAAAGATACAGCCCTGCACCTGCGGCCAGCTCTGGGCCACTGCTGCCGCTAGGGATCCGGGTAGGGGATCCCCGTAAGCTTGCCAGGGCGGAGGCAGGGGCTCTCCTTGGGAGTTGGCCTTGCTCCAGCAGATCCACTCCTCCGGCAGCAGCGACAGCAAAGGCTGGGCCAACTGGCGACCGCGGGGAGTAGGGGCAAACAGGGCAAGCTTCATCACCTGGGAGGGGAGAGTCCTATACTGGACTATAGAGTCACCCACGGACAGTGCCGATGTTGGGCCCCCTTGGACTGCTGCTGCCCCTCATTCCGCTGGAGGCTTTGCTTTCCACAAAGGGGCTGATGTTCTTACTGCTTTCAGCCTATGGCGGGGCGATGTGGACATTTTTGAGCGGCGCACCGCGGGTCTACACCATCATCGTGCCCGATCTGGAGCAGGCAAGGGGGTTCTACGAGAAGGTGTTGAAGCTGCCGGAGGCGGAGCTGCCGCTGCAGTACTACTACGGCTATGAGCAAAGCGTCGTCAGCTCTAGCCTGGGCTCCGTCTACTTCCCGGGGGATCTTGGCCTTGGCTCCCGCCTTGACGCCAAGGGCCAGCCCGCCTCGAAAACCCTCGATACTGCTGGCCTTTGGTACCAGCTCTCTGACGCAGTGCAGCTGCACGTGATCCCTGGCTCTACGGATCCCTATGCGGCTACATCCTCCAGGCCTTTGTCAACCTACGGGACAACGGCAGGCCGCAGCGGCAGCGCTCGCTATCGCCACACCAGCTATGAGCGGGAGGCTCTCAAGGCCCTCCTGAGGCGGATTAACAAACAAGGGATCCGCAACAGTGTCCGCTCCGAGAAGCCCTTGGTTTTCTGGGTGCGGGATCCGCAAGGCCAAATCATCGAATTTGCCGAGCTGAGGAGCTGAGGCAATCCTGGTACCATAACAGCAACAGCTAAGGAAACGCCGATGAAAGCAACGCAACGGGTGCTGCTGGTGGTCTTGGCCTTGCTTTGCCTGTGGGCAGGGGTTGGACTGCCAGCAACAGCTCTGTCCCGAGCCAAGGACAATCCGGCAGTTACCGCCCCATCCCAAGCCAAGGATTTCATCACTACCGAGTCGGGCTTGCAGTACTACGACATTGTGGAAGGGACAGGGCCTTCCCCGCAGCCAGGGCAAAAGGTGGTGGTGAACTACGTGGGCAAACTTCAGGATGGTACGGTCTTCGATAGCTCCTACAAGCGCAATCAACCTTTTACCTTTACCTACGGGGCAGGGCAGGTGATCCCTGGCTGGGAAGAAGGTCTGGCCACGATGCGCGTGGGGGGTAAGCGGTACTTGCGCATCCCGCCGGAGTTGGCCTACGGCAGCCGCGGCGCTGGCGGCGTGATCCCTCCCAACGCCACCCTAGACTTTGAGGTGGAGCTGCTGGCCATCCAGTAATCTCGTTGGGCCTGTGCAGCAACTTTCTCTCCCTCAGCTTCCTGAGGCTGCAGCAGATCCTGCCTCAGCAAAGGCCTATCTGCGCCAGCACTTTCGCCAGCTACGGCAGGGGTTGGATCGAGCTCTTCTCAGCCAAAAGATCGTGGCTCATTTGGCCTCTTGTCCCCAAATCCTGGCCGCCAAAACCATCCTGGCTTATGTGGCTTTCGGCTCAGAGGTGGATCTGGGATCCCTATTTGTCCTTTTTCCAGAGAAGCAGTGGGGGATCCCTCGCTGCTTGCCCCAGCGGCAGTTGCGCTGGCACCGCTACAATCTGGCTGAGCTAGTCCCCAACCGCTGGGGTTTGCTGGAACCCTCCCCCACCAGCCCCGTTGTCGACCCGGGCGAGGCGGATTTAATCCTCGTGCCTGCCCTGGCCTGCGATCGCTGGGGGAGGCGCTTAGGCTACGGAGGAGGATACTATGACCGGTTTCTGGCCTCCCTACCAAATCCCACCGTGCCCAAGTGGGGCATTGTCCCGCAGGCCTGTCTGCTGGAGCAGCCCCTCCCCTGCGATCCCTGGGATCAGCGCCTGGACGGGATCCAAACCGAAGAGGGGTTTTACCCAGCAAGGAATCCCCTAGACTAAGGGGGTAGGCCTTGGAGGAGAGAGCATGAGCCAAGTTTGGGAGCACAGGCAGCGTCTAGCCCAAAGGTTCTCTTCCCTTGCTTGGAGTCTGGCTTGGGTGGTCTTGGCGGCGCTCCTAGCGGGTTTTGGGAAGATCCCGCTGCAACTTAAGGATCTCCACGTCACCTCCTGCCCCGATACCTCTGAATACACCAACCTGGTCACCAGCAACGGCAACCCCATACCGGCCAGGTGCCTGTTTATCGAGGGCACAGTTGTCAACCGCTCCAAGAATACCGTGCTGAATGCCGACGTCTTTGGTCGCCTCTATGATGCCAACGGCAACGAAGTTCTGCCGGAGCGCACCCGCCTGGGGGCAATTGCCGAAGTTCCTCCTGGGGAAAGCCCCTTCTCCATTCGCATCTCCGTGCCCGTGACCAGCCCCCTGCCCTTGACCCTGGAGCAATTTAAGGCCAGCGGCTTCAGCGGCACCGTGCGCCGTTAGCCTTAAAGCTGACGGGTAAACTCCACCTGGGCTGGGCGCCCTGGAAGATGGAGCTGGGCAACCACCGGCGGGGTTTGGGCAATGAGGCGGCCCCGGCGGAAGACATACAGACAGGGTGGCTTGAGGCGAATGGCTTCGACGACATCGGCAGCTTGGAGCACCACCAAATCGGCGCGGCAGCCAGGCTGGAGCCCGTAGCCCTCCAGGCCCAGCAGGCGGGCTGGGTTTTCGGTTACCGCTAGGAAGCACTGCCGCATCTGCTCATAGCCTGTCATCTGGGCAGCGTGGACGGCCATGTGGGCCACTTCCAGCATGTTGCCGCTGCCCAAAGGGTACCAGGGATCCATCACACAGTCCTGGCCAAAAGCCACCGTCAGCCCGGCGGCCATCAGCTCCGGCACTCGCGTCAGCCCCCGCCGCTTGGGGTAGGTGTCCTGGCGGCCCTGTAGCACCAGGTTGACCAGCGGGTTGGCGACCACTCCCAGCTCTGCCTCGGCCATTAGGGGGATTAGCTTGCTCACGTAGGCGTTGTCCATCGAGTGCATCGAGGTGAGGTGGGAGGCCGTCACCCGCCCCTGCAGGCCTAGCCGCAGCGTCTCATAGGCCAAGGTCTCGACGTGGCGGGAGAGGGGGTCGTCTGTTTCGTCGCAGTGCAGATCCACCCGCAGGCCCCGCGCGGCTGCAATCTCGCACAGAGCCCGCACCGAAGCAGCTCCTTCGGCCATTGTCCGCTCGAAGTGGGGGATCCCACCCACCACCTCCACCCCCAAATCCAGAGCCTTCTCCAAAAGCTGCACCGCCCCCGGCGAGCGGTAGTAGCCATCTTGGGGAAAGGCCACCAGTTGCAAATCCAGGTAGGGGGATACTTTTTGCTTGACCTCCAGCAAGGCCCGCACCGCCACCAGGTTGGGATCGCACACGTCCACATGGGCGCGGATGGCTAAGATCCCGCGCGCCACTGCCCAATCGCAATAGGTCAAGGCCCGCTCCATCACTGCCTCCGGCGTCAGCAGCGGCTTCAACTCCCCCCAAAGGGCGATCCCTTCCAGCAAGGTGCCCGATTGGTTGACGCGCGGGATCCCGTAGGTGAGGGTGGCATCCAGGTGAAAGTGGGCATCCACAAAGGGGGGCGACACCAAGCGGCCGCTCACATCGATCTCCTGGGGAGCAGTAGCCTGCAGATTTGCCTCCAGGGCAACGATGCGCTCCCCCTCGATGCCGATGTCGATTCCCTTACGGCCATCTGGCAAATTGGCCCGGCGCAAAATCCAATCCATCCACCTCTTCCAAACCCGGCTTGACCATTTTCTCGCCAGCGGTAGCTACCTCAATGGCAAGCTCGATACAGGGATTCCAGCTTGGGCAGGTAAGGCAGGAGTCCAGGAAGCGGCGCACGATGTCTGACCGCCCATGCAGCAACAAGAAGGCCATCACCGGCACGTTGTTGCGGATAAACACCTCGTGATGGTTGAGGTCGGGGCTGGATCCCACCACCTTCAGTTAGCCGTCTACATAGGCACGAGCCTTCTGGGGGATTGCCGCCAACGCGCCGTTCGGCTTGTCCTGGTAGTTAACCTTTGCAGAGGATCTGGGGCCCCGTCGCCACGCTCCCATTGGCCCTGGGCCAGCGGCTCTCCCTCCCAGGCGGCTCGGACAAAGCGTGTATGGTAGATAAAAGCCTGTTTTCGGGTATTTCCCCGTCCCTATGCCCAGGGTTAGCGCCTCTCGCCAGCAGACCGACCTTGGTTTGAGCCTTGCCCAGGCCAAGGGGCTAAAACCCTATCAGCGCAAGCAACTGCAACGTCTTTACCAACTGCGACTGCCTCCCAATCGGCTGGTGACGGTGGAGTTTGCCCAAAGGCTGGGAGCCCTCACTCAAGATCTGGAAAGCCAGCCCATCAGTGTCTACCTCAATCGGCGGGGCCAAGTGATTCGCGTGGGGCTGGGATCCCCTTTTGAAACGCAGATCCCGGCTTGGGAGCTGCCGCGCCAGGGGGCGGAGCGCCTGTCCGGGATCCGCTGCATCACCACCCAAGTGGGCCCAGGGGGTCCTAGCCAAAAAGCGCTGACAGCTATGGCCCTCCAGCGGCTGGATGCCCTCATTACCCTCTCGGTCTCTCCCCTAGAGGGAAAGCTGCGCCGCGGCGGGGGGGCCACGGGCTTTGTCAAGTGCGCCTACCTGGCCCATCTGGTGCCGGAGGAAGGGCGCCGTTGGCAGGTTTCTGAGCCTTTGCCGTTGGGGATCCTGGCAGAACAAGATCTGCAGGAGCTGGTGGCGGAGCTAGAAGATGGCTTTCGGCGCCAAGCAACTGCCCGCCAGGTGGATCCCAAGCAGGAGCGGGCCATCCTAGTGGGGCTGCAGGGGCCGGGCCAGAGCTACGAGGATCTCATGGACGCCTTGGCGGAACTGGGCCGCTTGGTGGAGAGCGCCGGCGGACAGGTGCTCCAAACTATCTGGCAGCGGCGGGAGAGCCCCGATTCTGCCACGGTCATCGGCTCGGGTAAAGTCCAGGAGTTGGCCTTGCTGGTGCAGGATTTGGGGGCCAACCTGGTGGTGTTCGACCGCGAGCTCACCCCCAGCCAGGTGCGCAACCTAGAGGAGACCCTGGGAGTGCGAGTGGTGGATCGCAGCGAGGTGATCCTGGATATCTTTGCCCAGCGGGCCAGAACCCGGGCCGGGAAGTTGCAGGTGGAGCTGGCACAACTGCAGTATCTGCTGCCCCGCTTAGCCGGTCGCGGTCGCACCATGTCGCGGTTGGGGGGTGGAATTGGCACGCGGGGGCCGGGGGAAACCCAGTTGGAAACGGAGCGACGGGCCATCCAGCGGCGCATCAGCAAGCTGCGGCAGGAAGTGGAAGAGCTGCGCCGCCACCGCCAGCGGCTGCGCCAACGGCGGGAGGGATCCCAAATTCCTGTGGTGGCCCTGGTGGGCTACACCAACGCTGGTAAATCTACCCTTCTCAACGCCCTCACCCACGCCCAGGTCTACGTGGCTGACCAACTCTTTGCCACCCTGGATCCCACCACGCGGCGGCTGGAGCTGCCCGGTCAGCAGGCGGTGCTCTTGACCGACACCGTGGGATTTTTAACTGAGCTGCCTGAGCAATTGGTAGAGGCATTCCAGGCCACGCTGGAGGAGGTGACGGAGGCCGATGCCCTGCTGCACGTGGTGGATCTCTCCCACCCCAACTGGGAAGGGCAAATCGAGGCGGTGGAAAAATTGCTGGACCAGATGCCCCTGACCACCGGTCCCCGACAATTGGTGTTCAACAAAATTGACCGCCTGGATCCCGAGTGGGTGGAAGATGTCCGCCTGCTCTACCCCAAGGCTTTGTTTGTTTCCGCTGCCACTGGCCAAAACCTGGATCAGTTGCGCCACACCTTGGCCCAGTTTGCGGCTGCCTTTGGCTCCGGCTCCTTGGCGGCAGATCCCTAAAGCATTCCATTAGAAAATCCAAACTTGCCGGCTGTCCTCTCCCTTCCCCCTGCCTCAACATTCAGTTACATTGCAATTAGGTTCAGTTACACGCCAAGTTGCCGTCTGGCAGAGGGGGAGGACATGGCCGCTATGGCAGTTGCACCGCGCTTGGCGCATCTCACACTGCAGACGCTGCCTATTGGCGCCGATACCCTTGCCATCCGCTCCCAGGACTGGGATCGGGATCGGTTTGACATCGAGTTTGCCCTGGAAAATGGCACCACCTATAACTCCTTTTTGATCCGCGGCGAGAAGGTGGCCCTCATTGACACCTCCCACGAGAAGTTTGGGCAGTTGTACTTGGATCTGCTGCGAGGCCTCCTGGATCCCGCCACAATCGACTACCTGGTGGTCAGCCACACCGAGCCAGATCACAGCGGCCTAGTGGGGGACCTGTTGGAGCTGGCGCCCCAGCTGACGGTGGTGGCCTCTAAAGTGGCCGTGCAGTTTCTAGAAAACCTGGTGCATCGGCCCTTCCGGCACCTGGTGGTGAAGCAGGGGGATCGCCTGGATCTGGGCAAGGGGCATGTCCTGGAGTTCATCTCGGCTCCCAACCTGCACTGGCCCGACACCATCCTCACCTACGACCACGGCACCCAGATCCTCTACACCTGCGACGTCTTTGGGATGCACTACTGCGACGACTTGGCTTGGGATGAGCATCCCCACCGGCTGCAGGCCGACTTTAAGCTCTACTACGACTGCCTCATGGCGCCCAACGCCCGCTCCGTGCTCTCGGCTCTCAAGCGCATGGAAGCCCTACCTCCCATTGCGGCCATTGCCACCGGCCACGGCCCCCTACTGCGGCATCACTTGTCTAAGTGGGTAGAGCACTACCGCCGCTGGAGTCTAGAGCAGGCCAAAGCCGAACGGCTGGTGGCCGTCTTCTACCTGTCGGGATATGGCCAGGCGGAAACGCTGGCTCAAGCCATTGCCCGCGGGATCCAAAAAACCGGCGTTGCCGTAGAGCTGGCGGATCTGCGGCTGCTGGATGCCCATGAGGTGCGGGAGCTAACCAGCTTGGCTGCCGGTGTGGTGATCGGCATGCCCCCCCAATCGGGGCCCGAGGCAGCCACCACGCAGATGCTGCTGAAAACTCTCCTGGCTGCTGCCCACGGCAAGCAGGGCTTTGGCCTGTTTGAGTCGGGGGGAGAAGACGACGAGTCGGTCTACCTCTGCCGCAACACTTTGCAGGAGCTGGGTGCCAAGGAAGTGTTTCCGCCCATCCTCCTCAAGCAGCCTGTGAACGAAACCCTGCTGCAGCTGGCGGAAGAGGCTGGCACCGACCTAGGGCAATGGCTGACCCGGGATCGCAGCATTCAGCAAATGAAAGCTCTAGATGCTGACCTGGATCGCGCTCTGGGTCGCATCAGCAATGGCCTTTACATCCTCACCGCCCGCAAAGGGCAGGCCACTAGCGCCATGCTTGCCTCCTGGGTAGCCCAGGCCAGCTCTGATCCGCCGGGGATCAGCGTTGCGGTGGCCAAGGATCGGGCCATCGAGTCTTTCCTGCAAGTGGGAGACACCTTTGTCCTCAACGTGCTGCAGGAGGGCCATCACCAGTCCTTGATGCGCCACTTTCTCAAGCGGTTTCCTCCAGGGGCCGACCGCTTTGCTGGCGTCAAGACCTACCCTGCCGCCAACGGATCCCCTATCCTTGCCGATGCCTTGGCCTACCTGGAGTGCCGCGTGGCCAGCCGCCTAGAAACCAGTGACCACTGGGTGGTCTACAGCATCCTTGAGGCAGGACGGGTCTCCAGTCCCGAGGGCCTCACTGCAGTGCACCACCGAAAGGTGGGGAATCACTACTGATCGTCAATAAGACAGCCGATACCCTAGACCGCTGGGATGCAAGACAAAAGAGCTGTCTTGTCCCAAGGGAATCCCCTCTGCTTTGAGCGGAAAAGGCAGCTTTGGGGCTTCTTGCTCTGCTTGTTGG
>Ga0272447_1000437_pt1 | contig 31552 bp, 19 predicted proteins | sample YNPCB0133_FD_194589 | JGI IMG/M metagenome (GOLD analysis project Ga0272447, IMG submission 194589) | Hot spring microbial mat communities from Yellowstone National Park, WY, United States - YNP-CB-013-3 | ecosystem: Environmental > Aquatic > Thermal springs > Hot (42-90C) > Sediment | place... | reverse complement strand
AGTGGCATCGTATAGATAAGCCCCATTCCTGTCAGGACTCCGACAAGCGCAACGATCATCCAGACCGGTCGCAGCGCGGCGGATGCCATCAGCAGCGGGGTTAGAAGAAACATCGGCGTGATGAAAGAATCGTTGTTGAAGATCGCACTGCCAGTGAGACCGACAATCGCCATACCGACGAGTATTCCCCCTGCCAGATCGATAGAACCTCTTCGCGCCAGAACGATCACGATCGTCTGGACGATGAGACTGATAGCGACCGGTATGAGAACCTGTGGCGACAGACGCCCGACAAAACCAACATAGATCGTCAGCAGGAGCGCCATAATTTGCAGCCCGGCTGCCATCAGGATGATGTTGAAACCTCTCCGCTGTGCGTCTTCATCGGCATGGCGGACACGTATCATCTTTGATACATGGTGCATGGTGTGTCTTCCTCTTTTTTGAGCGATGACAGGAACGAAAGAGAGTATGCAAGGTTGGTGTTGCCTGATCTCCCGCTTGTTCGTCACGCAACCATTGACATTGACCGCTGCACGTATTGCACAGCGGTCAACTTCAAAAAGCGTCTACATCCCTAACCCGCGCAGGTACTCATAACTCATCCGCACGCTTTCGAGCGGCGGGCGCTGACAGACATCCTGCTCGACGACGAACCATTGTGCGCCAGTGTTGTGCGCAGCGTTCAGGATCGCGGGGATATCCAGCGTTCCAGAGCCAACTTCGGCGAATGTGCGGCTGCCGGGCGCCATGTCCTTCAAATGAATCAGCGGCGCGCGTCCGGCGAACTCGCCGATCAACTGCACCGGATCGACGCTAGCATACGCTGCCCAGTACACATCGATCTCGAACGCCACGTGACGCGGATCGCACTCGTGCAACAGGATGTGCAGCCCGGTGGTGTCGTCACGTGGGTGCAACTCAAAGTCGTGGTGATGGTAACAGAAGGTCAACCCGGCGCGACTGACCCTTTCGCCGATGCCACTGAGAACGCGCGCCAGCGCACGGTAGTCGTCGGCGCTGCTGCGGCGCTCTGGCGGCATCCAGGGGCAGATGAGATACGGCGCGCCAAGCGTCTGCATGTCTGCAAGAACGGTGTCAAGTTGACTCTCCAGCGCCTGGATTGGCACGTGAGCGCCTGACACGATCAACCCGATTGCGTCGAGTTCGCGGCGCAGTTCTGCTGCACCCATGCTGCCGATGCCCGCCACTTCGACGGCGCCATACCCGATCTCTTTCACCTTCTTCAGCGTCCCGACATAATCGACGGATACCAGGTCGCGCAGGGTGTACATCTGAAGCGATAGCGGGTTCGTAGCCATACCGTGTATCCTTATGGACTATAATGTGCTATATCCGTCAATGGTTTCACTTATTGTCAGTTTTGTCAAACGAGCGCTACTATGCATGTGCTGATTGTTGGCGCAGGCCTTGCAGGGTTGACCTGTGGCCGCATTCTTGACTCGCTTGGGGTGAATGTCACGATTGTTGAAGCCGGTGACGGTATCGGTGGGCGCGTGCGCTCCGACTACGCCGACGGTTTTACGTTCGACCGGGGGTTTCAGGTCTTGTTCGAAGCGTATCCGGCAGCGCGCCGCCATCTTGATATGGAAGCGTTGCATCTGCGGCGTTTTGATCCGGGCGCGATCATTTGTCTCCACGGCAGACGTTTTGTTCTGACCGATCCATTGCGTGATCTGACGGCAGCCATTGATGCGGCGCTTGCTCCAATTATCCCGCCGTTCGATAAACTGCGCGTCCTGCTGCTCGCACAGCGCCTGCGTCGTCAGTCGATCGATGCAGTGCTGGCAGGCGATGACGAAACAACGCTGGCGTATCTCCGGCGCTGCGGTTTGAGCGAACAGACGATCAACGTTTTCTTTCGACCGTTCTACGGCGGCATTTTTCTCGACCGCAGCCTGCGCACCAGTGCCAAATGCTTTCGGTTCGACTTCAAGATGCTCAGCGAGGGATCGGCGGCGCTGCCAGCGCATGGCATGGGTGCGATTGCAGAACAACTGGGCGCCCCGCTGCGCGAACGTGGTCTGATCCGATTGCACGCTCCGGTCGCCGCACTCATCGACGCCAACGGGCGGGTGACTGGCGTGCGACTGGCATCAGGGGAGGAACTGTCTGCCGATGCGGTGGTGGTCGCCACGCCAGCGCCGGAAGCGGCGCGGTTGAGCGGTTTGCCGATGCCGCAAGGCGCGTTGCAGACGATCACGCTCTACTTCGGCGGCAATCAACCTGTCTATCAGGGACGCAAGATCGCCCTCAACGCCGCTTCTGATGCGCTGGTCAACAATGCGCAGATGCTCAGCAATGTCGCGCCGGAGTACGCCCCGCCCGGTCGTCACCTGCTCAGCGTTTCAGTGCTTGGCGCGAGTTCGCTGAGCGATGAGGATCTCTCCCACGCGGCGCTTGCCGATCTGCGGCGCATGTTTGCCGGTGATGCCGCTGCGCTGGCAGCGCTCGAAGGGTATCAACTGCTACGCATCTATCGTATTTCTTATGCACAGTTTCCCCAGGCGCCGGGCATTCATCCCCTCCTGCCGGACAATCGGAGCGGGCGACCGGGACTGTACTTCGCGGGTGAGTTTACCGAGGCGAGCAGCCTGAATGCTGCGATGATTAGTGGTGAAAAATGTGCGGCTGCAGTGATGGAAGACCAGCGGGCATAAACCGGGAAGAACCCAGGAGCGGGCTGGTAGAGCGATATGATGCTAGATCTTGTTCGATAGGATACCCTTCCTGCCAGGGCAACCTATGGTCGTTCCTGGATGTTCCTGGCGCAACCTGGGAGCACAGGCGTCTTGCCCACATACGCCGGAGGTTTTCGCCCCTATATCGCGTGAGAGATTACCGCTGCACATCTTGCCTGCGCGCGCCAGAGGTTTTCGCCGACTAAGCGTTGTTGGCGTTGTCATACAACGTCTCGCCCATGTGCATCGGGGTTCTCGCACAACCTTGGAGCGCGCGTCTCGCACAGCCTGGGAGCGCACGTCTCGCCCATGTGCACTGAGGTCCTCATACAACCTGGGAACGCGGGCGTCTCGCCCGCGTGCTGCGATGTAACCCATTACGGGCACGGGGGCATCGAAGATAAACCGGTACTCGTCCTGGCACCTGCTTACAAGGGTAGGTTTCTTGGAGGCCTCTGCGTTCCTTCTCGCGTTTTGGGACTAAAGACACCCCAACTCCATCTCCTCCCCTTGTGGCAGAAGAGAGGTTGTAAGGATGAAGGGCAAAAGTGCACGAGAACGCAGAAAACCGCTCATCTCTCCCAAGAACTCTACCTCTGAGAGCCTAGCGTCTGGCGGCTCATCCAGTATACTGAACCGGCCATGGGGCTAATGAAGATTGAGCTTTCATTTGTAGCATTTCTCAGATACGTTGACCACCGTCCGGTTTTGTCGTGTCGTACAAGGCGCCCGCTTCCAGTGGAAATTTCAACACTGTCTAACAGGTCCAAACTCTACGAGAACTGCGTTAGGAGATTGCTTTGCTCCCTATGACTCCCGTGGTACGTTATCCGAATGAACGGCATGATCGACAACACTATTGTCGGGATGCAGCGGCAAGAGACGCAACGCTAGCAGACGATACGCAAATGGTGCTAGCGTTATCGACAATGCCGCCAGATCATCGCGCCGAAGCGCACCAGTTGAGTTCTGCGTCGGATCGTCACCGAGCAGATCACTGATAAGGTAGTCGCCATCCGGCAGGTCTGCAAGCAGCAATGCAAGCGTCACTCGACGACGTATGGGACTGACGTTCAGAAGTGTGACGACACACTCTTCTGGATGTCGTCGCAGGACTGCAAAGACTGCCGGGTCGTCGCAACGCACGCCGTTTGGATCGATCACACCGCGGCGCAACGCGATGCTGCGCGCCCGCGCGTGGAGCAGGCGGGTGATGCTGTCACGGTCGCCCGGTTCCTGTTCCTGACCAGCGCGGATCAACGGTACATAGCCACACCCTACCATGCCAGCAAGGATCATGCGTGCCGGGCGCGAGCCTCGAAGTGCATCAGCCAGCGGATTGCTCACGCATGAATGATGGCTTTCCGTGAAGCATGCGCGTAGCCCTCCCAAATTGCCGATTGCCAGATTGTCAATCAGCCACTCCTGCATTTCAGCCGCGCCAAGAATCCCGATCGCCAGATAGGTAAACATATGGTGCGCCGATTTGTCGATGATCAGATTCCGAAAGGGCGCAGGCAACGGTCCTGCTAGGTCGGTAACCAGCGCCGCGTCGGGTCGAATCTGGCGCATTGCGGTGTATAACATCTCGATTAGACGCACCACGCCCATACTGGTGCTGCCGCCGATTGCCGCGCCGAGAGGCCATCCTGGCGGCACATCGCGTGCGACCAGCACCCGAAAACCGTCGATGCCAGTCTGTTCCATTAGCGTCATTAGTTCACTGACAGCATGGGTGCGCAGGGCATTATTTCGCCAGTCGAAATAGAAGGTATCGACTTCCCCCGCGAAGCGAATAAACTGTCCGCTCTGATCAAGACAGAACCAGTCCGGATGTTCTGCGACGTAGGGCGAGTCGGCAGCGCACCCGGAGAGGGGCAGATCAAGGATCACCCGCATGCCGCGCGCATGAGCGGCAGCCACAATATCGCGCAATCCTTCGATCCCTCCGATCTCCGGCGCCAGCATCGCAAACGAACGCAGTGCATAGAGGTCCTCTGGTTGCGCTGGAGACCATTCTTCTGTGTACTGATGCGGTGCAGCAATATCATGAACTGGCAGGAGGCAGAGCGCCGTGCAACCCAGGCACTGAATTGCGTCAAGCGCGTCGACTAATCCACAGGCACCCCCGAAATGCGCCGGATGCGTTACAAACACAGCTGCGTCTGCCACCCATTCGGGCGGTGTTGCAGGGTTTGCCTGGCTGCGCGTCATCACCTGATAGATCCGTGGCAGGGCGTCGTGCCAGGGCGCGCGCTCCAGTAGCAGCGCCTGTACCCCAACGGATAGCGCTACTTCGACCCGCAGGCGCTCCGCAATGCGAATGTCGTGAAACAGCGTGACAGAGTTGCCATCACTTTCCACTCGCGGACGCGCCGGGTTAGATGGGTCTTCGTACCAGCATGCCAGCGTTTCTCCGACCATGTCGTTATGCAGAGCGAGCAAACCGGGTGCATCGGCGGGCGCCAGCGCAAATGCTGGAATCTCCAGCGCTGATGTATCCGACCAGTGACGGTGGTGCGGGTCGCCGCGCAGGCGGGCAATCGGCAGACGGGGACGGATAACATTTGCTGGCGCTTCGAAGCGACAGCGTTCTGGCATACCAACGCACGCGCCGCTGATCGCCAAGCGCACTCCACACAACGCCAGTTCATCGTCGCCGGTATTTTCGATACTGATACGGCGTGTTATGAACGAACCGACTACACGGTAGCGGTCGTAGATCTTCAGCGGACCAAGACCGACGACGATTACGATTTCAACGCCGCCAGGAATGTCGTAGAGGAAATGGTTGAGGTAGCGAGCAAACGAACGTTGGGTCAACCAGCCGGTTTCTGCGAGCGAGACATCAACGCCTGTACGCGGTGCACCACGCCCGACCACATCCGGTCCGCCCGGTCGGCGCAGCGCTCGTAACCCGCCATCGTCGAGAGAGAACTCAAGTTCGAGTTCCGCCAGGGTCACAATTAGTGCATGGCGGGTAGAACGCAGGGTGAAAGTAGCCATAGGAGAGCGTCTCGATTAACCTAATTTAGTATCACATAGCGGCAACCTGATCCGCAAGCGCCGCAAGTGCGTCACGAGTGTCACCTGGCGGCAGCGCTGTCAACGTCTCAATCGCCCGTCGCACATAATGCTGCATTCTGGTGCGGGCAGGCGGAACGCCGTCACGTCGCACCTGTGCAATAACTTCTGCTGCGCGGCGTGCATCGAGCGGGTGCTGATCGATCACCGTCGCCAGTCCGGCGCCACCCTCTGCGTGCACGGCATAGATCAACGGCAGCGTGATTCGTCCAGCACGCAGGTCGTGGCCCGCCTTACTGCCCTCTATCTCATAATCACGCACTTCGATAGCAATATGGAGTGCCATACCAAGCGTTCGACCAAACTGTCCCAGGAGATCGCCCAGTGCATCATCGCCGCTACCGCACACAACGCCGACACGCGCAGCGGCTTCGAGCAGCGCGGCAGTCCGGCTTTCTGCAACAAACTCGTGCTGCGCCAGCGCCTGATCGAGCGGATCGATCACGGTAACTGGCGCCAGTTTTCCTTCACAGAACGTCATAACCACCCGCGAATACATCCCGATGATTCGCGCATCCGGCGCCAGCGCCATCTCAGCAGCGGCCAGTGCCAGCAGATAGTCGCCCGACATCAATGCCACATCACCATTCCAATGCTGATCACCAACCGGCTTCCCACGGCGGCGGGCTGCTTCGTTGATCAGGCTGTCGTGAACAGTTGTGGCGCTGTGGATAAGTTCGGCGGCAGCGGCGGCGTGAACAACCCGGCGCGCGTCATAGCGACCAAGACGTGCTGCCAGTATCACAAGCGCAGCGCGCAGGCACAGTTTATCTGCGTCGCGCATGGCTGCGTTCGCAGTCTGAGCGACGATCGGGCGGGCATTCATCCGCGCAGTAATGATCTGTTCTACTTCCGCGATATCCCTGGCAATGTCATCCGGCAGCGAGAGAGACGTTGCATGCGTCATAGGTTTTTATGAGACCTGGTTATGCATCTTCAGAAGCATACCCCGAACGCATTCTGCTGTCAAACAAACGAACGATTTCTTAGCAGTTTCTCATATGCCGAGGTGAGGAGCATTGGGGCAGGATCAGGCATAATGGATTATGACAGTTATTGGTCGATTGCTTCGCCGCAGATGGCGATTTGGGAAGATGCTGATCCTCCTGATGAACTGGCGCAGCGATGCGACGTGAAACCTTGCCTTTGAGCAAACCATAAGGAGAGTATGTGATGCGTCGTCTTTCGATCCTGTTCCTTTTCCTGATTGCGGCGCTTGCTAGTTGCAATTCCGTCCCTGCCCACACGCCGCTTGCCGACCAACCGACAGGGACGTTGATCCCAACAGCAGCAACCACGCCTATGCCACCTGGTCAACCGACAGTAGTCTCCACACCTGTGCTGCCCAGTCAACCGACAGCAGCAACCACGCCTGTGCCGCCTGGTCAACCGACGGTAGTCACCACACCTGTGCCGCCTGGTCAACCGACAGCAGCAACCATGCCCATGCCGCCTGGTCGACCAACATCCATTCCGCCGACGCCTGATGCCGCACCATCGGCGCCGGTTGCCACCGTCTCGTCTGCGCCGCAACTGGCTGGGGCATCGCTCCCCACGATTGTGCTGCAACAGATAGCCGACGGGTTTGATCGTCCACTGCACATAACGCACGCTGGTGACGGTAGCGGACGACTCTTTGTAGTGGAGAAGGTGGGGCGCATTAAGATTGTGCGCAACCGACAGGTGTTGCCCGAACCATTCCTGGATATTACTGATCGGGTAGGATCGCGCGCTAATGAACAGGGATTGCTGAGCGTCGCATTTCATCCTCGCTACCGCGAGAACGGCTGGATCTTCGTCAATTACACCGATAACAATGGCGACACTGTCGTCTCGCGATTCAACGCAACTGGCGACCGCGCCGACCCGTTCAGTGAACAGGTCGTGTTGACGATTGAACAACCCTTTCCCAATCACAATGGTGGATTGATTATTTTTGGTCCCGACGGAATGCTCTATATCGGGATGGGCGACGGCGGCAGCGCTGGCGATCCGCTTGGTGCAGGGCAGGATCGTTCAACGCTGCTTGGAAAGATACTGCGTATCAACGTTGAAGAGCTTCCGTACACCATTCCCCCCGACAATCCCTGGGCAGATGGTGTTGATGGTCGGCAGGAGAACTGGGTGATCGGCGTGCGCAATCCGTGGCGTTTCTCGTTCGACCGTGCAACTGGCGACCTGTTTGTTGCCGATGTTGGGCAGAACCGGCTCGAAGAGGTGCACCTGCTGCGCGCCGGGCGGATTGCGGGCGCGAACCTGGGCTGGAATGTGATGGAAGGAAATGAGTGCTTCCGCCGCAACGACTGTGACCGTAGCGCTTTCGATCTGCCGATCGACGTCTATCCGCATAGCCTGGGGTGCTCTGTTACAGGCGGACATGTCTACCGCGGCGTGGCTTTCCCTGCCTTGCAAGGAGTCTATATCTTCGGCGACTTTTGCAGCGGGCGCATCTGGGGGTTGCGTCCGTCTGGCGCGAGGTGGGAGCGCGTCGAACTCTTACGATCCGGTTTACAGATCGCTTCATTCGGCGAAGACGAAGCCGGCGAATTGTACGTCGCCGGGTATAATAATGGCATCCTGTACCGGATCGTTGTAGAATAGACGCGCAGACCCGATGTTCGAGGTCTGGCACACGACCGGCTGAGGTTGATCCATGCCCCCTGTGACCGTTCAGGATGTCTTGCGCCTGGCATTGCCAGACGGTTCGGAAGTCGTTGCTGGCAATGCTGGTCTCAACCACCAGGTGAGCTGGGTGACGACGCCACGCGCCACGCCGCCAGCCTTTACCAATCTGCGCGGCGGCGAATGTGTGGTGGTGGCGACCAGCGTGCTGCGGGCGCTCGATGAACGTCTAACGCTCGCCAATCTGATTGAGCGTCTGGTGCAGGTGCCTGTAGCAGCCATTGCGGTGCAGGGCGACATCCCTGATCAGGCGCGCACGACTGCTGAGAGTCTGCGTCTGCCGCTCATTCGGCTTCCCGACTCCTGCGACATTCGAGAAGTCGAGCGCGAGATTCAGCGTCTGATCAGCGACTATGATGCACAGATCGAGCGCCGCGCCGCTCAACTCGGCTCGGTGCTGACGCAGCGTTCGCTAGCAGGCGTCGGCGTCAATGGGTTGCTGGAAACGCTCGTCGAGCGCACCGGACGCAGCCTTGCGTACTACAGTCCAGCCGGAGAGGTGCGCGCGTTGCGGGCGCGTGGACCAGCGCGCGTCGCGTTACAGACGCTGCAACCGCGCACGACTGGCTCAGTCTCGCATTTGGGGCAGCATATCTGGGTGCAACAGATCGGGCAGATGTCACCCGGCGACGCGGCAGGGCGCAACTTTGGCTACCTGGCACTCTGCGGTGATACACTCGACGACTGGGATCGACTGGCGGCACAGCAAGGCGCATCGGCGCTAGCGCTGGAACTGGCAAAAGAACAGGCAGTGCTGGCTGCTGAAGAGCGTCTGCGCGGCGATTTCGTGCAGGCAGTGCTCGTCGGCGCTGCAACTGACGACAAAACGCTAGTGCAGCGCGGGCGCGAGTTGGGCTACGACTTACGGCAACCGCACGTTGCTATGCTCTGCGGCATCGTCGATGGGGATGATCGCACAATCGCACGTATTGCCGATGCGCTCAGTGCCGCGCTCAACGCTCTTGGAGTCGCCGCACCGATGATGCGTCGAATTGATGATGTACTCTGCTACCTTCCGGCGGTCAGTCGTGGGCGACGGTTCCAAGAAGTGGCAGATCTGCTGCGCCAACGTTTGGTGAATGATGTCCCCGATGTACTGGTCGCAATCGGGCGCGAAGCACCGACGCTCACCGCCTGGTCGCGTTCACTGCGCGAAGCCGAACAGGCGCTCCTGATCGGGCGGGAACTGGTGGGCAATGGGCGCGTGCTCGACTTCAGCGATCTGGGGGTGTACCGCCTGCTCCTGCTGCTGCGCGAGTCGCCCGAACTGTGGGAGTTCTACCGCAGTACGCTTGCCACGCTCGTCGAGTACGACCGCGACCAGCATGGCGAGTTGCTGAAAACACTCGAAGCGTTCTTCGAGCACAACGGCAACCTGGCGCGCACCGCCGATGCGCTGCACATTCACCGCAATACACTCCTCTACCGCCTGACACGGATCAAAGAGATCAGTGGGCGCGACCCGGATGTTGCCGAAGACCGACTGGCGCTGTGGCTGGCGCTCAAGGCGCACCGCGTCCTCAAGACGATTACGGAGCCGGTTGGATAGCCACAGAGATAGGGTCAATCATCAGCGCGCTGGAGATTGGCAAAACTCGCCAGCAGACGTTTGACCCCTTTGCCCACAAAAGCGACTGTCACTTCTTCGTCGCCTTCGACCAGTTTTGAACTGACGACGATCCCCTCGCCGAACTGCGCGTGGCGCACTTTCTGCCCGGCAAAGAAGGTGACGTCGCGCGGTTCGGGCGCGGAACGGCGAGACGACTGTGTGCGTTCCTGGCGTTGCTCGCGCGCAATTGCCGCGCGATTGGTGAACAGCGACGACTGCTGTGCGGTGTACCCACGTTTCGGCATGCGTTGCAGCAGGTCAGGCGGGATGTCGTGGAGAAAGCGCGACGGTGTGGCGATGTCAGCACGCCCATAGGTGGTACGCCGGAAGGCGTGAAGCAGGTAGAGGCGCTCTTTTGCACGAGTTGCGCCGACGTAGAACAACCGGCGCTCCTCATCGAGCGCATCGCGGTCATCAGTCGAGCGGGCGTGCGGGAGCAACCCTTCTTCAAGACCGACCAGGAAGACGACTGGAAACTCCAACCCTTTCGCCTGATGCAGCGTAATGCAGGTGATGGCGTCGCGCTCTTCCTGAAGAGTATCAATATCGGAGACCAGCGCAACCTCTTCGAGGAATGTCGGCAACTGACTCTCAATCGGCAGCGTGGCATAGTTTTCGGCAACGTTACGCAATTCCTGCACATTGTTCCAGCGATCCTCCCCTTCCTCTTCACCATACTCACGCTGCAACGCTTCACGGAAACCCACCCGCACGAACAGCCATTCCATCAATGCGCCAAGCGCCAGGCGCTGACGCTGGCTTATCATCTCATCGATCAGGGAAAGAAACCCGATCAGGGCATGTCGCACGCGCGATCCCGCCCCTCCACCAGTAGAAGGCGCTGGATCGGTTTCGGCAGTTAGCACCTGCAGCGCCACGTACAACGGCACAGAAGCCGCGCTTGCGCGCTGCTCTAGGTCCTCCTGCGTGCGCTGACCAATGCCGCGGGCAGGCCAGTTCAACACCCGACTCAGGCTGATGTCATCGAACGGGTTAAGCGCCAGACGCAGATAGGCAAGCGCGTCTTTGATCTCCTTCCGCTCATAGAAGCGCGTACCGCCAACGATTACATAGCGCAACTGACGCGCAAGCAACGCTTCCTCAATAGCGCGCGACTGCGCGTTTGTGCGATACATGATGGCAATATCGCCTGGCTGATACGCACCGCTGGCAAGCAAACGGGCGATTTCCGCAGCAACCAGTTGCGCCTCTTCGTCCTGGTCGTACCCTTCAATTACCTGGACTTTCGCGCCCGCGCCATTATGCGTCCAGAGGCGTTTTTCGCGGCGCCGCTGTGCGCTTCGGTTGATGACTGCCTGGGCGACATCGAGGATTGCCTGGGTGCTGCGATAATTCTGCTCCAGCAGAATGACCCGCGCATCGGGGTAATCTTGCTCGAACGAGAGAATATTCCGGATGTCGGCGCCGCGAAACGCATAGACCGACTGATCCTCGTCGCCAACGACAAAGATATTGCGATGCCGCGCTGCCAGTTGCTTCAGCAGAACATACTGCGCCCGGTTCGTATCCTGGTACTCATCCGCCAGGAGGAAACGGTAGCGTTCCTGATAACGTTCGAGCACAGTCGGGTGCTGATCGAAGAGACGCACGGTTTCCACCAGCAGATCGTCGAAATCGAGCGCATTCGAGTCATGCAACAGTTCCTGATACCGCGCAAAACAACGTGCTGTCACCTCATCGAAGTACGAACGCGCATGGCGGCTATAGTCGGACGGAGTGATCAATTCATTCTTGGCGCGCGAAATGGCGGCATGGATAGAGCGCGGTGGATGTTTCTTCTCATCGAGGTTCAAATCACGCAGGACGCGCTTCATCACCCGCAGTTGATCATCAGTATCGTAGATCGCAAAATCGCGCTCCCGCCCCAGGTGAACAATGTCGCGGCGCAGAAAGCGCGCGCAGATACTGTGAAAGGTGCCGACTGTCAACGCTGCCGACTGTCCCGCGCCGATCAAAGCAACAAGGCGGTCGCGCATCTCACGCGCTGCCTTGTTGGTGAACGTCACTGCCAGAACCGCATGCGGATCGACACCCTGAATACCGATCAGATACGCAACACGATGGGTCAGCACGCGCGTCTTCCCGCTTCCCGGACCGGCAAGCACTAGTGTCGGACCAGGATCAGCCGTCACCGCCTGCTGCTGCGCCGGGTTCAACGCGCTCAGGATTACGGCAGGATCAGTCATGAGTCGCCCGTACGCGCTGTACCGAGCTTGCGCATTTTCCGAACCATATTCCACGCGCGCACCATACTTATCTGATCAGATCCACCGCCATACCTGTCTTCCTTTCCGGCGTTGTAGATGCAAACGTGGCGTTCCACCATTATACCAGCGCCCGCACCACTTCGATCCCGTTCATTGCCATATGGTGCAGGAACAGCACGTGGTGCAGATCGCCATCGTGCGCCTTGATATGCAGTTCGCGCGCCGTCGATACCGGTGTGTCGAACGTATCCACCGCATTGGCAGGTACAATGACACGTCGCCGGATGCCGTGCGCATTCGCCTCCAGGCGCAGATGCATCGCGCCCTGATAGGTACAGAGATCGGTGCAATCGCCAACAACGATGAACCGATCAATCTGCGGGCGGGCGGCGATCCAGGCGCCCAGACCGGTGCCGATCATCGAACTAATCGAGTTCTTGGGAAAAACAGCAATATCGCCAAAGAACGGCAGCGCCTTCAACTCTTCGACGGTATCGCTCTCGGCGCTGCCAGCGATGCAGTGCGGCGGATATGCTTCGAACTCCGGCGTCTGCGGATCGTGGGCGTCCTGCGTCAACGCAAAGTTGCGCACCCCCAGCGCATAGGCATGCCTGAGCAGATCGGCGACCGGGCGCACAATCTGACCCACGCGCTTGCTCGCCAGCGGACCGCTCTTGCAGAAGCCGTTAATGACATCGATCGACAGCACGGCGACACGTTCGGGTTCACCGGCGACAACGTCCGCCAGCGGTATATCCTGTAACGCGCCGAACCACTCATCGAGATACGCCAGGAATGGACGTGCGTGGTCAGCCAGGTTCATCCGGGCAGTCATAGGTTCCTCCTCAGGACGATGCACGTTTGCCGGGCTGCGGAGTGCACCCGGCGCAAACCGGTTCCATCTCACGACGACGGATGATGTTCCTGCGAATCATCTGCGTCGATGCGCGCCTCGCGCCAGCGGAAAACGAACTGCCCGTCGCCGCGATCACGGCGGAAGCGATAGAGCCGCGTCGGGCGACCGCGCCCCTCACGTAGCAGACCGGTCTCCTCCAGCACGCCGGCGTCTTTAATTTTACGATAGAAATTGCCTTTGTCCAGTTTTTCACCGAAAATTTGTTCGTAGATGTGTTTCAATTCCAGGATCGAAAAGACTTCCGGCAGCAGTTCAAACGCCAGGGTAGTATACTCCAGTTTTGAGCGCAACCGCGCCAGCGCTGTCGCCAGAATGCGGTCGTGGTCGAAGGCAAGCGGCGACGGAATCTCACGCACCGGGAACCAGCGCACATCAAGGCTTTCATCCGACACCCGCAGACGCTGCCGGTCGGCGCGAACCAGGGCAAAATAGGCGACACTGATCACCCGCGTGCGCGGATCGCGATCCGGATCGCCAAAGGTATACAACTGCTCGATATAGATGTCGCGCACCCCGGTTTCTTCTTCGAGTTCACGACGCGCAGCGTCCTCAAGCGACTCATGCATCTGCACAAAGCCGCCGGGGATCGCCCAGAACCCTTCGTAGGGCCAGCGTTTGCGCCGCACCAGCAGAACATGGAGTTCGCGGTCGATCAGGGTGAAGATCACCACATCAACGGTGACGGAGGGGCGTTCGTAGCGCGCGGGGTCGTAGGTTTCGGCGGTTTCGTCAGTTGTGTCTGCCATCGCCGCACCTCAATTAGTGTCATTGCAACAATAACTATAGCGGCAGACGCAGGATTTGTCAAGGCAGGCGAATCGATCTTGACAGAAAACGCCGAAACTGTTACAGTATCAATGCACGCGGGAGTGGCGCAACGGTAGCGCATCTGCTTCCCAAGCAGAGGGCTGCGGGTTCGAATCCCGTCTCCCGCTCCACAAGGGCGGTACACCGGTAAACCTCGTCGCTCCTCCGGCGAGGTTTTTTCTTTTCTGAAAGACGCCATCTCCCGCACTATATCTGGTAGTCGGGCGCAACCGTGCAGTGGTCGCGCCGATCCGTCGATCTGCGTTTATCTCGTATTGTTCAGCAGCCAGACCAGTGCAACGATCAGGATGATCGCGCCACCGGCGCTCACGAGTGCGCCAATCAGGTTGATGAGCGCCTGGATGAGCACGCCGATCATCCAGCGCGCCGCTCCGATCAGAATGACGGCGAGGATGATCGTCAGCAGGATGTCGAGATCCATGGTTCTCCTCCCTTCCGTGACGCCTGAGGGATTATTCCCTCGCTTGCAGCATACCGCGTCTGCGCCCCGTGCAACCTGCGACCTGGATGAGGAGTTGCCTGCGTTCTGGCATCGTGTTGTTCAGGGAAAGGAAGCACGCGGCTCACCAGAGGCTCACCGCTCGTCGTCGGATGGCGCCCTCTGTTTGTAGACGGGTAGACAGGCGCTAAAAATGGTGTATAGTAGGCATATGCGCAATCTGCAAACCGCTCAGGAGCGTCTTCGCAGCTATGCCGCAGGTCTGACATCGACAGGTATGTGTTCACATTTCTCCTGGGAGCAAAGGCATCTTGCCCTTGTAGATGCACCAGGGTGGGATACTCTCGCTACCTGGCGCGTGTAGTATCTCAGGTGTGAACAGGTACGTCGGCAGGAGTTGCTTCGGGCGGAAATGAATGAGGGAGACGCACAATGAACAATGCTGTCGTTGCACCGATCCGCTCAACGCCGGTGATCCTGTGCGCGATGGATTTGGAGTCGCACATGGCGAATGCGGTCGAGACCGACTGTTTCGCGCTGCCGGAGACCGATTGCGCATGCCCGACCGACTGCGCTTCTCCACCGCTCACCGCCGACATCGATCCGACGATTGCGTATGCCCTGCCGATGCTCCACACCGATGCCCTCCCAGGGGGATGGGTGCTGGCGTTCAACCCGCAAGGCGCTGCGGGCGTGGTCGTGCTCGATCGGGCGGCGTGGATGCTGCTCAGTCGGTTCCGCCAGCCCCGACGGCTGGTTGATGCCGCGAGTGAGGGCGATGACTTCTGGATGGTTCATCGCGGAGTGCTGCGCCTTGCCGGGTTGGGATTGATCCAGCGCGTTGATCGACCGTCAGGCGTCCGGCGCAGAGCATCCGAGACGCTGACCGCCTGGCTGCACATAACGAATGCATGCAACCTGCGCTGCGACTACTGCTACATCAACAAGACGCCTGACTCAATGGATGAGGCGCGTGGACGGCAGGCGATTGATGCGGTGATCCGCTCTGCTGTGGCGCACCGGTTTCGGCGGGTAAAACTGAAGTATGCCGGCGGCGAGGCAACCCTTAACCTGCCTCTTGTCATTGTGCTGCATCAGTATGCGCGCGATTGCGTAGCGCAGCATAATCTTGCCCTCGATGGAGTGGTGCTCAGCAATGGTGTGGCACTCGGCGACCGCCAGATCCGTCAGATCCGCGACAGCGGGTTGCGCTTGATGATCTCGCTCGACGGCATCGGTGATCTGCACGATGCGCAACGGCGGTTCGTCAATGGACGCGGCTCGTTTGCCCACGTGGCGCGGACGCTCGACCGGCTGGCGCAGCATGGCGTGGTACCGTCACTCTCGATCACCCTGTCGCGCCGCAATCTCGCCGGACTTGCTGAAACAGTCGCGTATGCGCTAGATCGGAAGTTGCCGTTCTCGCTGAATTTTTACCGCGCGAATGACTATGCCGCCGCCTATGCCGACCTTGCATTCGGCGAGGAGGAGATCATTGCGGCGATGAAAGCGGCATTTGCCGTGATCGAACAGCGCCTGCCGCCGTACCGTCTCTTCGACGCCCTGCTCGATCTGGTGCGGTTCGATGCACCGCACGACCATTCCTGTGGTGTCGGCAGCTCGTATATGGTCATCGACCAGCGCGGCAGGGTGGCGAAGTGTCACATGGAGATCGAGCGCACGGTGACCGACGTTGATGCGCCTGATCCACTACGCCTGATCCGCGAAGACGCCACCGGCATTCAATACATTCCGGTTGACGCAAAGGAGGGGTGCCGGACATGCACATGGCGCTCCTGGTGTGCTGGTGGCTGTCCGGCGTTGACGTATCGCGTAACGGGGCGCTTCGATGTCCGGTCACCGAACTGTCGCATCTACCAGGCGCTCTTTCCCGAAGTGCTGCGGCTGGAGGGGTTGCGTTTGCTGCAGTACGCAGGCGGGAGTTGCCTCGAAGCGCCGGAAGCGAACACGGATTGGCACGGATATGAGAGATAAGCACGGATGAAGGTTGGTCTGAAAGAGCCCGCGTAGGCGGGCGTTGCCTTGCCTAGCCGAGGGCATATGGTCATAATCCAGTATAGCCCGCGCAGGCGGGCTTCGCCTTGCCTAGCCGAGGGCTTCAGCCCGACGGCTAGCGCGGTATAGCGGATTTATTCCTCAATCTATAGCGGATTTATTTCTCGATCTCCATTAGCCCGACGGCTAGCGCAGTATACTCCATCAGCCCCACATCGCGTCCGACGGATGTTATTCAATCAGCAACGCACGACGTTCGAGGAGATCGCGCATCGCCGACCTGCCTACCGGATAGTCATGCTCAAAAGTGCGTACCGCCTGCGCGACGATGTCTAGTTCTTCGGCGCTCAAATCCTTCAGCCGGTTATACACGCTATCCTGTCCCCGCAACCCGCCTGGATCGCTGAGAGTGTGATAATGGGGATCACTGGTCATGTACACCCGATCATACTCGAATGCCAGCGCGTAGTGACGGACTGCATAGCGCAAACAATCATCGACCGTCCGAAAATCCGCAGATCTTTCATCGACGAACGACGCAGCGATCCTGGCATACTCCTGTGCGACATCTTTCGCGTTTCCCGCTGACCGGTCGGGACGCTGATAATGGGCGAAGAGGCGGTGGCCGATCAACATATGGATGCGCGCAAGCTGGTTGAACACCTGGGGATTCTGGATGCTCCGGTCTCTGGAAACTGGTATCCTATGACGGGTGATCAGATAGTGATCGGGGATCGCTTCACGTGCTGCGACCAGACCCTTCTCGATGATCTCCAGCCGTTCTCCGTTAGAACCGGCGTAGGCGATATTGACCCAGGCGTCCACCTGACGGAAGACATTGTTGGTCTGGCGTGCAAGGTCGGCGGCGCGTTCCAGCGCCTGCACACTCTGCTGCAGCAGCGTGTCGAGATCGTCTTTTAGCGACAACGGATGATCGCGCTTTATCCTGATGAGATCGCGCAGCGCATGTCCTTTTTCGATCAGCGATTCGATCTGGCGCGAACGATCACCTATCGCTGCGAAGCGTTCATAGGCAGCATGCGCATAGTCGTGCGCCTCGCGCAGAATCTGTATCCGTTCGGCGGGATCATCGTCGCGCCTCACCGACCGGCGCAGCACCTCGGCAAGGTTCCGCAGCGCCAGCCCCTGTCCCAGGCGGTACTCGACCGCCTGGAATAATCGCAGCGCACGCTCGGCATTGACCTGTGCAAGCGTGTAATTGCCAGCATAGACAAGGACGAGTGAGAGGGTGGCGTAACTTAAGCCGATCAATGCAGGTGCACCCAGTTTCTTGCGGATCGCAAGACTTTCCTCGACCAGCCTCTGGCCATCGGCAAAGCTTCCTTCCTCGCTCTCGACAAATCCGAGATTGTTCAGCGTCCATGCCAGACAGATCGGCACATCGACCTGTCTCCAGCGAGCAGCGGCACGACGGTAGGCGTCGATTGCCGGACGTACCTGCCCGCGCACCCGTAACCCGAATCCGCGGGCATGGTGCGCCAGCGCCAGCAGATTTCTGGCGTGCCAGCGTCGCACCTCTGATTTATCAGAAATGATTGGGCTCAGGATCTGTTCGGCTGTATCCAGCAGGCAATCGGCGCGCTCAAGGTCCTGATCCTCTTTGCTGGCGCGTCCAAGCCGCGCCAGCGCTTCCCAGATATTGAGCGCCGCTTCGGTCGATCCACCGGCGGTTTGCAGCGTATGCGGCTCTTCCTGGCGCAGGCGCTGCGCACACTGAATGGCGCCAGCGTAATCATTCTCCCCATACAGGCGCACAACCGGGCGAATTGTCGCAACACCCAGGACTACATCTCGTTCCAGACCATCAATGAACGATTGCTGTCCTGATGGGTCGCGCTCGTCGAGGAAGACCAGCAGCTCCGCCTGGATCTGAATGTCGAGCATGGTGTTACCAGTGAATGTCGTGTAGAAACTCAGGCGGACATACTCCCGAAATCCGTCGAGCGGATCGAGCCGCAGGGCGTAGTACATGCGTTCAACCAGCAGGTGCTGAATCTTTTGCTGCACACCGCCAATGCGCGCGTGATCGAGGTGCGGCGTCACCTGGGCGAAGCGACGTGTCTGCTCAATCGGGGCGTACAGGTCATCGAGTTGTTTGTTGTACTTGTCGATCTGTTCCTGGTACCACTTAATAATCACCTTGTTGATACGCTCCGCTTCGGGTGCATCGTCCGGCGCGCTGTAGATCTGCCGCGACAGGATAGTGTACATCTCGTCGTGCAGGAAGTAGCGACCGCCGCGCACCTTGATGAACGACAGACGCCCAATATTCTCGAGACGTTGGCGCGCGTCATCAACCGGAATGTCAAGCAGATGCGCCAGCAGCTCGTCATCAACGCCTTTTGGCGCACGCCCCAGCATAGGGAGGGTATCCCGGATGCCTTCAGCGCCCATCATACGCTCGACGATCTGCCGTTCAAGCTCATCACGCGCGCGCACAGGATCGGTTTCGATGTCGAGGGTGTCGGGCAGTTGCCCAAACCCGGCGATGCTGATGTAATCCGCCAGCAGCGCCAGCATAATCGGCGCGCCGCCGGAGCAGCGGTACACCCGCTCCCTGCGCTGTGGTGTCAGACTGCGCAGCGTGTCCGCAACTGCCTGCTCACCCGCCTGTTCAGCCGCTCGCGCTACCGCATCTAGGTAGTCGTTTGTTTCCTCCAGCGTGAACGGTCCCACTTCGATGGGTGTCAGACGAATTGCCGGACGTTGCTCGAGGTCTGGGAAGAGATGGCGAATCTGGTTGCGACCGGCGACCAGAACGGTGACGTTCCCCCAGTCGGGCAATGTCTCGACCAGCCACTGCCAGGCTGCGGCCACCTGAAACGGCGGACGTTGCCCGGTAGCGCCGTAGGCGATACGCTCGAGCGTGTCGAGCGCAAGAACGACACGCTGCGACTGCGAGAAGCGGTTGAAGTCGTTGATGAATGCCTGCAATGCATCCTGTGTTGCTGCGGCGATCTGACGCACATCCCCCGATGTCTGCGCTTTGGACTGCTGCTCACGTTCCTTCTCAAAGGTGCGGAAGGGACCGCCGTCGGCAACATCCAGTGAGGTGTAGATTGCACTGGCAAGCGCGAGACTGCTGTGATACCGGATGTCGTACAGATCGACCGACTGCTGCGCCAGGAGAACACCGGGTTTGCTCCGCTTGAGCGTATCGTTCAGGATGCGCGTTTTGCCGATGCCGCCGGGACCGTACAGCGCAATAACGGACGGTCCTGAAGCGTCAGAGAGCGCTGTATCGATCTGTTCGAGGATTGCCCTGCGCCCGATCAGGTCAGGCGTCGCCCACGCGCCGGTGTAGCGTTCCTCCTCGTTCATAGGGACCTCCCCCTTATTCATCGGAATAACCAGCGTCTTCCCCCAGGACGCCGCGATGGTATGCGGCGCGCTGATCGAAGTACCCACGGCTGCCCGGATACTTCTGTGCCCATTCTGCGTACAGGTCTGCCGCACGCTTGTGTAGACATCTCCAGACGTCCTTGCGTTGTAATTTCAGGTACTGTTCGAGCACGATGCGAACCGCTTCGTCGAGAACGTACCGTTTATCCTGCCAGCGCACCAGGTTGGTTTCGATGAGGCGATCGCGCAACTCACGCATAGCCGACATTGAGTATTCTGAACCTTCCGGTTTTGTGTTACGCAGCGCTGCCAGCAGATAGGGCATCTCGTTTTCGCGGAACCCATCTTTGAGCACGCACAGCGCATTGAAAATGTCACCCAGACTGTGACGCTGGTCTCCTGGCACGACCTCCAGCAGGCGGCGCGCGACCTCTTCCAGAACCTTGGCATCGATGGGCTCACTGTCGAGCGCCTGTGCGAGACTCTCATCCCCCGGCATTCTGTCGAGTGCCTGACGCACGAATGCGCTGGCAAGCAACTCATTCGTCAGCGGATACCCGCCACCCAGATCGATCACCTGCTGTGCAAACCGTGTAAGCGCCTCATTGGACAGACCGGCGACCGCAGGCGGGAGATCGGGTGCGTTGCTGAGTGATCGTCGTATCTGCTCGGCAACCTGTTCGGTGGAGAAGGGGGTGAGCGATTGTTCTTCACGTTCGGTGCGCAGATAGGGCGACTTCCAGAGGTACGGGCGCCCACGGCCCGTCATGACAATCAGGACACGCGGCAGCGCTGCAAACGCGGCGAGCAGGTATCGTTCCAGATGATCTAGAAAACTCCAGTTCGTTTCAAAAACAGAGTCCAGAATCAGACAGATCACCAAGTGTGGTTCTGATTCCAGCTTCTTCTTGACATCTTGCGCCAGCCATGCGGAGAGATCGCGCACTGGCGCGTAAGGAGCGCGAACGACATCGAGTTGTTCTGCAACCCAGGCGACCAATTTCTGGAGCAGCGCTTCGTAGTACGTCTCATCCTCCCCGGCGATCCTGTGCACATCATCGTGGGTGATATGCCACTCTCGTTCATCAACCGTCAACCCCTCAGGCGGCGGTGTAAGGCTGACCAGCAGCGATACAATGCGATAGTCTGGCAGCAGGTGGGGCGCCGCTTCTCGCAAAACAAATCGATGGAGATGCAATGCCAGCCAGCTTTTGCCCAACCCGCGTTCACCACGGAACACGATCGTTCGCATCTGTTCGGAGTCCCCACGTGCAATGTTCTGAAGCGCATTGGTCACCGTCTTGATCTCGTTCTCACGGTTGACAAAAAGATTCAGACGGTAGACCGGCGGATCGGTCAGTGCCATATCATCCTCCCTTTTACTCAATGGAGGGCGCCGGGCGCGATGCGCGCCTGCGTCCCTCCAGGATCGACGACGACGATCCTTAGACACGCGATGCGAGCGGTTGCTGCGCCGCGTGATGTCGATACCATGCGATGGCGTGATGAATGTCATCTTCATCGAGTTGCCCTCCGTTTTCCAGTCGCGCTGCATAGCGCAGCAATGCCTGCCGGGTCACCTGGAGCGCAACGCGCGGCAGGGGCGGCAGGTTCGCCACAATCTGGCGTTCGACATCGGTCAGCGCTGGCGTGCTGATGGCGTCAAGCGACTCGAAGCGTTCTTCAGATGCGGCAGAAATGCGCTTCCGCAGCATACTGACCAGCAAATCGTGATTCCAGACAATATGAGTCACACGCGCAGCAATGGTATGGTGATGAAGATAGCCGGTCACAGCCGGTTCCATGAGATCGGGGATGAACAGTTTGATGAAGGTGTTTGACCGGGCCCATGCTTCAGCACGATCAAACAGGTCAAAGACCCACCTTGCCGCAAATTGCGCATCTGCCTGGTTCTCGTACATTGCGTCAATGCCATCGATCAGGAGGAGAATATGGCTGAACCCAAGCGCACCGGTCACTATCTCGACAAACGCTTGAAATATATCCTCCACCTGCCCGCGCATGGCATTGACGCCGGGATCTGCCAAAGCGTCGCAGAACAGGTGTAAGACATCAGGCGGCGGCGGTGCGGTGAGGGCATACGTTCGTTCCAGCAGTGGGGTTAATCCTGCAGGAGTGCCGGTTTCGTGCAGCACGGTCAGGTAGTAATCAAGTGGTCCGGGCAAACCGGCGCGCAGAATGGCGGCGGTCGCCCGGATGGTCGCGTCTGATGATCTGAGCAACCGCTCCGGACGAAATGCCAGCCCGGTGAGCAGCGCGCAGGTTCCGGCTTCGAGCAGCAGATGCAGATGCTGTGTGGCGGTCGGCGGTTTACCCGTCAACGGCGCCATGCCCAGGTTGTAGGGCAGCGGGAACGGATACGTTCCGCCGATGTCGAACCAGCACGTCCGGGTGACGGCAACGCGCATGGCGGTTTTGCCGCCGCCCGGTGGAGCGACGATGATGGTCGGTTTATTGTCCAGTGCTACACGGAATACGTCGAGGTGAACAGTGTATTCGGATAGATGAGGATCACTCGATGCTTCCAGATGAACATACGGGTCGAACCGCAGACCGATACGCCTAAACCAGTCAGCAGGTGAGGGAGTACGCTTGTCAGGATCATCGTTCTCGTTCGCAGTAGTCATACTATTGTCCACACATGTCAACTGTTTGTAGCGGCGCTGTGGCGTGTGACGCTGCACTATCGAGAAATGGCTTTTTCGCATCAGAATGACGTAGAACGTGTGTTCACCAGAGCTAGTCATAGGAGACTAGGCTAGCATACCATCTGTACGTTTGCACCTGTCCTTCAAGCCGGTTACAGAATGCTCAGAATTATCTCACCGCACCCTCACCAACCGGTTTCCGACGGGCGCCGGAGTCAAACAAATGTTTTACAATCTGCAGGACGAGAGCAGGAGTAGATCGTTTCAGATAGCATGTTCCAGTTTGACGCCCCACCCGCGATCGGTAAGAATGTAGATCGGACGGCGGGGATCGGGTTCGATGATCCGGCGCAGGCGCAGGATGGCGTTATCGAGCACGTTGCTCCAAGCATTGGGGTCTTCCCAGCCGTGGTCATCGTGGGTGCGCGGCTCTTCGGTTCGACCCAAATAGGCGCGGTAGTAGAGTTCACTGCGCGGCACGCGCCGTGAGCGATTCTCGTAAAGGTAGCGGAGCAGACGGTAGGGGCGCGGCTGCAACCCGCTGACCTCGGCATCACCGATGAAGACGCGATCGGTTGTGAGGTCGATGGAGAGAAGGGGCGGGTGGGTGCGTTTAAGCGTATGCCAGTCGTTCTCTGAAAGTGGATGCGATGCACCAGATGTTGCAAAGGCATCGACCAGAGGACGGATGAGCCTGAGCCATCCGCGCGGTGTGCCGCCACCGTAGCGTTGCAGCCAGTTGCGTATGTCCTGATCCGCAACGCAGAGATCGCTCAGGTGCAGCGATGGTCTGCCGATCTTGGCTGCGATGTGACGTTCGGTGATCACCATCAACTGTTCCGGCGTCCAGGTGAGGGTATCTATCTCAATGCGCCCTTTGACAACGCCCCAACTGCGGGCAATATCCGGCGCCAGCGAGCGCGGCGCGAACATCTTAATCGCAAAACCGTTCAAATCGAGGAGTTCAAGTGTTGAGAGCATCGCAATCACCAGGTCCGACAACGGCGCGGTTGATCCCCTAAGCCACGGCTCGAACCCATCGATCATCACCCACACGCCATGCATACCGATCCGCCGGAGGGCGCCGGTCAGGTGGGCGATGATGCGTTGTTCGGTGGCATCGGGGTGCAGAATCGGCGCTGCCGGGTCGGACAGCAGGCGCCGACAGAGCGCTTTGCCTTCTTCGGCAGCAGATTGCTCCTCGATGACTGCCAGCAGATGCTGCCGGTCCTCGCCGATATGCGCCTGAAGAAACCAGTGGAGCGACATCTGGACGGTCGGCGGCGCGCGGTGAAACAGATTCGGATGGCGGATGAGGGTGGTGAGCAGCGTGGTCGCACAGGCGTGCAGCGCCTGGCGCACGAAGATGCGCACTGCCGGGCTGCCGCGAACGTCTTCGATCAGTTCCGGCTGCCAGGTCGCCACCAGGTGCGTTGGCGGTGCGTTTTCCGGCGCAACCTGGCGGGTCAACGCCAGACGCAGCGCCGTCTTTCCCGAACCGCTGTCGCCAACGATCACCAGTGAGCGCATGCCGGTATACGCTGCATAACGGGTCGGCTCGACGAACACAAGTGGTTGGAGGCACGGTTCGCGCTCCGCTGCCAGGGTGTCGAGCGCTTCGGCGGCAATGAGCGGGTTGTGGTGATCCTCGTGTTCTATCATCTGAAGTCGTTTTCGTTGAGAAAACGATACGCCGGGTCGTTCTGATCGAGGTATACCGCCAGGTGATGTGCCAGCGCGCGCCGGAAGACGGTCAGACTGCGTGCGAATGAGCCGCGTGCATGCTTCAGGATGTCCATCACAAACCCTTTTTCGTCTGCTGAAGGATCGCTCAGTTTGACCAGCTCGACCAGCTGATGCGCTGGTCCTTCTGCAACAACAACCGCACTATCCAGTAGCGACAGCAACTCCTGCTCTGACCAGCGCAACCTGATGCCACCGGACTGCCCGAACCCGCCTGGATATGCCGATGGCGTGAACAGCGTGCATACAATACTGGCACGGTGCAGATCGGGAATCAATCGGGCGAACTGTCTGGCGCGGTCATCACCGACATCATCGATCACGATCAGGCGCGTTTGCTCGATACCCGGCGGTCGGATCGTCAACCACTCCAGCACCGTCCTGACGTCCGGTATTGTCGGTGTAGCGTTGGATAACAATTCGTTGAGACGATACAGCAGGATTTGGCTGGATACGTCGTCTTTCAAACCCTTATTTCGGAGACGGCGCCGAAGCGCCGACAGCGAACCACCGATCCAGCGCATCCACTCCGCCAGCAACGCCTGTTCACCTTCCGGCAGCCAGAGCAGCAATCCCGGCTGTTTCGCTAGCGCGGTGCACCACCTCTCACCGACTGCGCGTCCGATGAAATACGCTATGTCACCATAGGTTGCCGGATCAAAATCGGACAGAGCGACCGGTACTGGCAGGCAGTATTCGGTTGGTTTGCAGAGTTCATTGTAGAGTGCGATTGCAGCAATCCAACAATCGAATTTACTGCCGACGATAGGTGTGCGCGCCTGTATTATAGCCTGTCGCTGATCGCCGGGTAGCGCGATTCGTTCCCAAAACTCTCTACAACCTTGCAATTCTTCTGGATCGAATGGGTTTACCGAGAATTCATTCGTTTCCAGCCAATCAGCGACTGGTTTAGTCCGAACGATGTTCTTTGAAGGTGGAGTGAACAACAGCCATTCGTAGGTCAGGGGTAGTTGATCGACTAGGCGTCGGCGGACGCGCGGATCGGTAACCGCCAGGTCGCTTACTTCACGCATGCCGGGGACATCGCCGGGCGAGCTAATTACCTGTACAAGGTATTTTCTTCCTTCCTGATCTTCAGGAAGGGACGCTAGCATCTCCATCACTGCGACTGCAAGCTCAACTGCGACTGTAAGTTCATGGGTTTCCTTGAAACGATCCAGAAGTTTCGCACACATACGGAGCGAGGTTTCTGTGCTCTGTCGATCACGTACTGGCGGCAACGGTTCGGCAACGTCGCGGAAGACCTCTGGATGCGCCAACTTAAGCAGCTCGAATATGCCTTTCAATCGTCTGTTGTCTCCTGCATGGTGGTACTGGGCGGCCTCACGCAAAAGATGCATGACCCTCTCTTTCATAGCAGTGCTGGTCAACTGTGCACGCTGGTCTTTAAGGGTCCTATCCAGTTCGCTGCGTGCCTGATCCTCCCAGTTTCGGCTCGCTTCATGCTCGAGTGTTTCGGCGGCAAGATGCCATTCGACAAGATCGCGGTCAAAGAGATCACGTATTTCGCGAATGCGCTCAGATTGCTGATCCAATCGCTCCTGTTGCTGGGCTAATCGCTCCTGGCGTCGCTCGTTGCGTCGCTCATTGCGCACCTGCCATCCTATGCCGAACACAGCCGATGCGATTGCCAGCCCCACACCTGCGTCGCCGAAGAACCGATTCTTGAATGCCCGCCAGAGGAAAGCTGCCTGTGTTTCATGCGCAATCCTGATCTTTTCTGATGCACTCTGTCCAGTTGTGTCACGTACTGCGACTTCAATTGTGGTTAAGTTGCCGGTGTGGTCCTCCAGGAAGCGCATGCCCAGGCGCTGCGGGCGCAGGGCGTCGTCGTCTGCCAGTGTCAGCTGCGGTACGACCGGCGCACCGGTCTCATTGGTAAAAACAAGGGCGCTGCTGCTGGAGAGTTCAACAGTAATGGTCAGCGGTGCGGCGCCAGCATCGCGTTTCAGCCAGACAACCAGTTCAAACGGTGTGGTCGTAACGGTATTGGCGCGGATCAGGCGCGGATGCCGGACGAAGAGTGTACGCCCCGGAAGTGGTACAGATGTGGTATGGTTTGCTTGGAGTGGAGCAGCGTCCTCTTCGATGCGGGCAAGAACGGCATAGAAGACAAGTGAGATCGCAATGCCGAAGAATAGCGCCAGCACGAAACGGTCTCGCCAGCGTTGCGCTCTTGCGGCATCTGCGCCGTGCCTCACCATTTCCAGGAAGATGTACAGGCAGGCGAGAGCCGTGATGAGCGCCGGGAGTATCCAGAGAGCCAGCATGATCGCGCCCTCCCCGCAGATGTACCCTCAAATATGTATCTTACCACATCAGCGCACAATCCAGAAGGGGCACAGAGTCCCTACGCCCCGGAAGAACGGGCATACATGGAGATTGAGAATTTACTCCGGTATGCGCCTCGTGCCGTCGGGCTCATGGAGATTGAGAAATACATCCGCTATCCCGCGCGAGCCGTCGGGCTGAAGCCCTCGGCTATGCGAGGCGAAGCCCGCCTGTGCGGGCTATACCGGAATAATTACTCAAAGACCATAAGCCCTCGGCTATGCAAGGCGAAGCCCGCCTGCGCGGGGTATACCGGAGTAATTACTCAAAGACCATACAAGGGGGAAGGCGCACCTGCCGCTACGGAACGGTTGCTGCCAGAAGAAGGTAGGTGATGCGTTGATCGCTACCAATTGAAATCAGGTTTTTGCGCTGCATACCGATCACAATATCATCAACTTCGAGATCGGTGAGCTGTTTGCGGAACAGTGCGTGGATGTGGTTGCGAAGAGTCGCTACCTTTGCAGGTCTGGTGACGCGGTGCTTCTAGAGATGGACGACAACAAAGGCGATGCGTTCGTTTCTTGAGAGTTGGGAAGGGTTGCTCGCGTTCTGAGATTCCTGGGAAGAACACTCCCGCACGTCTGTATCAACCGCTGCCGGGGGCGCCTGCACCTGCGCACTGTTGCCGTTCATCACCGGTGCGCTGGTTTCTATTGCCATGTAATGTGGGTGCAGTGGAATGTCCGTTTTCACCCGGTTCATGCACCGATGCGGACGGGAGCGGAGGGGAGAGATTCTTTTTGATGATCGGTATGTCGGTCACATCCTCGAAGCGATGTACCTTGACCTGTTTTGCCCGCATATGCTGGATCAGCGGGTCGAAACCGGTATCTTCCGATATAATGTGAAAGTACGCTGCAGAGTCGCGGACTGCCAGCACACCGAGGTAGAAGGCGATGTGGAAATCGAGCGCATTCGAGCCATTTCCGCTCAGTTTGATATAGGTTGCGCGCAATCCCAGGCGCTGCATTGCCGCTGCGAAGTCAACCGGGACTGATTTCTGCGCTGCGCCGACGAAGACGATGACATAGATGTTGGTCTCATTGAGCAGCGGCACGAGGTCGGGCTGGACGTTCTCGTAGTCGATGAGAACATAGTTGCGTTGTGCTGGCATACGCACGTCCTGGCGCTGAGATGGTACACAAGCTCAGTGTACCAGGTGAGATAACCAATCCATAACCAGATGAGAAACTCACGTGATGAAACCGCTCATTGAAGTTCACGATGTCGTCAAAATCTATCGGATGGGGGATGTAGAGGTGCATGCGCTGCGTGGCGTGTCACTCGCCATCGACGAAGGCGAGATGGTTGCCATCATGGGTCCGTCCGGCAGTGGCAAAAGCACCCTGATGAATATCCTGGGATGTCTCGATCAGCCGACGAGCGGAACCTACCTGCTCGACGGTGTTGATGTGGGCAGCCTGAACGATGACGAACTGGCGGCGATCCGCAACCAGAAGATCGGATTTGTCTTCCAGCAGTATATGCTGCTGCCGCGTACCACGGCGCTGCGCAACGTCGAACTGCCGCTGCTTTACAGCTTTGGCAACGGGCTTGATCGCACGGCACGCGCACGTGCGGCGCTTGAAGCGGTCGGTATGGGCGACCGCATGCACCACAAGCCGAATGAACTCTCCGGAGGACAGCAACAGCGGGTTGCGATTGCGCGCGCGCTGGTCAACAATCCACGCATTATTCTGGCGGATGAGCCGACGGGTGCGCTGGACACGAAGACCGGCGAGGAGATCATGGGTATTTTCGAGCGGTTGAACCGCGAGCGTGGCATTACCGTAATCCTGGTGACTCACGAGCATGATGTTGCCCGTCACGCCGAACGGATCATTCATATGCGTGACGGGCAAATCGCCAATGTTACAGCACGCGTGTGATCCCGTCAAACAACGCGCGTTCCTGGTTGGCGGCAGTTATGGCGTCCTCACTTCCCATCACAACGAGCGCAGCGTTTTCGCGCAGCATGTCGAGCACATCGGCAAACGTGCGGAAGTCGGCGGGAGTCGTGCTCAGCACCTCATCGCGCACCTGCTGACGATAGGCGTCATCATCCCCGACGATATGGCGCGCCATCTCGGTAAAACCCCGCGCGTCGGGGAGCTGGTACGCATCGAGTTCGGCGATGACGCCGATGATGGCACGGGTCAACTCCTTCTCGCTCAGTTCGAGCTGGCGCAAAAATTCGGCGGAACGGTCGTAGACTTCGATGGTGCGCAGCAGGTTGGGATCGCGGTACGACGTATAACTGAACATGCCGGATCGCGGGTCGAACGAGCAGAAGCTGCCGTAAGCTCCGCCCTGCTCACGGATCTGTTCCCATAGCCAGGTGGTCATCAGGTAGCGTGTCACCACCAGCGCCGAGCCGTGCAGCCGGTACCCCAGGCGATACAGACTGGCGCCTTTGGCGACGTAGTTGACATTCGCGGGAATGATCAACCCTTCCGATGGTGCGCCAGGCTGCGGGTTCCATGCCGCCAGCGCAGGTTTGCCAGCAGGCAGCCGGTCGAGGAATGCTTCGAGACGGGGACAGAACCGATCCCAACCTGCGGCATCCACAGTCACGTTGACCAGCAGGGCGCTCCGATCAACCAGCAGGGTGCGCATCCGCTCCAGTGCAGTGTATACCGTATCCCATTCCTCATCGATAGCCTGCTCGACGCGGCGCAGGAAGAGGAGGTAGCTGACCCCGCCGATCTGCTCCGCTGCCCAGTCGGCTTCGTTGAACCGTGCGCGCAGGCGTGTGTTAACGACCGTGTGACCGGCCGGGATCAGGCTGGCTTCACGCGACGCACGTTCTTCGCGCACAATCTGGCGAATGCGGTCGCGGTTGTCAAGACGGGCGGAGTGAACAACGTCGTGCAGGATGTCGAGCAGCGCATCGCTTTTCTCCAGAATTGCCTTCCCGCGCAGGAACAGCCAGGCGGCGCCATCACTCTGCCCACGCATCGCGGACGTGAACGTTTGGGGAAAGATGCCGCCGGTATCGCGCCCGATCCGCTGCGTCAAGTGGATGATGTCGTCGTGCTGCGTACCGGTTTCGAGGAGCGCACGCCCGAAAATAGTGACATATGGGAGCAACTCCTGTGGCAGCGTATGCAGGTTCATGCCAACGTCGATGTACACGATCCCGTTGGTGAAAAGGTCGTGCAGCAGCACGCGTGTTGCACTAATGCGCACCTCTTCGGTAGGCGTGGTCTTGATCTTCCGGTCGAGATCGGCAATTGTCAGACTAGGGAGCAACGCAAGCGCCTCTGGCGGATCGGGCGTCTCCTGGATCTGCTTGAGACGCGCAGCGGTTGCGGCGATCTGTTCGATCTGTGCATCATCGAGAGTAGCACGGATCGCCGCGAGGCGCTCACGCTCGGCAGCGTTCTGGCGATTGGTCAATTCAAGATCAGGCACGAGCACGACTGTTGTGCGGTGCGGATTGCGCAGGAGCCGCTCTTCGATCACGCGCTCGAAGAAGCGCCCCTCGTTGTGCAGACGCTGCTTGACTGTGCGCAGCGGTGCCTCGAACATTAACGGTGCCAGCGGATCCTCACCGTAGAGCCAGGTGTCGAGTGCGCGGAACAGCACAACCAGACCGCGTGGATACGAACCGGTGTTGTTCTCGCGCAACTGAAACTCGACCGTGTTGACTGCCGCTTCAATTGTTTGCGGATCAATCCCATCGTGCGCCAGGCGTCCGAGCGTGTCGATAATCATGTTCTCGACATCGCGCACATGTTCGCCTTTGACCCCTTTCAGACCCACGGTAAAGAACGTCTGACGCAGGCGGGCAAACCCCGAACCGGTGAGGTTCTCTCCCAGCCCGGAATCGATCAGGGCTTTGCGCAACGGGGAAGCTGGGGTGCCGACCAGCGCATGCTCCAGGATGTCAAGCGCCAGCGCTTCTTCAACATCGGGCGGATCGGGCAGGAGCCAGTTGACCGTCACCATATGTTTGTCGGCGCTGCTCGGACCGGCGGGATATGGAACCTCAAGGCGTTGCGGTTCGCGGAATGGTGGTTGCAGCGGGATCGTCGCGTCGACAGAGATGCGCTCGAAAGGTGCAAGCACGCGCTCCAGCAGGCGCAGGCGTTCTTCCGGATCATCATCGCCGTAGAAGAAGATCAGGGCGTTTGAAGGATGGTAGTAGCGCTCATGAAACGCCCTGAACTGTTCGTAGGTCAGGTTTGGAATAACTGCCGGATCGCCGCCAGAGTCGAAGCTGTAGACATGACCAGGGAACAGCGACCGCTGTACCGCAACATAGAGCACCCGGTCGGGCGAAGCATTAGCGCCCTTCATCTCGTTGAAGACCACGCCGCGGTATTCCAGCGACCCGTCTTCATTCAGTTCGTAACGCCACCCTTCCTGCTGCAACACCTCCGGCGTAATGCGCGGACGAAAGACGGCATCGAGATAGACATCGATCAGGTTGTAGAAATCTTTTGCATTTGTGGACGCAACCGGATAGACAGTTTTATCTGAAAAGGTGATAGCATTGAGGAATGTTTTGAGCGACCCTTTGAGCAATTCGACGAACGGTTTCTTCAGCGGGTACTTTTCGGAGCCACACAGGACGCTGTGTTCAAGAATATGCGCCACACCGGTTGAGTCAGGCGGCAGGGTGCGGAAGGTGATACCAAAGACCTTATTTTCGTCATCGTTGATCAGCGAGAGGAGTTCGGCACCAGTAGCAACGTGGCGATAAAGACGCGCCAGAGTGTTCAATTCAGGGATCTGCTGCTCACGGAGCAGTTCGAAGCCGTGTGTGATGTTCATTGCTGCCTCAATTCATGAATTGTGTTCAGGATTCTCAGAAATTGTACCAGATTTGGGTCAACGGCGAAGGACCGGCAGGTGTCGCATTGCTGAGAACCAAGAATCAAGAACCAAGAACCGGGAACTGAGAACCGGGAAC
>Ga0272447_1000435_pt1 | contig 31659 bp, 29 predicted proteins | sample YNPCB0133_FD_194589 | JGI IMG/M metagenome (GOLD analysis project Ga0272447, IMG submission 194589) | Hot spring microbial mat communities from Yellowstone National Park, WY, United States - YNP-CB-013-3 | ecosystem: Environmental > Aquatic > Thermal springs > Hot (42-90C) > Sediment | place... | reverse complement strand
GCTTCCGAGCGCTCCTGGATGACCCGGTCGACAATTCCATAGGCCTGGGCTTCTGTAGCCGAGAGGTAAAAGTCTCGCTCCACGTCCCGCTCAATTTTCTCCAGCGGCTGGCCGGTCATTTGCGACAGCAGCTCGTTCATGCGCCGTTTGACCCGCAGCGTTTCGCGGGCTCGAATTTCAATGTCGCTGGCTTGGCCTTGGATCATTCCCAGCGAAGGTTGGTGCAGCATGATGCGAGCGTGGGGCAGGGCAAAGCGTTTTCCCTTGGTGCCGGCAGCCAGCAAAAAGGCTGCCATTGAGGCCGCTTGGCCCACGCAAACCGTAACGATGTCCGGCTTGACGTGGTTCATGGTGTCATAAATGGCCATCCCTGCCGTCACAGAGCCGCCGGGGGAATTGATGTACATCACGATATCTTTTTGGGGGTCCTGGGAATTGAGGTAGAGCATTACCCCCACAATGGTATTGGCCAAGTTGTCGTCAATCGGCTCGCCAATAAACAAAATCCGCTCTTGGTAGAGGCGGTCATCGAGGCTAATCCATTGGGTGTAAGGATCGCCGGGCAAACGGTAGGGGACGCGAGGCACTCCAATTGGCATAGATGTCTCCTGGCAAAGTTTGAACCAGAATAGGGCGCTTGCCAAATTGCTCCCGCACTCAGGCTCAGCCAAGGCAAAACCCGCCACAGCCCAGCGCGGGTATTTCAAGGTCGACCCTCAGGTTTTGGCTGCTGCCAACTTTGGCAAGCCTTTGGAGCTGGTCAGCACCTGGTCAATAAGGCCATAGGCCTTAGCCTCTTCCGGGGTCATGAAAAACAGTCGCTCCGTGTCCTTTTTAATGCGCTCCACGGGCTGACCCGTGCTGCGGGAGAGTTCCTCCAGCATCATGTTGCGCAAGGTCAGGATCTCGCGGGTGCGAATTTCAATGTCGCTGGCCTGTCCTCGGGCACCCCCATAGGGCTGGTGCAGCACAATCGTGGCATTGGGCAAGCTAGCCCGAAACCCCTTAGCACCCGCTGCCAACAGCATGGCCGCCATGCCGATGGCACTGCCAATGCAGATAGTGTGCACTGGCGGCTTGATGTAGTTCATGGTGTCCAGAATGGCAAAGGCTGCTGTGTCGTAGTTATAGGTGCCCGTTGAGTTGATGTACATCTTGATCGGCTTTTCCCGATCCTCGTACTGCAAGTACAGCAGCTGCTCAATGATTAGCTTGGTGACGTTGGCATTTGACTCTTCCGCCAGAGGTAAACCCAGGTAAACAATGCGCTCCTGGAGCAGCAGGGAAGCTAGATCCGGGGGAGGCGTCCGAACCGGAGCGCCACCGTAGTAATAGTAGGTAGATTGCACCATGCCAGAGTTCTCCTACAGCCAATCCCTTGACTTAGCTAAGAACAAGGGATCCGGAAATAGCAGCGGATCCCTTGTCCAGTAACCAGCAACAGAAGAGCGTCCTGGCGACCTTACTCAGCTCCCTGCGGCAAGAGCACCCGATCTGACTGCGTGACTAGGACTTTGGGCTTGCGCTCCTCGTCCACGTCGATGAGCACCTCAGATCCCTCTTTGACGCGGCCAGTCAAGATCTCCTCTGCCAGCAGGTCTTCCAACAGGCGCTGGATGGCCCGGCGCAGGGGACGTGCCCCGTAGCTGGGGTTGTAGCCCTCCTCCACCAGCAGGTCTTTGAAGCGATCGCTGACCGTGAGGTGAATTTTCTTCTCCTTCATGCGGTCGAAGACTTCCTTGAGCAGGATGTCGGCGATCTGCTTCACCTCGTCCTTGGTCAGTTGCCGGAAGACGATGATCTCGTCCACCCGGTTGAGGAACTCGGGCCGGAAATACTGCTTCAGCTCTTCGTGCACCAGGTTGCGGATGCGGTTGTAGTTGGCCTCTTCCTCATTGGTGTTGAACTCAAAGCCAAGGCTGCCGCCGCCCTTCTCGATGACCTTGGAGCCAATGTTAGAGGTCATCACGATCAACGTGTTCTTGAAGTCCACCGTGCGACCTTTGGCATCGGTCAGGCGGCCATCTTCGAGAATCTGCAGCAGCAGGTTAAACACATCCGGGTGGGCTTTCTCAACCTCGTCAAAAAGCACCACCGTGTAGGGGCGGCGCCGCACCGCTTCGGTCAGCTGACCCCCCTCGTTGTAGCCGACGTAGCCGGGCGGGGATCCAATAAGCTTGCTGACCGTGTGCCGCTCCATGTACTCCGACATGTCAAGGCGGATCATGGCTGACTCGGAGCCGAAGAAGTAGGCAGCTAAGGCCTTGGTCAGCTCCGTTTTGCCCACCCCAGTTGGGCCGCAGAAGATGAAGCTGGCGATGGGGCGATTGGGGTTTTTTAGCCCCACGCGCGCGCGACGAATGGCGCGAGAGATAGCCCGCACAGCCTCATCTTGGCCGACAATGCGCTGGTGCAGGGTCTCCTCCATGTGGAGCAGCTTCTCTGACTCACTTTCGGTGAGCTTGGCCACCGGCACCCCTGTCCAGGCGCTCACCACCTGGGCCACATCTTCCTCCGTTACCTCCGGCAGCTCCGTGCGGCTGCTGTCCTCGGCTTTCTTGGCCGCTGCGATGGCGCGGATCTGCTGCCTAATCTCCATTTCCCGATCCCGCAGCTCACCGGCCTTGTCGAAGTCCTGGGCTCGCACTGCGGCATCCTTCTCCCTGAGAACCCGTCGCAGCTCCTGATCCAGCTCGCGCGCCGCTGGCGGCAGTTGGGAGTTGATCAAGCGCACTCGCGAAGCCGCTTCGTCGATGAGGTCAATGGCCTTGTCGGGCAAGAAGCGGTCGGAGATGTACTGGTCGGCCAGCTTGGCTGCCGCCTCCAGAGCCGCATCGGAGATCCTCAGCTTGTGGTGCTGCTCATAGCGCTCCCGCAGGCCATAGAGAATCTCAATGGTCTCAGCCACGCTCGGCTCGCCCACCATGATGGGCTGGAAGCGGCGCTCCAGCGCCGGATCCCGCTCGATGTGCTTGCGGTACTCATCCAGAGTGGTGGCCCCGATGCACTGTAGCTCGCCGCGAGCCAAAGCCGGCTTGAGGATGTTGGCAGCATCGATAGCACCCTCCGCCGCCCCCGCCCCGATCAGGGTATGCACCTCGTCGATGACCAGGATGATGTTGCCGGCGTTGCGGATCTCATCCATGATTTTCTTGAGGCGCTCTTCAAACTCGCCGCGGTACTTGGTGCCAGCCACCAACAGGCCGATGTCCAAGCTGATCACTCGCTTGTCGGCCAAAATATCGGGCACATCCCCCTGCACGATGCGCTGGGCCAAACCTTCGGCAATGGCGGTTTTGCCAACCCCCGGCTCGCCGATGAGGACGGGGTTGTTCTTGGTGCGGCGGCCCAAGATCTGGATCACCCGCTCGATCTCCCGCGTCCGGCCTACCACCGGATCCAGCTTGCCTTCCTGGGCCAGTTGGGTCAGGTTGGTGCCAAACTCATCCAGCGTGGGCGTCTTGGTACGGCTAGAGGAGCCACCGCCTGCCGTTACTTCGGCGGTTTCGCCCAGCATGCGGATGACTTGGGTGCGCACCTTGGACAAATCCACCCCCAGGTTTTCCAGAACGCGGGCGGCTACTCCCTCCCCTTCTCGGATCAGGCCCAGGAGTAGGTGCTCCGTGCCAATGTAGTTGTGGCCAAGCTGGCGGGCCTCTTCTAAGGAGAGCTCCAGCACTCGCTTGGCGCGAGGAGTAAAGGGGATCTCAACCGCCACAAAGCCGGATCCCCGACCGATAATTTTCTCAACCTCAATTCTGGCGTCTTTTAAGTTGACCCCCATGGATTTGAGGACTTTGGCGGCGATCCCCGTGCCCTCGCCAATGAGCCCCAGCAAAATTTGCTCAGTGCCAACGAAATTGTGACCTAACCGCCTGGCCTCCTCCTGGGCCAGCATGATCACCTTGATGGCCTTTTCTGTAAAGCGTTCAAACATGATCCTCGAGCTCCCTACGCCTGCATCAAGGCGGACCTGATAGGCCTGATCCTAACACAGGTTCAGGCCAGCTAAGGGACAGCAGACACCCCAGACGAAAAATCATCTGGGACTGGAACGCGCCTGGAGAGATTTGAACTCCCGACCGCGTGGTCCGTAGCCACGTGCTCTAGTCCACTGAGCTACAGGCGCAAGAGGGGTAGACTAGACTATCTGGCTGTCATCTACTGATGGACATCCCTAAACATGGCTTACACATTGTAGCACAAGAGCATCTCTTGATATCCGCCACCATTCAAGAAGGCCCTGCCCAGAAGGGGGGGTACCCTTGAATGGCTCAGTCGTCCAAGGGTTCTATCTCGGGATCCAAGCTCTTGGCGGTAAGGCGCAGGGCCTCTGCCTGCTCCATCACCCGAGGGGCTTGCACTGCTGTCTCAACCCCTTGCCGATAGCTCTCCCACAGGGGCATTTCCGGGTAGGTCTGCTGCAATTCCTTGATCTGATCCAGCAGAGCCTCTAGCCAGCCAGACGTACCCCAGGTGAGCAAAAACTGCAGGGGATTCCAGAGGTTGAGCTGCCGCCCCAACTCGTTGAGGCTTTCGTTGCGAAGGGGCGGGTCGAAGATGTCGGCCACCGTCATCAACTGACGGCCCAGGAGCGGCCTAAGGATTGTCTCAGCAGCCTCCACAACGGCGGGAAGGGCGGCTTGGATGCGCTCGGGACTGGGAATGTGCCGGGCCTGGGGCAAAGCTTGCAGCAGCAGCTCCAGGCGTCGTTCAGCTTCTGCCGACTCCAAAGCCGCTTCTAGGGTTGTGCCCACACTGAGAAACACTTCCCCCGTCAACAGCCGCACAGCGTCGATAACCAGGTGATACAGGGGAGGGATCACCAGCTTGATCCATTCGCTTTGGAAAAACTCCCGCAGCCGTCGCGCCAGATAGTCCCCCACCTGCGTGGTTTGGATCCCCAGTTGGGTGAGGGAGAGGTACCAGTCGGGGGGGGATCCTTTGGGATCGAGCCACTGGCGAAGGGTTTGCAACTCCTCTTCGGTGAGGGCAGTTCGCCCCTGCTTTAAGACGCTGCGCCGCAGCTTGCTCTCGGCATTCAAGAGCTTGCGCAGCTCCGGCGTGCCCAGCAGAGAGAGGGCCCCTGCCGATCCCACGCTGCCGATCTCGACGGCAATGAGGGCGGCCAAGAGGGCGGCTGAGGCTTTCACCTGGATCTCGCCGCTTTTGTCCACCACCAGAGGTAGGCGGCTATTGCCATAGGCCCGCAGGCTCATCGCCTCCAAGGTGGAGCGTTGCTCAGCGGTTAAGGCCCCTGCCCAAGAAGGGATGCCGTTGGTTTCTGCCCCAGAATAGGCCTGGTCCTGCAGGCTGTGATACAGCAGGCTGGCCACCCAGGCGCGGTCGGCGGCCCGTTCCAGAGAGCCAATGACCACCTCCCATTGGCGGGGGCTGAGCAGAGGCAAAAGCGCTTGCAGGTCTTGCTGGAGCGGCTCTGGAGAGCTGGTGGCTCTAGCTTTGTCTAAAGTTGCCTGCAGCCGATCCCTCGCCTCACGGCACAGGCCGCCCCACTCCAGTTGCAAACGAGCTAGGGTTTGCTGCAGGGTTTCTTCAGAGCGCCGGGGCAGCTCCTGCCAGCCCGCTTCCAGTTGCCGCCACAGCCCCTCCCAGTTCAGGTCCCCAGCCCTACCGGATGAAGGTGGAGAGTTCGCCGGCGCGGCGGGCCTGTTGGGATCAAGATTGGGGGAGAAGAGGTTAGGCATGGGCAAACTGGGCTGCAGGGGAATTACCGGCATTATAGCTAGGGGTAAAAGGCAAGCTGCGGTAAGCCCAAGGTTTCCGGCCACCCCATCATTAGGTTGAGGCATTGCACCGCCTGCCCGGCCTGTCCCTTCATGAGGTTGTCGATTACCGACAGGACAATGACTCGGTTGGTGCGGGTATCCACTTCCACCCCGATCATGCAGGTGTTGGTGCCGGCAACCCACTTGGTTTGCGGGTAAACGCCGCGGGGCAGCACCTTGACCCAGGGGGATTGGCGATAGAAGGCGTTGTAAATGGTGATGAGATCTTCGCCCACGAGGCCGGGATCCCGCAGGTTGGCGTACAAGGTGACGTGGATACCCCGCACCATCGGCACGAGGTGGGGCGTAAATTGTACAGTGATGGGGGTGTGGGTGAGGTCACTGCAGGCCTGCTCGATCTCGGGCGTGTGCCGGTGTTGGGCCACGCCATAGGCCCCCAGAGAGCCATCTACCTCGGCAAATAGGGATCCCAGCTTGGGGGTGCGGCCCGCGCCAGAGACGCCGGACTTGGCATCGAAAATAAGGCTGTCCAGCTCCACCAACCCCTGGCGCAGCAGGGGGGCAACCGCCAACAGGGAGGCGGTGGGGTAGCAGCCGGGGCAGGCTACCAGTTGGGCTTGGGCAATGGCCTCCCGGTAGAGTTCTGGCAGCCCGTAGACCGCTTGCTCGTTGGCCTGGCGATAGGCAGGGCTGGGCCAGGTGGGATCCGTCTGCCCCAGGCGATACCAGGATTGGTAGGTGGCCAGGTTGCGAAAGCGATAGTCTGCCGAGAGATCTAGAACTTTGCACCCTTTGGCTAGCAAAGGCGGCGCCAAGTCTGCTGCCAGGCCATTGGGCAGAGAGAGGAAGACAACGTCGCTGCTGGCGGCAATGGCCTCCACATCTACCGGCTGGATGGTCAAATCCACCGCTTGGGCCAGGTGAGGGTAGAGATCCCCGTAGCGTTTGCCGGCGCTGTCTTGACCGGCCAGGTAGGTGATCTGCACGCCGGGATGCTCGCTGAGCAGCCGCACCAACTGCACCCCTCCATAGCCGGAGGCCCCGACAATGGCGACGCGGACAGGATTGGTGGGAGGAAGAGAGTGAGGCGCCGTAGTGGCCATGGGGGCTGCCTGTGCAGAATTGCAAAACTGACGGTTTGCCTTACTATTTATCGCATTTGCCGCTGCCTTGGTTGAACTCACCTGCTCTGTTGGGCTCAGTGTTGCCTGAGCCGGGAGTTATACTGGGCTCACGCGAGCCGCCCAAGCCTCGGCAGCCGCCTTGGCTGTTGAGGTCTTGCCCAGGGATGTTCCCTACCTCGTCGGGAAGGGTTGTATGTACTACGAACAATTGATCAACATGATCCTGCGAGCCCGCGGCCAAAGCAGCCGCCACGGCCTGGATCAGGAAACTTTAACCCTCTACTCCGAAGGCCCCTACACCCTCTACAAGCTCACCTCCCATTTCGACCGCCGCTCCATTTTTGTTTTGGCCCAAAACCAGCAGGAGGTGTTTGTCTCCGGAGATGCGTTTCACAGCAAGTTGATCCCGGGAGAATGGCAGGAGTGGCTGCACCAGAAGGCTTTGGCTGTTGCCGCCGAGACACCCCAGGCCAGCTAGCCGGCGAGGGCCAAAACGCCGGGCTGAACCTGCCGGGGCACCACTGAGAGCCGATCCAACTCCGCACAATAGGCCAGGTCGCTGTCGCTTTCAGGGCTAATGGCCAGTAGCCGCTGCCCATGGCTGGAGCGCCGCAACAGGCTCAGGAGATTGTCTTGCCAAGTTTGGTAGAGGGCCAGGGCGGCCACCGCCTCGTCGTTGCCCAACTGCTCCTCCGAACAGCCCAGGCGATGCAGAATGGCTCCGGCACAGGCGGTGTCTTCCAAAGCAAAAGCCCCCTCCCAGCCAGCTCCCACCAGCCACACCTCGGCAAAAGCTCCTTGCCTGAGAAACTCCACCACTGCTCCCAAGTTCACCAGGGCTGCTGTGATCAACACCGGGATCCCTTCTAAGCGCTGAAGGGTGCGGGTGCCGTTGGTGGTGCTCATGAAGATGCGCTTGTCCCGCACACGCTCCGGCGTATACTCGCGGGGGGAGTTGCCTAGGTCAAAGCCCGCCACTGTTTTGCCGCCTCGCTCCCCAGCTAAGAGCCGTTTGGAGGCCGGCCAGCTCTGGCTGGTCGTTTGCAAGGGTTGTAAATCGGCAAACACCTGCACGGCCTCTGCCCCTGCGGCCAGGGCTGTGGCAATGGTGGTGGTGGCCCGCAGCACATCAATGGCCACCGCGCAGGCCGGGATCCCTGACGAGGGGACTTGCTCAGGGGTGTGGAAGTGGAAAAATCGCATGAGAGAAGGATCCACCGAGAGCTTATTAGAACTCACGCCGGGCAAACACCAGCGCCGTCAAAATGAGCAGCAAAACGGTGTAGATCAGGCCGTAAAGCGCATCGCCAAGAAGCTGGGTGGGCGGGGGAATTTGTCCGTAAACGGCAGCATCTCTTAGGTTAAAGCGCTCCAGATCTGGCAAGACTAAGTAGATTACCTCGAACACCTTGCCGAAGCCTGTGTCTTCCACTAGCTTGCTTAACTGCAGCAGGGCACGGCTCGTGTGGCCCATAATGAACAGGGCAATGGTGTAGAGGGTAGCCAAAATCGGGGAGGTAAAAACCCCAAACAGCAGCGCTGCTGCCACAATCAGCACCAGTTCCAAAAAGGTAAAAACTGTTGCCCAGAGAACGGCCCAGGGGGAAATGGGGGCCTGCACCACCCGCAGGCTGAGCAAAAAGACAGCCGTCATCATTGCTAGCAGCACCGACAGCAAAGCCGACAGGCCCAGATGCTTGCCGACAATAAACTCCGCCCGGCTCATGGGTTTGGCAATCAGCACGTAGACCGTGCGCCTCTCGATCTCTTTATTGACCAGCCCCGTGCCGACGAAAATGGCCACCACCAGCAACAGGAAGTGGATGGCGGCCAGACCCAAATCGGCAATGATCTTGTTGTGGGCCTGGTTGGCTACCTGGGGAATCAAAACGATGGCCCCCAGCATGGCCACCGCAAACACCATCACCAGATAAAGAACGCGATCCCGAATGGTTTCCCGAAAAACATTCTGGGCAATGGCCACGACGCGCCCTGCATCCATAGGCTGGCCTCAAGCGAGCGACAACCGGCTATACACTTGTAGAAGCCCAGCTTCATTCTATGCAGTTCCAGGCTCAGATTCAGATCCACCTGCGCCCCTCGGTCCTGGATCCTGCCGGGGCTGCTCTCCAGGCTAGCCTGCATCAGCTAGGGCATACCCACGTGCAGGGAGTGCGCATTGGCAGACACATCCAACTGCGGCTAGAGGCCCCTGACGCCGAAACTGCCCGAGAGCAGGTGAGCAAGCTGTGCGAGCAACTGCTGGCCAATCCAGTAATCGAGACCTATCAAATCCAAGTGGAGCCTCTAGAGGGCTGATCTCTCACCCAGAAGCTCTCTCGCTCCAGCCCTCACCGCTTTTGCCTTCGCCCCAAGGGATCCCCATGGCCAAGGTAAGGTTTGGCATTGTCGTTTTTCCTGGCTCCAATTGTGACCGCGACGTAGCCTGGGTAACCCGCGGCCTCTTAGGCTGTCCGACGCGACTCATCTGGCACCGGGAAACCGATTTGTCAGGGCTGGATGTGGTGGTGCTGCCGGGGGGATTCAGCTATGGAGATTACCTGCGGGCGGGCGCGCTGGCCCGTTTTGCGCCGGTAATGGGGTGTCTAGCCGAGCACGTAGCCCGGGGGGGCTATGTCTTGGGCATTTGCAATGGCTTCCAGATCCTGACAGAGGCGGGCTTGCTGCCAGGGGCGCTGCTGCGCAACGCTAATCTGCACTTTATCTGCGACCGAGTGAGGATCCGCGTGGAGCGGCCAGATCTGCCCTGGACAAGCGCCTACCCCCCGTCCGCCCTTGTAACCCTGCCGATTGCCCATGGAGAAGGGCGCTACGTCTGCGAGGCCGACACCCTGAAGCAGCTGCAAGATGGGGGTCAGATTGTCTTCCGCTACGATCCCGTTGCCCCCAACGGCTCGGTGGATAACATCGCCGGCATTTGCGATCCCAGCGGTCGCATTCTCGGCTTGATGCCTCACCCAGAACGCGCTGCCGACCCCGATTTGCCAGGCCAGGATGGGATCCCTTTTTGGCAGTCGATTGTGCAAAGCCTGTCCAGTTAGCCCTGCTGAGCCTGAGCCAACACCTGGCGCACTTGGTTCACCATCTCCTCGTGATCCACGACTGGCTTGGCAATGTAGCCATCGGCCCCACTCTGGGCCAAAAAAGTCTCCCGGTCGCCCCGCATGGCGTGGGCCGTTACCAAGAGGATAGGAATGGAGCTGGTGCGGGGATCCCCCTTAAGCAGCTGGGCAATGCGGATCCCGTCCACTGCCTCGCCGCGAAAGGTGCTCTGGGAGAGGGAGACATCTAGCAAAATGACGTCTACTTCACGGGCTTGGGCCAGCTGCAGAATCTGCTCCACATCCTGGCTGTGAAGAACCTCAAACCCACCCCGTCGCTGCAGCACCTTCTCGAATACGCGGGCATTGGCCGGATCATCCTCTACCAGTAGCACCTTTGCCATCGTTCCCCTGGGCTCTAGAGCCCAGCTAGCACCAACCCAAGGCAATTGTAGCGATCCCCAGGCTAGTCTCGGGGCAACTGCCCTTGCCCAGGGATCCAGGCAATTGTTTGCGCGGCCTCCTAGCCTCAGACCCTACTAGCGTGGCGGACCCAATTGGTGGGGCTTACTTCTTAGGGATCTTGGGAGTTTCGCGAAAAGCAACAGCAAAAAACAGAAGGCCCAACGTCAAAAACAGGATAAAGGTGTAGAGGATGGTTTCCATAGCAACCTCCCATGGACTCTCTAGAGCCGCCAGCACCCCATTCCCAAAGAGAGCCGAGTGCCGACGGCTAGGAACCAAGAAAGCTCTAGGCTTCTTGCACCTTGCGGGTGGTGGGATCCCCCACTTTTTGGAAGACGCCAAATTCCACCATCTCCTCACTCATGTTCGGGTCAATGCCAGCGAACACGTCGCGGAAGAGGGTACGGGCGCCGTGCCAAATGTGGCCGAAGAAAAATAGCAGGGCAAAGACAGCGTGGGCAAAGGTAAACCACCCGCGGGGGCTGGTGTGGAAGGTGCCATCGGCCTTGGGCGTTTCACGGTCAAACTCGAAGAGCCGACCCAACTGGGCCATGCGGGCATACTTCTTAACCGTTGGCGGGTCCGTGAACACCTGCCCGTCCAACTTGCCGCCGTAAAACTCCACCGTCACGCCCACTTGCTCAAAGCTGTAGCGCGACTCGGCCTGGCGGAAGGGAATGTCAGCTCGCACTACGCCATCGGCATCTCGCAGGATGACGGGAAACGTCTCAAAGAAGGTGGGCATGCGCTGCACCGTCAGCTCCCGCCCCTCGCGATCCCGGAACACTGGGTGGCCCAACCATTCGATGGCAATGCCATCCCCTTTGTTCATGGGGCCAGCCCGGAACAGGCCACCCTTGGCTGGGTTGTTGCCCACGTAATCGTAGAAGAGCAAGGACTTAGGCAGAGAGTTGTAGGCTTCGCTGAGGGTCATCCCAGCTTCCACGGCAGCATTGACGCGCCGGTTAATTTCCTGGTTGAAGTAGCCGGAATCCCATTGGTAGCGGGTGGGGCCAAACAGCTCGACAGGTGTGGTGGCGCTGCCATACCACATTGTTCCAGCTACCACAAAGCCAGCAAAGAACACTGCTGCCAGCGAGCTGGAGAGCACGCTCTCTATGTTCCCCATGCGCAGAGCCTTGTAGAGGCGTTGGGGCGGACGGACTGTAATGTGGAACAAGCCGGCAATGATGCCGACGATGCCCGCGGCAATGTGGTGGGCCACCACCCCGCCAGCATTGTAGGGGTTAAACCCGGCTGGCCCCCACTCCGGCGCCACCGGCTGCACATGCCCTGTCGTGGCATAGGGATCGCTCACCCACATCCCTGGGCCAAAGACGCCCGTCAGGTGAAACGCGCCAAAGCCAAAGCAGAGAATCCCCGCCAGGAGCAGGTGGATCCCAAAGATTTTCGGCAAGTCCAAGGCTGGCTCACCGGTACGGGGGTCCCGGAACAGCTCCAGATCCCAGTACACCCAGTGCCAGCAGGCAGCCAAAAAGAGCAACCCTGATAGAACGATGTGGGCAGCGGCTACCCCCTCAAACGTCCAGAAGCCTGGGTTGGCAACGCTCTCGCCATAGATGTTCCATCCACCCCATGAGTTGACCACTCCCAGGCGCACCATAAACGGCATGACAAACATGCCCTGGCGCCACATTGGATTCAAGACCGGATCCGATGGGTCGAAGATGGCTGCTTCGTACAGGGCCATCGATCCGGCCCAACCCGCCACCAGGGCAGTGTGCATTAGGTGTACCGCAATGAGGCGGCCCGGATCGTTGAGTACAACAGTGTGGACCCGATACCACGGTAGTCCCATAAAGCTCGATCCTCCACGTTTTCAACACTTGGGCAATATCCAGTCAAAAAGCGAAGCCGACACCCCCCTAGGTTCTGACCTGAGCAGTCCCTTCTAGCTTGAGGGGTGCCATGCCTACCTAACCTAAGGGCACACCCACTGAAAGTATTGCCGGCAGAATTTCCCTCCCAGAGATCAGACAGTATAACGAAGCGCAACCGACCTGAGTGGCTGCAGGCGGGATGCCCCTCATATTTGGCACCATCTTCCCCGATCTCTGGCCAAAGATTAAAAACATGACTTAAAATGTAACAATACTTAGCAACATCGCTCTTTCTTGGCTCAGTTCGAGCGAGGTTCTTTGGCAGAGCTATGGCAACGATTCGGTTTGTGAACGAGAACCGGGAGGTCGTCGTCGCAGAGGGGTCGAACCTGCGCCTGAAGGCGCTGGAGAACCAGGTTGACCTCTATAAGATGGTGGCCAAGCTGCTAAACTGCGGCGGCAACGGCCAGTGTGGCACCTGTGTGGTGGAGATTGTCGAGGGGGCTGAAAACCTCTCGCCACGCACAGAGGCAGAAAACCGCAAACTCAGGCGCAAGCCTGAGACCTATCGCCTCGCCTGCCAGACTAAGGTGCTGGGGGATGTTGCGGTGAGAACCAAGCCCTAGGGCTGGCTGGGTCGTTTGGGCAAGGCGCACCTGAGAATGGTATGCTAGCTGCCAGTTGGATTTGCGGCGTGCGGAGCGATGGAGACAAACTACCTGGGCATCTTGGCCACTCTTTTGCTTATCTTGGTACCTTCCATCTTTCTAGTAATCCTATACGTGCAGACTTCTAGCAAGTCGGAGAGCTAGTCGAGCAAGCTCTGGTTGCTCAGGGCAGGCAAAGGCCCTAGTAGAGCTGGCGGAAACCTAACTGGCAGTAGCCCCCAAAACTCGGCAGGGACTTCTACAGGGGGCTCTTTGCTTTTTGCAACAGAATGCAGGTGCGGCTGAAGTGGCCTGCAGGCGGGATCCCTTAGGTGGGTCTTCCTGACTTCCCAGCGTTTTTTTGGCGGATAGACTTAAGTCTACGGTCTTCATCGGAAAACTTGACTTTTGTCTATCCTAGTTTGCCACTAGGATGCCTCTTAAGATTTTTTACAGAATCTCAGCCAGCGATGGGGTCAGGCGAGATCCCGGGTCGGAAGGAGGATTATGAGCTTGAACGGGCTGGTTACAACCGCATGGTTAATTCCCCTCTATGCGCTGGTGGGGTGGGGGGGAGCGCTGATCTGGTCCCCAGGAATCACCCGCCGCACTGGCCCTCGACCGGCGGGCTACCTAAATGCGCTGCTGACTTTGGTAGCGTTTCTGCACAGTGTGGGGGCGCTGGTGGCGATTTGGGATCAGCCGGCGCAGGTGATTCGGCTGCCCTGGCTGCAGGTGGGGGATCTGGTGGTGGAGCTGCCGCTAGAGGTCTCTTCGGTAACGCTGGGGGCCTGCGCTGTGGTGACGGGGCTGAACCTGGTGGCCCAGATCTACGGCTTTGGCTACATGGAAATGGACTGGGGCTGGGCGCGCTTCTTCTCCCTGCTGGGCCTGTTTGAGGGGGGAATGTGCGCCTTGGCCATGTGTGGCTCTCTGTTTTTTAGCTACGTCATCTTGGAGATTTTGACCCTGGGCACCTACCTATTGGTGGGCTTTTGGTATAACCAGCCGCTGGTGGTCACCGGGGCGCGAGATGCTTTCTTAACCAAGCGCATCGGCGACCTCTTGCTCTTGATGGGGGTTATTGCCATTTATCCCCTGACGGGATCTTGGGAGTTTGAGGACTTGGCGGCCTGGGCAAAGGCGGTGCAGGCAGGAGCCATCTCTGTGGACCCAACTTTGCTCGCGCTGGCAGGGCTGGGCTTGCTGGCTGGACCTGCGGGCAAGTGTGCTCAGTTCCCCCTGCACCTGTGGCTGGATGAGGCGATGGAGGGGCCGATCCCTGCCACAATCTTGCGCAACGCCGTGGTGGTGGGCACAGGGGCCTGGGTGTTGATCCGCCTGCAGCCGCTCTATGCTCTTTCCCCAACGGTGTTGCGGGTGATGCTGGTAATTGGGGGGCTGACGGCAGTGGGGGGAGCCTTTGTGGCCCTGGCTCAAATTGACGCCAAGCGGGCCTTGTCCTACCTGGTGAGCGCCTACATGGGCTTGATCTTTGTAGCCGTGGGCACCGGCCATGTCCAGCAAGCGTATCAGTTGCTGCTTACCTATGCGCCGGCGATGGCTTTGCTGGTGATGGCGCTGGGCATGGTGATCTGGAACAGCATTACCCAGGATCTGCGTTATCTAGGGGGCTTGTGGTCGCGGCGACCCATCTCAGGTCTGTGCTTTTTGACGGGGATGGCCGGAATCCTTGCTTTGCCTCCCTTTGGCTCCTTCTGGGTGCTGACGGATCTGTGGCAGCAGTTGGTGCGGTCAGGGCAGGGGCTGGCGGCAACAGTTGTGCTGGTTACCAACGCGGTGACGGCACTGGGCCTAACCCGGGTATTCGGCCTTGTTTGGGGGGGTAAGCCACAGCAGATGAGCGAGCGCTCGCCAGAAGTGCATTGGCCGATGATGCTGCCCAGCACGGTCATGATGGGGGTGGTTCTGCACATAACCATGATCCTGGCGGCGCTGGGTTTGACGCCCACGCTGGAAGGGATCCCTGTTGCCCTGATGGCCGCATCCAGCCTGGTAGGCATGGGTTTGGGGGCAGTGCTCTACCTGCCGCGGGAGCGGCGGCCGGTGGACTGGGCTTTCTTGGCCGACTGGCAGGACCTACTGGCCAACGACTTCTACACTCCCAAGCTCTACCGAGCCAGTGTGGTGTTTGTGGTGCGCATCATCTCTGAGGTCACGGCGCTCTTTGACCGCTACGTGGTGGATGGCCTGGTGAATTTGACCAGTTTGGCGGTGCTGGCAGGCGGCCAAGTCCTGAAGTACACCACCTCCGGCCAGCTGCAGGCCTATGTGCTGACAATTGTGGTGGGGGTGGCCCTGCTGGGTTGGTGGTTCTCTAGGCTTGGGTAGGTCGAGGGGGTAAAGACCATGCTGAGTGCCTTGATTGGGTTGCCGATTTTGGGATCCCTGCTCCTGTTCCTGGGCTTGGGAGGGCGAAAGCTGGCGGTGGTCCTGGCCGGGATCCCGTTGGCCATCTCGCTGTTTCTATTTACCCGCTTTGACGTGCAGGCAACTGGCTTTCAGTGGGAGCAGCGGTGGGATTGGATCCCAGAGATTGGCTTGAGCTACTCCCTGGGCTTGGACGGCTTGTCCCTGCTGATGGTAGCTCTGAACGGGCTGCTTACCCTCATCGCCATCCTGACGGCTGAGCCAGAGGTGCAGCGTCCCAATCTCTTTTACGGCTGCATTCTGCTGATGAGCGGCTCGGTCAACGGGGCTTTTGCTGCGCAGAACCTGCTCTTGTTTTTCCTCTTCTACGAGCTGGTGCTGATCCCGATCTACCTACTTATTTCCATCTGGGGCAGCCCCAAGCGGGATTACGCCGCCATCAAGTTTTTGATTTACACCGCTGTCTCCGCCATCTTCCTGCTGGGGGCCTTTTTGGCTATCTACTGGCTTGGGGATCCCCATACCTTTGAGCTGGCTGAGATTCGCATCAGCTCTCTGAGCCCTGCTGCCCAAACTCTGGCGCTCTTGGCGTTGATGGTGGCCTTTGGCATCAAGATGCCGCTGGTGCCCCTCCACACCTGGCTGCCTGATGCCTACGGAGAGTCTTCTCCGCCGGTGGCGATACTGCTGGGAGGGGTGCTCTCCAAGTTGGGCACCTATGGTCTATTTCGCTTTGGGCTGCAGTTGTTTCCCCAAGCTTGGGCTGACCTGGCTGGGCTTCTGGCCTGGTGGGGGGCCATTGCCGTGCTCTCGGGAGCTTTGGCGGCTATTGCCCAAAAAGACATCAAGCGCATGGTGGCCTACAGTTCCATCGGCCACATGGGCTACATCCTGCTGGGCATGGCGGCGGCCACGCCGATTAGCTTGACGGGAGCAATGGTGCAGATGGTCTCCCACGGCCTGATTTTGGCGCTGCTGTTCGATCTGGTGGGCCTGGTGGAGCGCAAGGTAGGAACGCGGGATCTCAACGTGCTCAACGGCCTGCTCAATCCCCTGCGCGGCCTGCCCACGGTGAGTGCCCTGCTGATTTTAGGCGGCATGGCCAGTGCCGGGATCCCGGGCTTGGTGGGCTTTGTGGCTGAGTTCTTGATCTTCCAGGGCAGCTACCAAGATTTTCCCTTGCCCACTTTGATCAGCATCTGCGGCACCGGCTTGACGGCGGTGTATTTTGTGATTTTGCTCAACCGCACCTGCTTTGGCAAACTGGACAACCGCACTGCCTACTACCCACGGGTGCAGGGCTGGGAGCGGATCCCGGGCTTTGTTTTAACTGCCTTGATCGTCTGGTTTGGGATCCAGCCCATGAACTTGGTGAAATGGCCGCAACCCTTGGCCTTTACCCTCTCCACCCAAGTGGCTCAGGCCCAAACGGTTATCTTGGCCTCAGCCGGTAACCCGGATCATTCTCCCTAGAAACGGGGTCACCAGGTAGTTGGGAGACTCCCAGGAATTGAAGAGTTGGAGACTTGCCATGGCAACAACCCTAGTTGCACCTAAGCTACCTCCTTCCACTCATCCTTTTGCCGAGATAGTCCATCGCCTCGAGGCAGGGGGATCGATGCTGCCGGATACGCCGGAAAACTTGATGCAAATTATCGGCATCTACAAGGCCTATGCCGTGCCGATGGACTTTTATTGGCGTGATCTGCTCTACATTGCCGAGCAGGTGTTTGTGGATCCCTTGCCCTTTTTTAAGTACATCATTCCCGAAGAGTATCTGAAGCTGGCCAACCACTACGCCGGGGATGATGCGGATCTGCGCATTTGGCGTGGCCCCGCCACAGCCCACCCAGAGCTTCTGGAGTTCATGGAAAAAGGAGAGCTCAAGCGCAAGCTGCCGCGGATCTTGCATCACCTCTGGCATGACCGCATCAACATGGAATTTGCGGAAGAGTGTATGCGGGCCATGCTCTGGCACCGGGATATGGGGGGCCTGCTGGATCCCTATATGGATTCGGAAGAATACAAGCAAAATGCCGACCGCGCCATCCGCGCCTACTGCCAAGGCAACCCCCTGTTGATGGGGCTATACAAGCTCTTCCCAGACATGTTTTTAGAGCTATGCCGCCAGGCCACCATGTATTCAGTGCTGGGACTCTTTTGGGAGGTGATGGCGCCGGTTTTCTTTGAAATGAGCGATCTCTACGACGAGGGCAAAATTACCAGCGTGCCGGAGGCGATGAACTTCTTGGTCAGGGGGATCTTCGCCATTGCCGGACGGCCCATTTATCACCGGGTGCGCATCCGCGGAGAATGGTACGATATTGTGCCCAAATCCAAGGGATTTACCTGGCTATACGAGGCGGCTTTCCCCTACGTAGAGGCGGTGTTTTATCGCACTTCTCCCTTCCGCGGCACCAAGTCCTACAACGCCCAGGCCAACCAAGTGCCCGTTAACCAGTTGGACTTTCACTACGGGGTTCTCTACGCCGACAAGTTTCCCGTGGCCAGTGCCGGGATCCCGCCGACGCTTTTGCACCAGGATATGTACCACTTTTTGCCCCAGTATTTGGTGGAGTACTACCGCAAGCATTGCCGCGGCGAAGATGACATGCTGATCCAGCTTGGGATTAGCTTTCAGCGCTCCATGTACAACGTCACCTCAGCCGTGATCCAGGCAGGTAGAGCAGCTTTTCTCTATCCTTTGGACGATCCCAATCCGCGACATTTGATGATGAACCGCCGTTACTTTGAGGGGCAACTCAATCGCTTCACCCGGCCGGAATACGGGATTCGAGAAGCAGCTCGCCTGGCCTATATTCAGGATCAGAACTATCGCTAGCCGACTTCAAGTCTAGGCATTGACTCTGCCCATTTTCAGTTGTATTCAGGCCAGGTAGCTCTGAAACTGCCCACCACTTTGACTTTCCTGTCATCTCAACTTCCAGCAAAATAAGGATCTCGACCATGCCTGATATTGTCGATATTGCAGTTTCTACGGAAGGTTTCTCCACCCTAGTTACAGCCGTGAAAGCGGCAAACTTGGTGGATACTCTGAAAGGCCCTGGCCCCTTTACTGTTTTTGCGCCTACCGATGCCGCTTTCGCCAAGTTGCCTCCCGGCACCATTACCACCCTGGTGCAAAACATCCCTCAACTGACTCGCATCTTGTGTTACCATGTGGTGCCCGGTCGCCTGAAAAAGGCGGACTTGGCCAAGTATCGAAGTGTAGGCTCGGTGGAGGGATCCCCCATCGATTTGTTTATCGAAGGAGACGTGTTTGAGGTAAACAATGCTACCGTTATCCAGGCCGATATTGAAGCCGACAACGGCATCATTCACGTCATCGACACGGTGATCCTCATGCGGCCCCACTGGTTCTGGCCAATCCTGCGCTCTGCGGAAAAAGAGGGCTTAGCTAGCGCCCCCTGAAGCGACACCACCGGCAGGCAGATCCCCCACTGGGCAGGTTCCTGCTGCAAGGTATGGGTCTTGATGACCTAGAAAGCCTTGGTGGAGTTGCTCCACCGTCTCCGGCCCACCAAAATCGGCTCCTGGAGGATCCTCCAGCGCCCCGTCAAGTCGTAGGGATCCCTGACATCGGGATTGGAGCGTTGTGAGGCGGCGGGACAAAGTTTAGATTTTCTTTACCTGCCCCGTTGCTGTTTCCCCAAGGGCGGGCTAATTTAGGGAAGGCGTTTGGTGTGAACGGCTACAGCTGCCTGCAGGGATCCCTTGCCGGCGGCGGTGGTGTGCCCCTTCCTCCAAGCGTGGGGAGGGGTCGAGGTAGCCAGCCCTTCCAGGAGGCGCCTTGCCCTGCGCCAGGGAAGAGCAAAAGGTGGGCCTCCTCAATTTCGAGGGGGCTTGCCCGTCCAACAAGTTTTGCCCCAGTTTCGTTGAGCCCCATGAGCCACCGTTGCTTCGAGAGTAACCCCAGCCCTTGGCTGTCTAGAAAAGCGGGCCAGCTTGCCTAGCGCGAGCGGGGTCTAGTTCTGCAGCTCTTGGCGCCCTAGAGCTAGCGTTCTGGGTTGCAGTGGACTTGGGACTTGCTGCTTTTGCCTTGGCGTCTAGAAGCTCTTAGTTGCCTCCAGTTTTGTGATTAGCGTCACGAGGAAATCAGCATGGTGCAAGCAAAGGAGTTGGTGACATCTGGTCAGACGGCTCTTCTCGACTCGGATCTGGAAAGCTCCTCTTCCATCCTCCTGGATGCAGACAATGGAGCGGATCCCCTCGAGTTTGAACTGGATGCCAGTGACCCTGAGGCTTTGGACGAGGAGGAGGGCGACGAAGAGTTCCTCGAGGAGGAGGATGAGGCTACTGCCGCCAAAGGGCATGCGAAACGCAAATCGGCTAGCAAGAAAAAGGTCTACACCGACGACTCTATTCGCGTCTATTTGCAAGAAATTGGGCGCATTCGCCTCCTGCGGCCTGACGAAGAAATTGAGCTAGCGCGAAAAATTGCCGATCTGCTGGAGCTAGAGCGCGCCCGTGAGGCCGTTTTCGAGCGAATGGGCCTCTGGTCCAGCCCGGAGGAGGTGCCGGAGGAGCTATGGGCAGAGGAAGTCAAAATGCCCTTGCCGGAATTCCGGCGGCGCCTACACCAGGGGCGGCGGGCTAAAGAAAAGATGGTGCAGTCCAACCTGCGGCTGGTAGTCTCTATTGCCAAGAAATACATGAACAGGGGTCTCTCCTTTCAGGATCTGATCCAGGAGGGCTCCCTGGGCCTCATTCGGGCAGCCGAGAAGTTTGATCACGAAAAGGGCTACAAGTTTTCCACCTATGCCACCTGGTGGATCCGCCAAGCCATCACCCGCGCCATTGCCGATCAATCGCGCACCATTCGCCTGCCGGTTCACCTCTACGAAACCATCTCGCGCATTAAGAAAGTCACCAAGCAGCTTTCCCAGGAGTTGGGCCGCAAGCCCACGGAAGAGGAGATCGCCACCCGCATGGAAATCACCATCGAGAAGCTGCGCTTCATTGCCAAGTCGGCTCAGCTTCCTATTTCCTTGGAGACGCCTATTGGCAAAGAGGAGGACTCGCGGCTGGGAGACTTTATTGAGTCGGAGGGAGAAACTCCCGAGGAGCGGGTGGCCAAGATGTTATTGCGGGAAGATCTGGAAAGCGTTTTGGCAACCCTCACCCCTCGCGAGCGGGATGTGTTGAGGCTGCGCTATGGGCTGGATGACGGCCGCATGAAAACCCTGGAGGAGATTGGCCAAATCTTTAACGTCACCCGGGAGCGCATCCGGCAGATCGAGGCCAAAGCGCTGCGCAAGCTGCGCCATCCCAATCGCAACAGCGTGTTGAAAGAGTACATCCGCTAGCCGGGCCCAGTTAGACCTGGCTGCTACCTTCCCAGATCCTGGGAGGCTGGATACCAGCTCCTCGAAGGGAAGAGGATCAAAAACCAGTGCGGCGTTTCTGGGCAGCTCTAACTTTCTACACCGCCTTGCCCCTAGGACGGGCAGCAGATCTGCAGTTTGAGGGCATTGCCGCCTGGCTGCCGGCGGTGGGTCTATGCCTAGGCGGGATCCTCTTTTTGGCCTCCCTCTTGCTTCAGGTTTTTCCAGCGGGAGTACGGGCAGCTTTACTGGTAGCGCTGTGGGTGGTGTTAACCGGGGGGCTGCACCTGGATGGGGTGGCCGATACCGCCGATGGCCTGGCGGCCAATCTCCACACCAGCTCAGAGCAGTCAGCCAGCAATTCCCACCGCCTCCAAGTGATGAGCGACAGCCACACGGGAGCCTACGGGGTGCTGGCCCTGGGACTGGTGCTGCTGTTGAAGTTTGCTGCCCTGAGTAGCCTACAAGTCTGGCCCCTCCTGCTCTTGGTGCCAGCCTGGGGTCGCTGGGGCCAACTGCTGGCCATTGCTCTCTACCCCTACTTGCGGGAGCAGGGATCCGCCCGCTTCCTCAAAGACTCCACCTCCCTGCCGGGATCCCTGTGGCCGGGCACCCTGCTCCTAGGGGTTACCACAGCCGGTCTGGGGGGAAGCGGGATCCTGGCCTGGGGGCCTCTGCTACTTTGGACGCTGGGCGCTGCTCTGGGAGCCTTGGCCGTGGGCCATTGGATCTACCGCCAACTGGGAGGACACACGGGGGATACCTACGGGGCCACGGTGGAGTGGTCTGAGGCGATAGCCCTGCTGTGGGGATCCCTGATTAAGCTCTCCTGAGGTCTCTCTTGCGCTGGGAGAGGAACCGGCTCCGCCAAGCCCAATTGTTGCCGAGCCTTCTGGCAATCCTGCTGGATTTGGTGGATCAAGTCCGCCACTTTGGGGAAGCGCCGCTCTGGGCGGATAAACCCCTGCAACGCCACCCGCACCTCCTGCCCGTAGAGATCGCCCGTCCAATCCAGCAGATGCACCTCAACCGTGTGCCGCAGCCCAGCAAACGTAGGACGGTAGCCGATGTTCATCACTCCTGGCAGAGCTCCCGCGGCAGCGGGCACCTCCACCCAGGCGCTGTACACTCCGTTGCGGGGCAAGAACTTCTCGGGCGGCAGGCGCAGATTGGCAGTGGGAAAGCCCAGCTCCCGTCCCCGGCGATCCCCTGGCACCACCTCTCCAATGAGCCGATAGGGACGACCCAAGAGCTCTGCGGCTGCTGCCACCTCCCCTGTAGCTAGGGCAGCGCGAATGCGGGAGCTGCTGACTCGCTTCCCGTTTAGTTGCACCTCCGGGATGACCTCTACTGGAATACGGCACTGGGATCCCCAGGCCTTCAGGGTTTGGGCAGTACCGGAGCGGCGATGGCCAAAGCAAAAGTCCCAGCCAACGCTGAGGTGGCGAACGCGCAACCCTTGTTCAAGAACTGTCTGGATGAAGTCGTGGGGAGGCTGGCAAGCCAGGGCAGGGGTAAAGGGGAGCAGCACCACCTGTTCAAAGCCCATTTCAGCCAACAGCGCCAGCTTCTCCGCCGGCGGAGTCAGCAGCCATTGCTTTTGCCCCGTCAACACCTCCTGCGGGTGGGGATGAAACGTGAGAACCGTGCGCACCCCCTCTGGGGAGTCTCGAATTGGCTGCAGCACTTTCTGATGGCCCAGGTGCAAGCCATCGAAGTTACCAATGGCAACGGCAGTGGGCCGCAAGGCTTGAGCCAGATCAGAAGTTACATGCACCGCTTGGGATCCCCTTGGTTCTCCCTACCAGAGTGGCCAAAGCAAGGCCGTCAGGGCACTCAGCCCAACCACCCCCCACAAGCTGCGTCGCAGGCGCTGCAACACCGGCTCAACCTGATAACGGACAATGAGCCGATGCTGAGCCAGCTCCTCTTCCGATTTGACGTACATTGCCCCGTCGTACCAGCCGCTTTCTTCGTAAGGGATCCGCGGCTGCACCAAGCGCCGCCGCACGTGGGCCCAGCCCAAGTAGAGGTGGAGCAGCACTAGGCCCAGCAAGGCATTGGCTCCCAGGATCCATGCCACGGTGAAGTGGCCCCAATCCCCGACAAAGCTGCCCCACACCAGTGGCAAAATTCCCACCGCAACCACTCCCCACACGCCCAGGAGCCGCCGTAAGTAGGGGAGCCAGGCCAGTGTTGGCCAGCGAAAAAGAAAAGCTTCCCTTAGCTCCGCATATTGCCGCAGAGGCTGCTGCTCAGCAGGAATGGGATGGGAAGGATTCGTCATAGGGCCTTAACATATCTACACAACATGATATTAGTTGGCCTGACGCCCGCCAAGCCCAGCCTAGCTGCGGTTCAAATGCAGGGGAGAGGGGTATCGTATTAGAGTGGGGTTGCCTTATCTCCTCTCCTACCATGAGCGTCCCAGGCGAACCTGCCGCTGCTCCCTACCTGATTCTCAGAGAGCCGGACGGCAGCCAGAGGAAGTACGTTCTTGCTGGAGCCACAGCTTGGACGCTGGGCCGCGATGAGGGCAACGCCATCGTCCTCAACGATCCCAGTGTCTCCCGCCAGCACGCCCTGCTGCAGTACTTGGATGACAACAGCATCTATCTCATCGATCTGGGCAGCCGCAACGGCTCGTTTGTTAACAATCGCCGCATTAGCATTCCCACGCTGCTGCAAGACGGGGATCGCCTTACCCTTGGCCAATCCCAGCTTGAGTTTCACAGCGGATCCCTGACTAGCCCAGAGCCCGGCTCTGCCGGCAGGCCCTCGGACACCCTGGTGCTGCAGACCCGCTGGCTCATCTCAGTGGCCGTGGTTGACGTGCGCGGTTACGGACAACTGACCCAACAACTGGACGAGCGGCTGCTTTCCCAGGTGATGGGCGACTGGTTCCGGCGCGGCGGCGACATCATCCAGCAACAGGGAGGCAGCGTTGATAAGTACATTGGCGACGCCATCATGGCCGTCTGGTTCCATACACCCCATGCGGATCCCTTGCCAGCCGACCAGGCGGAGATCGAGCTTGACGTGAAGTCAGTTCTGCAGGCCCTGGTGAAGCTGTTCCAGATGACCGAACAACTGAATAGCGAGTTTCCCCTGCCCTCTCCCCTGCGCCTGGGAGCAGGCGTCAACACTGGCCCAGCCATCGTGCGCCAGGTAGGCAACACCACTCGCCAGGAGTACACGGCTCTGGGCGACACCGTCAACCTGGCCTTTCGCCTCGAAAGCGCCACCCGCACCCTCAACACTGACCTGGCCATCAGCCAGAGCACCTACGCCTACTTGACCCGACAACTAGGTCAGTCAGCCACTTGCTTCTCCCAGCAGGTGGTGGAGCTCAAAGGGTATGCCCGCCCGCACCAGGTGTACTGCTGCGATGTCCGCTCTCTGCAAGCAGTTCTCAGTCAAATCCCAAGCTCGGAGTAACTGCCGGCCTGGGGATGGCTGGCAGGGGGTACTAGGGTCCTCCCAGAGGTTCAGTTGGCTAGGGCTGCTTCCGGAAGCTTTTTACCTCCAAGACTGGGCCCACCTGCGCTGTTGTTACCCAATCTTCCCTCACCTGCCCCTGAATGGTAACCTGCAATCCCTCCTGCAGGAGCTCTTTGGGGGCGCGGAAGAGGGCGTAGTGCTGACCTGAAGGGAGCGTCAGCACCCACACCCCCCCCTCAATGTCGAGAAACTCAATGGTACCCCTGAATTCTTGCATCACTTCCTCAGAGCTAGGACGGTGCTGCTGGGCTGCAAATCCAAGATGGCTTGTGCTCCCAAGTAGGCCAGGCCCAGGCAGAGCAAGCCATTGAGGAGCAAGAAGGAGCGCCCCAACCAAGCAGAGGATCCAAGCCATAGTACCCCCTCATAGAACAGGGATCCCGACAGGAGCAGATGGGAAGCCACCCCCAGGCAGAGGCCGATGACCGCCCAGCGCCAGCGCCGATGGCCCAGGAGGAGCACCATCAACAGGCCAGGGATCAACACGCTGGCAAACAAGGGATCTAGGGCATTGGTCTGGGCTAAGGCGGTGCCTAGCTCTGGCAGGGAGCTGCCCAGCAGTTGCAAGGGCCAGCGGGGGAAACCCACAATGGCCAACCCTTGCAGGGGGAAGAGGCCAGCGCTGCCCAGGAGGATTCCGGACAATAGGGGTACTGTCACCGGTACGGGCTTGGGAGCCAGCCACCAGCGAATGAGCACCAGGAGGATGTAGCCACCTACCACCATCAGCAGCTTGGGCACCAGGGCAATTGCGCCCCCATCAAACCAGAAGCGAGGGTTGAGGTAGCCGTTGTCGTTTAGGTACTTCAGGAAGTCCTTCAGCCACAGCACCAAGGGGTTTTCCTCCTGCTGACCCCTGGCTCGGGCCAAGGCTCTGGCTGCGTCCAGCAGACCGGCGCCATAGAAGTTCTGTTTGTCGCCAGGTACTGGGGCAGCTGACCTCTTGAGGATGGCCTCCACCTTGTCCGGATCCTTGATGCCCTGAGCCTGGATCAGCGCCGCCACGCCAGCCACGTGGGGGGCAGCCATGCTGGTGCCTTGGAAGTAGGCGAAGACCGGCTCGTCGGGGTTGCGGCGGTTGATGGTCTGCTGCAGGATGCCGTACTCCGGGTGCTCGGGCGTCTTGGCCCCACCAGGAGCAGCAATATCCACGCCCACCCCATAGTTGGAGTAGGGAGCTTTGGTGCCATCAGGCCCCGTGGCTGAGACGGCGATGACATGGGGATAGCGGGCTGGGTAGCTTACCTGGCTGGAGTTTTCGTTGCCAGCAGCTGCAACTACGGTCACTCCCTTGCTGTGGGCGTAAGCTACCGCCTCTTCCATCAAGCGAGCTGAGGCGCGACTGCCCAAGCTGAGGTTGATGACGGTAGCGCCATGGTCGACGGCATAGCGGATCCCTTCCACCACATCCGACAGGGATCCAAAGCCGTTGGCATCCAGCACCCGCACGGGCATGATCTTGGCCTTGAAGGCAACACCTGCCACGCCCAGGGCGTTGTTGGTGGACTGGGCAAGGGTGCCAGCCACATGGGTGCCGTGGCCGTTGAGGTCGGTGGGATCCTCATCGTCATCCACGAAGTCGTAGCCCTTCACAAATTCGGTCTGGGCCAGATCCGGCACCCGCGTCACCCCCGTGTCCACGACTGCCACCGTCACCCCTTCCCCTTGAGAAATCTCCCAGGCTTCGGGCATGCGGATGGCCCGTAGGTTCCACTGCTGGGAGTAAAGGGGATCGTTGGGCACGAAAGCGGCCTGGAATTGGTAGTTGGGGTGGGCATACTCAACGAGGGCTTCCCGCTGAAGCCGCTGGAGCAGCCGCCGAGTGGCCCTGGGATGAGTCGCCTCCCCAGTGGCTAGGTAAATAACCTCTTGGCGGGCAAAGGCACTGTTGCTGCTGGGTCGCAGCGTCAAGTTGTACTCTTTGGCAAGGGCAGCGATCTCACTGGGAGTAGCCGTGTTCACAAAGTTGATCACAATGCTGTCGTAGGGAGTGGATCCCTGGCCGCAGGCCGTGAGGAGTAGCGCCATCAGGCCGGCCCAGCAGAGACCCAACCAGCGTCTGAACTTCATCATGCACGCCCCCGGCATCCAAAATTGTTGCCACCAGTATGCCCTCTCGATGGGCAATTGACCAGAAAAGACTCTGCTGCCAACCCTTCCCGCAGCTACCTGGAAAACCCAGAAAGAACTCCCTCTGGCCAAATGTTGGCTTCCAGGGCATGATGGATCTGTAAGAACTTGAAACACTTCTTAACATCAGTTTTCAGGATTGGGTCTTTAAAGAGGGAGTAGCATGAGCATCCAGTGGCAAAGGGTACTTGGCTTTGGAGTGAGTCTTTGCCTAGGGCTGTGGATTTGGGTGGGCGGGGGATCTCCCCTGTGGGCGCAGCCTGCCCTGCCAGTAGTGCCGATGGAGTTGCCTCAGCCGCCTGTTCCGGTTTTGGACTTGGCGGATCAGTTGAGCAGCAAGGAGGAAGCCGAACTGGCCGAGCACCTGAGCCGGCTGGAGGAAGAAACTGGCTGGAAGCTGCGGGTGTTGACCCAGTTTGACCAAACCCCGGGCCGCCAGGTGAAGGAGTACTGGGGCCTAAACGAGCGCAGCGTTTTGATGGTGGCGGATCCCCGGGGGGGCAACCTGCTGGCCTTCAACGTGGGGGATGCGGTGCGGGAGATCTTGCCGCGCACCTTTTGGATCGAGCTGCAGTCTCGCTTTGGCAACCAGTTCTATGTGCAGGAACATGGCGCCCACCGCGCCATTCTAGAGGCCGTTGAGGTTCTGGATCGCTGTTTTCGCCAAGGCGGTTGCCGGGTAGTGCCCGGGCTGCCGCAGGAGCAGTGGATCCTGACGTTGATTACCTCTATCTTGGGTGGGATTGTCTTGGGGTTTGCCGGCAAACCCCGCCAGGGAGAGGAGGTGTTTAACTGGCGCTGGGCTTTGCTCATCTCTCCCTTGTGGTTCATTTTGTTTGGGGCCTTTGGCCTTGGCCCAGTGGTTGCTCGCACCCGAGATTGGCTGCCAGTGGTGCGCAATATCTTGGGCTTTCTGGCCGGAGCTTTGGCTATTTACCTAGCTCCCATTCCACAGCCAGCAGAGGATCGGCAGTAGCTTCCTTGCCTCTCTCGGCTGTCAGCTCAATCCCCTGCCTGCTGCCCCCTAGCAACAAACTGGCAGGCGGGGACAACTTGCAAGGGAGGTGCTAGTATAATCCAGGTAGAACGGGCTGATGTAGCTCAGTTGGTAGAGCACTCGACTTGTAATCGAGCGGTCGTCAGTTCGAATCTGACCATCAGCTCTTTATTCGGGTTTGCTTGGCCATTGTCCCTAGCGGGGATCCAGCTTCTCCGGGCTCGGTTAGAGTGGCTGGAGGGGGATCCCCCCTCTCAACTTGGCTGAGGAGAGAGGGATCCCTACCCACAAGGCATCTGCTAGGCCTTTGGGTGGTTTTTGTGGTCTCGGGATGTCTATGTCGCGTCTGCCAGCCGCTACGGTTCGTCGACTGCAAAAGCTGCCCCAGATTCCTTCCGTGTGGGAAGGGGATCGCCACAGCCTGCCAAGCTCGCCAGTTGCTGGCTCCCAGCCTTCTCCCGGCGAGGGGGAATGCATTCTCTGGGTGGACGGCGTTCAGGGTGTGGTGCGAGCTATGGAGGTGGTGCCTGCTGGCTCTGGCATGGAGCCAATGGTGCGGGCCTTGATCGCGGCCATGGAGCGGCCCAATGCGGGCTTGCCAGCCCGTCCCCAGAAAATCGTCGTGCGCAACCGGGAGGTGCAGTTTTTCCTGCGCGGCATTCTGCACGAGCTGGACATCAAAGTGGAATACCAGCCGGAACTGCCGCTCATCGATGAGATCCTACAAAGCTTTGCCGAGGCTCAGGAGCAGATCCCCCCACCTTTGCCAGAAAACTACGCAGAACTCCTGGCTGGCAAAGCCTTCACCCTCTGGCAGGATGCCCCCTGGGAGTACCTTGAGGATCACCACATTCTAGCCATTGAGCTGCATCAGTGGGACGTCGAAACCCTCTACGTCTCAATCATGGGACGGGCAGGAATGGAGTATGGGGTGATTTTTTATCGCTCCCTGCCCTCCCTCAAACAGTTTCGCCAGCAGGCCAGGCAAGCGGACCCTGATGAGATGGAGGAAGTCTTCCTGAGGCAGGACTGTCTCTACCTGACTTTTCAACCCCGCCATCCCGAACTGGAAGACTGGCCAAACTTGGACTTGGCAGAGTTGGATCCCGAGGACATCGAGCCGAACTTCGGCACCATCCACCCGCTGGAGGGCTTGCGCGGTGTTTTACAGGAAGAGGAGGCAGCAACCTTGGCCGTGGCCTTGGAGGCCTTGCATGGCTTCTTGAAGCAGTACCGCCGCAAGCTGGAAAAGGGCTTTCAACCTTGTCAGGGGCAGTATTGCGTTCCCAATCCCCAAGGGGAAGCCCTGTCGGTGCAGGTGCGCACCCTGCCTGAGTTGGCGGCAGAGCTGCTGGCATTAGAGGAAGAGAAACCCACCCAAGCTCTGCTCCGAGAGGATCTGCTGCCTGAGGGAGCGCAGCTTGGCCTGGGACTGCTGCCTTGGGCCACAGTGGAGGTGTTGCGCCGTGCAGGGCAAGTGCATCCTCTCCCTCAGAGCAAACTGGTGCAGAAGGGGGAGGGGCTGCCGGTGGTGATTGTGCGCACCTCTCGCTCTAAGGCCAAGCAACTGATTGAAAACCTGCGCGGCGAGGGGGGCCCCCAAGGGGTTTGTTTCAATACGGGAGTGGATCCCTTCGATGGCCATCGCTACGAGCTAGAAATTGTCCAGACGGGTAACCGCGACCTGCACTTGTTTGGCGAATTTCCCAAAGACGACCCCGTGCACTCAAGGGCTCGCAGGCGCTGGGAGCGGCGTTGCCGCGATACGGGGGGCTGCTGTGGTTTGGTGATAGCGATGGGGGCCAATTCCCACCAGCTAGAGCTGCCGGTGCACCATATTTTGGCCCTGTTTGAGATGCAGGCCCTCAGTCCCAAGCGCCTAGGGCTGGGTCCCTTGGTGCGCGTCAGCCGAAACTTGCACTTTTGAGCCGCTCAAAAATGCTGGAAGGCCTGCTGGCGGCTGAGGATCTGGCCGTTGTCTAGCCGCACCGTCCCCTGCGGATCCCAGCCAGTGACTTCGCCAATCCAGGCTGCCCCTGGCAGCTTTTCCAAGAGGTACTGGGCTACAGAGGGCTCAGCGCTAAGGAGCAGCTGAAAGTCTTCCCCGCCGTAGAGGGCCCACTCTAGGGCCTGGGCCGGAAAGACCTGCTGCAAAGCCTCTGAAATCGGGATCCGCTCCGCCTCGATCCTCGCTGCCACCCCGCTAGCCTGACACACCTGCACCAGGGCATCGGCTAGGCCATCGCTGGTGTCCATGCCGGCAAGGCGCATAGGGTCAGGGATCGCTGCCAACAGCGGCAACAGATCCAGCCGCGGGTGGGGGTATTGGTGGGCCCTAATTAACTGCTGCTGGGCTGTCGGGGCTGTAGATCCCTGCTCAGGGTGAAGCAAGAGCTCCAGGCCAGCCCGCGCATCCCCATGGGGCCCAGTTACGATGAGCCAATCGCCCGGCTGCGCCCGCTTGCGCTCAATGGCCCGCCCTGGCTGCACCGATCCCAGCGCCGTAATGGCCACAAACCGCTGGGGCGAGCGGCACAGATCCCCTCCCACCACTTGGCATCCCCAGGGGGCGCAGCAAGCCTGGATTCCCTGGTAGAGCTCCTCCACCCAGGCCACTGGTGTGGAGGGCGGCAGGCCCAGGCCTACGAGCAACGAGTGGGGACGGGATCCCATTGCCGCCAAGTCCGACAAATTGGCAGTTGCCGCGCGCCAGCCCACGGCATGGGGCGGGGTGGTCGAGTTGCTAAAGTGAACTCCCTCTACCAAGACATCGGTGGTTACCACCAACTGTCCTTGGGGAACAGCCAACACTGCGGCATCATCCCCTACCACCTGCTCAGGACAGTAGCGTTGCACCACCTGCAGTAGCCCCGCCTCGCCAATGGCTGAGATCGGGAGAAGCTGGTGAGAATCCTCGGGAGGATCAGAAAACAGAGGAGGCTTCTGGGGATGCACGTGGGCGGAAGGGTCTTGAGGATCCTACTCTGCTAACCTACGGGTAGCTAGCCTCACCTTAACCAAGAGGTATCCCCTAGCTTTTGGAACCCATTTCGGCAGCTTGGAGTAAAGCCCTGGCCCGTTGCTGATCCAACTGAGCCTGCAAGCGCTCCTGCTTGTCACTGCTAGTGTTCAAAACTTGGTTGGCCTTCTCCAAAAGAGCTTGAGCTGCAGCCTTGTCGACTTGTTCTCCTCGCTCGGCCCGGTTGACTAGAACCGTTACCTCGTTGTTTTCCACTTCTGCAAAGCCACCCATCACGGCAATGGCCGACCACTTGCCACCGGCCTTGACCCGCATCACGCCGTTGCCGATGGCTGTCAACAGGGGAGCGTGATTGGTCAGGATACCCAGCTGGCCTGAGGTGGCAGGGAGGATCACTTCCTCGGCAGGGGCATCCCAAACAACGCGGTCAGGAGTAATCACGCGAACCACCAGCGTCACGGCAAGTCTCCTGAAGCTTGAGCTTAGCTGTTTTTATCCTACCGGATGGCGGTTGCACCCAGCTCTGCCCGTTTCCAAGCCGAGGGCAAGACTTAACCCAAGCATAACCTCCTCTTTACTTCAGCGGGAAAGGCAAGCGATATGGTGTAGTCGAGAACACGGATCCTTGGTCCCAAGGCCGACTCTTGTTCTCCCTTAGCAGGGGAAAGGCCGCCCGCTGAACCCAAGTTTGCTCCAGCAGAGCTAGCTCATGACGCCTGAAACGACGCCCAGCCAGTATGTCAAACGGGAGCGTCAGCTCCTAGAAGACCTCTACCGAGGCCGCAGCCTATCTTCCTACAGCCCTCGCCAAATCATTCCTCTGCCGCCCGAAGAGTGGGTGATTGTCTGCCGGGGCATAGTGCAGTTGAGCACTGTCTATGCCAACGGGAGCGAGGCCATTTTGGGCTTTGCCGTTCCCTCCATGCCGCTGGGATCCCCGCTGACAAAGTTGGATCCCTACCAAGCTAAGGCGTTGACGGCAGTTGACGTGCTGCGGCTGTCGGCAGCCGAGGTGGAAGCCTCAGAAACCCTGAGCCAGGGGCTGCTCAAGCAGTTGGTGCGGCGACTGCGCCAAACCGAAGCGCTGCTGGCTCTGGCCGGGCGGCGGCGAGTGGAGGATCGGCTGCGTCAGTTGCTCTCCCTGTTGGCCGTGGAGTTGGGATCCCCCATCGCGACGGGAGTACGCCTGCAGGTGCGCCTTACGCACCAAGACTTGGCCAATGCCATCGGCACTACCCGCGTCACCATCACCCGTCTTTTGAACCGTTTCCGCCAGCAGGGCTGGATCACAGTGGACAAAAACCACCATCTCATCATCAAGCTGGCCCAAACGCCGCTCTGAAAGACTTATACAACGCTGGACAAAAGCGGACTTTTGCTCCAGGTTGAGGCTTTCTTCCTACTTCCACGACCCATAGCTAGTAGCAGG
>Ga0272447_1000430_pt1 | contig 31898 bp, 31 predicted proteins | sample YNPCB0133_FD_194589 | JGI IMG/M metagenome (GOLD analysis project Ga0272447, IMG submission 194589) | Hot spring microbial mat communities from Yellowstone National Park, WY, United States - YNP-CB-013-3 | ecosystem: Environmental > Aquatic > Thermal springs > Hot (42-90C) > Sediment | place... | reverse complement strand
AACAAGGCGAGGTCGGTTTCCACCTGTCGGAGCGCGTTGAATCGCAGGAACTGGCGGCGTTCTCGCTCCTGTCCTCGCGACGCGAGCGTGCGTGCGAGCGCGAAGATGCGCTCCAAGTCGACCGCGGTTACCGGGTCATACAGCACTGCACCGAAACCAGCAGCCAGCAGTTCCGGTTCCGCTCCGCGCTCGCTCCGCACCAGCGCGACGAGGAGCATGCCGGAACTTGCCGCTTCAGTGAGTTCCGATGTATGAGGGGTCGAGATATCCGCATCGAGAAGCACCACACGGACACCCGGTACACGAATACCCTCAGCCGGAGGAACCCACTCCTCTCGCTCTTGGACACGCCGCACACCCAGTTCCCGGGTGAGCCTCGCTATCGCTCCTCGCCGAACTGGATCCTGATCGATGATGAGCAGGTCGAGATCGTCCCATGCCATCACAGGAGCAGTCCCACGAAACCCTTCCCTCCCAAGACGTACCGTGATCGTAACCGACCGTGCGTCGAGCCGCTGTAGGACTTTCTTCCTATCCCGTCAACACGCTGTGCTACTCCGAGGGCGAGGGTTTCGCTCGAGGTTTCCGGTGCTCGGCACCAGCCGCTTCGAACAGCTCTTCTCCGCAAAATCGCCAGAGTTCCGGAGCCCACCAGCGAGACGCCACCGCTACCAAGACACAGCCCAACCCGCCGATCACCATCGCACCGGCTGGCCCCACAGCACCTGCGAGCACACCGGCTTGGAACTGTCCGAGTCGCGGGCCACCTGCCGCAAAGACCGCTGCAATCGCTCCCACCCGGCCGCGATAGGCATCAGGGGTCGCCAACTGCCGGACGGTATGGCGAAGCGCCATAGCGACCGCGTCCAAGGCTCCCGCTAGTGCCAACAGGAGGAATGACAAGACGAACAGGCGACTTATGCCGAAGACGGCCAGCGCCGCACCATACCCGACGACGACCCAGGCAACCACCTGGCCCGGCCAACGCGGTGTCGGCAGCAGCGCGAACAGTCCTGCCCCGACGATCGCTCCAGCACTGGGGGCTGCGAACAAGAGCCCGAGTCCATCTGGCCCGACCCTGAGAACGTCGCGAGCGAACACGGGGAGAAGCCCCGTCGAGGAGGCCAGAAGGACTGCAAAGAAGTCGAGGAGCATCAGTTGCCAGAGGAGCGGACGGTGGCGGACGAACCGCAACCCGTCCATGAAAGCAGTCCACCCCCGCCGCTCGAGTTTCGGCACGGGCAGATCGCGCCGCATCGCCAGCAAGGCTGCCACCACAGCCAAATAGCTCGCGGCATCGACCCAAAATGCGGCGGCCACACTCACATGCGCGATCACCAGCCCACCTAGGGCCGGCCCAGCGATGGCCGCCACATCCCAGGCCAGGACATTCAAAGCCAGCGCGTTGGCGAGTCGTTCGCGAGGTACCAGCAAAGGAATGAGGGCCTGACGAGCCGGTGCATCGAACGACATGGCTGCTGCCGAGGTGAACGCGAGGAGATACAAGAGCGGGAGCGACGTCATCCCCAAGGAGACCGCAAGCGCGAGCACTCCCAGGAGAAACGCGGCCGTCGACTGCGTGAGCAAAAGAAGTCGGCGACGATCCATCTGATCGGCCAACGTGCCGCCGAAGAGCGAGAGCACCATTGTCGGGATCGCTCGCACCAGAGCCACACCGCCGAGCTGTGCCGGCGATCCTGTCAAGTCATAGACCAACCAGCTCAGGGCGACGGTCTGCATCTGCGTGCCGAGCATGGAGACGAACTGCCCGGCCCAGAGCAAGCGAAACTCCCGGAACCGGAGCGCAACCAGCGCTTCCCCCCAGCGAACTCGCACCTGCCTGCCCCCGAAACGACATCTGCGAGACACTTCTGCCGGCAAGCCTCGACCGATGGTACACTGCGCGCGAACGAAAGGATCGTCCGCATGCACGCTCCCATGACTCGCGCTATCCTCTACGGCTTCCTCGGTGCAGTCGGAACCGCCATAATGGTCGGTGTCCCCACGGCACTCATCCCGAATCCCGTTTTCGGTCGCATGATTCCACCGGACGAATTCGACTACCTGGTTTTCGCGGCGACCGTCATCCTCGCTTCGGCCCTCGCTGCCACCTATGCCTGGCCACTCGCCTGCCCGCTCCCGGAACGACGCATCGCTGCTGGCTCCCTCGCCACCTTCTTCGCAGTCGGGTGTCCGACATGCAACAAGCTCGTGTTGCTCCTACTCGGGAGTAGCGGGGCCGTTCAATGGTTTGCCCCTCTGCAGCCACTCCTCGGTATTGCCGGGCTGGCCCTGCTGGCCTCGGCTCTCATCTACCGGTTACGGCTGCTCGCTCCGTTTTCTCACTCCAACCAGCCGAAGCGCGCCGCCCTTGACTGACCGAGACAGGGGTCACTTCTGCAGTAGTCTTGTGCTTTCTCTCCTGCTCATCACGCTGCCGATGTAGCAGATTGCACCAGAAAGGCGAGGAACGAACAGAGCGCGGCGACTCGTGGCACGTGCTTGTCGTGCGTCTCTCGCCGGAAGGCAGTCAGTCCAGCTCAGGCACAACTAGGATCTTGGGTAGTGGAGATCACCCTCCCCATCCACCGTCGAAAGTCTTTCCCTGAGCGCGATCCAACACTCGGCTCCTTGTCGTCCTCTGCCCTCAGGAGCATCTTCGTGCGCGGTGCACAACGCCGCCCGTCGGCTTCGACCACTGCTCCGATCCACCGATCGAGAGCGGAGTGGTCAGTGCGCCGCGGCGAGACGTTCAGTCGGTCAGGGTTGTCGACATCGCGAGCCCTTCAGGCCATCTCTGGCCCATCCAGGGCTGCACTCCGCTCTTGCACGCTTGACCCCTCCCGTGTATACTCTCTGTGGTAGACGGCGTTTGGGCCGCTAGCTCAACTGGTAGAGCAGCTGACTCTTAATCAGCGGGTTGGGGGTTCGAGTCCCTCGCGGCCTACCACAGAAAACTGCTCGAAGACGCAAAACTTCGCAAACGAGAGTCGCCGCTCCAGAGGCGGCTCGACCAGGTCGGTGTGACGTCGCAGTGGTGTCAAAGTGGTGTCAAACTCGCGTTCGGCGACGAGCATCGCCGACGAACGAAAAACCCCGCTAGCCGGGGACTCGACCAGCGGGGGTAGTGCGCTACACTAGTAGTGACCGGGTGCGCCGACCCCGCACCTGGTCGAGCCCCGGCGCTGACCCACCAGCGACCGGGGTGTCTCGTCTTCCAGGCTGTTAACGTGCCGACCGTCTCGACCCCACTCTAGTGCGCTTCGGACTGCGCGTCAAGAGGGGTTTCGACCAGAACCAATGCGGCCAGGGACTCGTGACTGTCCGGATGGTAACGAGCGACACGGCGGAATTACTCGACCCTCACCGGCCGTGTCTCCTCATACAGCTCCTGCTCGTAGTCGTCCAAGAAGGCCTCGACCTCTTCAAGGCTCAGGTCGAAGCGCTCGCCAGCGACGATGAAGTTGTGGTACGGGTCAACGATGCGGTACCCACCGCGGTCGTTCAGGTGCAACCGTCTCGCTCTCGACTTCCGCAGCGCAAGACCCAGCCGAGCCGCCTTCCGCCGCAGCCGGTTTTCATAGACCTTGTCATCATAGACGATGTCATCCATCGAGCTACCCCCCGTTCTGCACGCTATGCTAGATGGTATACCGGACCCGATGCTGTGTCAACCAGCTAGCTACCCCCTCTGGCGCTCCGGCGGACACGAAGGCCGTCAGCTGACGAGCGATGAGCAAGGTTAGGTTCCTGAGGGGTCAACGACATTGAGCTCGGCGGAGTCGTCCCACGACAGCCTGGCGACGACCACCCCTGGCTGCGGTTCGGGTGGTGGGTCGTCGTGCCAGCGAATCGTGATGCGCCGTCTCCATTGTGCGGAGTGCGATGTCCTTCGTCGGGTTTCTTTTCTCCCCTATTAAGGGTATTCCGTGGAGAAAAGAAATCGACCGAACCATGTCCACCATTTGTGGCTTCTCCACGGGGAAATCCATTTCTCCGTGGGCTTTCGTTTCTCCACGTTCGTGGGAACGTGGAGAAAAGAAACCGACCGGGTCACCGTTGACCAGGAACCACCGATACGGGTCGCCCCTCTTCCCGCTATCGGTCCGGACAACCAGGCCAGCCGACCAGCGTACCCCAGGCTGGTGGACCCCTCAGGGGTAAAGCCGACAAGGTTCCCGGCCGACCATTCGGCAGGCTTCGGAAGTGCACGGCCGAATTTTGGGGGTTTGATGGAGGATTATCATCAGGCTACCGGCACAGTGGTAGTGTGATGGCGTCACCGTTGCACGATTATCAACGGAGGCGTCGACCGACTGGGACTGACAATGGGGGTGGTCGCTGGTGGACCGGGATCGGGGTGTCCAAGTTGGGACAGGTGGGGGCCAGGGCGTCACCGGTCACTCACCTATATTGACGATGACCAGTGACGACCCCTGGTTGGCCGCTGGGGTGCACCCGGGGTGTCGTCCGGCGGTCGTTAACGGTTAACGACCCTAAAGAGGGTTAACCGTTAACGTGGGGAACACTGGTGCCGGAGAACGACCCCGGGGTCCACTGGTTCAACGACCTTCCTGCTGCAGCAGCCAATTGCTCAGTCGCTCGGGGTATTGCCAACCCAGCCGATCGAGTCTGGCCTTCAAGCACCGTGGACAACGGTACGAAAAGCCCGGGTCGGTGATCGGCTGGTGGCAATCGAGACAGGTCCCCGGGTCAGGCGGCTGGCCGTTTGTCTCCGTGGCCAGGCTTCCCGTGGAGACTCGGCCGGGGGTACCCTGTTGGCGGGTGAACTTTTTCCGGCAGCTGTCACTGCAGAACCGGGCTGGCTTTCCGCCCCATCGGGCGACCGGTCTCCCACAGACGACACACCCGTGTCCGCCAATTTTGGCGTCTTCACGGGAAAGTTCCGTTTCACCGGCTCCCCTAACAGGGGTTTGTCCGCCAATTTTGGCGTCTTGACGGGAAAGTTCTGTTTCGCCGGTTACCCCAGCAGGGCTGTGTCCGCCAATTTTGGCGTCTTGACGTGGATTTTCCGGTTCCCCGGGATCACCGTTAACGTTAACAGCAATATTGCTTGTTAACGTTAACGGTGCTTGTTCCTGGTCGTCAGGCGAGTGCCCTGGGGTACCCGGTAGTGACCAAAGGTGTTCTCGTCCGACCGTTCCAGTAACGACCACCCGGCCGAGTCCCTTGAGCCGGGAGAGCTTGGCCTTGACGCTCTTCGGGTTCGCCTCGAGCCGGTCGGCGATTTCCTGAGCGGTGGAGGGTCCACGCTCTTTGAGCACTGCGATAATCCGGTTCTCCAGGCTGGCCCGCTCGACCAGGGGACCGCTGGTGAGGGCGACCGTGGTCATTGCCACCTGCCCCTCCCCGAAGCTGAGCTTCACGCCGATCTCCCCCTGCAACGAACCCAAGTTGTTCTTCGTGTTCCTCAGGACCACCCAGGCTTCCCCGGGTTGCGACTCGACCAACTCCGCCTGCCAGACGACCCGGCTCAAGTTGTACTTGTAGACAGAGCCGAACGGCGTCTTGTCCCGATAGTCCTGACCGGCCTGGAGTTTGGCCTGGTGGTCCACCAGCAGCAGGCCACCAGGGTTCAGGGAGCGAAGGTTTCGGAAAACCTGCACCACGGCCACGGCCTTCTCCAGGTCGGTGATGGCCGCTGCTCCGACCGAATCCACGATCACCAACCCATCGGGATGAGCGGCCACCCAGTCGACCAAGACGGCTTCGGCATCCCGGGGGGACAGGTCGGCCAGCTGGACATACTCGAAGGCTTCTGGTACGTCCGGCAACCCCAGGCCGATTGCCAACCGCCGAGCTCGGCGATGCTGCTCAGTCTCATCCAACTCGAAATCGGCGAACAGCGTTGGCCGCTGCACTGTTGGCTTGCCGAGCCAGGGGACACCAGCGGCAACTGCCAACCCGGCCAGCATCGCCAAATAGCTCTTGGCTGACCCGCCGTTCCCGTAGAGCAATGCTGGTAGGCCTTCGGGAATGAAGCCAGCCACCAGCCAGGGTCGTAGCGGTGGGGCTGCTCGTCCGGTGAACCTGACCGGCTTGCGGACAAGCCGGCCGTCACCATCGGTCGTTTGCTGGTGGTGGCCGTTCCCGACGATCAGGGTCGGGTTCGTTGGCCACCGGGAAGACGACCGGGCGATGGCCTGCAACTCCTCGTCGGGCAACGGTTCTTCGCAATGAGAATCATTGAGCACCCGGAGTATGGTCAGTACCTCATCCGGGGGCAAATCCAGCTGGCCACGGAGTAGACCGGCGACCCTGGTCAAAGTGACGTTCCTGGCCCCTTTCGGGATGGTCCGTTGCAGCGTCTCCCGCAGCGATTGCCCCAACGCCCCTTGCTGATGGCCGTTCTCGGTTGGCTGGGGCAAGGCGCTCGGTTCCAGCCACAGGGCAGCCTGAGGCTGGTAACTCAGCCACTGGTAATCCCCAACGGCGTCGGGTTTATAGGCCTTGGATGGTGGGCAGACAGCCAAACCGCCGACGCCACGGATGTCCCCCCAAATGCACTTGCCGGTGCGCACTGGTTGCGGACTGCGGAAATAGATGTGGAGGCCACCACGCTGGCTTTGGGCAATCAGTCCTTCTCGCCAACCCGGACAGTGCTGGTCTAGCCAAGCTTCAGCGTCAGAACGAAACTGGTGCTCGATATCGAGGCACCACCAGTGCCCGCCACCAGGCGCCGGGTACCCACAGATGATGGCCATGCCGTCGGCCTTCTGCCACGGCAACGCTTCAAGCTCCCCGGGTTCCGGCAAACGGTCCTGATACGTTCGCCAGGGAACCAACGGCCGCCCCTGATAAAGGGGGATGGCGGGCAGGCCGTGCCGCCGATATTCCAGGGCCAACTGCTGCTGTAGAATCGATGCAGACGTGGTCATGTTTGCGCTCCTTTCGTGCTGGTGGGGGAGCCGGAGAACCCGGCTCCCCTGGCTGTTTTTTCAGAACGGCAGGTCGTTCTCGTCCTCGACCGGCAGCACTTTTTCGATCCGGTTCACTTCTTGCCCGTCCGGCCGGATTGCACGGCTGACGGTGACCCGGACCCGGCAACCGAGCAGGTCATTGGTATCGATCGACTCACCAGGCCGGACCTTCCGTCCTAAAGCGGCCTCGACGATAGCCCGGGCCGTGCTCCGGGGGCCGAAGTGAAGGGACGTGGGCCGGCGGACTCTGGTGGTCCGGTTGCCGTGTCGGGCCTCGAAGATCCAAAGCAAATACGACCGGTCGCCATCCTCCCGCAGAACGACGTCGGCGATGATGGCATCGTAGACCCCTGGCTCAAGCAGGATTTCACCGGATGTTGCGGTCAAGATGGCCATGTCTTGCTCCTTTCACCGGTGCAGAATCGGTCAGGCTTCTGTGCATCAGGGCTCGATCAGAACGGCCCGCTCGACAAACGGCCATTCGACGTAGGCACAACGGGCGAAGCTGCGAAGCGGTACGACCCACTCGCCATCAAGGCTGATCGTGGCCACTCGGGGGATATCGCCCATCCGGATCTGGTAGGCTGCCCGTTGTTGGTCGTGGCGAATGATCCAGACCTCGGCGCCGATACCCAGCAGGTACTCGAAAACGGCCAGCGGGATAGACGGTGTGTGGAACCTCCTATTGCGGTACGGTGTCGCCAAAACCGTCCGGCCGTCCAGCTGGAGCACCTTGCCGATCACGATCACTCTGTTGCCTTTGCGCCACTGGACAACGAATGGTGGTCGCAGTGATACTGAGATCGTAGACATCCCATCCTCCTTATCTGTGGGCCGGTCGAGTGCTCGCACCACTCGGCCGGTTTCAATCATTAGTTCGACCGTCTACAGCCACCGTGGTCACGGGCTCATCCCGCACCTCCTCTCTCGCCAGCGCAATCCGGAGTAGCCTCTTGGCTTGCTGTGCTGGCGTGCGGTCCTCAGCCTCGGCCAGCTCACGCAGGCGCCGGAGTTCCTCTTGGTTCAGATGGAGCGTGATGTACGGCATCCCTCAACCTCCACTCCGTTCGACTCATCGTCAGCCTAGTGGAGTGGCGAGGGACAAGAAAAGGACAAGAATGTGGATTAGGGGACAGAAACGGGACAGAAATTGCCTCAGCGCTCGCTCAACCGCCTCAGGTAGCGGGTGAGCACGGGGAGCGACCGGTTGTAGCGCTGGGCAATAGTCTCAGGGGGGTCGCCGGCGAGCAGGTCACGACGGATCGCCTCGTAGACCTCGAGCCACCGGCGGAGGGTCTTCTCTTTTACGTCGAGCCGTCTGCTGACCTCTTCCCAGGTGATCCCCTCGGCCAGGAGCTTACTGGCCTCATAGCACGTCTTGAACCACTCCTCATCGGGAACCCCGAACCGGTACCGCCCACGCCCCTGGCGCACGACTCTGGCCACGGCCTTTATCGGCGTCTCCCCTGGTTGTGCCCGTTTCCCCAACTCGAACCCCAGGCTCATGCCGAAACCCATCCATCCGAGGACCCCCAGCAGGAGAAGGGCTGGCGCCAACTTGCTGGGCGGTATCGCCATCCCCGTGGCCAGGGTAATCGTGGCGATATACCCTGCTCCCCGGGTCGATGGCGGAAGGGTCCGGAAAAACCAAAAAACGAAGCTCCCCAAGCCGAGGCTGGTCCCTACGGCAAGAACGAACTCCGCCCCCGGGGGAAACTTGCTAGCCATGAGGACCAGAAGGGTCCCCAAGAGGAAGACAAACCCAACCTCTGGCCACCAAGCGGCATGCCGAGAGAGCCAGGTCACGGCACCTTCGAAGCGCTTCGTGCCAGCCAGCCACACGAATAGCCATATCGCCGCTGCGGGGAGAAGCCATAAGGCCTCCTGTACTGGCCACACCGACCCCCGTGGTGGCCATGCCACCCACAAGACAGCGAGGGCCGCCCAAGAGAGGAGTACCCCGATGAGCTCGATACGGAAGCGTCGCCAGACACCGGCAAGGTGTGGTAGGATGAGCTTGCGCATCGGACCGTTCCTTTCGTCCAGCGCCGGGGGCTGCCACCCCCGGCGGCGCTCTATCCAGGCTTCGGAACAAGTGTACTAGTCCGATTCTTCGACGGCAGTCATCACCCCGCCGACCGGTAGGTTGCAGCCCATGCCAGCCGGGTATGGGGTGCACGATCTGGGGTCGAACCGGCGACCAGCACCCCGGCCAGGCGGGGCCGGGAAGCCCCACCTGACCGGGACATGGTTCACACTTCCAGCACCTGTGCCTGGTCGGCCAGTCCAGCCTCGGCCGGGTCGTACCCGTTCTGGACCAGCCAGGCTGCAGTTTCCGCTGGCGAGATTTCTTCCCAACGGTCGACCGTCCCTTGCCACTGGCTCCACCAGTGCTTGATCCAGCGCCCGCTGGCCGTCCGGAACAGCTCCTCGTGGTCCCACTGGGAGTCGGTGGCCTTCGACCGGCGGTTCCGGCCATCCCAGAACGTCGCCTCCTCGAAGCGGATAGCCGTATCCAAGTCGAACCAGCGACCAGTGCCGTCAGTCAGCGCTTGTCGTCGCATTGCTGTCCCCTTCCTCGATGAGTTCACTCACATCCTCGTCGCTCGGCTCCTCGGCCGGCGCCGGCAGAGCACTCCAGAGGCTGGTCAGGATGCATGCCTCGAGACCGTAGAAAACCCGTCGTCGCTCGAAGGTCTCGAGGCAAAGCTGCACCAGCCCCCAGTCCTGACGGCCGACCGCATCACCTGCTGTGCCGAGCAGCCACCAGTCCGGATAGGCCAGCGCCTGAAAATGGTGCGATGCCGTATGGAATAGCTCGACAACGATGTCCTGTGGCAGGTCACTCAGCCGCATGCCCCGTTGCTCATCGCACCACGGGTTGGGGCTGTCGGCCAAGAGCCGGTCGATTTCCTCCAGCAGGCGGACCCGTTGGTCGGGGGTGAGTTGCTGCACCAGTGCATCGAGTTCGTCCATCGTTCGTCCTCCCGTTCACGCTGACGCCTCCTGTCGGCCAGTGGTCGTGCTGGTGGCCCCCGAGTCCGGCCTATCGCTGCACCCCCGTTCACCCTCCCAGCGCCCGCTCGATCGCCTCGGCGGCCCGCCGGCCATCGGAGAGGGCATGGGAATAGACTCGAGCCGTGATCGAGGGGTCTGCATGCCCCAGCCGCTGGGAAACGTCCGGCAGCGGGATACCGGCCGCCAGGGCCAGGGACGCTGAGCCGTGGCGAAGCTGGTGGAAACGGAGCCGGGGAACACCAGCCGCCCGACAGAGTCGCCGCATGGCAGCGCTCACCCGATCGGGGGAGAGCGGCCGACCGTCCGTCGCCGGGAAGACCAGCCGGAGTTCCTGCCAGGCGGGCCCAGCCTGGAGCTTCCGCCGGGCCACCACCGCTTTCTGCCGCTTGAGCAGCCGTATTCCCAGTGCCCCGATGGGAACGACCCGCCGACCAGCCCGGGTCTTGGGCTCCACCTCCACCCACTGGCCGGCAATCCACTGGCCAGCACGGACGACGCTGAGCCGATCAGCCTCGATGTCGACGTCGTCCCAGCGGAGCGCCGTGATTTCTCCCAGCCGCAACCCGGTCAGAAGGGCCAGCGCTACCAAGGGGGCATAGTCGTCGTCGCTGTCCAGGCAGTGCCAGAACAGCTTGGCCAGGGCGTCGGTGCCGGGCAGCTGGGCCTGCGGGGCGTGGTAGCTGGGTGGGACGACCCGATCACAAGGGTTTTCGGGGAGATAGCGCCAACGGACAGCCACGGCGAAGCAACGGTGCAGTACCCGGTAGGTCTGACTGGCCGCTCGGCCGCTGATGCCATCGAACAGCCGCTGCAGACGGTCGGGGGTGAGTTTCGACAGCTTAACCGACCCGATGGCAGGGTAGACGAAACGCTCGAGCAGCCGCTGGTAGTCGTGAAGCGTCCGGGGCTTCCAGCGCTTGCGTTCAGCTGCGAGCCAACGTTCGCACAACCCCCGGAGCGTCAGCTTCCCTGGTGGTGGTGGCTGGTCAATGGCCAGCTTCCGCTCCAGCTCGGCCAGTTTCTGTCGGACTTCCCGCTCCGACCGACCGTAGATGCTGAAGCGCCGGCCGTCTCGTTGCACCCTGGCTTCATAAAGGCCACTCTTGTGTCGCCGGACCTTGGCCATGGAACACCCTCCTTTCCGTGAGAGAGCGCCCCTGGCCGCTGGGTGGGGTAGCAGTGGGGTATGGCCGTCGAGAAAGGCGTGCTGGTGCGCAAAACGGTGGCCTGCACGGTCTTCGAAACCGGTGGGCGGGGTGACGAGCCTCGCCGGTGGGTTCGACTCCCATGCGCCCTCGCCAAGGTTTTCCCCCTCCCCATGCACCAATTGCGGTAGCAAGTGGTGCCATGCGCAAAGCGTGAGCGGAATTCCTTCCCTGCTCCCCGATATGAGGGGGCTCCATGGGCACGAACCAGCAGCAGCAGGTGGCCCCAACGGTGTTTACCACCGGTGGGAGCAGGCAGCAGTACCTTCCTCCCGGGGTGCGTCAGAAGGGAAACCGCTTCGAGGGGCGTTTCAAAGTTGGGGGAAAGCAGTATGCCGTGACCGGTGCGACGCCGGAGCAGGCCTACCAGGCGCTGCAGCAGCTCAAGGAACAGGTGACTCGCGGCGTCGATCCGCTTCCACCGCGGTGACCTCTCTGGAGACGGGGAGACGCCCAAATACCGGAACCCCATGGAACGTTGCAGGCTCTCGCCGAGTAGCTCGCCCAGCGAGAGCCTGCTGTCCAGAATGGGTGGTTACCATCGTTAAGGGGCATACTTCTCCCACCAAGGGAGGATCCATCTGTTTCCTGGCTCCTGATGATAACGCCAAGTGAAGTAGTGCCTGCCGATGTTCCCCATCTCGACCTGCCAGCCAGGAGGGTTCGACGGCGTATAGGTCAGGCACCGCCTCTCGAAGCACTGGACCAGGACCCACTGCTGCTGCCCAGCGACGACGGCCCTGGTCCAGTAGGGCTCGGTGATGGGCCAGCCCACGAGCCAGTGCCAGGGGAAGCGGCGCGGAACCTGGTGCAGCGTGTATTGAAGGAAATCAATCGGTTCATATCCTCGCTTTGAGACAACTTCGGCTCCGATTATCTCCCGCGCCTGCCACCCAGGCTGCTGGAAGAAGTCCCAGAAGACGCTAGCCACCGTGTGCCCGGTGGGAGCCCCGATGTCGACGTAGGTCACGCCATAGGTTTCGAGGCTAGAGTCATCCCCCACCTCTCCCTCCCTGTCGATGGTCTGTACTACCGGCCAGCCTGCGGGGAGCGCACTATACATCATGACCTTCCCCAGGGCCGCGTAGGTAACCCCGCCGCCGTCGGGGTCTCCGGCGACGGGAATCGAGGCTGGCTCTCGCTGGACGAAGATGTCGTCGCCTAACTGGAGCTGGCCGGTCAGGAGTTCCCGGGCCAGGTTACCGGAAGTCAGAGCCCACAGGGAGATGGAGGAATCCGGGTCCCACCCGGCGCGATAGAGGAACACCCGTCTCTTCCGCCGTTCCCCATTGACTTCGACTTCGACGTCGACTTCGACTACCTTGTCATTGAGAGGGCGCCAGAACGCTTCAGCAGGGACGTGACCGAGTTCAATCCGTCCCTTTTCGAAGTACTTGACCCATCGCATCCCCTGGGTAGTCCGTGGCGCAACGCAATTCCAGTCGCCCAGTAGGCTTGCGTCGTGGTAGGGCTCAACGAAGATACCTCCAGCGGCTCCGAAGAGCCAGCTTCCCTCCTTGTTGTCTTTTACCGGCATGTCGAAGGTGAAGGCCGGGAGGGAGAGGGCGATGCCCTGATACATGCGACGGAAACGTAGGTCATAACGTGTACCAGGAACGGTTCCACCTAGTCGCTCACATGCCTCGTCGGGTACCGCGCCAAGCCCAAGCTCTGGCGGCGGCTCTGCGGCCTGGGCTCCGAGGGGCAGGAATCCGAGCCCGCTCAGCGTCAGCGTGAGCGCAACGAGGACCTGGAGTCCGCGAACTCTCGCCGGTAGCATCTGTCCCACCTTTCTGCTCCTTCCATCCCTCGATAATCATAACGGCCCCGAGCTATCTGCGGTTGCGGGGCTATTGTCAGAATGGCAAGGGTTGGGAAACTGGAAAATCGGCGGAGTGAGGACTGCCCCCGGTCACGGAGCCGGCTCAGGAAAGGAGCGGGGGTAGGGGTCGGAGGCCGGAAGCTCAGACGGCGCTGGCCTCGCCTCCGGCGCTGGAAGCGGCGCCTCAAACGGCGGCGGCCTCGTCCAACTTCACCCATCAGAGGGTAGCGACGCGGTAGGTGTTGCAACAAGTTTGGTAGAAGACGAGACAGGGGTGGAGGGGGGGGTAGGTAGGCGGGCTGGGCTGGTGAGGGCAGCGGGGCTAGAACATGCGTGCTCTGTTGCAGGCGAGCCACCGGTTACGTCAGTAACCGTTGGCAAGCCACCGATTGCTGGCGCAATCGTTGGCCAGCCACTGATTGCCCTGGCAATCAGTGAGGTTGGTGGGAGAGGCAGCTCGCGATGCTGGCGGAACGGTGGCGGCGCTATACTGTGGGTGACGGTTGGATGGCTAGCCACCGATTGTGGCCAATCGGTGGACTCGGTCACTGGGGAGCGAGGGGGAGGATTGATGTACCACCGATTGCAAGCAATCGTTGGGTCGCGCAGCTGGGGAGCGCTGTTCCTGGTGCGTGGCAGGCGCAAACGGAGATGAAGCCTGCAGTGCACGGTCTTCAAAAACGGTGGGCGGGGTGACGAGCCTCGCCGGTGGGTTCGACTCCCATGCGCCCTCGCCGGCGTACGGACAGGCAAAATCGCCAGTGCCCTTCGTGCGGCTATCCGCTCACCACCCGTGCAGGCGTGGGGTAGTAATGGGGTAAAAGTGGGGTAAAGTGGGGTACACCAGTGGAGCACTCCCCGAAGACCAAAACACCCCCGCCGGCGACCTGGCCAGCAGGGGTGCTCGATCGGCTACACTAGGGTTCGCCGGGTCAGCCCTGTCCTGACCTGGCCAGGTCCCGGCGCTGCACCACCAGCGGCCGGGACGCCTCGTTGGTAACGTGCCCTACCCAGACTGAGCGTAATAGCGCCGGCGGTCGTTGTCAAGAGGATAGCCACCGGATTTGTTTTCTTCACTATAGGACGCTTGCGTGAAGAAACGAATCGGATGGCCGTCCACCCCAGGCCGGTGTCTTTCACCAGGGTGTTCCGACGGCCTTCTCGTCGCTCTGGTGGGTGTGGGGTAGCCATACCCCACGGGAACCACCGTACCCCAGTCCGGTGGACCCTTCAGGGGTAAAGCTGACAAGGTTCCCCGACCGGCCGTCCGGCAGGCTTCGGGGGTGCACGGCCGAATTTTGGGGTTTTGACGGGGGGTTATCAGCAGGTTACCGGCAGGGTGATAGGGAGACGGTGGCACTGGTGCAGGATCATCGACCGAGCTGTCGATGAACTGAGATTCGCAACGGGGGTGGTCGCTGGCGGACCGGGGTGGGGTGTCCAAAACGGGACAGGTGGGGAAGCCAGGGTGCGTCACTGGTCACTCATCTCTAGTGGCCGGTGATCGGTGACGCACCCTGGTGCATCCCCGGGGGTGTTGTCTCAATGGCCGTGCTGCTGTAGCCAGCGGACCAGCTTCTCCGGGTAGTGCCAACCCAACCGATCGAGCCTGGCCTTCAGGCATCGTGGGCAACGGTACGAGAACCCCGGGTCGGTAATCGGCTGGTGGCAGTCGAGACAGGTCCCCGGGTCAGGCGGACCGCTATCCGCCTTCTCCACGGCCGTGGGTACCGGTACCGGTTCACCCCGACCAGGTGTGTCCGGTGACGACTGCCGCTGGCGGTAGGCCTTTGCCTTGCAAGCCGGACTGCAGTAGAGGGTAGCCTGGCCATTCACCTGCAGGATAGCCTGACCGCACACTACACAGGTGCGTGACGCCTTTTCGCAGTTCTGATGCGGATTTTTGGGTTCGTCACTGGACCAGCCGGGGTGGTCAGCCGGGGTGCGTGACGCCTTTTTGCAGTTCTGGTGCGGATTTTCGGGGTTCCCGTCCGTTTTCGTTTCTCCACGGATAAGGTTATTGTGTGGAGAAAAGAAACCGTCCGGGGTGCGTGACGCCTTTTTGGCTTCTCCATGGGAAAAATCCGTTTCCCCGTCAGTTTTCGTTTCTCCACGCTTGTGGGTGTTCTGTGGAGAAACGAAATCGTCGCCGTCCGGGTCACCGCCGCTGGCCAGGGACCAGCGGTATGGGTCGCCTCGCTTCCCGCTGCCGGTCCGGGTTACCAGGCCAGCCGCTGCCAGTTCACCCAGTCGCTTGCTGACTGTGCCGTGGGGTAAACCGACGGCCTTGACCAGGTCGCCGGTGGTTGCGGTTCCCAGTTCGGTCAAGGCTGCCACCAACTGTTCTCGTTGCGCCTCGGCGGAGTAGGCTACAGGTGACCCAAGCGTCTCGTACTCGCCATCGCCGTGCCACCGGATGACGACTTCGAACGGTTCGTACCGGCTGTAGACGGTCAACAAGCGCCTGGTATCTTGCAGGTCGTCTGGGACGTAGCGTCGCATCTCGACGATGATGTCGGCGAAGCCGGCTATCGCACCGCTCCCCCGGCCAGCGGTCGCCTGGAGGCCATCGGACTTGCGGGGATGGCGGAGAAACAGGACGGCACAGCCACCGGTGGCGATTGTTTGGAGGGGTAGGAGCGCCGTCACGGTTTCCGAAGCGTCGTTCTCGTCACGCACGCACCATAGGTTCGGCAAGCTGTCGAAGACGACCAGGTCGTAACCGTGCTCGGTGACCAACCTGGCGATGTAGGCGGTGAACGCATGCCACTCGGCGTGGTTCGGTCGCTTGGGGAACGGCCGGCTGATGATGTGGACGTGGTCCCCCAATGCCAACTCCTGGCGACGCTCGATCCACAGCGCTCGAACCTCTTCCGAAATCGCCAGCGCCTTGCCAGGACGCACTGCCCGGCCGGCCAGTTCGCCGCCATCCGCCATCCGCTGGAGTAGAGCGGCGAGGAGCGTCGACTTGCCGGATTTCCAAAAACCGACGAAGTCGGTCACATGACCCTTGGCCAGAAGCCCGTCCCAGAGCCACTCGACGCCGACGGTGTCGACACTGAGTTCGGTGATGGGAACCGGCTGCCATCTGTCGGGGACGGAATTCGTTTCTTCACGGTCGTCCCCTATATGTGAAGAAACGAATTCGTGCTTCCCGTTGGCCACGGACAGCACCGGGTTCGGCGACCACCGGCTGGATGACCTGGCAATCTCCACCAGCTCCTGGTCCGGCAACGGCACTTCACAACGCCGGTTCATCTGCTGGAGGACGGTCAAGATTTCGTCTGGTTCGAGTTGGCCAACACCCCTGAGCCAGCCAGCGACCCGCACCATGGTGTTATGGCGGTTGCCGACCGGGATGGTGGTTTTGAGCGCCTCGGCCAGCGATGGTTGTCCCGGTGGTTCCTGCTGCTGGCCGTTCTCGGTTAGCTGGGGTAGGTCGCTCGGTTCCAACTCCAGAGCCTCCTCCGGGTTGAACGACAGCCACTCGTAATCCTGGGTCGCATCCGGCTTGAACCGCCGGGTCGGTGGAGCGAAGATCAGGGAACCGACCGCCTTGACATCACCCCAGCAATGTTTCTGGGTACGAACCGGTTGCTGGCTCAGGCAATAGATGTGGAGGCCACCACGCTGGCTTTGGGCAATCAGTCCTTCTCGCCAGCCAGGATGGTTCTCGTCTAACCAGCGTTCAGCCTGTTCCCGGTACGGAGCTTCGATATCCCAGGTCCACCAGTAATTGCCGTGCGGGTTTGGGTGTCCTAGGACCAACCCCAAGCCGTCTGCCGCTTCCCATCGCCACTGCTCGATTTCTTCGGTCGTTGGTAGGCGGTGCTGGTATGGTTGCCAAAGGACCGTTGGTCTTCCCTTGAAGATGGGAACAGGCGGCAACCCCAAGGCCAGGTATTGCTCGGCCAATTGGCGTAAGATAGTAGCAGTCGTCATTGCACACCTCCCGTTCGATTGGTAGCCAAGGGGGGTTACCCCCCTTGGCCGCTGGTTTGTCGTCAGGTCAGCGGACCAGGACGGTCCTGGTCGCATACGGCCACGCCGGACACCGACACGGCTCGAAAAGGCTCAGCGGCACGCTCAACTCACCCTCGTCGGTGAGGCGGCCTAGTCGGCCGATCGCCTCCAAGCGGATCCGGTAGGCCTTCTGCCGCTGGTCGAACCGGATAACCCAGAACCGGACGTTAAGACCGAGCAAGAATTCGTAGACACGCAAGGGGAGAGACGGCGTGCTGAACGGCCGGTTGCCATACGGTGTCCCGAAGGCCAGGTTGCCATCAGGCTGGCGATAGACCTTGCCCAGCGTGATGGTTCGGCCGTTCTTGATCCACTGGACAGCTGCTGGCAGCTGCAGCGATACTGTTGCCGTAGACATCCAATCCTCCTTTCGTAGGCCGGCGAGTGCTCGCACCACTCGGCCGGCTGTTCAGTCGTCCGTCTGGTTGCGCACCGGTAGCTTCGTCATCGGTTCTCCCTGTACCTCCTCTCGGAGCCGCTCACGGATGAGCGCCAGGATCTCCCGGCAAAGGGCCTGGTCGGCCGTGGCCAGGACCGGCTCAGGCTCGAGTCGGTCGCTTCGGAAGCGGGTGATTTTGACAACGAGCATCGGTGTACCTCCTGCATGACTAGACCCCGGCCTCGATGACCGGGGTCCTGCAATTGCCGTCCCAATATTTAGAACGCCTGTGCGGGTGGTTTGGTTGACAAACCTTCTGAGACTAGGACGAGCTAATCATGTCTACAGTCCCGTGCCAGCCGGGTACAGGGGTGCACGATCCGGTGTCGATGCCAGCGACCAGCTCCGTCAGTCACTGTCCCCTTCTTCTTGTCGCAGCAACTGGTCGATCCGGTCCAGCAGCGCCGCACCGTCCCCATAGAACACCCGTCCCGCTGCGAACACGGCCAGGCACCGTCTGGCGAAGGACACCCCACCAGTGCGGTCGACCGACAAGGCCAGAGCGGCGGCTAGGAGGAGTCCGGCGTCCCGATACCCGGTCGAAGCGAAGTGGCGGTAGGCCTCGAGCAGGGTCCACACCGGGTCGTCCTGGTCGTCGGCCAAGAGCCGGTCGATTTCCTCCAGCAGGCGAATCTGCTGATCGAGGGTGAGCTGCTGTACCAGTGCATCGATTTCATCCATCGCTCGTCCTCCTGTTCATGCTGACGCTTCCTGTCGGCCAGTGGCCGTGCTGGTGGCCGGTCCATCGCCGACCCCTCTCAACGACTCAGCGCTCGCTCGACGGTCATGGCGACCGTCCGGCTGCCGCCGAGCGCATGCGAGTAGACGGCGAGCGTGACGGCCGGCGTCGAGTGACCGAGCCGTGCGCTGACGTCAGCGACCGACGCACCGTTGGCGAGTGCGAGCGTGGTATGAACGTGTCTCAGCATATGGAAGTGCAGCCGTGCGACACCTGCTGCGCGGCAGAGCCGTCCGAGCACGACGCTGGCGTACTTCGGCGTGAGCGGTTGGCCGCTCGGCCAGCGAGGGAAGACGAGGTCGTCCCCCCACGCCGGTCCAGCCTGCTCACGCCACCGGGTGACCTGCTCGTGCTGGCGACGCAGCGCTTCGACGGCAAGCTCGCCGAGGACGATTGACCGGAGACCAGCTGTCGTCTTCGGCGGCGTCTCCGTCCAGCGACCGCCGACCCACTGGCCAGCTCGTTGCACGCGAACGAGACCCGCACCCCAGTCGATATCCCCCCACCGCAACGAGGCGGCCTCGCCGAGTCGCATTCCCGTGCAGAGCACGAAGAGCACGAGTGGCGCACCGGGGTCAGGACTGGTGCGGCAGTGCTCGGCGAGCCGAGCGAGTGCGTCACGGCCGGGGAGTTCGATGCGGCGAGGCCGGTGGTGCGGCGGTACGACCAGCTCGGCGGGGTTCTGCGGCAACCAGCGCCAGCGGGTGGCGCACACCCCGGCACGTCGGACGACGGAGAAGACCAAGGTCGCCGTGCGACCGGAGAAGGAGTCGAAGAACCGTTGCCAGCGCAGCGGCGACATCGCACTCAGCCGCATCCTGCCGATTGCGGGTAGGATGAGTGTGTCCAGCAGCTTGCGGTAGTCGTGCGCTGTCCGGGGACGCCAGCGGGACCGCTCGGCCTCGTACCACGCTTCGAGCCACTCCCGCACCGTCAGTCGTCCGGGGACCGGTGGCTGACCGAGCAGGAGCTGCCGCTCGAGCTCCTCGAGCTTCGACCGGACCTCGGCTTCGCTCCTCCCATAGACACAGTGACGGCGACCGTCAATCGTCAGCTTCGCGACATAACGACCGTCCTTGCGCCGTGTGACAGCGACCATGAGATACCCCCTTCCTCCCCGGTCGACGAGCGACCCCGGGTCGGGTGGTGTCAAAGTGGTGTCAGAATGAGCGTTCGGGGGTGGGCCGCTAGCTCAACTGGTAGAGCAGCTGACTCTTAATCAGCGGGTTGGGGGTTCGAGTCCCTCGCGGCCTACCACAGAAAACTGCTCGGAGACGCGAACTCGAAAGACCGGTCGGGAAGCGATATCCGGCCGGTCTCGCATTTTGACCGCCGTTTCGGCCACAATCAGTCGCAAGATATTCGCTCGAGCACGAGCGTCGGCCATCGTCGAGGCGCTGCTGCCGTCTCCTCCGGTAACCGGCAGACGCACTGTAGGACAAATGACCGAGATTGGCATCCGAGAATTTGGGTAACACCCTCGATACGACACCAGACCGATGAGGCAGCCAGGGTTGCGTATCCGGACGCGCGGCACCGCGAACGAGGCTCGTCGCTACCCGGTGCGGACGGATCGCTCGCACAGCCACGACTCCGCTCGCATCACCGGCAAGGTTTGGATCCCAGCCCCGTCACCTGCCAGCAGCGCCAGACCAGCGCAGAGTTTGCTCGATCCGACCGCCGGGAGTGCTGGCTCCGCTATCATTCTCCTGTCGGGCCAGGCCCGATAGCGAACGGGGAAAGGATGTCACCGTGTATTCCCGTCGTTCTCTTCTGACCGGTTTTCTCCTGGCACCACTGCTCGCTGCCTGCGGGCGGTCGCCAGCCAAGGACCGCCACGACGAACTCATCGCCTGGCCGGCCCAAGATCGTTGGCCGCCGATCTTCTACCAGGCTTCGACCGAGGCGCAGGAGGCATACCGCTACGCCGTGACTCACCCGCAGATCCTGCAGTATTTCCCCTGTTACTGCGGGTGTGTGGAATGGGGGCACCGCTCGGTCCTCGACTGCTCCGTCCGCGAATTCCGTGCCGACGGATCCGTCGTGCTCGACAGCATGACCTTCGGTTGAGGAATCTGCATCGACATCACGCGTGACGTGATGCGGCTCACGGCAGAAGGACACTCGCTCCGCACGATCCGCCAGTACGTCGAGGCAACCTATAGTAGCCTCGGCCCGGGCACAAACACACCATGGCCGCCGGAGTGAGTCCGTCAGGCAGGCGACTCCGCACAGTACGCCAACCCGAGTAACCCCGGTCCAGTGTGAATGGCCATCGCCGCCGTGAAGGGGGTGACGAACGATTCCACGACCTGGAATCGCTCCTCGATCGTCTGCCGTAGTTCCGCTGCTTCCTCGGCCGCTCCCGCGTGCAGCACCCCCACGTGCACCGGCCGTTCACCCACGTCCTGCTCCATGCGACGCAGCATCGCCTCGATCGCTCGTCGGCGCGTCCTGACCCGCTCCAGTGAGACGATCTTCCCATCCCGCAGCGTCAAAATGGGCTTGACCTGCAGCATATCGACCGCCAGCTGGGCGAGCCACGGCGCACGCCCGCTCCGCACGAGATAGGTAACGGTGTCCAGCACAGCGAAAAACCGCACCTGTGACCGGAGTTCTTCGACCCGGCGCACGATCGTCTCCAAGTCCGCCCCCTGCTCAGCCAAGCGTGCTGCCGCGAGAACGAGAAAACCTTCCGCCATGGTCGCTGCTCGGCTATCGACGACGCGGATCGGAATCCGCTCGATCAGTCGAGCTGCCGCCGCCGCAGCCTGTACCACACCAGTCACGCCGGAGGAGACGTGAATCGACACGATCCCCGTCGCGATGCGCGACAGCTCCTCGTACGTGTCGAGGAACTCACCCACGGCCGGCTGCGCCGTCGTGAGCACTTCTCCCGCTTCCAGCCACGCGAATGCCTCCTCGGGCGTCACATCGACGCCATCGCGATAGACTCGCTCGCCGCGAACGATGCGCACCGGCACCACACGGATGTGGTAGCGCTCGACGAGTTCGAGGGGTAAGCACGCGATGCTGTCAGTCACGACCGCGAGCACGGTAGGTCAACCCTCCATCGCGGGAGGCCACCGCTCCTCATCGCGATCCAACCAGAATCGCCGCCAGAGAACGGTCTGCCGAGCAACCGGATCACGCGGAAGTCGCCGCCGGTTCGCTTCCAGCCGCTTGACGATCGTGATCGCGAGCATACCGAGACTGCCCCGCAATGCCGCGTCGGATCCACCGAGCGCGATGATCACGCCCGGTAACGAGAGGAGCCCGAGCAACGCGACCACCGGAGTGCGCCGCACGAGCCTTCCGATCGCCAACGCGGCGAGCACGACGAAGACCCCCATGGGGAAGACGACGAGCAGGAATCCGAGAAACGGACTGATCCCGCGCCCACCGCGAAAGCCGAGCCACAGTGACCAGTTGTGACCGACGACGGCTGCCAAACCACACGCCATAGCCAGCTCCGCACTGGCTCCGACCTGTAAGGGCAGTACGGTCGCGAGGTACCCCTTCAAGACGTCGATCAGACCGACCGGAACCACCGCCCAGCGCGCGACCAGATAGTAGACTCCCGAGCCACTGATCGTCGGCGAGCGCTCCCGCAGATCGACTCCCGCGAGGAGCTGGGCAGCGATCTGAGCGGTCGGTACGGAGCCGAGGAGATATCCGGCGAGCAGCAGAAGCACGCTCTCCATGTTGGCACTCCTATTGTCTATGAGTATAGAAACAGAGCGCTCGCTTGCTACAATCGGTCCGAACGGGGCGAGTACGAGGCAACAGTGCGGAGCGATGGATCACCCGTTCGCCGAGCACGTGACGCGAGAATCCGAAGTCGCTCGACAGCGTTGGGACGGCTGCACCTTCGTGGCCGCACTCGAGGCCGCCGTCCTCGCTCTCGGCGAGCACGCCGCGAGTCTCGACGCCTTGAACGTGTTCCCGGTCGCCGACCGGGACACCGGCACCAATCTCTTTTTGACCGCGCAGGCAGCTTTGCGGGCCGCCCGCGCGGCGAGCGACACGAGCCTGACTGTGGTGACGCATGCTGCAGCCCATGCTGCACTACGCGCCGCACATGGCAACTCCGGCGTGATCCTCAGCCAGTTTTTCCGCGCCTGGGCCGAGATCGCTGCCCAACGCGAGTACCTCGATGCAGCAGCTATGGCAGCCGGCTTCGCCCGAGCCGACACGCTGGCTCGGCAGGCACTTTTGCAGCCAGTCGAAGGCACGATGATCACCGTGCTCCGCGCGGCTGCGGCAGCTGCCCAGGAGGCGGAAGCCGCTGGTCTCCCGCTCGCCGAAATCTTGGCGCGCGTCCGCGACGCCGCTCTCAACGCGGTCGCTCGGACCCCAGAACTCTTGCCGATTCTGCGCCAGCAAGGTGTCGTCGATGCAGGTGCACAAGGGCTTGCCGTCCTCCTCGATGCTTGGGCTGCAGCCGCTCGCGGGGAACGGCCCACACTCGCACCGCTGAGGACGACACCGCCACCGACCCACTCAGGTGCTGGCGACCCGGTCGGGTACTGCTTCAACGCGTTGCTTCGTGTTCCGAGCGATCGGCGCGACGAGCTCCTCCAAACACTCGCGCCGTACGGCGAGTCGATCGAAATCGTCGGTGATGACGCGCTGCTGCGTGTGCATCTCCATACCCAGCAGCCGGATCTGGTCATCGCGTGTCTCCGTGCGTACGGCAGACTCGATTCGCTGGCCGTAGAACCGCTCTCTGCAGATGGACAGGAGACGATCCTCACGGAAGCACGTGGATCCGCTCTGCTCGTCTTGTCTCCTGCGCCCACGATCCGGGCATGGGCTCGTCGCTCAGGAGCGCTCGCTCTCGCTCCGAGTCCGACGCTCACCGAACCCGAGCGGTTGGCCGCTCGGCTCGCTACGCTGCCGGTCGATCGTCTCCTCGTACTTCCTGCGCGGCAGGAAGACGCAGCGCTGGTTCGAGAGGCAGCCCGTCAACTGAAACAGCCGACGCTCGTCGTTCTCCCAGCGCACTCGCTCGCTGCTCAGTTGACCGCCCTCCTCGTCTACGAGCCAGGTCAGGGGGATCGCACTGAAGAAAAACTGGTCGATCTTCTGACACGTCTACGGACAGTCGAGATCGACCAGGACGGTACGTCCGCGACACCACGCTGGATCGCTCGCAGCGGTACGTGGCACGCAATGCATGCAACGCCGGAGGAGGCACTCCGCGCGGGACTCGCGCACCTCCATGCCCAGGAGGCTGAACTCTGCACCCTGGTCATCGGCGAGGCGATCGGTGAGGTCGCAGGACTCCACCGAGCCATCCGTGCCCACTGGCCGCACCTCCAGATCGACTTCTTCTGGGGACACCAGCCGGCACCAGCACTCTCCATCGCGCTCGAGTGAATCGACGTCCGGTAGCTACTCGCTCAGTCTTGCCCCTCGTCATCAACCGTAGAGAGCGAGAGGCACCGCGTCCATCCCTGATGAGGCGAGTCCGTGCGCGAGGCCCACGACGGTGTCCGCCAATCTGCGTACACGAGTCCGTGGCAAGGAGAAAATACCAGCGCAGTCGGTGACCTGCCATCAACCGTGGCGTTTGTGGGGTAATGGATTCCCTTCACCCAACAGAGCAGGAAATGCGATCACTATCCGTCCACAGGGTGGACACGCTCTGGCGAAGGTATCGCTGGTTCCACTTGGTTCCTTTCGCGCAACCAGCGTAGGAAGAGCAGCCAGGCCAGTTCGCGTTGGTCGAACTGCGGAAGCAACTCCGGAGACACCGGCGTTTCCAGCACAGCCCGACGCGGCAATCGTTCGACGAGCGCGTTTGCCACCAGATCGGTCCGCTCACCCAGTCGTGCCCGCGGAATCAGCACGGATGCTCCCCCATCGGCCAAGAGGACGATCCCTTCCCGGCTTTCCGCCCAGCCGACGACCGGCACGCCCCGGCGCCAGAGCGCAGCGATCAGTTCGGAGAGACCAGTTGTGCGCACGCTTGGACGCGTCTCCATCGCTCATGCTCCCTCGATCAGGAGCATCGGCAATCCTCGAAGGAGGGAATGTAGCACATTTGTCCCAAAGCATGTCGCCATCGGTCTCGACGCTGTCATCGAAGCCGGCCGCCTGTCGCCCGCAGCGGAAGAAGAAGCACGGTAGCGCAGCACTGCACCTGCGTGACGACGGACTGAGAATCACCGGGAGAGCTATCCGCAAAGAAAGTGGTCAGCTCGCCTGGCTGCCCCCTGGACACGCGGCACGCCACGCGCGACAACTGCAACGCCCGCAATCCGGGCGATGGGCAAGGCGACGAGCTCGTGAAACCTGTCGAGGTCGGAGCGTTCGCGCGTGCACCTCGTACATTGGGGCCCACCCAGCGCCCTCGATCCTCGCTCATCTGACCTTTGCTCTCGCCTTCCGACCCCTGAGGGTGGAGCAACCGCTCGGTTCACTCCACGAGTTCGTTCGGGAACTCGAGCGAGCGCCGCATTACCGCTACTCATCGATCCATTGCATCGAGACTCTCTCGCATCCATTGAAGGCTCGGCTGCGAGACCACGACAAGCCGGAGCGGTCGAGGTCGCAAACGAGGCGGCCCACCGGAGAGCACGCCTCGCTCCACCATCCGCGCACACCTTCTCTCGGCAACGCGTGCCGACGGCAGCTCGGGAGCGTTGCCCGCCACCCCGCATCCGACCCCGCGCGGGGACGAGACGAGCGGCCAACACGCCGCTCGTTCTCGAGCCATCACCTCGTGTCGGCTATGGAAAGCGACGACGCGCGCGCAGCCACGCCCTCGTTCCGCAATATAGTCAGTCAACGCTCATGTCGTACGCTGCCTTCTGGAGCACTGATGCAGGACCATCGCTCCCTTCGCAGCGCATCGCACAGGCTGGAACCCCGCTCGCTGGGGGCACCCGCTGCAGGACACCGCTCCAGCACACTCCCCTGCTGGAAGAGCAGGAACTCCATCGCCGCGCGTCGCACGCGGCACGCTCACCGACCGTCCATCCCACGCTGCGGTCTCACCGGTCCACGACCGGGAGTGCCAGACCAGCGGCTCCTGGTCGCGACCCCACCGCGTCCGGATAGTACCGGTGCAACAAAGCGAGTCCGATCGCTGCTCGGCGGACTCGCTCCCGCCCCAATTGGACAGCCAGCTCCTCGAGATGTCGCCCTGACGGATAGATGTTCGGGGCGTTGCGGAGCCCGAACTTGAGATAGACGGGCGCGCACACGCGGACGATCTCCGCGATCTCGTAGTGGCGAACGAACCCTCCCACGTCGTCCGGCACCTCCACATAGATGTCGAGAGGCACATCGACCGCGGCTCGGATCGCGGCGAGCTGCGCCAAGCTGAGATCGGTCACGACGTTGTACGTGTCCGCTCCTAAGCGGACCAGCAACGCGACCGAGGCCGGATTGGCTGCCCCCATGAGCACGCTGACCTTGAACTGCATATCGCGCGGTAATTCGCCGGCCCGCCGCATCTCGCTTGCCACCCAGAGCGCTCCCTCGTCAGCGAGCAGGACGCTCCGGATACCCAAGTCTGCTGCCCGCCGCACGTCCTCCAGGCAATGCACCAGTTGCTCCTGGCCACGCAGCTTGGCACTCACCAGCGCCCCGGCCGGCGTACGGGCCATCGCACCGATATCCCACCCCGCACTCGGTCGCGCGAAGAGGCTCACCTCCATGCCCTCGGCTGCTGCCAATGCCGCCATCTCGCGGATTTCCTCGTCGGTCAGCAGCATCACGCCGCTTCCCTGCGAGATTCGGTGGACGACGATACCGTGCCGCTTGGCTTCCTCGATCACGGCGGCGAGAACACGCGGTCCCTCGGTACTCGGAATCTCGATCCGATACTGCGCCCCGTCGGGAAAGCGCTTGGTGCTGGTCGGCAGATCATGGAGATCACCCCGCGGCAAGCCCAGCCGCTCGAGAAACGCTCGTGTCCGCTCCACTCGACACTCCCCCGTTTCGACTCAGCGGCGGGCCCGTCGCACTCGCATCCGCCGCCGCTTCTGCATGATGTCCAGCGCCACCGCAAGGATGATCACGGTACCAGTCACGGCCTGCTGCGCATAGGTACTCACGCCGAGCAGAACCATGCCGTTTTCCAGCACTCCCATGATGGCCGCACCGAGAACAGCGCCTAGCACCGTACCCTCACCGCCCATGAGACTCGTGCCACCGATGATCGAGGCGGCGATCACGGGGAGCTCGAAACCGAGCCCAGCAGAAGGCTGCGCTGAGACGAGCCGCGCGACAAGGATCAGCCCAGCCAGCGCAGCCAACGTCGAGCACAAGACATAGACCAGCAACTTCACGCGCTCGACCGGAATACCGGCCAAGCGGGCCGCTTCCGAATTTCCCCCAACCGCATAAATGTAGCGGCCGTAAGTCGTGAAGCCGAGAAAGATCGTCCCCAGAATCGTCAGAACGATCATGATGATGACCGGCACCGGGACGATCCACACATAGCCTTGCCCGAGCCAGATGAACGCCCGGTAGTCATACGGCACGGTCACCGGATACCCTTTGGTGAGCACATAGACGAGCCCGCGCCCGATGCTCAACGTCCCGAGTGTCGCGATGAAAGGAGGCAGACCGACTCGGGTAATGAGCAGTCCGTTGACCAGTCCCACCATGGCCCCGACACCGAGACCAGCCAGCATCGCCAGCGGCAATGGAACCCCACGCTCCAGGAGCATCCCGGTCGAAAGACCAGCCAGTGCGAGTACTGAGCCGACCGAAAGGTCGATCCCACCCGTCAGGATGACCATTGTCTGGCCGATCGCCACGATGGCCGTCAGCGAGAAAGCTCGTGCCACACCGAACAAGTTGCCAGTGGTCAAGAAGGCATCGGTCGTGATCGAAAGAAAGAGACCGAGCACCAGCAGCGCGACCAGGATGTTGAACTCACGGAAACTGGTGAGCCGTTGCAGGAGCCGCCGCCCGGCTGCACCGGTCATTGCCTGATCCGTACGGCGCTCCGTCACCGGAATCGATTCGCTCAGGATCCGCTCCTGCTGCGGCGAACGACTGTCCATCTCGTCACAGCTCCTCCCGACCCACGGGCTGCACCAGCACCGGCTTGCCCGGCCGCAGCACCAGGACATGGACCGGCAGCTTCCGATCGTGGACATACCGAACGAGTGCACCAGGGTCAGCCAGATTGGCCGCGAACATGTCGTAGTGAAGGGGAATCAGGAGTTCGACGCCGATGTCCGCCGCCAGATGTGCCGCCTCCCGAATATCCAGGTTGCCCACGATATCCATCTGCTCCCGATACCAGTCCCGGCCATTGATCGGCAGCATCGCGACCTGGGGTCGTAACGCGCGCACCGTCTCGGCGAGGCCTGCGTACGCGATCGTGTCCCCGGCATGGTACAGGCGCACGCCAGCCAGCTCGACCACGTAGCCGAGAAAGCGCGGTACGCCATCGACCTCACCGAAGCCATACGCATCAGCCGCATGCAGACCATGCATGGCTGCGACCGGCCAGACAGTGACGTCAGCGAAGACCTCGGCTTGGCCTGGCCGCATTCCCTGCACGCGCTCGCGGTCGATGCCGAGCGCGCCGAACTGCTCGACGATCGGCTGCGGGCAAGCGAAACGCGCTCCGCGGGCTACCCGCGCGATCGCCGAACAGGTCGGCCCATCCAGGTGATCCCAGTGCTCGTGCGTCACGAGCACGAGGTCGACCGACGCGAGTTCCTCCGGCGCAACCATCGGCGGTACCAACCGGTCGGGATGCGGCGAGAGGAACGGATCGATCAGGACGATTCGGCCTGACCCCGCCAGCGCGACGCTCGCTTGCCCGAGCCACACGATCCCGAGCGAGTCGTGTCGCTGCGCCAGCCGCTGAAGAATCGCCGCGACCCCCTCCATCGTCCGCTCCTCACTCGCGCTCCGCTTGCCGTCGGTGCCACTCTTCGGCGAAAAGATTGAAAAAGACGCGCCGCCGCGGATGCTGCGCGACCACGCGGTGATCCAATTGGACGCCTAAGCCTGGCCCTTGCGGCAGCGGGAAGTAGCCATCGACGACGTCGGGAACCCCCGGTGCCGCTGCCTTCACGTGCGCTTCGGCGAAATCGTTGAAGTGCTCTTGGATCTTGAAGTTGGTCGTGCAGGCAGCCAGATGCAGGTTCGCTGCGGTTCCGACCGGGCCGCAGACGTTGTGCGGCGCGACGAGGACATAGTACGCATCAGCCCACGCGGCCAACTTCTTCGTCTCCAGGAGTCCACCCAGATGCGTGATATCCGGTTGGATGATATCGGCTGCCTGGAGCTCGAAAAGTTCGCGAAAGTCATACCGAGTGTGGATCCGCTCGCCGGTCGCCACCGGGATCCGCACCTGCTCGGCGACTTTCTTCAAGGCAGCCAGATTGTGCGGCGGCACCGGCTCCTCGATCCAACTCGGCTGGTAGGGCTCGAGGAGTCGTGCCATTTCGATCGCGGTCGCCGGATTGAACCGTCCATGCATCTCGATCAAGATCTCGACCTCTGACCCCACGGCATCGCGCACGGCCTCGACCAGCGCGACCACACGCCGCTTCTCAGCGAGATCGAGCTCATAGTAACCAGCACCGAACGGATCGAGCTTGAGCGCACGGTACCCGCGCTCGACCACCCGGCGCGCTGCCTCCGCGAACTGCTCCGGTGTCCGCTCCACCGTATACCAGCCGTTGGCGTACGCCTTGATCCGATCCCGTACCGCGCCACCCAAAAGCTGATAGACGGGAAGACCGAGCGCCTTCCCCATGATGTCCCAGCAGGCGATCTCGATCGCCGCGATCCCCGACATCATCACGTAGTCGGGCCGGGCATAATCGTCCCGCATCATGTGAAAGACAAGGTCTTCGATCTGAAATGGGTCACGGCCGAGCACATGATTGGGGACCGCTTCGGCCAGGTAGCCCAACAGAGCATCCGTGTGGTTGAGCATCCGCGCCTCGCCGACCCCAGTGATCCCCTCGTCGGTATGCACCTCGACGAACGTCAGATTGCGCCAGGCCGTCCCCAGTACGTACGTCTTCACATCGACGATGCGCACCGCTTGCTCCTCCATCTCACGCGGCGACGCGCTGTCCCGTCGCCGCTCGCAGGACACGCTCCTCAGTGGCCTCGCCGCGAGCGAACTCGGCGACGATCCGCCCTCCGCTCATCACCAGAATGCGATGGCTCATACTCAGAATTTCGGGTAGTTCGGACGAAATCAACAGGATGGCCATACCAGTCTCGGCCAACTCGGCGATCAGCGCATGGACTTCGGCCTTCGCGCCCACATCGATCCCGCGCGTCGGCTCGTCCAGGATGAGCACCTTGGGATTCGTCGCCAGCGCTCGGGCAAGCACTACTTTCTGTTGATTCCCACCGCTCAGGTTCAAAACGCGCTGCTCCAGTGATGGCGTGCGGATGCGCATCCGCTGGACGAAGGAACGCGCGAGTTCCTCCTCGCGTCGTCGCGAGGGGAAGCCGAAGCGAGCCAAGCGAGTGAGCACAGAGAGCGAGACGTTCTCCCGAACGGACAGACTGGAGACGAGGCCTTCCAGTTTTCTGTCTTCTGGAACCAGGACGATCCCGTGCTGCACCGCCTCACGTGGGCTACGGATCCGTGTCGGACGCCCGTCGACCAGTATCTCCCCCGCGTCGATCGGATCCACCCCGAAAAGACAACGCGCTAACTCGGTTCGCCCCGCACCGACGAGTCCAGCCAGTCCCACGATCTCCCCGGCCCGCACGGTCAAACTGACGTCGTACAGGACGCCCGCGCGCGCCAGCCCGCGCACCTCTAGTCGCGGGACCCCCGGGCGCGATTGCACCTCGCGGAAGTAGGCCGAGAGATCGCGGCCCACCATCATCCTGATGAGCCCATCCCGTGTCGCCTCACCGATCGGCAGCGTCCCGACGACGCGTCCGTCCCGGAGGACTGTCACTCGGTCAGCCAGCGCGAACACTTCTTCCAGGCGATGCGAAATGTAGATGATCGCGACACCCTGCGCTCGCAAACCACGCAGAATCTCGAAGAGCCTTTCCGTCTCCTGCAGCGACAGTGCACTGGTCGGCTCATCCAAGATGAGGACTTGCACATCCTGGGAAAGTGCACGCGCGATCTCCACGAGCTGCTTTTGGGCAACACTGAGTCCCCGGACCGGTTGCCGCGGATCGATCGGTGCGCCAACACGTGCCAAGACCTGTGCCGCCTCGTGCCAGACACGTGGCCAATCGACTGCTCCCGGCAGGCCAGGTCGCTGGGGAAGACGTCCGAGAAAGACGTTCTCCCCAACGGAGAGCGCATCGATGACGCTCAGTTCCTGGTAAATGATTCCGATTCCGTGTTCGAGAGCCTGGCGAGGGTCACTGAAACGAACTGGCCGACCCTGCAGCAGAATCTCTCCCTCGTCCGGCTGCAGCGCGCCGGAAAGGATTTTCATGAGTGTCGACTTGCCCGCACCGTTCTCCCCGACGACCGCGAGCACTTCACCGGGAAAGACCGTCAAAGAGACACCCTCCAGGGCCACCACCCCCGGAAAGCGCTTCGTAATCTGGCGGGCTTCCAAGATCGGCTCAGCCATATTCTGCCACCTGCCTTCGGGAAAGGGGCCGGGAGAGCCCCAGGCCCCTTCGTTTGAGCGTCACTTCGTATAGCTGTTCAGGTTCTCCTTCGTCACCACCGTCACACCAGTGTCGATGTTCTTGAATGGTGGCTTCGCCTTGCCAGTCAGGATGTCGTAGGCCCACTGGACCGTCAGCACACCCATCTGAACCGGCCGCTGGACCATCGTCGCCGCGATGATTCCTTCCTGGATCGCGCGCTTCGTTTCCTCCAGGTCATCGAACGCCACGATGACCAGCTTGCCGATCCGATCTTGGAACTCGGGTGACTTGAGGACCTGCGCGAGCGTTGGTCCACCGGTCGCGCTGACACAAGCGATCCCGTTGAGATCCGGATGCGCTCGCAACATCGCCTCGCTGACCGAAAGCCCCTTCTGCAAGTCATCGTCTGTCGCCTGCACGTCGACGACCTGGATAGTCGGACCAACTCCCTCCTTGAACCCTTCGATCCGCTGGTTCAGATTGAGCGCGCCGAGCCCACCAGTGATGATGCCGACCTTTCCCCGGCCGTTCAGTAACTTGGCCATGGTTTCGCCCATCGTTTTGCCAGCAGCCTTGTTGTCGGTACCGATGTACATCACGCGCTGGCTGTTTGGAGAATCGGCATCGAAGGTCATCATGAGGATGCCCTGCTTCATCCCCTCGGCGATCACCGGCTCGACCGACTTGGGCTCGTTGGGTGAGATCGAGATGGCATGCACCCTCTTGCGGATGAGATCTTCGATGATCTTCACTTGCAGAGCTGGGTCAGCTTGCTGGGGAGCGACATACTCGAACGTCACGCCGAGTTCCTTCGCTTTCTGCTCGCCTCCCTTGCGGCAGTCTTCGAAGAAGGGGTGAACGAGTTTGGGCACCATTGCGATCGTGATGTTCGTCCCCGGTGCCACGGTCGGCACCGGTCCAGCCGCAGCCGCCGCGGCAGTCGGCGATGGAGTCGGTGTTGCTGCTGGGGCCGGAGTCGGCGTCGCCGGTGCACCGCCACATGCATTGAGCAGGGACAGCGCTGCACCACCGACCAACACGGAACGGAGCAGGTGTCGCCGCGTAACCGTTTTGCGCAGTCGCTGATCGTCCATGACGACTCTCCTCCTTCACTCATCCCGTCCTGTGTCCTGAT
>Ga0272447_1000429_pt1 | contig 31905 bp, 28 predicted proteins | sample YNPCB0133_FD_194589 | JGI IMG/M metagenome (GOLD analysis project Ga0272447, IMG submission 194589) | Hot spring microbial mat communities from Yellowstone National Park, WY, United States - YNP-CB-013-3 | ecosystem: Environmental > Aquatic > Thermal springs > Hot (42-90C) > Sediment | place... | reverse complement strand
GGGTCACCCGCCGGAACTGCTGCGTGCGCTCGCCTACGAGGCCCACCACCCACGTGTCCACCCCGTCGGCGCGCACGGTCTCCACCACCATGGGCTCGGAGAACTGCGGCCCCACCACGATCTGGCCCTCCCGCAGCATGCCGACCCTCCCGCGCCCGGCCCCCCTAAGGCCCAAAACCGCTCGGTACAGACGCTTACGCCGATTATACCGAACCTGTGTGCAGGTTCCGCTACGGACCCGAGGCGGTGGTGGGGCCATCCAGCGTCCTTGCACCGTGGGCCCCCGGGTGGAAGGCCGGATTACCACGGTGCGCGGAGGTCGTCGCCCGCCGCCCCGGGGCTGGCGGCGATGGCCTCGCGGATCCGGCGCGCCAGGACCTTGCCGATGCCCGGCACCCGAGCCAGCTCTTCCACGCTGGCCGCGGCCAGGCGCTCCACGCTGCCGAAGTGGCGCAGCAAGAGTTCCGCGCGGTGCGGCCCCACCTGGGGCAGGGCCGCCAGCATGCGCCTCTGGTGGTCCCGGACGTCTCCGGCCTTCCGGTAGGCAGGCTGCACCTCCCGCACCGCCAGGTTCGCGGGGCCTGCCTCGCCCTGCTCGCGGCGCGCCACCAGGAGGAGGAAGGCCGCGGTGTCCAAAGGGCCCTCCGTGAACACCGTGGGGATGCCGTAGGTCACCGTCAGGGTAGCCAGGCCCGCCCGGATGAAGTTGGGGTGGACATCCCGCAGGCCGTAGAGCCGGCGCCCCTCGATCACGTACACGGGCCGCTCGAAGGCCTCCCGCAGCCGCTGCGCCTGCAGGGCGAAACGCTTGCGGACCAGGGCGGCCACGAAGTCCGCGGCGGTCTTGCGCTCCACCCCCACCCGGGGGCTCAGGACGTAGTCCCCCACCGGCAGGGCTGTCTCCACCACCTCCACCCCCATCTCCCGCAGCCGCCGCGGCACCTCAGATCGCGCTTCCCGGTGGTCCGCCAGCACCTTCAGCACGTGGCCCCGGTTCGCGCCGGACATGCCGGGCTCCTGCCGGCTCAGGGTAGAATGGCCGCGGAGCCGTGCGGCTGGTGGTCCTGGACGGCGCGCGCACCATCGGGGGGACGAAGATCTCCCTCCGGGAAGGGCGCGCCGGCTTTCTGCTGGACTTCGGCCTCAACTACCAGCGGTGGGGCCAGTACTTCGAGGAGTTCCTGCGGCCCCGCACCGCCCGGGGTTTGTTCGACCTGTGGCAGCTGGGACTCATTCCGCACGTCGCAGGCCTGTACCGGGAAGACCTCATCCCGCCCGGTTTCTGCCTCCCCGCGCAGGCCCCGCCCCTGGAGGCGTGTGCGGTCTTCCTCAGCCACGCACACCTGGACCACTGCGGCCTGCTGGGTGTGGTGCGCCCCGACTTGCCCGTCGTGGCCTCCCGCCTCACCCTCGCCATCCTCAAGGCCCTGCAGGACACCGGACAGGCGGAGTTTTACGGCGAGCTAACCTACTGCCGGCTGCGCAGCCCGAACGCCGCGGGCGAGCTGGAGGCGGACCCCTCGGGCGTTTGCCGAGGACGCCCCGGCCACACCGCGGACGGCGCGCCGTCCCGGCAGCTGCAGCGGCTGTGGACCACGGTGCCCAGGCAGCGCAGGGCCCTGGAGCCTCAGCCCCTGCAGCCTGCGCCCGTGGAGTACGAGAGCGTGCGGGTCCGGGCTTACCCCGTGGACCACTCCATCCCGGGGGCTTTGGCCTTTGCCTTCGAGTGTGCGGACGGGCTCGTGGTGTACACCGGGGACCTGCGCCGACATGGCCGTGGGGCCGCCCTGGTGGACCGGATGGTGGCCGACCTCCAGAGGGAGAAGGTGCAGGTGTTGCTGGTGGAGGGGACCCGAGTGAGCCGAGGGCCTTCCCCACAGGTCACGGAAGCGGAGGTCCTGGAGAAGGCCCGGGAGGTGGTGGCGACCCACGCGAGGGAGCTGGTGGTGGCGGACTTCGGTCCCCGCCAGGTGGAGCGCCTCCAGACCTTCCTCCAGGTGGCCCGGGACACCGACCGGCAGCTGGTGGCCCTGCCCAAGGACGGCTACCTGCTGGAGGCCCTCGCCGCCGCGGACCCGAGCTTGGGAGGCGTGGTGGCTGACCCAAGCCTCCGGTTTTTCCTGCGGCCCAGGCTCTCGCAGGACACGTGGCTGCGGGAGTTCACCAACCGGCACCGCCACCGGATGGTAGGCGCGGCAGAGGTCCAACGCGACCCGGGTCGCTACCTTCTGGCCTTCAGCTTCTTCGACCTGGTGGACCTCCTGGACGTGGAGCCCGAGGACGGGGCGTACATGTACTCTTCCTCGGAGGCGTACGGGGAAGAGAGCCGGGTGGACTTCTGGCGCTTGTGGAACTGGCTGCAAAGGCTCCGCATGCGGCCGTACGGCTTCCGCTGGGAGGGCTCGGACGCCCGGGGCCGGCCGGAGTTCGGGGGAGGCTTCCACGCCAGCGGGCACATCCACCCACACGACCTCCTGGACCTGATCCGGGCCATCCGGCCCCGGTACGTGGTCCCCGTCCACACCGAGGCCCCAGGCTGGTTCGTGGAAAACCTGCGGGGCGAGCCGGTCCAGGTCCGCGTGCTGCACGACGGAGAAGAGCTCGAGCTCGCCTAACACCCCTCCTTCGCGGGACGTGTCAGGACCCGGAGTCCGCTGGCAACCCGGGCAGCCGACGTGAGGCCCCCCTCACGCCCGTCCGGCTTTCCGCTCCCGCGCGGGCGCCTCCACCCCCGCGGCGCGGGCCAGCTCCCGGTGAATCCGGACGGTGCGCTCCACCTGGCCCTTTGCCGGGAACCGCTCGTAGAAGCCCTCCGTCCGGAACTGCCGCCTCAACTCCGCCCACGGCGCCAGCCGCTCCTCCCAGCGCCACACCCGCCCCTCCTCCGGCTCCGCGTCCTGGGCCGCCAGGTCCGCGCACACCCGGATCATGGCCTTCAGGGTCACGGGACGGGTGACCATGTAGTTGGGGTTCCCCCAGGCGTCCCCCCACGCGCGCTCCGCGGCCCGCAGGAAGTCCCGGAGGATTCCGTAATAGTCCTCCGGCCGCGCCCCGGACTTCTCGATGTGGGGCCAGGCGGCCCGGGCCCAGCGGTGCAGCTCGTTGAACAGCTCCGCCTGCAGAATCCACTTCTCCTGGCGGCTGCGCCCTCCGGGCCGGTTGATCTTGTACCGGAGGGGGCTTGTGGACTCCTCGTACAGCATGCGGGCGATTCGGGCCGCGAACTTCTTGTCCGGGGTAGCCTGCCACCACGTGACCCGCTCGTACAGCTCCACCAGGTGGCTCTTGTTGATGCGGGTGGGGGTGGCGTTGATGATCACGAACATCTCCGCGGCAAAGTCCTCGCTGCGGCCGTCGAACACCACGCACGGGACCTGGATGGTGCGGGCCTCCTCCGGCCGGTCCCGGCGGTAGAACTCCAGGGCGGCCAACCGGTGCTGCCCGTCGATGATGAGGTACTTGCCCTGGGGTTCTTGCAGGTCCCCTACAGTCTCGTAGCGGTCCAGGGGCTCAAAGCGGAGGTGCTCCGGGGTGAACAGGAGCACCGTGCCGGGGATGGGCGGCTGTTCGCCCGCGGTCTCGTAGAAGTTGACAATCTCCCGCACCTTGCGGCGCGACAGCTGCCGCTGGAAGGCTCGATCGCTGCGCTCGATGCGGGCGATGAACTGGGCGATCTCGTCCCCCTCGGGAGCCGGCTCGGGCACGATGGTTTCTCCCTCCCCGTAGAAACGGCTCATGAAGCGCACCTTGGCGAGTAAGTCCTCCGCCCGGTACGCCACGAAGTAGAAGACCCCGTCCTTCTGGCGGATCTGCGTGGCCAGCACCCCGGCACCTCCTCCCGTGCACTACCACAACCCGCGTACCCCTGCCATCCTCGGCCAGACCCTCCCGCCTGCCCCGGAAACTTCTCGAGACGAGCCGGCAGTGGGATTGTACCGAACGCGCGTACGCCCCGCTAGCTGTCCCGGAAAGAACGCCCCGATTGCACCGAGACCCCTCCCCGCTTGGGGCCATGTTCCGGAGACAGGTTCCTAGAGGCGGAACAACCTCCCCACCCACCGGCCTAGGACCTTGTTCCGAAGGCGGCGGGCCACCCGCCGGGGGTTGCCCGAAGCGTACACCTCCACGTCCCGCAGGAGCCGGGCCAGCCGGTACAGGAGGTTCACCACCGTGCGAAGGGACCGCATCCCACCACCTGTCCTCTTCCCCGGACGCCCCGAACTCTTCGGGCGGATGAGACCCCTTCGAAAGAGGGGCGCTCTTCCTCCGCCCCAAAAATCGCTTCCGCGATTTTCGGGGACCCCGGTCCTCTCCGGCACAGGGCCTTCATGGACACCATCCTAGCGGGCCCCTGCGGGTTCAGGAGCCCGCCGCGCGACCCGCATGGACACCACGGAAGACACCCCCGGCTCCTGGGTGGTAACCCCGTACAGAGTGTCCGCGGCCTCCATGGTGGCCTTGTTGTGCGTGATGATCACCACCTGGCTCCGCTCCGCCAGCTCCTGCAGCAAGCCCACCACCCGCCGGGTGTTGGCGTCGTCCAGAGCGGCTTCGATCTCGTCGAACACACAGAAGGGGCTGGGGTGAGTCCGCAGGAGTGCGAACACCAGGGCCAAGGCCACCAGCACCCGCTCTCCTCCCGAGAGGGCGGCTAGGGACCTCACTTTCTTGCCGGGAGGCTGGGCCGCCACCTCCACGCCCTCTTCTCCGTCTTCCAGGGTAACCCGCTCCAGGGACGCGCGGCCGCCGCCGAAAAGACGCCGGGAGCAGTCCTGGAAGTGGTCGTTCACCTCGCGGAAGGTGTCCCCGAACCGCTGGCGCAGCACGCCCTCCAGGCGGGAGCTCAGCTGTGCCAAGACCGCCGCGGCTTCCTGCACGTCCCGGGCCTGGGCCTGCAGGGCCTGGTAGCGGTCCTGCACCTCCCGGTATTCCTCCAGGGCCTGAGGGTTCACGGGTCCCAGGTTGGCCAGCAGCCCCTTCTGGGCCTCCACTTCACCCAGGAGGGACTCCCGGTCCAGGCGCTCCGGGACCGTGGAGTCCAGGGCCTCCGGGTCCTGGCCGTACGCCTCCCGGATCCGGCGCTGGATCGCCTCCAGCTCCGTAACCACCTGCGCGGCCCGCAGCTCGAGGCGGTGGACGTCCTCCTCCGTGGCACGGGCGGTCTCCTCCGCTTCGGCCACTCGGGGTTCCAGCTCCGCGGCGGAAGACTCTGCTTGCTCCTTGGCCCGCGCCGCCCCCCCGGACGTGGACCGCAGCTGCTTCAGGTTCTCCGCGGCCTCGGCGGCAGCCTGCGCGGCTTGCCCGGCATCCCGTTCCAGACGCCGCACCTCGTCCTCCACAGCCTCCAGCTCCTCCCGCAGGCGAGCTTCCGCGGCGTCCGCGGAGCGCTGTTCCGCCTCCAGTTCGTCCAACCTGGAGCGGGCCGCCCGGCAGCCGGCCACAAGCTCCGCGTGCTTTACTTGCCACTCCCCAGCCCAGGCGGAGGCTGCCTTCGCCGCCTCCTCCACCTCCTGGTGGCGCCGCCGGCTTGCCTCCAGGGCCTTGCGGGCCCTCGCCAGCTCTTCCCCCAGCCTCTGGAGGTCGGCGGCCCACCGCGCTTCCTCCTCCCGGGCCTCCTCCAGCTGCTGCCGGACCTGGGACAGCTCGAGCCGGAGATCCTCCTCCAGCGCAGGCTGCCCGCCGAGCTGGGCCTCCACGCCCGCCAGATCCTCCCGGACCTGGCGGCTCTGGGCTCCGACCGCCTCCACCCGTGCCTCCAGGTCCCGCGCCCGGGCCCTCAGGGCTTCCTCCTGGGCCTGGACTTCCCGCCACCGACTGGACAGCTCTTCCTCCTGGCGAGCCAGCTCCTCCAGGGAGGTGCGCAGGACGGAGATCTCCCGCACCCGTCCCAGAGGCCCGCTAGACCCGTTCCGGCGGGCCGTGAGCAGTCCGTCGGGGGTTACCAGCTCGCCCGCGAGGGTGACGACCTTTCCCTCCCACCCGCAGGACAGCACCGTGAGGGCCGCGTCCAGGTCCTCCACCACCAAGGTGCGGGCCAGGGCCGCTCTCACCAGCCCTTCCACCAGGGGCGGGCAGCGTACCAACTGGGACGCGGGACCCACCACCCCGCAAGCGCGGTCCGGTCCGGGTGGTACCGCGTCCACGGACTGCGGGGCGGCCTCCACCACCAGGAAGGAAGTCGACTCGGAGTCCACCGCCGCGAGGACCTTGCGGGCAGACTCCCAAGAGTCCACCACCAAGCTGAACAGCCGGTCCAGGAGAGCCGCCTCCACGGCGGCCCGGTGTTCCCGATCCACGTCCAGGTAGTCCACCAGGGCACCCCGGACTCCCACGAACCTCCCAGGGGTCTCCCGCTGGCCCAGCAGAACGCGGCGCGCTCCCGCCTCGTAGCCCCACAGCTGCGCCTGTGCCTCCTCCAGGACCGCAAGCCGCGCCTGGTGACTCTGTCGGTGGAACTCCAGCTCCCGGCGGGCGTGCTCCACTTCCCCCCGCACCTGCGCCAGCGCCTCCAGCCGGCGCCGTAGTGCGGTCAGCTCCTCCGTGGCTGCCCGCAGCTCGCCCTCCAGACGCCGGAGTTCCTCCCGCAAGGCCCCGCGCCGGTCCTCCAGCCCCCGGCGCTCTTCCCCCAAACGGTGCAGTTGCGCCCGCAGAGACTTTTCTCGGGCAGCCAGGGACTCCCAACGGCTGCGCGCCGCCGCCCGCGCGCTGTGGGCCTGGGTGCGGGCGTGCTCCAGCTCCACCAGGTCCCCTTGGGCAGCCTGCACCGCGTCGTGCGCCTGCCGCACCTGCTCCTGTGCAGCTTCCACTTCCCTCCGGGCCTGGTCCAGCCGCAGGCTGCTTTCCTGCACCTCCTGCTCGCCCCGGGCCACCTCCTCTTGCAGCCGCGCCACCGCGGCCGCGGCTTGCCCCCGGCGCTCAAGGAACCGCTCCAGCTCCTGCCGGATGCGGTCCCGCATGTGCGCCGCGGCGGAAGCCCGTTGGGCGACGAGCCTCGCCTCTTGCTCGGCCCGGGTAGCTTCCTCCACGGCCCGAACCAGCTCCGCCTGGACGGCCTCCAGGGCCGCCCGGGCCTGCTGGGCCCGGCTCCGGGCCTGCTGCAGCTCCCGGTGCAGCCCCCCCACCACGGCCTGGGCCTCTGCCTTCCTCTGCTGGGCGGCCTGGAGCTGGCCCGAGAGCCTGCGCAGGTGCGCCCGCACCCGGCGGTACTCCTCCAGCTGCAGGTCCCGCTCCGCCCGCCGCAGGCGCTCTTGGTATTCCTGGTGCAGCCTGGCCCGCTCCGCCTGGTGGGCCAGCTCGCGGCTGCGTGCTTCCAGTTCCGCCAGCCGGTCCAGCACCCGGGTGAGGTTACAGCGCGCGTGCTCCAGCCGTCGACTTGCTTCCTGCTGCCGCCGCTTGTAGCGGGAGAGCCCTGCCGCCTCCTCCAACAGCGCCCTGCGTTCCGCGGGAGAGGAATCCAGGACTGCTTCCACCTCCCCCTGCCCGATCATGGCGTACGCCCGGCCGCCCAGCCCCGTCCCCAAGAACAGGGTCTGGATGTCCCGCAGCCGGCAGGGCGTCCGGTTGAGGAAGAACTCGCTGTCGCCGGCCCGGGTGGCCCGCCGGGTCACGGTGATCTCGCTGAACTCCAAGGGCAGGGCTCCGTCCTCGTTGTCCACGGTGAGGTGGACCTCCGCCAGCCCGTGGGCACGCCGCGTACTCGTGCCCGCGAAGATGACGTCCTCCGTGCGCTGGCTGCGGAGGGCCCGCCAGGAGGTCTCCCCCAGGACCCAGCGAATGGCGTCGGCCAGGTTGCTCTTTCCCGACCCGTTGGGTCCCACGATGGCGGTGATCCCCGGCCCGAACACGAGCTCCGTCCGGTCCGCGAAGGTCTTGAAGCCGCTCAGCTCCAGCCGTTTCAGGTGCATGGTCTCCTCCGCGCGCGATGCGTCCTCGTGGCTCGTGTTCGCGTCCGCCTCAGCGGGCCTCCAGGACGGACCGGTACAGCTCCGCCAGCCGGGTGGCCACGCGGGGTCCGGAAAATTCCTCCGCCCTCCGCCGGGCCTCCTCCCCCAGGGAGCGCCGCAGCTGCTCATCTCCCAGGACCCGCGCGGTGGCGGCCCCGAGTTGCGCGGGGTCTGGGTCCACCGCGAACCCCGTGCGGCCGTCCTCCACCACCTCCGTCACCCCCCCGGCCCGCACCGCCACCACCGGTAGCCCGCACGCCATGGCCTCCACCAGCACCAGCCCTTGGGTCTCCGTACGGGAGGCGAAGAGGAACACTCGGGCAGCCTTCATCCAGGCCACCACCTGCTCCCACGGGAGGGGTCCGGTGAACCGCACCCGGGCTGTCACGTCCAGTTCCCCGGCCAGCTTCCGGAGGCCCTCCAGGCGCGGGCCGCCCCCCACCATCACCAAGTACGCCTCCCGCAGCCGCGGGGTCTCGGCGAAGGCCTGCAGGACCGTCTCCATGCTCTTCTCTGGAGCCATGCGCCCGGCGCTGACCACCAGGGGCGCCCCGTCCGGCACGCCCACGGAGCGGGGATCCGCGGCAGGGATCCGAGCCATGGCCTCCAGGTCCAGGGCCGCGGTCGGCACCACCTCCAGCCAGGACCGCACCCCGCGCGACCGCAGGAGTTCCCGCACCGCCCCCGTGGGCGCCACCACCAGGTCGCACCGGTTGCAGAACCGCACCACCCGCCCGCGGACCCACCGTCTGGCCCAGGAGCCGGGCAGCACGGGTGCGTAGTGGACGTACTCCTCGTACAGCGTGTGGTGGGTGAACACCAAGGGCCGAGGGCCCCGGCTCGCCTCCGCCAACCGCCCCGCGGCGAAGGGCGAGTGCGCGTGCACCACCTGCAGGCCCAACTCCTCCACCAGGCGATCCAGGCCCCTGGCCACGGGCAGCAGCAAGGGGAAGTCGGGGTGCCTTCGGTTGGCCACCGCGGGCAGGCGGACCACGTCGGGTTCGTGGTCCTGGTAACCCGGGTGTCTTGGAGCGAACACCACCACCCGGTGGCCCTGCTCCCGCAGGGCCCGGGCCACGGCGGCGACGGAGTGCACCACCCCGCTGAGCCTGGGCCGGTAGGAGTCCGTGAACATGCCCACCACTAGCGGCACGCCGCGGCCCCTCCTGACCCGCCCCCTCGCGCGAGGCCGGTCACGGCTGTCCCCCCTCCACCAGCGCCAGCAGGTCAGAGAGCCGGAAGCGCCGGTGTCCTCCCGCAGTCCGGGTGCACCGGAGCTTTCCCTGGTCCGTGTAGCGGCGCAGGGTCGCCTTGCTCAGGTTGAGAATCAGGGATGCCTCGTGCAGGGTGAGCTCGGGGTCCAGAAGCCTGCGGATGAGCTCCTCCCGGGTCTCGGAAAAGGGCCGCCGGCCACCCCGGGGAGGCCGAGGCGGGGGGACGTCGATGGGGAGCACCTCCTGCCGGACCAGCCTGGCAAGCCTCGACCGCGCGTCTAGTCGGACCCGGCGTTTTTCGGGGCTCCCGGCTACCCCGTCACCCTTGTGTCGTTCGTCCATGACCTCGTGTAGACGGTTGTGGAGTTTTTCCGCCGAAACCCTGAGTAAGGTTCGCGCCGGTGCGACAGGACTCCTGCGATCGGGGGCGAATCCTGTGCAAACCGGGTCGGCTGGAGTCCCCCGAATCCTGGGTTGCAGGACTTGCCGGACGGTGGCTCCGACCGGAAACCCTGGAAGCACCGAGGAGGAGGGAAGCGTGGACACCCGAGCAGCCTGTGCCGAAAACCCTCCGGGCAGATCAGACCGGGGTGGTCTCGGCTCCGTGTCCCTGGAGTTCCCCCTCACCACGCACCGGGTCCTGGACCGCGCGGAACGGTACTTCCCGCAGGTGGAGGTGGTGTCCCGCAGGCCTGACGGCACCGTCCACCGCACCACTTACGGGGACGTGGTCCGCCGGGCGCGGGCCCTGGCGGCCGCGCTGGCGGACCTGGAGCTCCGCCCGGGGGACCGAATCGCCAGCCTGTGCTGGAACCACCGGGAGCACCTGGAGTGCTACCTGGGCATTCCCACCTCCGGAGCGGTGTTGCACACCCTGAATTTGCGCTTGCACCCCCAGGAACTCGCGTATGTGGTGAACCACGCCGAGGATCGGATGCTGGTGGTGGACGACGTCCTGCTCCCCCTGTTCGAGGCCTTCCGGGACCGCGTCCGGCTGGAGCGCGTCTTCGTGGTGCCGACTTCCGGAGAGAGGGTGCCCCCGGGGTACGAGAGCTACGAGGCCCTGTTGGCCAGGGGCGACCCGCGGTACACCCCCCCACCGGTGCGGGAAGAGGCGCCCGCCATGATGTGCCACACCTCCGGCACCACGGGCAGGCCGAAGGGCGTGCACTACTCTCACCGGGCCCTGGTCTTGGCTGCCCTGGCTACCCTGCTGGCCGACAGCTTCGCCATTTCCTGCACGGACACGGTCTTGGCCACCGTACCCATGTTCCACGTGGCGGGGTGGGTATTCCCCTTTTCCGCTCCCCTTGCGGGCGCGCGTCTGGTCCTCCCCGGTCCCCACCTGGATCCGGAGAGCCTGCTACAGCTCCAGACGGAGGAGCAAGCCACCTTCTCCGCGGGAGTGCCCACGGTATGGCTGGGGGTCGTGCAGCAGCTGCAACGGCAACGGGAACGGTGGAGACTGGCGCCGGGTCTGCGGGTGGCCCTGGGCGGTTCCGCGCCCCCGGAGGCCCTGCTGCGCGCCCTCCGGGGAGCCGGGATCCGGCCCGTCCACGGTTGGGGCATGACGGAGGTGTTGATCGGGATCCAGAGCCACCTGCGCCCGTGGATGGAGGACTGGCCCGAAGAACAGCAGTACGCCCTCCTGGCGCAGCAGGGGATCCCGGTGCCCCTGTTAGAGGTACGGGTGGTGGGGGAGTCGGGAGAGGTCCCCAGGGACGGGCGCACCGCGGGAGAGCTTCAAGTGCGCGGCCCCTGGGTGGCAGGCAGCTACCACCGGGGGGAAAGCCCCGACAGCTGGACCCCGGACGGCTGGTTCCGCACAGGGGACGTGGCGGTGGTGGACCCGGAGGGCCGGGTGCGCATCGTGGACCGCGCCAAGGATCTGATCAAGTCCGGGGGCGAGTGGATCAGCTCCGTGGACCTGGAAAACGCGCTGGTGGCGCACCCCAAGGTCCAGGAGGCCGCGGTGGTGGCCGTGCCGCACCCCAAGTGGATGGAGCGCCCCCTGGCGGTGGTCGTCCCCACACCCGGGCAAGCGCCCGCGGCAGACGAGCTCCGGGCGTTTCTCGCGGAGCGCTTCCCCAAGTGGTGGCTGCCCGACGCCTTCGTCTTCGTCCAGGAGCTCCCCAAGACCGGCACGGGGAAGCTGGCCAAGGGCGTGTTGCGGGAGCGCTACCGGACGTGGCGGTGGCCGGAGCAGGGATGAGACGACCTCCCGACCGAGCTACGCCTTCGGCATTTGCGCCCTTTCGTAACGCGCCGGGCGGGGAGCGCATGCCCGAAAAGCCTCGGGGCAGGCGGGAGGGGGCGGTCTGGCAACTCCTCCCGGGAAGGGGTACCATCGACGTGCCATGCGCCGGGCTTACCTAGACCACAGCGCCACCAGCCCCGCCTTGCCGGAGGTGGTGACGGCGGTGCGGGAGGTCCTGGAGAGGGTGCACGGCAACCCCGCCTCCCTGCACGGCATGGGCCTCGAGGCCGAGCGCGTGTTGGAGGACGCGCGGCAGGTGGTGGCGGACGTTCTGGGAGCGGACTCCTCGGAGGTGGTGTTCACCTCCGGAGGTACGGAGGCCAACAACCTGGCGGTGTTCGGAACCGTGTGGGCGCGCCCGAAGCCCCACGTGGTGGTGTCCGCCTTCGAGCACTCCTCAGTCCTGGAACCCGCCCGCCGCCTGCGGCAACTGGGCGTGCCCGTGGACTTCTGTCCCGTGGACGCCGAGGGGTTCTTGCGGGTGGACGCCCTGGCGGAGCTCGTGCGCCCCAACACCGCCCTGGTGAGCGTGGTCCTGGTGAACAACGAGGTGGGGACCCTGCAGCCTCTCCTGGAGGTGGCGAAAGTCCTGGACGAGGCGGAGTCCCGCTGGGGGCGCCGTCCCCTCCTACACACGGACGCGGTGCAGGCCCTGGGGCACGTGCCCTTCCGGGTCCGCGACCTGCGGGCGGACCTGGTGACCGTTTCCGCCCACAAGCTGGGCGGTCCCAAGGGTACGGGGGCCCTGTACGTGCGGCGGGGCGTGCGGCTGCAACCCGTGGTCCTGGGCGGCGACCAGGAGCGCGGGCTGCGGGGCGGCACCCCGAACCTGCCCGGCGCGGCAGGCTTCGCGGCCGCGGCGCGCTTCTGGCAGAGGGAGGGAGAACGCCTGCGGGCCCACCTCCGCGTCCTCGCGGCCCGGCTGCGGACCGGGCTGCAGGGCCTTGCGGGGTTGCGCTGGAACACCCCGCCCGAGGCGGGGCGGACTGCCCCCCACATCCTGAACCTGTCCGTGCCGGGGCTGCGGGGCGAAGTGCTGGTGCACCGCCTGGAACAGGAAGGCGTGTACGTGTCCACGGGCTCCGCCTGCCACTCCCGGCGCGCGCAGCCGAGCCACGTCCTCCTGGCCATGGGGCGGTCGGAGGAGGAAGCTTCCTCCGCGGTCCGGGTGAGCCTCGGCCCCTTAACCACGGAGGAGGAAGTCCACCACGCGGTGGAGGCCTTCCGCTCGGCCCTGGCAGACCTGCGGTTCCTCGTGCCCTCCTAGTCGCCCGGATGGAACGGGTAGTCCTGGTCCGCTACGGGGAGATCGGCCTCAAGCGCGCGAACCGCGCGGCTTTCGTGGCCCAGCTGGTGCGAAACCTCCGCCGCGCTCTGCCCGAGGTACACGTGGAGAACCGGTTCGACCACCTGCTGGTGTGGGGCGGCGACCTGGCGCGGGTCCGGGGACGCCTGGCCCGGACCTTCGGGGTGGTCTCCAGCAGCCCTGCGGTGGAGGTGAGGGCGGAGCTAGACCATATGGAGGCCGCGGCACGCTTGTTGGTAACCGAGCGGGACCCGAAGCCGGGCACCACCTTCAAGGTGGAGACTCACCGCCGCGACAAGACCTTCCCCATGACCTCCCCCGAGGTGGACCGAGAGCTGGGAAGCCGCCTGCAGGCCCACTTCCCTGGCCTCGTGGCGCGGATGAAGGACCCGGAGATCCACGTGCACGTGGACATCCGGGACCGCGCCTACGTGTACACCGAGGTCCACCCCGGCCCGGGCGGTCTGCCCGTAGGCACGGGAGGCCGCGCGGTGGCCCTGCTGTCCGGGGGCATCGACAGCCCCGTAGCCATCTGGATGGTCGCCAAACGGGGCGTGGAGGTGACCCCCGTGCACTTCCACGCCCCGCCCTTCACCAGCGACCGGTCCAAAGAGAAAGTCGTGCGCCTGGTGGAGGTTCTCTCGGACTGGTGTGGGCCCATGCAGCTGTGGGTGGTACCCTTCGCCCACGCCCAGCGCGCCATCCGGCAGCACGTCCCGGAGCCGTTGTGGACCGTGGTCATGCGGCGCGTGATGATGCGGGTGGCAGAGCGGGTAGCGCAGCGGCTTGGAGCCCCCGCCCTGGTCACAGGGGAGAGCCTGGGGCAGGTGGCTAGCCAGACCCTGGAGGCTATCGCAACCATCGGGGCGGCTACGCGCATGCCGGTGCTGCGGCCGCTCGTGGGCATGGACAAGCTGGAGGTCACCGCGCTCGCGCGCCGGGTGGGGACCTACGAGATCTCTACGCTTCCCTACGAGGACTGCTGTACCCTCTTCGTCCCCCGCCACCCCCGCACGCGGCCAACCCTGGAGGAGGCGGAGCAGGCGGAGGAGAGCCTGGACACACCAGCCCTGGTGGAGGAGGCCCTGGCAGGCGCGGAAGTGGTGGCCCCGGCCGCGACCCCGGGCCGGGGCTAGACCACCCCAAAAATCGCTGGGCGATTTTTGGGGCCCCCGGTCCATCTGTCCGACGACCCTTCCAGGACAGGCTCCCTATCCTGTTCCGAGAAGCCCCTCAGCACAGGGCATCGGGGCCCCAGAAGCGCCCCACGATTCTTGCGGTGGTCCAGCCTGCTTCCGTGCGCAGCCACGGAAGGTGCCGCAGGAAAGCACGCGGGACACCCCGAAGGGCGTTCCCGCGCTTCCCAGGGTCGGTCCCTACTGGACCACCACCACGCCCTTCATCCCCACCCCCGCGTGCACCGGGCACCAGTACGTGTAGGTCCCCGCACGGTCAAACCGCAGGCTGTAGCTCCGCGGCCCCGGAGCTCCCAGGGGCACGAGGATCCCGGAGTTGGCGTATCCGCCCTGGTAGGCCCGCGGCGCCGTGGGGGGCTACCACCCGGGGATTCAGCAGCAGTCGGGGAGGCCCGCCCGCCTGGGGCTGTGGCACCACGAAGGGTGGGACGGGGCTTGAGCCCACGAAAGTCACCGTGTGGATCTCGAAGGGGTCCAGGACCTCCCACGTGACCGTGGTCCCGCGTCGGACCACCAGGGGGGTGCGGGTGAACCGCATGAGGGAGTACCCTTGCTGCGCGTCGCCCACCATGGCCACCCGGACTTCCCCGCCCCGCACCTGCGGCTGCAGTCGGTTGAGGGCTCCGCGGCCTGCTTCCAGGGTAGCCCGCTGCTCCTGCCGTCCCCGGCGCATGGCCTGTGCCGGGTCCTGGGGAAGCCGCTCGCCTCGGGGGTGCACCCGGATGGTGCCCGACATGGCCGGGCCGTGCACGATGCAGCTGTACGTGTACGTCCCGGGCTCCGGGAACCGCAGCGCGTAGCGGAACGCCGCGATGCTTTTCGGGTCATCCGCGGGAGTGCCGGAGTTGCGGTAGCCTTGACCCGCATAGGTCTGGGGACCCGCGGGGAAAGCCACCTCCGGGTTGAGGTACACCGCCCGGCCGTCCACCACCGTCAGGGGTGGGAGTCTGCCGCCGCCCGCGAAGGCCACGTTGTGGAAACCCTCGAACCGCCACTCCACCACGTCCCTCGCGGTTACGTCCAGCACCCGCGGGTGGAAAGCGTTGGACCACACGCTGCCGTCGGGGGTCAGGCCGCCCGCCACCACCGTCCACTTCCGTCCTTCGGAGGCGGGTGCGCTCAAGCTCAGCGACCCGAGTACTACCAGTACCCCTACCAGCCCTGCCCACCTGCGCGTCATTTCGGACCCCCCACAAAAGGAGAACTCTGAAAATCCCCCAGTCTCGCGCCCGGCTTGGGTGCTCGAACGTGGCTTTTGCGGGTACGGCGGAGGACCTACCGGTCGGTTCTTGCGGGGCGACCGAAAAGCGGAGCGGTCTTTGCATCATGGGGGCGCGCACCTTCCCTGTCAAGCGATTTACCTACCGCAGGTCGACGGGGCTTACGCGTTTCCCTTGATTCCACCGCACCCGAGGACGGATAATCGCTCAAACTCCACCCCGCGCGAGCGGCCCGGTGCCGGCGCGGGGAGGAAGGGTGGCGCAGACGGCTCCGCACCCGCACGCCCGCGCCGGCCACGGTCCCTCACGAAGACAGGGTGACCTCCCGCACCTCCCACACGACCTTGTGGGCCGGGATGCCGAAATGCGGCGCGCGGAGGCGGCCCTCCGTAACCCTCACAGCAGGCTCCTCACCGTCACCGGGCCGCCCGGCGTGGGCAAGACCCGCTTTGCGGTGGAACTGGCTTGGCGCGTGGCAGGGCTGTTCTCACACGGTGTCACCTTCGTGGACCTGTCCCTGGTGCAGGACCCGGCCCTGGTCCTACGTTTCCTCGCCCGATCCCTCCGGCTGGTGGAGCGCGCGGACCGGCCCCTCCGGGAGCAGATCGTGGATCGCCTGGCCCCTTGCCAGCTGCTCCTCGTCCTGGACAACTTCGAGCACGTGGTCCCCGCGTCCCTTGAGGTCGCCGACATCCTGTCCGCGTGTGCGGACGTGAAAGCTCTTGTCACCAGCCGGGAACCCCTCCACCTCACCCGGGAGGCGGAGTTACCCCTGCAGCCCCTTGCGAGCCCTGACCCGGGTGCTCCCGCCCGCCCCCGCGCCCTGCTCAGCTACCCCGCGGTGAACCTGTTCGTACGCCGTGCCCAGGCCGCGGCTCCGGGGTTTATCCTCACGCAGGGGAACGCGCTCGCGGTGGCCGCGATCTGCCACCGCCTGGAGGGGTTGCCCCTGGCCCTGGAGCTGGCCGCGGCCCAGGTGAAAGCGAAGCCGCCGGAGGCCATCCTGGCGGAGCTGGGCCAGGGCCTAGCCGGGCTGCGGAGCACCGCCGGGAACGCGCCGGAACGCCACCGTACCCTGCAGCACGCGGTGACCTGGAGCGGCCAGCTCCTCTCCGAACCCGAGCGCCGGCTCTTCCGCCGCCTGGCCGTCTTCGCGGGCGGCTTCACACGGCAGGCGGCCCTGCGCGTCTGTGGGGACCTGCCCGAGGTCCCTGAAGGAATCACGTCCCTGGTGGACAAGAGCCTGCTGCAGACTGCGAAGAAGGAGGGAGGAGAGGAACGGCTCCGCATGATCGCGCCCGTGCGGGAGTCCGTCCTGCCTCTGCTGCGGGCTTCCGGGGAGCTGGCGGCGGCCTCCGCGGCCCACGCCGCGTACTTCGCCGACCTCGCGGCCACCGCGGCGCCCCTTCTGCGAGGGCCGGAGCAAGGGGTGTGGCTCGACCGGCTGGAACGGGAGCTGCACAACTTTCGGGTGGCCTTGTCTTGGTTGCTGGTCCACCACCCGGAGGACGCCCTGCGCACCGCCTGCAGCCTGTCCGTCTTCTGGTACGTGCGGGGGCACCTCCGGGAAGGACGGGAGTGGCTGGAACGCGCTTTGGAAGCCGCGCCCGAGGACTCCCCCCTGCGGCCCGAGGCCCTCTGCCACGCCTCCCTCCACAACCGGCTGGAGGGCCGGCCCGAGGAAGCTCGGCGGTGTGCGGCAGCGGCCGTGCGCCTCGCATCTCACGCAGGCCCTTCCCTGCAGGCCCTCGCCCTCTTCACGTGGGCTACGGTGGCGCCCGAGGAGCAGAAGGACTCCGCCCGCAGCCGGGCTCTCGCGGCTGCCCGCGCATCAGGAGACCCCTGGCTCGCGTGCGCCGCGGCCACCCTGGCCGCCGAGTCCGCGGCGGATCTCGCTCTCGCGGCACACCTCCAGGAGGAAGCCGTGCAGGCCGCCGGGCGGCTCAGGGACCGCTACCTGCTCGCGACCTCCCTAGCTGCCGCTGCGGACGTCGCCTGGCGACAAGGGTCTACGCAAGACGCGGACCGCCTGTACCGGGAGAGCTTGCGGTACGCCCACGAACTCGGCAACCCCTGGACCACCCTCCGTGCCCTGGAAGGGCTGGCGTGCACCGCCGCCGCCGCGGGCAGGCTCCGCCGCGCCGCCCTCCTGTTGGGAGCCGCGGAGGGCACCCGGCAACGGGTCGGAGCCCCGGAATTGCCGGGTCCGGCCGCACGGTGGACGCTGGAGCTCGGACAACGCCTGGCGAGGCCTGCCCTGCAACGGGCCCGCGAGGCGGGCCGCGCTCTGTTCCCGGACGACGCGGTGAACTTTGCCCTGATGCGGGACGAGTCCCCTCCCTTTCGGGCCGGGCCGGCCGGCAACCCGCTGGCCCTGTCGGAGCGGGAACGGGAGGTGGCAGTGCTGGTGGCCCTGGGCCGCACCAACCGGCAGATCGCCAGGGAGCTGGTAATCTCCGAGCGCACCGCGGAGAGTCACGTCCAGAGCATCTTCAACAAGCTGGGTTTCCACCGCCGCAGCGAGGTCGCCGCCTGGGTAGCCCGTCACGACCAGAGCCACGCGGGGCCTGGTAGCGGTCTGCCCAGGAGTGACCCCTGAGCGGCCGCGTGCGCCCAAAGACGGGCCGGTACGGATTTCCTCCCCCTCCGTAGTTTCCCGGAGGCGCGAAGCCTCTCCGGCACTTACCCTGGGGACAGCCGCCAAGGCGGCAAACCAGCTCGCAGGAGGTCGCAATGAAATGGAAGGTCGTAACCCTGGTGTTCGCCGCGGCGGTCCTGACCTGGGTGTCCGCGGGGACCGCTCAGCCCAGCGGCATCCCGTCCGCACTCCCATGGACCGTGCAGGTCGAGCGCGAGTACACGCCCCCCGAGGACATCACCCCCGCGCCGAGGCTCCCGCAGTTCGTCGCCACCGTCCTCGTGGAGAGGAAGGTGCAGGCTCTCCCCGCAAGCCCCTTGTTCTGGCAGATGGAGCGCTTCCCGGGTCTGGAGCAGGCTGAGGAGGCCACAGGCGCGTACGGCCTGGCCACCACGGACGCCGCCGGGGGAACTTGGCTCATGACCCTGGGGGCGGCCCGCACGACCGCTCCTGGCGCCCTGTCCTCCACCCAGGTGGGCCCCATGGCCCGCTTCGAAGCCTCTGAATACCTGCTGCGGGTTACCCAGGTGGGCGGGGCCCGGGGCGCTACCAGTTCCATGCAGTCCCACCCCGGTTCCGTGGCCGTGTACGTGCTGGCCGGCGAGCTGTGCTTGCGCACCACGACCGGTCAAGCTCGCCTGGCCGCGGGACAGCATGCCGCGGTCGCAGGGATCGGCACCACCATCCAGAGCTCCAGCTGCGGCGGCAGCGACCTGCTGGCCCTGGTGATGTCCGTGACGGACGCCTCGCGGCCCTTCTCCTCGCCTGCCCGGTTCCCCGTGCCCGAGTCTCCGGGCTACGAGCCCGTGGACCCTCACTGAGGCAGGACCTTTTCTGCACCGTCCGGCGGGCCGTCCCCAGGGCGGCCCGCCGGATTTCTTGCCTGCAGAGCTCTACGAGATGGCGCGGCGGTACGAGCCCACTGCGAGGTCCTGTACGGCTCCCCGGTCACTTCAACCCTCAAGGCTCCTGTGCGGGTCCGCTCCGGCTACCACCCACCCCCGCCGTCGCGCCAGCTCGCCCACCACGGTGCAGCTCCACGTGAGCAGCGCCACCGACAGGGCCGGCGGCCCGGTCCAACGAAGCCACGCGTCCCCCGCGAACAGCAGCGGGTAGCTGAAGCCTGAGCCGAGCACGGAGCCCCAACTGGGCCGGACAGGGTCGCTGAGCCCGATGATCCCTAAGGTGGCCTCCACCAGCACCGCCCACCGCACGGTCAGCAGGAACTTCGTCCAGAGGAGCGGGGCCAGTTGGGGCAGCACGTGTTTTCGCAGGACCCACGCGTGCGTGGCCCCCAGGGCCCGCGAAGCCACCACGAAGTCCCGCCGGAGCTCGCCGCGCGCCTGCACCCGCAGGACGCGGGCGAAAACCGCCCACCCACAGGCGCTCAAAGCCAAAACCAGGGCGCCCAAGCTCGGGCCCGTGAGGGCGACGGCCAGGACGAGGAGCAGGAACACGGGGATCGCCGCCACCAGCTCGGTGAGCGCGGAAACGAGGCGGGCGAACACGTCGGTGCCTGCGGAAAAGATGCCCGCTCCCGCCGCGGCGGCGGTGGACAGCAGGCCCACGGAAGCCCCCAGCAAGAGGGACGTCCGAGTTCCGTAAAGCCAAAGACTCCACAGGTCGCGGCCGAGTTCGTCCGTACCGAAGGGCAGACGGGGCCCTGGAGCCGCGAGCGGAGGTCCTGCCACCTCCCTGGGCCCGTAGGGCGCCAGGACTTCCGCCAGGAGGGCGACGCCGAGCAGCCCCGCCAGGACGAGCGACGCGCCGGCCGCTGGTACGTCAACCCCGCGCCACGCCGCCCGGGGAATCCGTCCCGAGGGGAGAGCTACCGCACCCGCGGGTCGAGCCACCTGGCCACCACCTCCAGCAGCGTGGAGGCGGTCAGAACGAGGACGCTGCCCAAGAGGAAAACCCCCTGGATGACAGGGTAGTCCCGCTGGAGCACCGCATCGAACAGAAGCGACCCCAGACCCGGGTAGCCGAACACCCGCTCCACCGCCGCCGCTCCAGTCACCAAACCTGCAAGACGCAGCCCCGCCAGGGTCAGGAAGGAGGGAAGCGCACACCTCCACGCATGCCGCAACACGCCCCAGGAAGACGCCCCCTTGGCCCGGACCGTGAGCAGGAAGGGCTCCCGCAGTACGGCGCCCACAAGGTCACGGCTCACCAGGGCGAAGGCGGGTGTGGCGCTCACGGTCAAGGTGACCACCGGCAGGAACACGTGGCGGGCCACCTGGTCCCAGCTGTGGGGTGGGACGGGAGCTCCGCTGGCGGGCAGCAGCGCGAGCCAAACCGAGAAGGTGAGGATGAGTAGACCCGCCAGCAGGAACTCCGGCAGGCTCCCGATCAACACCGCGGCGGACAACCACGCGCTCGTCCACCGGCCCTGTCCTTTCGCCGCGGACAGCGTGCCGAGCACCGCCCCCAGCACCGCCGCCGCGGTCCACGAGGTCGACACCAACAGGAGGGTCCACGGCAGCCTCTCGCCCACCACCTGCGTCACCGGCCGGAAGGAAACCAGGGAACGCCCCAGGTCCCCCCTTGCCACGGAACCGAGATAGTGGACGAACTGCTCCGTCCAGGGCCGGCCCAAGAGGTACTCCGCCCGGATTCTTTGGTGGGCGACGGCGGGCAGGGGCGCGAGTTCGGGAGCGGTCAGGGGGCTGCCGGGCAGAAGCCGCGGCAGGGCGAAGTTCGCCAGCACCACCCCTACCCCGAGGAGCAGCCAGCGGGCAGCCGCGGCGCCCCACCCCGCCCTCATCGAGACCCGGGCAGGAAGACCAGCTTGTTCTCCACCAGGGGGATCCCGTTCAGCAGGCCTCCCCGGGTGTTCCACGGTCTCAGCTTCCGGCTGTCGTACATCCAGTAGAAGGGCCGGTAGAACAGCACCAGGGTGGGCAGCTCCTCGCTGAGGACCCGCTGAAGCTGGTACACGGCCCGGCGCCTGTGGGCCGGGTCCACGGCCTCCGCCTGCAGACGCGCCCAGCGCTGGAACTCCGGCGTGCGCAGCACCGTCCCCGCGGCGAAGGCGTTCGCGTCCTCCCCCGAAAACCAGGTCCGGAGGTAGTCCGGGTCCCCGCCAGCTCCCACGTGGGTGGTGTACAGCACCGCGAACCGTCCCTCCGCGGCCAGCTGCGCCCTGGTGGCAGGATCCACAACCCTCGCCCGCGCGTCCATCCCCACCTGTGCCAGGGACCGCAGCACCGGCTCGGTCTCCCTGGCGGCGCTGGTGACCACCTCGACCACCAGCCGCGTGCCGTCCGGACCTTCCAGGAAGCCGTCGCCGTCCCTGTCCTCGTAACCCAAAAAGCGCAACAGCCATCGCGCCCGCACCGGGTCGAAGGCGTAGCGCCGCACCTGGGGTGTGTACCACGGGTCTCCGGGCCGGACCACGCCAGGGTTGCCGGGTACCCCGCTACCCCGCGTGACGAGAGCAGCCACGCCCTGGACGTCCACCGCGTGCGCCACCGCTTGGCGGAAGAGCTTGCGGCCCGTCAGGGGGTGTTCCAGGTTGAAGACCAGCCGCGCCACGGACAGGGGCTCCGTGGCCAGGACCCGCAGGGAGGGGTGCCCACGGAACAGGTCCTGCACCTCCGGCGCCGTGGTCATGGCTAGGTCCACCTCTCCACTCTGGACCGCCAACACCTGTCTGGCCGTAGGTACCACCACGTACTGGATCTCCCGCACTCCGGGCCTCCCGCGGAAGTAGCCGTCGAAGGCCACGAAGCGGTAAAAGCCCAGCTCCGGCCGGTACTCCGCGAGGCGGTAGGGGCCGGAACCCACCGTGACCACCAGGTCCTGCAGGTGTTCTGGGGTGTCCACACCCCGCCAGACGTGTTCGGGGATGACGGGAACCACAGCCGCCACGTTCTCCAGGAAGGGTGCGAAGGGCCGGGCCAGCTGCACCACCACGGTATCTCGGTCCTGGACCTCCACCGCCTGCACCACGGACAGGTCCACCCACCGGAAGGGATGTCTGCGGAAGTACGCGAAGGAAAAGCGCACGTCTCGGGCCGTGAGGGGCCGTCCGTCGTGCCACACCACCCGCCTCCGGAGACGGAACACGTAGCGGGTCCCCCCCGGTGAGGTGCGCCAGCTCTCCGCGAGCCAGGGGATCAGCCCACGGTCGTCTTTCCACAGCAGGCTGTCGTACAAGAGTGTGAGGCGCACGACTCCCCCGGGGCCCACCGTGGAAAACGCGAAGGGCGTGGGGAATCCCACATCCGTCCACCACGCGATCCGCACAGGCGCTTCCTGACCTCCCGCAGGCACCACCAGCGCAAGGAGGAGCAGGAACACGCCTGCTCTCACCATGGCACAGCGGAAGCCAAAAGGTGCCGGTTGAGGAGGTCCAAATGGAGCCGCGTGTAGTGGACCAAAGCCCTTTTCTGTGCGGCCGACAGCCGCCCGCACACGCATCCCCAGTGTAAAGCCACCACGTCCCCGGGCTGAGGCTGTGAGACCAGAGCTTTCCCGTCGAACCGCCACCACGCCCGCGCGGCCACCGGTGGGCCCAGGTACAGGTGCCCGGCTTCCACACGCAGGGGCCTGCGTTCCACCCACACCGTGTCGCCGTCCACGGCCAGGACCCGCCCCCACGCGATGCGGCACTGATCCGCCACCTCCACCGTGTGGGGCAGAAATCCTCGCTCCGTCCGGGCGGGAATGGTGAGGACGTGGAAGTTGTGGTGGGGGCGGGCGCCCTCGGGCACCCACCCCAGGACCTGCTGCAGCTGCCGCCGCGAGAACCGGGCCCCGAAGCGCTCCTCCAGGTACCGACAGAAGTCCCCCATGCGCACGTTTTCCAACAGCTGGTTCCCGATCCAGTACGCCTCTACCACCCGCGGGTCGAAGGGGTCCTCGATGTCGTTGGACGCTGCGATGAACCCGTAGTAAGGAAAAGCCGCCTGGAACTTCCGCAAGATCCCCTCCAGGCCTCGATCCCACGCGCCCCCGGCCACGTACTCCAGCAGAGCCCGGTTCTCTTCGGGGCCGCAGTAGCCCAGACGGTTCGGCATGAAGGCGAACCGTGCAGCCATCAGCGCACCTTCCCGCGTCACGGCTCCGCCCCCCTCGCGGCGGCGTCCTCCGCCCAGCCCAGCAGCGCCCGGGCCTCCGTCTCGCTGGCCCTGGCCACCACCAGCCCCGCATACACCAGCACCCAGTCCCCTCTCGCCAGCTCGTCTAGAACCGCCACCTGCGCGGACAGCTCCCGCCCGCCCACGTCCACCACCGCCCGGGGCAAGGGTCCCGGAATCACGGCCACCACCCGGCCGGGGAGCGCTACGCACATGGCTCTTCCTCCCACTCGAGCTCTACGTGCTCCAGCAGGACCTCCTGGGCGTGCGGGGCGGTGGGATTGGGGTCCTCGTAGACTTCCAGGCGACAGCCCTCCGCGGGGGAACCGCGGGCTGCTTCCTCGAACAGTGTCTGGAAGCGCTCCGCGGAGACGTGCGCCAGCGCTCCCAGCCGCACCCGGGCCGCCACCACCCGGCATGCGCGGTGTTGGTGGGCCACCTCCTCCAGCTTACGGATCAAGCCTCTTACGAGCCCGTGCTCGTGCACTCCCTGCCCTCCCCCAAGATCTCCAGGATCTCCGACGACAGCTGGCGTGCCGCCCGTTCCACCCCGGCGCGCACGGCCGAGGTCAGCGCAAACCCGAGGTCCACCGCGGCCACTTCCACCCCGTACACCACCAACCGACGGGGCAATCTCCCGAGCGACCTCCCCAGCTCCACCACCTGTGCGAGCCCGAGCCCGTGCGTGGAGACCGTCCGTACCGAGGCGGGCAGCGGAACTTCCGTGACGTCCAACCGGTAGACGGTTCCGGGAGCTCCGCCCCCCATCGCCGCGTCCACTACGTACACGGCATCGTAGCCCTCCCACAGTTCCAGCAGCCCCACGGGGGCTGTTACCTGCCGCACCGCGACGTTCTCCGGCAGGGCCGCGCGGGCCGCTTCCGCAACGTGCAGGCCCACGGCGTCGTCGCCCCGGTCGCGGTTCCCCACGCCCACCACCAAGACCTTCACCCCTCGTCTACCTCCAGGCGGAGGAAGTGGGTCGCACAGGAGATGCAGGGGTCGTAGTTGCGCACCACCTGCTCGCAACGCCAGGTAAGCTCGTCCCGGGGAAGGTCCAAGTGTCCTTGGACGAAGGCCCTCAGGTCCTCCTCCATGGGCCGCTGGTTCTGGGAAGTGGGCGGGACGATCCGGGCCTCCTGGATGATGCCGTCGGCGCCGATGCGGTATCGGTGATAGAGGATCCCTCGCGGGGCTTCCGTGCATCCGTACCCCGTAGCCTCGCGGGGCACCACGGGAACCGCAGGTTCCGCCGGCGGCTCCCACGCTTCCACCAGCCGCAGCGCCTCCTCACAGGCGTAGACCATCTCCAGGCTGCGGACCACGATGCTCCGGAACGGGTTCCGGCACGGGGGGATCGTTCCCACTTCCCGCGCGAGGGATTGAAGAGCCTCCGGGAGCCCCGGGAAGTTCAGGTTGAACCTCGCCAGGGGGCCCACCCCATACGGGCGCCCGTCCCGGGTCAGGCTGTGCAGCGCGTTGGAGTGCGGAACTTGGACTTCCACGAAGTGACGGTCGTAGTCCTGGACCTCGATCTCCAGCCCGTCCGTGGAAGCGATCTTCCCTTCTAAGATCGGGTACTCCGTGGGGTGGCGTAGGGCCACGTATGGCACCTGCTGTTCGAAGTCCGGAAACGGGAAGGTGCTCACCCACCGCACCGTCTCCACCGCGAGATCCCGGGCCCGCCGGAGGGGTCCCACCAGATCCCGCAGCTCCTCCCGCCCGGGGACCCGGTAGAACCCACCCACCCGGGCGTTCACCGGGTGCACGGACCGCCCCGCCACGTGGGACATGACCAGGTTGCCCACCTTCTTGAGCTCCAAACCCCTCTGCACCGCCTCGGGGTGGTCCCGGGCCATGTCCACGGCGCTGTCGTAGCCGAGGAAATCCGGGGCGTGCAGCAGGTACACGTGCAGAGCGTGGCTTTCGATCCACTCCCCGCAGTACACCAACCGCCGCAAGGCCCGCAGGGGCGCGGACACTTCCACCCCGCAGGCGTCTTCCATGGCCTGGGCGGCGCTCATCTGGTACGCCCACGGGCAGATCCCGCAGATGCGCGCCACGATGTCCACCGCCTCCCGGAAGTCCCGGCCCCTGAGGAGGGCTTCGAAAAACCGGGGCGGCTCGTAGATCCGCAACTGGACCTCTTCCACGCGCCCCGCCCTCACCCGGACCCGGAGGGCTCCCTCTCCCTCCACGCGGGCCAGGGCGTCTACCTTGATGGTCCGCGTCCTACCCGGACGCATGACGCTCTCCCTCCTCCTGGAACGCAGGCGCCGCCGCGTTGAAGGTCCGAAAGGCCCGCACCACCTCCGCGGGGCTTTTGCCCAACTCCCGCCACCGCCTCGCCAGGGAGCCGGTGTTCGGAGACTCCGCGGGCCCGAAGCACCCGTAGCACCCACGCCCTACCGCGGGGCACAGGGCCCCACACCCCGCCTGGGTGACCGGCCCCAGGCACGCGGTACCCCCGGCCACCAGCACGCACACCAGGCCCCGCCGCTTGCACTCCATGCACACGCTGTGCGTCGCGACCTGTGGCTTCCGCCCTACCAGGAAGGCCGAGATCACCTCCAGGAGCTGCCTCCGGTCTACCGGGCATCCGCGCAGCTCGAAGTCCACGGGGACGTGATCCGCGATGGGCGTCGACCGCTCCAGGGTCCTGATGTGCTCGGGCCGCGCGTACACCACGGACAAAAACTCCCCCACGTCCGCGAAGTTTCTCAGGGCCTGGATCCCGCCGGCGGTGGCGCACGCTCCAATGGTCACCAGGTACCGGGAAGCCTGCCGGACCTCCCGGATACGCTGGACCTCCTCCGGCGTGGTGATAGAGCCCTCCACCAGGGAGAGGTCGTACGGCCCCCGTACCGTGGCCCGAGACGCCTCCAGGAAGTACGCCACCTGCACCCGGCCCGCCAGGGTCAGGAGTTCGTCCTCACAGTTCAGCAGGGTGAGCTGGCAGCCGTCGCAGGAGGTGAACTTCCACACCGCCAGCTTGACCCTGCGGGAGGAGGAGTTCACAGTTCGCGCACCCGGAGGAGCCCTTCCACGTCCCCGTACCGGAACACCGGCCCTTGACGGCACACAAAGTACGGTCCCCACTGGCAGTGGCCACACAACCCCAACGCGCACTTCATGTTGCGCTCCACGGACACGTAGATGGACTCGCGCGGGACGCCGAGCCGCTCCAATCCTGCTACCGCGTACCGCATCATCACCTCCGGCCCACACACGAAGGCCACCGTCTCCCCTGGATCCACGCTCGCCCTCGGGAGCAGGGTGGTGACGACCCCCACGTTTCCCCGCCACTCGTGGTCGGCCCGGTCCACCGTCACCTCCACCTGCACGTCCAGGCGGCTCCGCCACCGCCCCAGCTCCGCCCGGTACAGGAGGTCCTGTGGAGTCCGTGCGCCGTACAACACCGCCACGCGGCCGTACCGCTCCCGACGGGTCAGCGCGTGGTAGAGCACCGGGCGCAGGGGGGCAAGCCCGATGCCCCCGGCCACCACCAGGAGGTCTCGGCCCTCCGCCTCCGCCAGAGGCCAAGACGTCCCGAAGGGACCCCGAACCCCCACCACCGTCCCCGGGCGCAGCTGGGCGAGGGCGGTGGTCACCGCCCCCACGGCGCGGACGGTGTGCACCGCTACTCCCCGGCGATCTGGGGAGCCGCTCAGGGATATGGGGACTTCACCCACCCCGAAGGCGTACAACATGTTGAACTGCCCCGGCTGGAAGGAGAAGTCCTCCGAGGCCGTGCGCAGCTCCAGAGTCCACACGTCGGGCATCTCGCGCCGCCTGCGGACCACCACCGCGGGCTCGGGCAGGTAGGGATCAGGCGGGACTGCGTACACCGAGTTTGCCTTCCCCGTACACGTCCAGGAGCTGCAGCCGGGTGGCCTGCAGGCGCTCCACCACCACGGGCAAGAGCCGCTTGAGGAGCTCGTAGCCGAGGCTGGGGTCTTGCTCCGCCTTCGTCCGGATGCACACGGCGTCGAAGCTCCACGCCCGCACCAGCTCCACCGCCCGGCCGTCGAAGGTCCACCGGTACGGAGGGACCACCCACGACCAGCCCACCACATCCCCTTCTCCGAGGGTTTGGATCACGGCCGACCCCCGACCGGGGATCTGCACCTCCAGGGCCACCCGGCCATGGCGGAGGAGGAAAAACCGGTCCGCGGGCTCGCCCTCCCGGACGAGGAACGCCCCGGCGTCGAAGCAGACGTTAGACGCACAGCCCGCGAACAACCGGATGTGCTCCTCCTTCATCCCCCGGAAGAAGGGGTGCTCGGCGAGCAACTCCTCAAGGGACTTCATCCCGCTCCTCCTGCTTTTCTCGGCGGTCCGCGGACCGAATCGCGGCCACCTCCTCCGTCAGGTCGATCCCCACGGGGCACCACGTGATGCACCGCCCGCAGCCCACGCAGCCCGAAGTCCCGAACTGGTCCCACCAGGTCGCCAGCTTGTGCACGAGCCACTGGCGGTAGCGGGAGCGTGTGGTGTTCCGGACGGCGCCCCCGTGGAGGTAGCTGAAGTCCAGGGTGAAACAGGAGTCCCAGCGCCTCCGCCGCTCTGCCAGGTTTCCCCGCAAATCCGTGGAGTCCTCCACGGTGGAACAGAAGCACGTGGGACACACCAGGGTACAGTTCCCGCAGCTCAAGCACCTCGCCGCCACCTCGTCCCAGCGGGGGTGTTCCAGGTTCCGCAGCAACAGCTCGCGTACGCCTTCCGCCTCCAGCCGCCGGCCCATCTGCTGGGCGGCACGGGCCACCGCCCCGTCCGCAGCCCTTCGGTCCTCCTCTACGGCGGGGCGGCCCGGGAGTTCCCCGAGCACCTCCGCGCCCTCTGGAGATCCCACCTCCACGTAGAACCGGTGCTCCCCGTCTAGGATCTCCGTCAGTGCGAGGTCGTAGCCCGCTTCGCATCGAGGACCTGTCCCCATGGAAACGCAGAAGCACGTCCCGCCCGCCTGCCCGCACTGTACCGCCACCACGAATGCCCCCGCCCTGCGGGCCCGGTACGAGGAGTCCTGGACGGGCCCCTGCAGGAACACCTTGTCGTGGACCGCCAGGGCGACCAGCTCACAGGCCCGGACTCCGAGAAACGCATAACGCTCCGTGGGCAGGGGCTCCGGTTGGAGTTCGAACCCGTGGTCGGCCCGCTCCGCGCGCCAGAGCCTTTGCTCCGGGGGGTACAGGAACTTCTTCCATGAGTGCGGCCCCACGGCGTAGCCGAAATACGCTCCGTCCTCACGGCTCCGCAGTCGGTACCCCCCCGGACTCTGCTCGTCCGTGACCCCCACCGGAAGTTCCTCCGCGGAGCGGATCGGCTCGTACACGATGGCACCGTCCCGGACGGTGGGGCCGACCACCGTGTACCCCCGCCGGTGCAAGGAGGCGAACAGCTGCCCTAGGGCAGAGGCGGGCAGGACCGCTTCTGAGGTGTTCATGACAGGTCTCCCACGACGGCGTTGCCCCTCAGCTCTCAGAGGCCGCCGCCGTATTCCCATCTTTAAGGTCCGGTGCGACTGCCTGTCAAGGTTCCTCGGGCTCTACGGGATCGCCCGGCGGTACGAGCCCAGGGCCAGCCACTCCGCCACCCGGCCGTCCTGCTCCCACACCAGTTCCGCGCCCACGGAGGCGGCTGCCCCGGACCCGTGCTCGGTCTTCCACCACTCGCGCCGCCCCGTCAGAGCGGACCAGGCGTAGCTGGCCACGGCCAGGGGTGTGGAGAACAGGGGGTGTGTGGTGAACAGCCCGTAGGCGGCAAGCCCCGCCAGCACCGCGCGCACCCGGCCTTCCAGCTCCACCACGGCGGACAGGACCAGGGCCAGCAGCAGGGCCCCAAACGCCCCCGCGGTGACCGGCTCCGGCAGAGACCGCGGAAGGGGCAACAGGTAGTACGGGAGCAGGGCCTGCCGCAGAAAGGCCGCCAAGCCGTAGGCGTAGCTGGTGAACACCGCGGCGGGGATCACCACGGAACCCGTCAGGAACAGGAGGAGATCCACCTTCTGCAGACCCGACATCTTGCCCCGGAGGATGCGGGGGGCATGGGTCACCACGGCGCGCAGGGTTCCCTCGCACCACCGGGCCCGCTGCCGCACCAGCCCGTGCCACGTGGACACGGACTCCTCCCACACCACCGCCTCCTCGCAGTACCGGACCCGCCAGCCCCGCGCGTGGAACCGGATGGCGAGGTCGATGTCCTCCGTGAGAGCGTCGGGGTTCCACCCTCCCACCGCCTCCAGGGCGAAGCGGTTCACCACCAGTCCGTTTCCGCCCAGCAGCACGTGCGCCCCGAAGCGTTCCCGGGCCCGCTGCATGAGGGTCTGGTACACGTCGAACTCGTGGTGCTGCCCGCGCGCCAGGGCGCCGCCCCCGCGGTGGTACGTCCGCCTCCGGCCCTGCACCGCGGCCACGCCGGGCTCCAACAGGTCCGCGACCGCCCGCAGGAGGAAGTCGGGTTCGGGGCGGGCGTCCGCGTCGAACACCGCCAGGAGCTGGCCGGAGGCAGCCTGCGTGCCCACGTTCAGCACCGCGGCCTTGCCCCGGGGAGCGTGGTCCGGAACCCGCACCACCCGCACGGGGACGGGCAGGCTCACCTGCGCCGCCCGCTGCCCGGTACCGTCCCGCGACCGGTCGTCCAGCACCACCACCTCGAAGCGGGGTCTGCCCTGGGCGTCGTGGTAGCACAGGCCCCCGATGCACCGCAGGGTGTCCTGGATCACCGCCGCCTCGTCGCGGGCGGGGACCAGCACCGACACGAAGGGCAGCCTGTCCGGGGGACGCAGCGGACGGGGTGCCCGCCGGGCCGCCAGGCCCAGGAGCTGCATGGTGGCGCCGTACGCGGAGTACACCACGAAGGCCACCTGGAGGGCCACCAGGTCCCGGCTCCGCAGGACGTACACCGCCAGCAGCAGCCACGCGGCCAGCCCCACCACCAAGCACACCAGGTCCGTCAGGCGCCGCTTCACACCCGGGTTCCCTCCTTCAGGGCCCGCAGGGCCGGCCCGAAGGGGGGCCGGACCACCCCCGCCTCCGTGACCAGGGCGTCCACGAGTTCCGCGGGGGTCACGTCGAAGGCGTAGTTCAGGGCAGGGGTCCCCTCGGGGGCCACCCGAACTCCCGCCACGTGGGTGACCTCCTCCGGGCCGCGCTCCTCCACGCGGATGGCGGACCCGGACGGGGTCTGGAGGTCCACCGTGGAGAGGGGGCACGCCACCCAGAAGGGCACCTCGTGCCGCCGGGCCAGCACCGCCAAAGTGTACGTGCCGATCTTGTTGGCCACGTCGCCGTTGGCGGCCACGCGGTCCGCACCCACCAGGACCCGGTCCACCAGGCCCTGCGCCATGAGCCAGCCCGCGGCCGCGTCCACCACCAGATGGAAGGGGATGCCCAGCTGCGACAGCTCCCACGCGGTCAGCCGGGCGCCCTGCAGGAGGGGCCGGGTTTCGCAGGCGTACACGTGCAGCCGCTTGCCCGCTTCCCACGCGGCCCGCAGGATCCCCAGGGCGGTGCCGATCCCCACGGTGGCCAGGGCTCCGGTGTTGCACAGGGTGAGGACGCGCTCCCCGTCCCGCAGCTCCCTGGCCCCGACCTCCGCCAGGAGGCGGCACGTGCGCTCGTCCTCCTCCGCGATGCGGTGTGCCTCCTCCAGGACCCGCTGGCTGGCCTCCTCCGGGTCCTGGACCCCCACCGCCGCCTGCAGGGCGCGGTCCGTGGCCCAGCTGAGGTTCACCGCGGTGGGCCGCGCGGCCCGGATGACCGCCGCCGCCTGCCGCAGGTTCACCCAGAAGGTGGCGGGATCTTGCAGGAACCGCCGCGCTGCCAGGGCCAAGGCGTACGCCCCCGCGGCACCGAGGGCGGGCGCGCCCCGGACCCGCAGGCTGTGGATGGCCTCCACCACCTCCGTCCACTCCCGCAGGCGCAGGACCGTGGGGGAAGCCGGGAGCTGCGTCTGGTCGAGGAGGTGCAGGGCTCCCGCCTCCCAGAAGAGGCTACGCCACCTCATCCCGTCCCTCCCCGGCCCCGAGGGCCGGCGGTTTCACGAGACCGGGAACACGGGGGAGTCCGTATGGAAGGAGCGCGACCGTTCGGCGCTGATGACCACGTGGTGCGGCGTGAACAAGAAGATGTCCTCCGCCACGCGCTGCAGGTGGCCGTCCAGGGCGTAGTCCACCCCGCACAGGAAGTCCACGATCCGCTGGGCCACCTCCCGGTCCGCCTCTCGCAGGTTGACCACGATGGGCCGCCGCCCCTTCAGGTACTCCGCGGCGGTCCGTGCGTCGTCGAAGGTGCGCGGCTGCAGGACCACGATCTCCAGCTGCCGCGCGGTGTGCAGGCGCAGGATGGGCGCCCGACGGCGCTCCTCCCCTTCCTCCAAGGGTTCCTCCTCGGCTTCCTCCTCGAACCCGAGGAACCCCATCAACCGCTGGATGGCTCCCACGGCGTCACCCCCGCTGCTGTGTCGTGCCCCGCACCGCGGGGCCCGGGTACGTCCCGGACGCTACGTCCGCACGCCTTCCGCCGTCGGCCGGTCTCCAAACAGGGCGCGGCCCAACCGCACCAGGGTCGCGCCCTCCTCCACCGCCACCTCGAAGTCGTCCGTCATGCCCATGGACAGCTCCGGCAGCTCGAGGCCGCGGTCTGTGCGTATTGTATCACGCAGGTCCCGCAGGCCGCGGAACACCCACCGCACCGCCTCCGGGTCCGGGGCTTGGGGGGCCACGGTCATCAGGCCCTCCAGCCGCAGCCCTGGGAGGCAGGCCACCAGCTCCGCCAGCTCCGGTGCCTGCTCGGGACTGGTCCCGTGCTTGGTGGGCTCCCCGGCCACGTTCACCTCTACCAGGACGTGCACCGTGCGGCCCGCGGCCGTGGCCCTGCGGCTCAGCTCGTGGGCCAGCTCCGGGGAATCCACCGAGTGCACCCAGGAAAACAGCTGCACCGCCCACCGCGCCTTGTTACGCTGCAGGTGGCCTACCAGGTGCCAGGTCACGGGAAGCTCCGTACTCAAGTCCTGCACCAGGGGTAGCTTCTGCCGGGCCTCCTGGACCCGGT
>Ga0272447_1000426_pt1 | contig 31976 bp, 28 predicted proteins | sample YNPCB0133_FD_194589 | JGI IMG/M metagenome (GOLD analysis project Ga0272447, IMG submission 194589) | Hot spring microbial mat communities from Yellowstone National Park, WY, United States - YNP-CB-013-3 | ecosystem: Environmental > Aquatic > Thermal springs > Hot (42-90C) > Sediment | place... | reverse complement strand
TGAGGCAACAGGGCCGAGAGACACTGGCCTACCTGATATCGGTCCTGACGGCCCCGGCCCGGCTTCCTCCCCTGTTCCCTCCCCCAGCGTGGGACACCTCATAACCCCCAGACGCTAAACAAGTACCAATCCGGGTAGGACGCGCATTCCGGTCGTGGCCCCGGGTTTTCGCCCAGGGCCAGAGGACCGGCCACGGGGGTCGCCCACCGACCCCTGCCTCGAAGGCCGGAGCCTCCGAGGGGTTTCTCGCATGAAGGCATGCCGCCTGGCCATCTGCCGCTTACCGGCATGCCCGCTCTCATGATCGCGTCAGGGGGGGCACCTTGTCAACTGCGTAACTCCTAGATTCTATAATGCCCTTAGGGAGGCGCGCGATGGCCTTCACGGTGGAGGATCTGCGGGATCTGGCGGAGCTGCTGCGGGCGCATCCGGAGTGGCGGGAGCCCCTGTGGGCCCTGCTGGCCTCCGAAGAAGTGCGGCGGATGCCCGAGCGGATGGAGCGGAGCTTTCAGCGGGCCGCCCGCCTCATCCTGGCCCTCTACCGCGCCCAGCGGCAGCACTACAAGGAGTTCGTCGCCCATCGGGCCGAGACCGACCGCCGCTTCGCCGAGCTGGCCGAGGCCCAGCGCCGCACGGAGGAAAGCCTCCGGCGCCTGGCCGAGGAATTCGCCGCCCACCGCCAGGAGTTCCTGGAGTTCCGCGCCGAAGTCGACCGCCGCTTCGCCGAGCTGGCCGAGGCTCAGCGCCGCCACTACGAGGAGTTCGTCGCCCATCGGGCCGAGACCGACCGCCGCTTCGCTGAGCTGGCCGAGGCTCAGCGCCGCCACTACGAGGAGTTCGTCGCCCATCGGGCCGAGACCGACCGCCGCTTCGCTGAGCTGGCCGAGGCCCTCCGGATCCTGACCGAGCGGGTGGACCGGGTGGAGGCTCGCCTGGAGGACCACAGCCGGGACCTGGGAGAGCTCAAGTCGATGCGCCTGGAGGCCCTCTACGCCGAAAAGCCCGCCGTCCTTTTCCGCTCCCTGCTGCGGCGGGCCGCCATCGTCCCGGACGCGCGGCAGGCCGAGATCCTGGAGGAGGCCGTGGCGGCCGGGCGCATCACGATGGAAGAGGCCGACCGGGCCGCCCCTCTGGACGCGCTGGTGGAGGGCTTTCATCGGCGGGAGGACCGCCGGATGTATCTGGCAGTGGAGATCTCCTGGCAGGGGACGACGAGGGATGTGGCTCGGGCGGCGGAGCGGGCGGCCGTTTTTGCTCAGGCGCTGGGGGCGGAGGTGATCCCGGTGGTGGCGGCGAAGGAATTGACGGCGCCGGCGCGGCGGATGGCCCGGGCGCGGGGGGTGTGGTGGCTGCAGGACGGGAGGGCCTTCGCTCCCCAAGAAATCCCCGAGGAAGGGCCGGGGGAGGAGCCGGAACGGGGAGAGTAGCTTAGGACTTTAGGACTTACGCAGTTTTCCGCGTATTCCGGTTGTGGCCCCGGTTTTTAACCCAAGGCCAGAGGACCGGCCACCGGGGTCGCCCACCGACCCCTGCCTCGAAGGCCGGAGCCTCCGAGGGGTTTCTCGCATGAAGGCATGCCGCTTGGCCATCTGCCGCTTATCGGCATGCCCGCTCTCGTGATCGCGTCAGGGGGAGCGCCCTGTCAACTGCGCAACTGCTGATTCTTAGGACTTACGCAGTTGGATCCGTCATTCTCCTTACGCGGCAGACAGGGCGATCATCCTGATGGAGGCGGCGATGCCGACGGTCTGCCTGCTGTTTCGATTCGAGGAACATCCCAAGATCCGCGCCCTGATGGAGGCCTGCGCCGACATCCAGCGGCAGGCCGTCGACTACGCCCTGGAAAACGGCAAAACCGCCACCTTCACCCTCATCCGGGCCCTCTACCCCTCCCTGCGCGCGCAGCATCCGGATCTCCACTCCAACCTCATCTACGGAGCAATCCGATCCGGCGCCCGAGTCGTCCACGTCTTTCGGAATCAACAGCGGAGAGGGAAGACCCAGGCGGACCGGCCGGAGATCCGGCGTCCCTCGATCTATCTGGTCCGGCAGACGGTGAAGATCGAATGGGATGGCGAGACCCTGACCGTCACGATCCCGGTCTCCCCCTGGGATCCGGATCCCATCATCCTCACCTTTCGCCCTCATCACAAGTATCGCCGGCTACTGGATGAATGGAAGGCGGGGCGGGCAAAGATGGGGGAGCCGACCTTGACGGCCCATTCCCTCTCCATTCCCCTCAAGTTTCCCGATCCCATCCCCTATGAGCCGGAGGGGGTGATCGGGATCGATAGCAATGAAGGGAATCTGACGGCCTTCGTGACCTCCACCGGCGAGATCCGGGAGATCGACACGGGGTATGTGGGGAAGGTCAACCGGGACCATCTGCGGCGCGAGATCAAAGGGACGAGGGAGAAGCGCAACCCGAAGGCCAAAAAGAAGATCGCCTCCAAGCATCGAAGGATCCGCCGGGAGAAGACGGAGAACTTCTGGCATCATCTGGCCCTGGCCTTGATCGCCTGGGCGCTGGGGATGCGGGCGGCCCTGGCGCTGGAGGACCTGAAGGGGATGAAGGAGCGGATCGGGAAGAGGAAGTCCAGGAGGATGCGGCAGCGCCTCCTCAACTTCTGGTCGATTATGAAGTTCCATCGCATCTTGGAATACAAGGCACGCTTCTATGGTGTCCCGCTGATTTTTGTGGATCCGCAGAACACGTCCCGGGCGTGTCCGGTATGCGGCAAGGTGGGTGAAAGGCTAAGGGGACCCGTTCGGGCGTGCCCTTGCGGGGCGAGGATGGGCCGTCACGCGGCGGCGGCGGTGAACATCGCCCGCAGGGGGGTGGAATTCCTCGGGGGCCTGGGCCCTCGGGGCAGGGGTCGGTGGGCGACCCCGGTGGCCGGTCCTCTGGCCTCGGGCTAAAACCCAAGGCCACGACCGGAATACGCAGGAAACTGCGTAAGTCCTAATACGGAACACCCCAGGCCTTTCGGGGGGAGCACAGGGTTTTGCCTGCGAAACGCCCGGCCCTGAGCGGGGCCAGGAGGCGTTTCACGGGCGAAACGCCCTGGCCCTGGGCGTCAGACGGCCGCGGCTCCGCCACTCCCCCCATCCCCCCATGGCCCTTTCCGCAGGTCGCGCGCAGTCTTTTCCCGGGAGCCTCTGGGCGTTCCGGCGCGTCCGGTTTCCGGGCCGTTGCCGGGTTTTCCCCGGGCTTTCCCACCGAATTTCTTGTCGCCAAAAAATCGCTCCTATTTTTAGGCGCCAAAAAATTCGGGGTGGATGGATTCCTTCCGGATGCGGAGAACCCCTGCGGAAACCCTTTTCGAGTCTGAAGGCGCCTTATGGATGCCGCGGGGGTCGGCCATCGTCTCCTGGACCCATCGGACCGTGCGCCGCATTCCCCTGGCTTCCGACCGCCACTACCCTGCCCCCCCTATGGCCGCTTCCCGGGGCGTCCCGGGCTCCGGCCCCGGCGGGCGAAATCCACGGCCATGCGCCGGCGGAACGGCGCGGTTGTGGCGGCCACGGCGTGGCATCGGTCCTCTTGAGCGTTCACGGAGATCTCCGGGGTCTGGCTTTCTGGAAGCAACCGGTATTTGACAAAAAGTAAAGTTTTGTTAAATTGATCTCCCTGTGACCCTCCGTCTTGAGCCCGTCCGCCTCGATTCCCCTGTTGGAGCCGTGAAGCCGGGCGCCGGCTTCTTCCCCCTTTGATCCGGGCCGCCGGATCCGCCCGGCGTCCGGACGGCTCTTCGGGCGGATTTCCCCGGAGGGCTGAAGAGGGGCCTTCTTCTCGCCTTCTCATCCTTGCGAGGTCGAGGGGATCCGGGGCCGTCCCGGGCTTTCTCCGGGCGTTCGGCTTCGCATAGACCACGTCGGCCCGGGGAGGATCCTATCCCAGACGGCTCCCGGGGAAGCCGGGGCCTTTCGTCCTGCTCCCGCGGGGGAGCCTTCGGGGGAGCCGTCCGCCTTGCCGCTCCGGGCCGGATGAGGCGCGGGGCTCGGTCCTCCCGGGCGCGACCCGGTGGTTTCTCGGGAAGATTCGGGGCGGCTTCCGGAGATTGGACCCGGGGGATCGCCTTTCGGGCGGAAGGAGGCCGGGAGCCGCAAGGCCTCCCCGGGTCGGATATCCCCGGGGATCCATCTTAGGGGGCGCTTCGGGCGCCGAGGCGGCCCGGGACCGTGGGGCTTTCCGGATTTTCTGGCGGCTGATTGCTTTCGGCCGCAGGACGCGTGGGGCAGTAGCGGGCGGTTGCCCTGCGTGCGGAAAAGCCGGAAAGCCCTGTCCAGCCGGGAAAACACGGGCCGTTCTGTCGGCGGGATCAATCCCGTCGACAGAGGGGATGGGTGATCATGGCGCGGGGCGGCAAGGGACCTGCGGCGGTGGAGGCCGCGGGCCCCTGCCTCCGTCCTCTTCCCAGATCCTCTGTCGGAGGCGGCGGGCCTGCCGGGCTTTTGTGGGTGGGACGAATCCCGCCGACAGAGCGCCCGTGGGGGATCCGGGCCAGGGCTTATGCCGTTGCCTGCGCATTCCGATGGTGGCCACACGGTCTGGGTCCTGGCCTTCCCGGGGATGCTGCGCCAGCGGCTGCTGCAGGCCGTCCTGAGCCGCCCCCGGCGGCCGTCTGGGCGGAGGAGCTGGCGGATCAGACCGCGCGGCGGCGGATCCGGCGGTGCCGCCTCTGGCCTTCCGAGGCGGCGCCGCTTCTGGCGTGGACGGCGGAGGTCCTGCGGTCGGGGTGGCTTCAGCCGCTGCCGGCGGATCTCATGCCCCTTCTCAAGCCCTCGCGCAGCCCCTTCCGGACGCCGGAGGCGGGCCTGGCGTGGGCGGCGCGGCATCTGGGCGGGTCGGCCCGGATCTGGCGGGAGGGGGAGGAGCTGTGGCTGCTGCCGGAGGGGCTGCTGCCGCCGGGGTGGGATCCGGATCCGGAGGCTGTGCGGCCGGAGGCGGAGCGCCTCTGGGCGGATCTGTTCGGCGGGAGGTAGGGATGCGGCGGCGTCCGAAGGGCTTTCGGGGCCTGGGCGGTCCCCTGGAGGCGCTGCGGTTCCGGCTCGAGCATCCCGTCGCCCGGGCCGATTTCGCCGCCCGCATGGGGGAAAGGCCGCGGGCGCCACCCGCGGATCCGGCTCGTGGCCTGCCGCATGGCGCGCGCCGAGCCGCCGCTTCGCCTCCGGGAAGGCCTCCCGGCCCGAAGGGCCGTTGGCCACCGAGGCCGTCCGTCGGGCCGAACGCCCGGCGGGGGAGCCGTTTGGGCTGATGCGAGCGGAGGCCGGTCCCATAGGGGGAGGGAGGGAGAGGCGGACATGAGGGGGGAGGGGAAGGGGAGCGCGGAAGATTCTTTGTCGGGGGGTCGAAGCCCGTTGACAGGGCCGGGCGGGCTTTCGGGGAGGTCGGCGTCGTGCGGCTTTGCGGGGCTTCCGTTTCCGGGAATCGCCCTTCGGGACAGGGGCGGATGGCCGGCGGGCCGGGACGGGGCCGGGAGGGGAGGCCGGGCCATCCGCGGTGGATCCTCCGCGGGTCTGAACGCAACCGGGGGTCTCGTCGAGGAATCTGCGCGGATGGCGCCCGGCGGGCTGTTCGGGGGCGAGGACGCGCCGGCGGCGGAAGGGGCGCGAGGGCCGGGGGCGCCCGGGGAGAGGACCGTCTCCCGGGGAGGGGAAGCGCGAGAGGCGGACATGAGGGGGGAGGGGAGTTGGTCAGGAGAAGGCGTTCCCGGGAAAGCGATGCTGGGAGCGGAAAGCGTCGCCTTATCTTTTGCCCCTCGCCTTTTGCCGCCGCCCGCCTGCCCTTCGTTCCCCCCTGTCCTCTCTCCCTTTTCTGCGCTCGCTCGGTCTGCCCGCCCCATCCCTTCCCCCTGCCCTTCGCGTTCGTCGCCGTCTTCCTTTCCTTTGCTTCCACGGGTCGGCTTCGCTTTCTCCCGGCCTTCTCTTTGCTGGACCGGGTTCCCATGCGGCAATTCCCGGGGAAAACCTTGTCCGCCCGGGCTTTTCGGCCTGGCGCAACCCGGTCCTCGCCGTGAGCGATCCCGGGGCGTCCCGGCGTTCCATCGGGCGGCCAGACCGCTCCCGGCGATGGATCCCGCCGGGGCTGGGAGGCAGGAGGCGGCGCGGCGGCCTCATGGCATGGCCGAGCAGTGCCATTAGTGGTATCACTAATGGTATCATTAGTGGTATCACTAAGGGTGGGGAGCGTGGAGGGAGATCGGGCGCGCCCGGGTTTCTCCGGGCGTCCCGGCGTTCCATCGGGCGGCCAGACCGCTCCCGGCGATGGATCCCGCCGGGGCTGGGAGGCAGGAGGCGGCGCGGCGGCCTCATGGCCGAGCAGTGCCATTAGTGGTATCACTAATGGTATCATTAGTGGTATCACTAAGGGTGGGGAGCGGGGGCAGGATCGGGCGCGCCCGGGTTTCTCCGGGCGGCTCCGTGGGAAGGAGCCTTGCCAGGTCCCGGATCCAGGAGACAGTCTCAAAACCCCATCCTGGAGCACAAGGCAAGGTTCTACGGCGTTCCGGGGATTTTTGCGGATCCGCAGAACACGTCCCGGGCGTGTCCGGTATGCGGCAGGGTGGGTGAAAGGCGAAGGGGACCCGTTCGGGCGTGTCCTTGCGGGGCGAGGATGGGCCGTCACGCGGCGGCGGCGAGCATCGCCCGCCGGGATGAAGTTCCTCGAAGGCTTCGGTCTCCGGGGCAGGGATCGGCGGACCGCGGCCGGTCCTCCGGCCTGGGGTGAAAGCCTGTGGCCACGAGGAGCGAAAGCCGCGCCCTCGAGACAGTTCCCCGTCCACGGACCGGGGACTCCCAGGCTTCCCGCGCCTCCGAATGCCCTCCCTGTTTTCCTTGGGCCGGGCGTTTCCGGGAATCTCCCCGGACGCCGAATCGGGGCTGGAAGAGAGCGCCCGGATGGGACCCCCCGCCGATGCGGGCGGAGGCCCGATCCCGAAGGCCCGTCTCGCCGATCCCCGGGCTTCCCGGATAAGGAAGGCGCGGGAGAGGCGGACATGAGGGGGGAGGGGAGGAAGGCCGGAAAACCGTTCCCGGGAGGGATGGGGGTCAAGCCCGAGGCGTTCTGTGGGCGGGTTGAGTCACGCCGACAGAGCGGGACGCGCCCTCAAGGGAGGATTGAGCCCCCGGCGGCCTTGTCCGGTCTTCTCGCCGGTCCAGGGAAAGGCGCGCGGCCAGGCGGGACCTTGCCCGGGCGGGGAGGGCCCGCCTCCGGGGGAGCCGCCGGAAGAGCCCGGAGGGCCTCCGGAAGAAGGCGGAAGTTCGGCTCGGGAGGCCGCCGCCTCAGGATTCGGAGGCCCGGATCTGTGCGTCGTCCGCCCGGCAGTTGTCGTCGAAGATGCGAAGAAGCGCGCTTCCATCGCCCTCTTTAGGGATTCCCCCGCGCGCCGCCGCGCGGGTCTCATAAGCCCGGGACGCCGGCGCGAATCCGTTTCCATCCCTCCTTGGGGATTCCCCGGGCGCTCCGGAGAGGGCGCGGGCGGCGTATGCCTGCCCCTATTGGGAAGGGCGTGGAGGCGCCCATCCGCCGTCTGGAGCTCCCCTCCCGCGATCTCCCTCAGGCGAAAGCTCGTCCGGGGGGCTTGCGCCGCGAGAGGTTCGAGGCGACTCCTCTCCCCCATCCTTTCCGGCAGAGAAGGCGGGGAAGGGCATTGCTCGCTATGCGAATCGGCCGGGGCGCAGGACCGGAGACGAACCCCGGGCCGCGGCCGCGCATGCCGGCGGGGGCCGCGCTTGCCTCCGGGCCGGATTCAAGATCCCTGGGGATCCCAAGGCGACCTTTCCCCTTCTTCAGGGCCCGGGAATGACCTCGCTTTCAACGATCCATCCCGGGTTCCAATTGGGGAAGGACGGCAAGGAAGTCGCGAGGCGCTTCCTGGCCGCGTCTTCCGCAAGGACTTGCACGGCTGCCCGCGCATTCCACTCGGCGGTATGCCTTCCGGCCATCTGCCGCTCGCCGGCGCGCCCGCTCCCACCGATCCCATCGGAGGAGCGTCCGGCCGAATGCGCAACCCCTGTTTTCCTCATAATCGCCCCAGACGCGCCAGCTCCTTGCCGGCCAGCACTGCCAGCTCCGACTCCGGATCCAGTTCAACGCACCGCTCCAGGGCCTTGATGGCGTCCGCCGTCCGATCCGTGAACCATCCTTTCATCTGCAGAAAGCAGTAGGCCATGTTCAGGTAGGTCGCCTGGGTGGGGGTCTCGTTCAGGGATTGCTCAAAGAAGCGCACCGCCTCTTTGAAGTTTCTCTGGCCCACGGCGATGACGCCCAGCTGAAAGAGGGCGCGGGCTTTCACCACCGACGGGGTCAGTTCTTCGTCACCTGCGCTTGCACCCATCCGGGCAGCCCGGTCGGCCAGCTGCATGGCCAGTTCCAGGTTTCGTTTCAGTTCTCCGACCAGAGCCCCCGCGGCCATGGCTCCCTTCAGGCTTTCCATAAAGCCTTCGCGACGCTCCAGAGTGCGGGCGACTTCCAGCACGGAGAAGGTCAATCGGGATCCCGCAAGGCTTTCGGCGGAAGGGCAGAGTCGCCACGCCGGGAGATTCCCTTCGATGATCCACGCCGAACTCATGTCCGAACCTCGCTCTTGGCAAGGCCTCCGAGCCGCTCTGGATCGGCTCTTCCGGTTTTGCCCTGACCGAATCCGGAGAGGCCTACGCATGGGGGGAAAATGGGCTTGGCAACTTAGGCCTGGGGGACACGGAGGATCGCCTGACCCCCACGAAGGTGCCGGGCCTGGCAGGAGTCAAAGCCATCGCCGCGCGATATTACCAGTCCTTTGCCCTGACGGAGTCCGGGGAAGTCTATGCGTGGGGGCGGAATGACAAGGGCCAGTTGGGCTTGGGGGACACGGAGGATCGCCTCACACCAACGAGGATGCCGTTCTGAGCAAAGGCGCAAGCGGCGCGCTTCATCCATGGCCGGCCCGGGGATCCTCCGGGTTGACGGCCGCCCCGGCTTGCGCCGCATCGCAGGGCGAGAAAACCGGCCAGGCGGATGCCGGCCGGAGATTAAATCCCAAGATGAGGAGGCAAGCCATGCCCGGGCTGGAGCGTCCTCTCCCTTCCGAAAGAGAGCCCTACCCAGAGCGGGAGCCTCGGCCCTGCCCCAGGTGCAATACGCGAGGTTGGGTGGAAGAGAGGAAGCCTGATGGGACGGTTGAACAAAAAACCTGCCCCGTCTGCAAGGGAGATGGTTACATTCGTCCCCGTTCCTGATGGATGATCGAAGGCTTCCCCCTCCTCACTCATCCGGCGGCGAGGCGCGGAGGCGATCCTTTTGAACCGGCCCTCCCGGAGCCGGGGGCCGGGGGGTTCTCCCTGTCTGGCGCGGCCTTCCCGCGGTGCCACGGCCGGAGGGATCCGCCTTCGGCTCCTTTCTCAGCGGGCCCACTCGTAGACCAGATCGGCCGGCAGGCGCTTGCGGGCCACCCACAGCCGGCGGGGGTTCGGAAGCCCGCGCGCCTGCAGGACCGGGATGGGAGGCGCCACCGTGAACTCCTCCTCCGGCGGCAGCCGCAGCGCCTCCCGCCAGAACTCCGGCTCCCTCAAGAGGTCCGGCGCCTCGAGGCCCTCGCAGTCCAGGCACAGGACGGGCAGGGTGGCGCCGTCGTGCCAGCAGAACCCGCTCCGGTCCCCCTGCCCGTAGAGATGGCGGCTGGGCAGGAACAGCACCCGATGGGAGCCGTAGCTGTTCAGGCGGCCGTCCCGGACCTCGTAGGCGCTGGCGAAGTGCAGGCAGCGGTCGTGGGAGCCGGGGATCCAGTTCGGGTCCTGCACCCAGCGTCCGATGGGATACTCCAGGGAGGTCCGGTGGACCCCGTTCCGCTTCTCCACCGCCTTCCCCAGCATCAGGGTGAAGGCCAGATCCACGGAGTCGTCCGACCTCCGCTTCAGCCATAGGGGAAGATAGATGGTGTGCGGCAGGCTCTTGTAGCACATCGCGCCCTCCTAGTGCCGATCTTTCTCTGGACGCCCGGTCAGGCCCGCCGCCGACGCCGGGCCTGCTCCTTCCGGACGTTCCGCTCCCATTCCCGGACCACTTCCGGGATGAAAACTCGTCCGGCCCTGTCCAGCGCGTCCCGCATCTGCTCCTCCGTCATCAACGGCAGGAAGTCGGAAAGCAGCCGCTGATAGGCCCACCAGTCGTGATAGCCCCGGATGTAGTCCAGGAGCCGCTCCAGGTTCTCCTCGCTGACGGGCAGATTCGCAATCAGGCCGCTGGTCGCCTCGAAGGCCACTTCCATCGCTTTAAGGTCCGCGTCTTCGGCATCTTCGTCCTCAAGATGGAGCATGATGTGGTCGAAGAGCCTTTCGCGGATGGCCTCCAGGTCCAGGCCCGCCTCCAGCCACTCCCGGATCTGCGGCTCCAGCTCCTCCCATCCGGGGATCCCTTCCCGGAACACATCGGGGATCAGCTCCTTGCCCCTCATCCTCCCATCCTCCTCTTCGCTTGCCCGATCGGGATCCCGGTCGCCGCGGACCCTCAGGGGTCGGCGGCCGGATCCAGGGGCGGCCAGAACACCCACCGGGCGGCCACGAAGCCCATCCGGCCTTCCCGGGTGCGCACCCGAACCCACTCCCCTTCCCGATTCAGGACCTCCAGGGGGGTTGCCGGCTTCAGGCGCTCCAGGATCCGATAGCCGGTCCCCGGTCCCTCCCGCAGGCGCAGCCGCTCCGTCGCCCGGACGCAGGTGAGCGGCCGATCCGTCCGGGGAGCCCGCTCCAGGGCCTTCGCCGGCAGGTGGCCAACGGCCCCTCCGGGCGTCCGCACCCGGCTCCACCCCTGGCCCTCCTCCAGGATCCGGACCGGCGTGCCGTGGGCGACGCGGCTTCGGATCGCGCCGCCGGGGGAGGCCCGCAGCCCCTGATCCCCCTTCACGCAGGCGATCGGGGCCGGGAGGCGAGGGATCCCGGGCGAGCCGGCCGGGGCAGGAAGCGCCTGCCGAAGGCCCTCCCAGGCGCCCGCCAGGCGCGGCGGGAGCTCCCGCGCCAGCGGCGTGATCCACAGCGCCCCCCGGAAGAGCAGAAATCCCGCCGCGGCCGCCAGGGCCGCCGCCGCCAGGATCCGCAACAGCGCCCCAAGGAGACCGGCCAGGCGCGGGAGCAGCCACGGCCCCAGGCCGATCAGGGCCGGCAGCAGCAACGCCCCCCATCCTCCCCAGAGGGCGGCCCCCACCAGGAAGGCGCCGGCCAGCAGCCAGAGGCGACCCCGCCGGCGGGCTCCCGGTCGGCCCGAAAGGGGCGCGAGGCGAGCCGGCAGCGGAGGAGGCGGCGGAAGCGGGCGTGGGGGCGGCGGAGACGGTGGAGGGGCCGCGCGCCCTAACAGCGCCCCCAGCTCCTCCGGGGTGAGCAGCTCCCCCCGGGGCCGCGGCGCCGAAGGAAGGACTGCGGCGGCCTGCCGCCCCTTCCGGCTCCGAATGGATCGGCGTCGAGCCTTAGGCGGCGGAGGGCTGGACCCCATCCCCAAGGCACTCCGGGAAGACATGCGCCCGCGGATCGGCCGTCCGAAGATCCCTGTACCAAGGCAGGGCCGAGATGGAGGCTCCGATGACCAGCCGCAACAAAACGACCCGATATGGATCCCCGGTGGAGACCAGCCGGTTGCCGATACCCAGGCTTTGAAAGACGGATCGGCTTCCATCCGGCACCCCGATCAGCTCCTGCTTGGCTGGGTCCCGTGCCATCACCGTGTCGTCGAGCCGCCACGCGGCCCGGCCCTGGGCCCGCAGGGCCCGGAGCCGCTCTTCAAGCGGGATGACATCCGAACGGGCGATCAGCTCCTCGATGGAGAGACCGTGCAGAAACTCCAGCCCCGGACGGAAGCGGGCCTTGGCCTGCTCGGCCAGCGCCTTCGGCGCGGCGCACCTTCGCATCTCCTCGAGCTCCAGGGGCGCGGCCTCGGGGACCCGGCCTTCCCAGACCTCCAGCATGGCCTCGTCCACCACCCGAAGGGCCGGCGGGAGCTTATGTCCCAGGATCTTCGGGAGGGCCTCCTCCACCTCCCGATCCAGCAGGCCGAGGGCGTCCCGCGCGCGGGCCTCGATGGCCTCCAGCTCCTGACGGCGCTCCTCGATTGTCCCTGCCAGGGAGGCCACGGCCTGCCCGGCGGCCTCCAGGGCCATCCGCTCGACCCGGGCCTTCAAGAACTCCTCGCCCACCCAGAACAACCGGGTGACGGCCTTCCAGGCCCATCGTCGGCGGAGCCAGGAGCCCAGCCCGGGGATCCACCCGATGAGCCCCCACCACCACGGAAGCTTGGGCTCCGTCAGACGGGCCCGCGCGCTTTCCTCCCGGTGCTCGGCCTCCTGCCGGTGGGCTCGGAGGCTTTCCCGGAGCTCCGCCGCCTGGTTCCGGATCTCCTCGACGAAGGCGAGGGCGGCCGGAATCCCGTCCCGCACCAGGCGGGCCAGGCCTTCCTCCAGCTCGCTCCGCGCCCGATCCAGCCAGGCCCCGGACCCCTCCTCGATGACCCGGGCGGCCTCCTCATCGACGAGCAACTGTCGGATCTGGTCGATGAGGCGCAGGGCCTCATGCGGCATGCCCTCGGGGTCTTCCTCCTTCAGCCATTCCGGCGGGTCCAGGACGACCGCCAGCGGGGATCCGTCGGGCCGGCGTCGGAAGGCTTCCGCAAGCGCCTGCGCTGCCCATGGCCGTGCCCCGATCCAGCGCTCGGCCTCCGCCCGTCCGACCTCCGCCGCCGGGCGCAGCGCCGACTCGAGCAGCGCCTTGCCCCGCCGGGCGGCCAGAACCTCGATGATCCGCGACACCGGAAAGCGCAGGGAAGCCGTCCCGATGCTGTTCAGAAAGAGCAGCTCCCCGCTCGACGTCTGGACGGCCAGCGGGGCGCCCAGGGACTCCCGGAGATTCTCGAGCACCCCTCGGCCCTGCCCTCCGACGGGATCGGCGGCCAGAACCAGCAAGGCGTTGGCCACCATGTCCGCCAGATCCTCTATCCCGCCCCACACCCATCCGCCTTCGTCGATCGCGTCGAGGTAGAAGACCCAATGGAAAGGCGGGGCATCCACCTCCACCCGGCCGCCCCCCTGGTTCTCGGCCAAGTCAGGCCGATACTCCTGCCGGAAATTTCCGTGGATCATCCAAAACTCGAGCTCCTGCAGCGCCGCCGCCGAGTTGCTGAGCAAAAAAGGCATCTGCACGTCGTGAAAAGCGTTGGGCCCCACGGCGAACAGCAGGACTTCGGCCTCCTCGGCCGCCCCGATCCTGTTCAGCTCATGGCGCAGCAGGTAGCCGACGTCGATGAACATCCCGGATCCCGTCCCGCCGGCCAGTGAGGCGATGACCGCGATCAGGATGCGGGAGGTCGCCTCGCCTTCCCCCTGATCGCGTCGTCGCAGATGCCAGAGCACATCATGAACCTTCGCCCGGATCGTCGGGAAGTTCCAGGCGAAGGCCAGGGCCCCCAGCGGCCGCCGCTGCCCTGCCCCATATTCGAGCACGACGGCAGGCAGCTGCTTCAGCGGGAACCGCGCCAGCCACGGATGCCGGGCGGCGTTGCGCCGCAAGTTCCTCACGTCCACACTGGCATGGATCTTCGCGTCCTCCGGGAGCGGAAGGCTCTGCAATGCGTTTCGATCGGTGTCAATGGCCAGCAGCCGGAAGCGCCGGCGCTGGTCGGGAGGCAGCTCGGAAAGATGCTCGTGAAGCCGCCGGAGGACCTTCCCGCCCGTGCCGCCCAATCCGATCACCATCACATGGGCCATGCCGACCTCCCCATCCTCTCAAAGAGGTTCTCGAACCGCACCCGGAAGTCGCCCAGGTCGATCTCGTCCCGGTCGTGGAGCCGCACGGGCTCTCGGACGGGGACGCCGCCGCACCGGACCCGACCGTCCCGAAGGGGGATCAGATAGACCGTCCGGCCCCGGGCAGCCTTCGGATCCGTTCGCGCCTCCAGCCGGGCCACCCCCTCGAGGGAACGCTCCCCAATCGCCTTGCCCAAATCCACGGCGCCGCGATACCGGCTGAGATCCCGACGCCGCTCCAGGCCTTCCCGGGTTCGCCAGACCAGCTCGCCGATCAGGCGAGGCCGAAGGCGCGATCGGAGATGGAGGGCCAAGGCCACGCCGGCGACGATCCCGACGACGATCGGCGCGGCCGTCCGCGGATCCCATCCGCTTCGGCGCTGGGGCGTCGGCGGCGGAGCGGGCCTGACCTCCACCTCCCCCACCATGGGCTCGGGAGGCCTCGGGGTGGCGGTGGGGGTGGGAGACGGGGTAGGGGATGGAGCGAGGGGCGGCGCGATCCAATTCGCCAGCTCCCCGGCGACCTCCCGGGCCGCCGCGGCCGCGTCCTCGGCGTTCCGGATCTCGAACAACTGAAGCCCCGGGTCTTCATCGGCCAGCATCTCCCAGAGCTCCCGCATTTGCTGAAAGTGCTTCCAATCCTCAATGCCCGGCGGCGCGATGAGGGCCACCGCCACCGGGATCCCCCGCGTCCGGATCTCCCGAACGGCCTTCTGAAGGGGCACTTGGTGATCGCGGGGATCCGGCTTCGAGGCCGTCTGCGGGACCCCATCGGTGGCCAGCACCCACACGCTGCAAGCGGCGTCCGGCCGGGCGGCCGCCGCCTGGAGCGCCCCGACCAGATCGGTCCCGCCGAGGTACGGCGCCTTCTTCGGGGCCTGGGCCACGGACAGAGGAACGTCCTCAACGAGGGGCTCCAGGCGGTCCCCGAACGCGAAAATCGAGACGCGGCCCGGGGCTTCCCGCAGCTCCGCCAGAAGCGTCTCGACAAAGGTCCATCGCAGGCCTTCCCGGTCAAAATCCCGGATCATACTGCCCGACTGGTCCACCAGCACGAGGAGCCGGCGGCCCTCCGGGCATCCGGGCGGGGAGACGGCCATCAGGACGGCCATCATCATGACCAGCAGGGCCCTCGCCAGCATCTCCAACCTCCTGCCCTTTGCCTTCAGCATGCCCGCCTGCCGGGGGCATGAACCCTTGCCGAAAATCCGCCGCCCTTTTCGTTTACGAATGCCCCGCTTCCGAGCTCCCCGATGGGCTCATCCGTCCCCCTCATTGACCAACCCGCATCCAACGATCCGGAGGCGGGAGGCCCAGGTCCTCCAGAAGCCGCCGGGCCTCCGGCCCGAACTCCCGCCGGATCCGGTCCAGATGGTGGAGGAGGCCGGCCTCCCAGGCCAGCCGGGCGGCCTCGCGGGCGTATGCGCTCCATCCCTTCCGATCCCCCGCTTGCCGGCAGAGGGCGGCGAGGGTGCGAAAGAGGGCGATGCGCAGGGGAAGGCCCGGATCCTGAGCCAGGAGGGATTCCCCTTCGACGAGCAGCTTCTCCAGAGCGTAGGCGCCGCGGCCCCGGCTCAGGCAGGCCTTGGCCCATCCCTGCCAGGCATAGATGCGCATGCGGCGGGCGGCTGCCTCCGCCGCGGGCGGAGGGAACTCCAGGGGGAGGACCGGCCCCTTCGCGATCGCCTCCCGCAACTCCTCATACGCCCGTCGGGCTTCCGGGAGAGGGAGGCGGCCCGCCCGGGCCAGGGCGTGCAGCCGGTTCAGACGGTAATCCAGGCTCCAGGACCGCAGGAGGTCTGCCGGGAGGAAGGAGTCCAGGCGGCTCAGCAGGTCCAGCCCCTGCTCATAGCCCCGGGCCGCCGCCTCCGGCTCCCCCAGGTTGTAGAGCAGCACCAGGTGCGATTCCAGGGCCCGGAGCAGGTGATGCCCCATCCGCCGGCGATCCGCCTCCCCGCCCGCCAGGACCTCGTGGGGATGGCGGAGGGCCTCCAGGGCCTGCCGGAAGGCCCGGGCCAGCCGCTTCCGCTCTCCCCACGGCAGAACCTCGTTCAGGAGGCGAGCGGCTTCCGCCTTCCAGGTCAGACGGGCTTCCCGCTCCCCTGGAGAGAGAAGCGGCGGCTTGCGGAGCAGCTCGCCCTGCCCGCCGCCCATGAAGAGGTCTGAATCCATGGGATCCTCCTTTCCGCGGACGGAAAGGAGGGGAGCAGGGCGTGGCCTACAGTGGTATAATTGGGGATGTCCTGTCAGGGCGTGTCGCCCTGCTCCCGCCGCCCGATGCGCCCCCACGCATCGGGCGGCTCTTCTTTTCCGTCCGCCTCGCCTGTAAAACAAAGTCCCCAGACGCCCGACGGCAGCCTGGGGACTTTCACAATGCGCATGGCAGGTCGTAATCAGCTACAGCACAGCCTCCGCCCAGACCGCCGATCGGGCCCGAGCATGGGATTTGTTAAGAGCTTGATGCACACAGCCCTCGTTTGCTTCAGAAGGCGCGCCACGACCGTCTCCAGAGCCTTAGGGCCTCAGTTTGATCATGATTCTACTCCGGACCTCTATCCTGTCAACTGCCTCAAGGCTGCCTGCGGCGGATCCGGGGCTTCGGCGAAGCGCCGCCGACCTCCACGTAGCCGCCTCCGCCGAACCGAAGGGCTGGTCTTCCACTTCGCGCGAGCGGGGCTTTTCGCAAGATAATTTCGCAATCCAAGGCCCCTTGACTGGACAAGGGCCTCGCCCTCCCGGCCTCCGAAGCCCGACCAGGCAGGCATGGACGCCACGGATCCTCCGCAAGATAATGTTCTGAAGGCCGCTGTTCTGTCATCGCAATGGGGCGACGAGCGCCGTCCGGCATGCACAAGGAGGCGGGAATGGGAGATCGGTCCCCGGATCGCATGCGAGCGCTTGGCCGCGCGGCCCTCGCCCTCCTCATCGAAGCCGTGAAGGAGATCGTTCCCGCGTTCGGCCCCATCCAGGCCGCCTGGGAGGCATACCGCGACGCCCTCCGCCCGGAGGACCTCCCCGACCGGGTCCGGGAGATGCTCCAGCAGATGAGCTGGGATTACCGGCAGCTCCTGGAGCCCGAGCTCCCGGCGCAGGCCGGGGACACGGTCGCCATCGCCCTCCGGGAGGCCATCGGCATCCTGGACGAGAGCGGCCTCTCGCCGGGGGAACTGGTCGCCGAAGCGGGGCTGGACCCCGAACAGGCCGCCCGCCGGGTGCTGGACCGGGCTGCCGACCGGCTGGGGTCCCTGGAGGAACCGGTGCGGGCCCTGGTGGAGCGGATGGTCGGGGACTACTACCGCGTCCTCCTGGGCCACCGGGATGTGCTGGCCTATGTGGGCGTCCCGGCGTTGCAGGAGCTGCTGCGCCGCACCGAGGGGCTGGCGGCGCGGCTGCTGGCCGCGCTGGACCTGCAGCGGTGGCAGGAGGCGTGGGCCGCGCTCCTTCCCGTCGCCCGCCCCCTCCCCGGCCCGCTGACCCCCGAGAACCTCCTGGAGGCCCTGCGGGCTCCTTACCGCCTGGTGGAATTCACCGGGAAGGCCCACCGCGCGCTGCAGGAGGAAATCGCGGGCGCCCTGAAGGGCCCGGGTTCCCATCCAAGCCGGGCCTGGATCCTCTGGGGCCCCGGCGGCGCGGGCAAGACCCGGACGGCGGTGGAGGTGGCGCTGGCCCTGAAGGCCGCGGGCTGGCAGGCCTTCTTCGTGCCCCCTCCCTTCCTCCCCGTGGGCTGGGCTTCCTACCTCCCCTTCTGGAGCCGGCCCGACCGGCCCACCCTGCTGATCGTGGACTACGCCGAGCAGCGGCCGGCGGAGGAGCTGCGGGCGCTGGCCGGGGCGGTTGGGAAGGACGTCCCCCTGGCCTTTCTCCTGCTGATGCGGGCCGATCCCCGGGAGCCCGCGGCCGGGCACGTAGCCGAGGCGCTGGCCGAGGCGAGGATCCGGTGGGAAGCCCGGCGGGTCCCGCCGGTGGAGGATCCCGAGGACCGGCAGGCGCTTTTCCGGAAGGCCCGGGCGCGCTTTCGGGACGGACTGGCCCCGCCGGATGCGCCGTCTGAGGTGGACTACGAGCCGGAGGATCTGCCGCGGACCCCGCTGGCCCTCCTGGCCCTGGCGGTCCTGGCCGCCCATGGCCACCGGGTGGTTCAAAGCCAGGACGAGGCGGCCATCCTGACCGACCTGTGGAAGCGATGGGAGCAGCCGCGCTGGAGGCGGACCCTGGAGGCCCAGGGGGGGAGGGAGCTGCTGCAGACCCCCGAGGTGTGGGATGAGGCGCGGGAACGCATCGAGCAGGCCCTGGCGGCGGCCAGCCTGGGCCGTCCCTTCACGGCGCCGGAGGAGGTGGCCGCCTGGTGGGAGGACCATTTCCCCTTCCGAAAGCGGACGGCCCGGGGGGAGCGGCTGGACCCCTTCTGGCTGGCGGAGCGCCTGAAGGTTCTCTTCCCTGGCGTCGGGGAGGCGTGGCGTCTTCCGCCCATCTCGCCGGATCCTCTGGCGGACGTGGTGCTGGCCCGCTTCAGCGCGGATCTGGGCCACCTGGTGACCTCTATCCTGCCCGCCCCGGAGAAGGTACGAGCCGACACCCACTGGCCGATACGCATGGTGGTGGAGGTGTTGCCCCGGCTCAGCGTTGCGGCCGTCCCCGGCGCTTCGGAGGCGGCGCGGGCCGCGCTGAAGGCCGTGGCTCGCTGGCTGGGGAGGATCGTTCGGGTTCTCCCGAACGAGGTGGCCACGGCCTGGTTTCGGATGTGGGAGGAGAAGCTTCCACGTCCCGACCACACCCTGGCCTTGCGGCCCTTCCTGGCCGATTTCTACCAGGCCCGGCTGGCGCGGACGCTGCGGGAAGAGCCAGAAGAGCGGGCGCGGGTGTTGAATATGCTGGGCTTTGCTCTTTCCGAAATGGGCCGGCGGGAGGAGGCCCTGCAAGCCACGCAGGAGGCGGTGGAGATCCGCCGCCGCCTGGCCGCCCAGCACCCCGACGCCTTCCTCCCCGACTTGGCGAGGAGCCTCAACAACCTGGGCGCCATGCTTTCCGAAATGGGCCGGCGGGAGGAGGCCCTGGAAGCCACGCAGGAGGCGGTGAACCTCTACCGCCGCCTGGCCGCCCAGCACCCCGACGCCTTCCGCCCATACCTGGCCAGGAGCCTCACCAACCTGGGCAATCGGCTTTCCGAAATGGGCCGGCGGGCGGAGGCCCTGGAAGCCACGCAGGAGGCGGTGGACCTCTACCGCCGCCTGGCCGCCCAACACCCCGACGCCTTCCTCCCATACCTGGCCGCCAGCCTCAACAACCTGGGCATCCGGCTTTCCGAAATGGGCCGGCGGGCGGAGGCCCTGCAGGCCGCTCAGGAATCTGTGGAGATCCGCCGCCGGCTGGCCCGGCAAAACCCCGACGCCTTCCTCCCATACCTGGCCAATAGTCTCAACAACCTAAGCAACGTGCTTTTCGCGTTAGACCGGCAGGAGGAGGCCCTGCAGGTCGCTCAGGAATCTGTGGAGATCCGCCGCCGGCTGGTCAAGCAGTATCCTGAGGCTTCTAAGGCCTTCCTCCCCGATCTGGCTGAAAGCCTGGGCGTCTATGGAAAGGCGCTGCTGGGCCTGGGGCGGGCGCCGGAGGCGCAGGAGGCTTTCGCGGAGGGCCTGCGGATCCTCCTGCCTTTTGTTCAGGAGATCCCGGCCGCCTTCCGCGAGCGGGCTGACGAGCTGCTGCAGGGCTATCTTCGCGCCTGCGCGGAGGCGGGGGAGGCGCCCGATGAGGCGCTGGTGGCGCAGGCGCGCCGGGCGATCGGGTAGCGCGCCTGGCTTTTGAGCGCGGCGTCCGTTTCCTCCTGCCGGCGGCGGTCTGGCGCGTCGCGAAAAAATGTCGCACAATGGATCTTGGGCGACGCCGGAAGGCCCGAAACGCCCCTTCTCCCCCGCTGGCCAGCAGGGGGAATCCGCGTCGCAAAAAATTTTCCAGGAGGCTCAGATGGATTGGCGAGAGGCCATGGAATCCTTCCTCGCTCCCCTCTCCCCGCGGACGCGGGAGCGCTACCGGGCGGCCCTGGAGGAGTTCGCCGCCTGGCACCGCGGGACCTTCGGGGAAGCGCCGGATCCGGCCCTGCTCACCGACCTGGAGGTCCGCGACTACGTCGCCTTCCTCCAGGGCGCGAGAAAGCTCTCCCCCTCCTCCATCCACCTGAGACTGTCGGCCCTCCGGGGCCTCTTGCGGTCCCTGGGGCGCTCCCTCCGGGTCAAAGGCCCCCGCACGCAGAAGCCGCCCGTCCGGGCGCTGTCCGCCCGCGAGCTGGGCCGGCTGCTGGCCGCCGCGGAGGGCGAGGACTGGATCGCCCGCCGCAACGCGGCGATCCTGCAGCTGATGGCCCGGGCCGGCCTGCGGGTGGGCGAGGTCATCGCTCTGGAGGCGGAGGACATTCGCCTGGGCGAGCGCTCCGGATGGGCCGTCATCCAGAGCGGCAAGGGGAACAAGCGGCGCGAGGTCCCCCTCAACGCCGAGGTCCGCGCCGCGCTGCGCGCGTATCTCGAGGCCCGCCCGCCCTTCCCCTCCCCGCGCCTCTTCGTCTCCCGGACCGGGGCGCCCCTCTCGGCCCGGGACGTCCAGCGCCTGGTGGCGGCGCTGGCCCGGAAGGCGCGGATCGAGGGGAAGGTCACCCCCCACACCCTCCGCCACACCTTCGCCACCCGGGCGGTGGAGAAGGGGGTGGACATCGCGGCCCTGTCGGCCCTCCTGGGCCACGAGAGCCTCGCCGCCACCTCGCGCTACCTCCACCCCTCCCGCGAGCGGCTGGCGGAGGCCGTGGAGGGGATATGAGCGGATCCGGGCAGTAGCCGGGGGGCCTTGCCTCCCGGGATCGCTGAATTTACCATGGCTTCCAAACAAAAAGCGCCTCGCCCGGTGGCCGGACCGGCGAGGCGGCGTCGCGGGGCGGACAGGGCGCCCCGGCGGGAAGAAGTGTAGCACGAAGCGCCCGCCGCGGGCAAGCGGCCCCGGCGGGCGTTGGGTTTGTGAGATGACCCGAGCGCCAGGGGAAGCGCGATGCTGAGCCGCGAGGATATGGATTTCATCCAGGCGTCGCTCCGGGAGCTAGCCCGCATGGACCGGGACCAGCCGGAACGCCTGCGGGAGGAGATCCGCGGATTGAGAGACGGGGTTCGTTCTATCCGCCCTCGCGCCACCACCACGGTGGCCCTGGTGGCCGCCGATGCCGGCGAGAGCCTGATCGCCTTCGCCCCCCATCTGTTCTACGCCCTGCGGGTGACGGACTCCTCCGGCCAGACCCCCTTCCGGGCTGTCCTCACCCGCTGGATGGATTTGGAGGCCCTCAACCGGCGAAGGCCATCCGGGAGCGGATCCTGGGAGTCGCGTGCGAGGGAGCGCCTCACAACGCGGATCCATGTGATAAGGGAGGCCCCTGGGCCCGACGCGCTCTCCTTGGCGGGACGCCGCGAGGCGAGCGCGCATGATCGTGAATTGTGAGAAGAATCCGCAAAGCCTGTCCCGACTTCGACGGACGCCGTCATCGATAGGGATGGGAACCTGCCCGACCTCAGCAAGCAGGAGGGCGAGCGATGACCACGGAGTTGGAAAAGTTCCAAAATCTGCTGCGGCAACTCTTTCAATTTGACTGCGCCGACTTGGACTTTGGCATCTACCGCATCCTCAACTACAAGCGAAAGCAGGTGGAGGAATTCATCGCCCACCGCCTACCCCAAATCGTGGACGAAGCCTTTCAAGCCTACGCCGAATCCGACAAGAAAAGTTTGCAAGAGAAGATCGAGAGCGCGCGACAGGAAATCCTTCAAAAATTGGGGAAGCGAGCCTTTGATCAACAAGGTCAGCTACAAGAGGAATTTCGGGATACCCCTCTGGGCAGGGAATACCTCGCGTTGCAGGAAAGGAAGGCGCAATATCAGGTCACCGAGGACTTGAAAATCAGCGTCTACAACGACCTCTACACTTTCTTCTCCCGCTACTACGAGGACGGCGACTTCATCGCCAAGCGGCGCTACGGGCGACACGAAACCTACGCCATCCCCTACAACGGCGAGGAAGTCGTGCTTCACTGGGCGACCAAAGACCAGTATTACATCAAGACAGGCGAACGCTTCAAAAACTACCGTTTCACCGTCCAAGACTACGCCGTCTCTTTTGAACTGCGCAACGCCGCGACCGAGCAAAACAACAACAAGGGCGAGAAGCGTTACTTCGTCTTGGCAAGCGATGACCCGATGGTATGGGACGCAGCAACAAAGACCCTCACCGTTTTCTTTGAATACCGTCCCCTGACCGACGCCGAGCAAAAGGCTTACGGCAGGACCGAACAGCAAAAACCGCAGGACAAACTGAACGAGGAGACTGCCCAGGCCATCTTGAAGCAGGTCCAAGACCCAGCGTTGAAAGCCCTGCTGGCGAACGCTGAAGCGGCGAACGGGCAAAGCCTGCTCATGAAGCACTTGACCCGCTTCACCCGCCGAAACACCAGCGACTTCTTCATCCACAAGGACTTGCGGGGCTTTTTGCGGCGCGAACTGGACTTCTTCATCAAGAGCGAATGCCTGCTTTTAGACGAACTGCTGGCGCAGGACGAAAACCTGACGCATCAGCACATCCTGCGGGCGCGTGTCGTGCGCGACATCGGGCACAAGATCATTGACTTTCTTGCGCAGGTGGAGGACTTCCAGAAGAGGCTGTTTGAGAAAAAGAAGTTCGTCATCCGCACCGAATATTGCCTCACGATTGACCGCGTGCCCGAAGCCCTTTGGGACGAAGTGCTCCAAAACAAGGCGCAACTGGATGAGTGGCGGAAGCTGTATGGGGTAGACCCGGAGCCAACAAAAGAGTTTCTCCGCCAACACCCCACGCTGGTGGTGGACACCCGCCACTTCTCCGAGGACTTCAAATGGCATCTGCTGGAGCACTTTGAAGACTTGGACGAGGCTTTGGACGGCGTGCTCATCAAAAGCGAAAACTTTCAGGCGCTCAACCTGCTGCTGGAAAAGTATCGAGGGGAAGTCAAATGTGTCTACATTGACCCACCTTTCAATACTGGCACAAATGAGTTTCTGTATAAGAACAACTACCTTGACTCATCTTGGATCACAATGCTATATGACCGCTTGCTTTTGGGAAAGTCTTTTCTGAGCAATAGTGGAGGCATATATTTCAGGATCGATTATCACGGTGATCATTATGCGCATCATTTATTAGATATGATTTTTGGCAAAGAAAATTTTCGAAACGAGCTTATCGTGAAGCGAACCAAGACGCTTAAAGGTGAGGCTAAGCGCTTCCACGTTGCTACTGACACCGTCTTTCTTTACGCTTTAGATGAAGCATACTTTGACTTTAAAGGCTTCAAGAAGAAGAAGGAGAAACCGGAGTGGGTGCGGATGCACCTCCCTGGAACTGTAAAGAAAAACCCAGAGCGAGTTTTTTTCGGGAAGAAGCTTCTCCCTCCCCCTGGCCGAAAATGGGTTCTCAGTCAAGAAGCGATTGACAAAGCCATAGCTGAGGGACGGATTAAATGGGATGATCAGCTAAACGAACCTCTATTCTTGACGGAGTATGAAGGTATAGGTTCGGATTGGACAGATATTCCTGGATACAGTGCCAATTGGGATTTCACAACAGAAAACTCAGAAGAGTTACTTCACCGTGCTATTGCCACTATCACCGATGACAAAGAGTGGGTGATGGATTACTTTCTCGGCTCTGGTACTACTACCGCTGTTGCTCAAAAGATGGGACGGAGGTGGATAGGAGTAGAATCAGGCGAGCATTTTGAGACACATGTTTTGCCAAGAATGAAGAAGGTGTTATTCGGTGAGCAAAGCGGGATATCCTTGCAACTGAATTGGCGAGGTGGTGGCTTCTTCAAATACCTCTACCTTGAGCAATACGAGGACACGCTGAACAATTTGAGGTTGCCGAGGGAGCAAGAGGGGCAGTTGGCGTGGGAGAGATTTGGCGACGAATACTTGCTGCGCTACATGCTGGACTTTGAGACGCAGGGCAGCCCTTCCCTGCTCAACCTGGAGCAATTCCAAGACCCCTTCGCCTACAAACTCAAGGTGCGGGAAGGCGACGAAATCCGAGAGCGCGTGGTGGACCTGGTGGAGACCTTCAACTACCTGCTGGGCATCCATGTGAAGAAGATGCGCCAATTTCGGGACAACAGGCGCCTCTATCGGGCGGTGCTGGGCGAAAAGGACGGAAAGCGCATCGTCATCGTCTGGCGACCGTTGAAGGGCCTGAACGGCGACACGGGGGCTTTGCAACGAGACAGGGAGTTCATACAAAACACGGTGCTCCCCGCCTTGCTCGGCGAGGGCAAGAAACCCGACCGATTGCTGGTCAACGGGATTTGCTATGTGCCGGATGCCGAACCCATTGAGCCCGAATTCAAGCGGTTGATGATGGGAGGCGCCGAGGCGCAAGCCTGAAGGAGGGCAACGATGGGCAGGAAGCCACGATCGCAAGTTGCCGCATCCGCCGACGCGGGCTCTTTTCCTTTGCTCCAACACTGCCTTGTCCTGAACCGCTTTCTATGCCGCCAATTGGGCTGCGAGGACTTCAAGTCCTTGCGGGAGAAGTTGCGCGACCAGCGGGAAGATTGGGACGAGGACGGGCACAGCCGCTTTTTCCATGTGCTGCGGGGCATCAGCGGGTTGAAGATTTCGGAGGACAAACTGGCGGAGTATGACCTGCGCATCAGGGCGTATGTGGAGCGGATGAACCGCTTTCGCCAGCCCGCCGTGCAACTGAAGTATTTCCAGTATCTCGCCGTGCTCTTCGCCGAGATTTACCTTGACCGGCTGTTCAATGACCGCGAGCGATTCCTCGCCGAGCTGAACGGATTCTCGAAAAATTTCCAGCGGGATGCAGGCTGGAAGATTCCTCCCTTTACCGAAGATGACCTTAGCAAGATCGCCTTCTGGATGGCGACGGGTTCGGGCAAGACGCTCATCATGCACATCAACCTCTGGCAGTATCTGCACCACAGCAAAGGCAAGGCGCAGCACGACAACATCCTGCTCATCACGCCCAACGAGGGGCTGTCGCGCCAGCACCTGGAAGAGTTCCGCAAAAGCGGCATCGCCGCACAGCGCTACGGCTCATCGGAAGGTCATCCGACCGGGTTGTTTGCGGACAAGGCGACGGTGACGGTTATTGAGATCACCAAACTGACCGAACGCAAGCGCGGGGGCGGGTTGAGCGTGGAAGTGGACGCCTTCGGTCTGAACAACCTGCTCTTCGTGGACGAGGGACACCGAGGCGCCAGCGGCGAGGTGTGGCGCCAGTTGCGGGCGAAACTCGCCGAGAAGGGCTTCACCTTTGAATACAGCGCCACCTTCGGACAAATCGTCAACGGCGCCCCTTCGGACAAACGCCGCGCCCTGCTGGAGGAATACGCCAAGTCTATCCTCTTCGACTACTCCTATCCGCACTTTTACAACGATGGCTACGGCAAGGACTACTTCATCATCAACTTGAGGGACAAAACCGACACTTTTAATCATTGGGTAGTGTTAGGCAATTTGCTGTCCTTTTATGAGCAGTGTCTCGTTTACGATAAGCATAGGGAGGAATTGCGCCCTTACAACATAGAAAAGCCGTTGTGGGTGTTCGTGGGGCACAGCGTCACCGGGGGCAACACCAAAGAGGACAGGGACAGCCTGACCGATGTGCAAGAGATCGTCAGGTTCTTCAACGACTTCCTGAAGAACAGGGCTGTATGGACTAACCGCATAGCTCAGCTGCTCGCTGGTCAGTCGGAGCTGAAAGACCCCGACGGAGAAGACCTGTTCAAAGACTTGTTCGGCTACTTGAGAAATTTAGGTCGGCCGGCAGAGGCAATTTACGATGATATCGTGAAGCAAGTGTTTCATGCCAAACCAGAGGAAACCTTGCGGGCGGTGGAGTTGAAGGCGGCGGCGGGGGAGATCGGCTTGCGGGCAGGCGCTGGCAACCCCTACTTTGGAGTCATCAACATCGGCGACGTGGCGAGATTGATGAAGCTGCTCGAAGATCAGGGCATCCCGTGTGAAGAGGAAAACATCAGCGGCTCGCTGTTTGACCGCATCAATGACCCCGACTCCACCGTGAACATCCTGATTGGCTCCCGCAAGTTCATGGAAGGGTGGGACAGTTTCCGCGTCGCCAGCATGGGGCTGATGAACATCGGCAAGGGCGAAGGGGCGCAAATCATCCAGTTGTTTGGGCGAGGCGTGCGGCTGTGGGGCAAAAATCGTTCGCTCAAGCGGAGCAGGGCGTCCGAGCCCAATGGCGCGCCACCCCACATCGAGCTGCTGGAGACGCTCAATGTGTTCGGCATCCGCGCCAACTACATGGCGCAGTTCCGCGAGTATCTCAAGCAGGAGGGCGTGCCGGAGTTTGAAGAGGTCATCATCCCCGTGCGGGTGCAAGAAGAGTTTCTGGAACATGGATTGCAAGCGCTGCGCTTGCCCGATGATGGGTCATTTGAGGAGCAGGAAGGGGTGGCATTGCATTTGGATGAAGACATCCGCGTCACACTGGACTTGCGCCCGAAGTTGGAAATGGCGAAGTCAGGCGCCGGCGAGGAGGCAGGAAAGACGATCGGTGAAAACAAAGCCGAGGCGTTGAAGGGACTGATGCCCCTGCTCAACTGGGAGCGCATCTATTTCGACCTGCTCCAGTTCAGGCGAATGAAGGGGCTGAGCAACTTGAGTTTTACGGTAGAGACGCTGAAAGAGATTTTGAAGCGGGGCAACTATACCGTGTTGTGTTCGGACGATCAACTGGCGCCCCGCCGCTTCGCCGATTTGCGTCGGGCGGAGGACATCGCCCTCAGCGTGCTGAAGAAATATATCACGGCGTTTTATGACCGGAGGCGGAAGGAATGGGAGCGGCAGCATTTGCAATTGGTGCCGCTCACCTGCGATGACCCGAACCTGCGCTGGAACGAGCGGGACGGCAAGCCTTACTACACGCTGAAGATTGAGAGGCAGCGTCGGAAATTTTTGGAGAAAGTCAAGGAGCTGATGGAGCAGGCCGAACAGCTCTACCGACAGGATGTGGAGAATTTCCCCAACATCCACTTCGACCGCCACCTGTATCAGCCGCTGCTCCTCGCGCACTCAGAAATTGACGCCATGATGCCGCCTGGGCTGAATGAGGGCGAAGCGAAATTCGTGCGCGACCTGCGGGATTACCTGCAGAAGAACAACGAGCGTTTTCAGGGCAAACAAATCTTCCTGCTACGCAACCTGACGCGCGGCAAAGGCATCGGCTTCTTCGACGCAAAGGGGGGAGAGGCGTTTTATCCCGACTTCATCCTCTGGGTGATAGAAGACAACGAACAGCGGATCGCTTTCATAGACCCGCATGGGTTGCGGATGGCGCAAGGCGGCTTCAACGATCCCAAAATCCGCTTGCATAAAGAGTTGGAGCAACTGGAACTTTCATCTCAGGACGGCAGATGGAGCGTCTACATGACCTCATTTATTATTTCCACAAGCCTCTATGCTGATCTTAAGCGTGCCTTCGGCACTGGAAATTACAAAAAGCATGAGTTCTATCTCGAGCATGTGCTCTTTCAAGAAGACTCCGACTACATTCAGCGACTGCTTGATCAGCTCCTTAGCCTTCCTGGCCGAAGCGTTTAGGGCAGCTGTCAGGGCAGCGCAGACAACTAAGAGCGCATCCTTCCGCGCCGGGAGGCTCCCATGCTCTTCGCCCTGGCCGACCGCCTGGTCCTGATCCTGGAAGGCCGGGAGCTGCGCTTCCGCCTGAGAAAGCCGCTTCCCCTCCCCTTTAACGGAGAGATCCTCGCTCTCCTTCCCGACGGCCCGGGCGCGATCGCCTGGGTCCAGTCCGCGGATGGAGAGCGCCGCGTCTTCCTCCTCGACTTCCTCCGCCGGACGGCCCGGGAGATGTGAGGGTCTGCGAGGCGCGGCTCAGCGCGCCCGAGAATTCGGGCAGATTTTCCGGAAGTCGCATGCGCGGCACTTGCCTGCCCAGGAGGTCGGCACGGCCTCCCGCTCCCCTCGCCAGAAGCCCAGCGCCCAGGCCACATCCTCCTCCGCCTCCCGCAGATTGAAGGGATAGATTCGGGCGACGAAGGTCTTCCCCCGAACTCCACCGCCTCCCCTCAAGGCTTCCGCGACGACCTCCCGCTCAAGATCCTCCCGGCCCCGGGGCTCCGGCTCTGCGGCCGGGTAAATCAGCGCGTAGCGGAGGCGGTCCACGGGGAAGCCGGAAAGATGCAGGAGGAGCCCGTGTAAGCGCGCGCCTGGACATGATGATCCCGCCACGGGCGAGCGGAGGCCCCGAATTTATACTCCAGGAGGCAGAGGGGCCTTCCATAGCTCAGTATGGGGCTCGATTGATCCCCCCTGCCGGCCCCGGGTAGAATCGAAGCGGAGCCGCGCGCGCCCGAACGGATCCGCCGGCGCGGCCGGCAGCCATCCTCATCGCCGCAAACCGAGCAGGCGAACGAGAAGACACATGGCGGGGATCTCCCAGGTGGAAGCCGCCAGGAAGTATGGGGTCTCGCAGTCCCAAATCTCCCGCTGGGTCAAACAGGGGCTGATCCGCGTGCTCCGGCCCGGACGACGCGGCCGGCCCTACGAGCTGGCGGAGGAGGACGTCGCCCGCCTGGCGGCCATCTACCACGAAGAGGCCGCCCGCTCCCCCCACGGCTTCAAAGGCAAGCGCATGCGCCGTCTCCTGCAGCAACGGATGCAGCAGGGGGCACCGGAGGAAGGGTAAGCGCCTGCCCCTCCAAAGGCCGCCTCAGGGCCTCCGCCGACGACGCCGGGGAGGCCCTGATCGTCTACCCGCATATGCATCTATTGACTTGCATATGCACCTTGCTCTATAATTAGGAGCGATCCCGGGCTTCTGCTCCATTTGGCCCGGGGGCCCTTCCCGGCGAACCGGAGGCCCAGATGACCCGAATCGTCGGCTTCCTGAAGCGGCCCGACTTCCTTCGGGAGATCGAGCGGGAGGCCCCCGCGGTGGTTCGCATCCAGGCCTACCACCGCCTTCGCCGCCACGACGGCTCCCTCCCCGAGGAGGAATTCTTCGTCGAGGCCGCCTTCGCCGCAGCGGATGAGATCCGCATGGTCCGCTTCCGCCTCGGAAGCGAGCGGCACGACATCCTGGAGGACGATCCAGATCGGCGGGAGGAATTCCGCCGGCGGATGGCCGAGGCCGAGCGGATCCTGGCCCTCGCCCTGGCCCCCTACGGCGTCGAGACGCGGCCCGGCCTCTTCGTGAAGGAGGATCCGCCCTTCGAAACCGATCCGACCGGACTCTGGCGTTGGGAGCAGGCGGGGCCATCCCTTCGCCTGGTCCCGGAGGTCCCCGTGGAGGCCTCCCCGTAGGCGCGGTCCCGGCCTCGGATCTCCCCGGGCCGCCCCCTGGCCCGCCCTGGCGGCTCGGATCGCCGAGGCGGCCCGGGCGGCGGAGGTGAACGAGATCGTGGAGGCGGCGGCCCGGCAGATGGCCATGGAGCTGGCCGCCCGGGCCATGGGACGCCCCGTGCGGCTCCCGCCGGCGCCCCGCCCCGCCCTCAACGGCGCCGGCCCGGCCCCCGAGCCGGACGGCCAGGAGGCCGGCCCAAAACGGCCGTAGCGGGAGGCCAATTCGGCTATATCTCGAGTCGAATTGGGCCGAGGGGGGATCGGGGGAGGGAGCGGCCGGAGGACGACCTGGCGATCCGGGGGGAGGCCTCCCGGAGGGGCGGCGGGCATGCGGGCATCGTGGGAGAGGTCCCCCGGGGCGAGCGGCCCGCATGCCAGTATGCCAGTATGCCAGGAGGGGGTCTCGGGGGAGGAGGAAGATCCCCCGGACGGACTGCCAGTATGCCAGTATCCCCCCGGGGGGGCTCCGGGACCGGGAGGAGATCTCCGGGCGGACGGCCAGTATGCCAGTATGCCAGCATCTCCGGGGAAGAGGCCTCGGGGGAGGAGGAAGACCCCCCGGATGGACGGCCGGTATGCCAGTATGCCAGCATCTCCCAGGGAAGCCGTCCGGGCGGACGGCCGGGCCGCCGGCGGCGCGGAGGGGGTCCTCCCGGAGGCCTGGCGGCGGAATGGCCTGGGGGAAGCCGGGTGGCGAATCGAGGTGTTCGGGCGAGGACGATACTGGATGTGGAGGCGCGGACATGGCAACAAGCGTGAATCCCGCTACGGCGGCCGCTTCGGCCTCCTCCCGCCGGAGCGGCAGGCGGCGTACTTCGAAAACGTCCGCCGCCGCGCCGCTCACCCCGGCGATGGCCCTGGAGATCCTCCAGAGCGCCGTGCTACACGCACAGGGGGCAGGGGTTGACATCGCCTGGGCGCCCATGGAGGGGGACGTGATCCTCTTCCGCCTGCAGGGGGTGCGGCTGTGTCCCACCTGCCTCATCCTGCGCCCGGCGGCGGAGATGACGGAAGCCGGGACGTGTCGATACTGCGCGCCCGCCGCCGGCGAGGCGTCGGGCGGCGGGACGGAAGCGCCGCCGCCGGCATCCGAGGCCGCCGGCGAAACATCGGGGACATCGTCGGAAGGATAGATTCCGCGGGGAGGAAGACATGCTGCGTTGGATGGCCCTGATCTGGCAGATTCCGAAAGAGGCGCTGCGCCTGCGGCGAATTGAGCCGGTGAAGACGGCGGCGGTCCTTCTCGCTCTGGCCGACGAGGCGGGTCCGGACGGCTGGTGCCGGGTCCCGATGGAGCGTCTTTGCCGCAAGGCCCACATGTCCCCGCGGGAGGTCTCCCGGGTCATGGCTGCCCTGGAGGAGGCGAGGCTGATCCGGCGGGGGGAGGAGGAGGGGGTGTGGCTTCTGGAGATCGAACGGCTGCAGGAGCTGGCGAGCGCTCATCCATCATCCTTGGCGGATGACCTTTGACCTCCCTGTCCAAACCGAATAGAATAGGCAACAGGCGTGAGGGGCGCTGCCGACCCGGCGCCCTCCCTGGAAAGACCAGAGGACCAGGAGGCGCCCGATGGAGAAGCAGGTGTCCGTCAGCGAGCTGCGATGGTATCTTCGCCGGATCCTCCGGGAGGTGGTGGAGAAGCGGGAGCCGGTGGTGGTTACCTCCGGAAAGGGGGGCTATCCCATCGTGGTGATCTCCCCCTATTCGGGCGAAGCCCGCAACGGACCGGAGGATTCGGGAGCCCACCGGGAAGGAGCCTGATCCGAAAAACAAACGCGCCGCCGGGGGAGCGGCGGCGCGGGGGGCCACCGATGGCCATAGAGGCCATTGGTGACTTAAGGGCTCCAAGCGCTCTCATTGTATCTCAAAGGGCGCCACATTGCAAGCCCCCCGCCTGCTTCCCCCTGTCGGCTCGATCCCGGCTGAGAGGAGCCTGCATGATGGTCCGGATCTCCAATCCTGCCTTTCTCGCTCCGGGGAAGCTCCCCCGCGGGAGGAAGGCGGACATGCCTCCTCAATGCGCAAGCCTTGAGGCGGCCGGCCGCCCTACGGAAGCTTCTCTCAAAGCCCTGGCGTTTGCGAGGTGAGCGATGTGGATCGCATCCCCCAGACTGCCGGAGTGGTATGTCCAGGACGTGCCGATCTTCCTGATCGCCTGCCGGGACCTCAGCGCGGAGGACCAGCAGACGCTGCTGATCCTCTGGGCCTGCGCCCAGGAGGCAGTCCGGGATGGATGCGATCCGGCCTGGATGCGCGCGGATATCGTGGCCCTGCTGCAGCGGCGTCTGGGCCTGACGGCCTCCCAGGCCTATCGGCGCCTTAGCCGGCTTCTGGGGCTTTCCCTGGGGGGGAAACGCCTTCTGCGGGCGGGCTTAGCCCGGGAACGGGTGTCCGCTCGGGAAGGTGGGGAAGGGGCGGGCTCAGCCCCTCAGGACGAAGGGGTGTCCGCTCCGGACCGAGGTCCGAACCCCCGGGGGGCGCTCATCTGGTTGGGGGAGGCCTTCGAGGCCGATCTGGCGCGGCTGCGGAGGCGAATTCGCATCGATGCGATATTCGCATCGATGCGACCCCAGACTCTAAAAGAGGAACCCCATGGGGGGGTGGGGGGGAATGATTCATGGCCCCATGATCCAGATAAAACCCCACCCCCCCCACCGGATTTTCATGACGTTCGCACGGATGCGAATGTTCGCACGGATGCGAATGTTCGCACGGATGCGAATGTTCGCACGGATGCGAATGTTCGCACGGATGCGAATGTTCGCACGGATGCGAATGTTCGCACGGATGCGAATGTTCGCACGGATGCGAATG